>Ga0172379_10009009_pt1 | contig 12417 bp, 25 predicted proteins | sample GrowelOW334metaG_FD_119756 | JGI IMG/M metagenome (GOLD analysis project Ga0172379, IMG submission 119756) | Groundwater microbial communities from an aquifer near a municipal landfill in Southern Ontario, Canada - Groundwater well OW334 metaG | ecosystem: Environmental > Aquatic > Deep... | reverse complement strand
TGTGCGGGAGTATAAAATAGTTTTTCAATCTTTAGGTCATTATCCACATCTACGTTATCCACAATCATTCTGTTCCAAGGGGTTACTGATGGGATTAGTTCACCATTTCTTTCTACGAATTTAACGATTGCCGAACCATAAGTGCTTAACGCAAGTCCCCAGTCATTGAGGAACGTACCGAAGCGAGTTTTGCGCATCCATTCTTGGAGTAATATGTTTAGCAAAAAAGCCGGGATTACTTGGTCTCGGTTTGTTGAACGAATACGGATATTCTTTCGGTCTATGTCCGTGGCTCTGTACCAGATGTTACGGGTAGCGAGTACGATGTTGAAGAAAGGTTTCTCCCTTCCTTGTGAGTCAGTATCTCCACTGATGTGTTTTGAGTTGAGATATGCGTCAATCTTGTTGTTGTTCTCGTTGAGGTCAAAGTTTACATACTTGGAAATAATGGTTGGAGTACCACTGGTAAACTGTTGTTCTTTTTCTCGCACTAAATTTGCTATTGTCTTATGTTCCATTTTGTAATCCGCCGATTACGTTATGAATATGTTAACGGTATGAAATAGTATAAATTCCATTCCAAGAAGAAGGAATTTCAATGACTAAACCTTTGAATAGCGCTACATCAAAAGTGTATGTTCCTGCTATTGTTGCAGTTGCAATTTCGGCAACCTTTCTTCCGTATGTTTTAGTTGTGTTGGTATTATCATAAGTTGCATATGTCGTGGTTGCGGTTGAGGTTGCGTCCCATACAACAAGATTTCCTCCTGCGGATGCCGGAGAAGTTATGATGAGAGAACCGAGAGTTCCTGAACCTGTGAAAATACGATTTCCTGCACTGGCACTTGCCATTGTTGAGGTTGCCATTGTTGACTGGTATTCGTTACCAATCGGGACACTGGCTTCTACTTTTGTAGACTGTTGATAAAAGAATCCGATGATTCCAAAGAGAGCGATGATAGATAAAAGTTGAATTGCTTTATTCATTGTTAAATGTTTACCCGCCGATTTTAGTAAATAATTATTAACCAAGATTTGAAAATTCTCCGTGATATTTTACGCAAGCTACACAATACGCTTCGTATGCTTCTTCTTTTGTTTTAAAATATCCTATGTTTATCTGTTTTTTTGAAACTCTTATTGACGCTTTCCACTTTTTTGTGTTTTTTAAATAACATACTCCTTTAAAACCAGATTTATTCCTAACAGTTTTTCCACGATTTCTATTATTTTCTTCTACTGTGCATATTCTTAAGTTTTCTTTTCTGTTGTCTAATCCATTTCCATTTATGTGGTCAACAATTTTTCCCTCTGGTGTATTCATCAACAACGTATGCATTTTAATATTTTTACGACCACCTGCATAAAATGTTTTTTTATTTTCTATAGCGTGCCATTTATAAGTAGGAAGCGAAAGAAAATCAAAATCTTCATCGTCAACAATCGCAAATTTATTTCTAGACAATGGAATTTCTTTCATACATACATTATACCACCATTTTACTTTTTTTGCAAAACTATTTTTTAACGTGAACTATTTTGTTTTTGATTATGAAATGCTCGGTCAAAGTATTGGTTTTGTTTTTCTACTGATTCGCTTCTTTCGGGCATCATCTTTCCTCTGATTACGAAGTACATACGCATTAACCAACAATCAGAATCGTCCGGGGAGTGTCCAATAATTTCTTTCACATCTTCCTTTTGTGTCATCATTCGCTTTCCGTCTCCTTTGCTTGCGTCTTGATAGACTGATAATTCTTCAATGATTACTTCTTTATCCCGACCTGTACATCTGCTTGCTATCTGATGATTATTTACGAGGTTTGCAAGTGTAAATCCGCACTGTGAGCGTAAGTTCTTGTATTCGCTTATGAGTGGTGCGTTTGTGTTGTGTCCTACATTCGGAAGATATACGATACTCAAGTCTGTTTTTATTGGTGAATAAGAAGATTTGTAGCCAATAATACCGTCCAGAAGTGAACTAGAAGCAACGCCTGCTCCGACTCCGATGGCATCCACTGCGATATGACTGAATGGTATTCTTTCTTGACTGGCATATTCTCGTATCTTTTCAATAATTCCTTCGGTGTTAAGATGTGCAAAACTTTCTCTCTTGTATTCCTCTAACCCTTCCCAGAAGCTAAACTTTGTCTTATCGCTTCCATCATCTGCAATGTCAACAAGTAGGTATTTTGCGTTCTCCTTGTCTACGGTGTTGCTGAATACGTCTACCAGTGAATCGTAATGGAATAATGCGCCGGCGTTGTCTATGTACTCGGCTAATACTTCTTGTGCATAGGATTCTCTGTCGTTTTTGTATTCTTCTTCCATTAACTCTATTTCTTCCCTGCTTATGAAAGGATTATCTTTTGAGGTAAAATGGAATGATGCAAAATTATCTCCCTTTGTTGTAAATTCTTTTTCAAGTCTGCGAAGGTTTGGATTTTCTTTCTTTGGAGTTCCTATGAAGTTTGCTGTCCCTGCCGTATCAAGAAACATAGGTCTGAAAATATCCATCCACGATAAGAAGAAATTTCGGAAAGTGTCTACTTCGTCAAAAGTTATGTGTACAACGTCTGCAAGCCCGCGATAGTTTTCTCTGTTTTCCCATCCTCCTACGTAAATGGTTGTTGTTTGTCCATCTTCGTTAGGTACGACCATTGTGTGCTTCTGTTCATTTGGTTTTCCTATACCGTATAATCTATTCTTTAACAAAACCCATATAATGCTTTCGGCTTGGATTTGAGTGGGCGCAATATATAAGACTTTTCTTCCGCTGGGAAATTCTGTCTTTGATAGGTTTAAGTTCTTTGCTGATGTTATTGCTTTGAAACAAATGTTTTCTGTTTCCATAGCAGTCTTTCCGCCCTTTCGCCCTGCGCGGATTGTTTTGAAACGTGCCGGACTACTTACTATTTCCTTTTGTTTTTGGTGTAGTTGCATTGAATGAATTATCAAATGTTACCGAGATTGAACCTTTTATTTCTGCTTCTAGATTTGTTGCGGGATTTCCTTCCGACATTCTCCATACTATTTCAGGATTTAATGTCTCTAAAAACTTTATCTTTTCACTATCTGGTAATTTTTCAAAATATTCTCTTGCAAACGTCTTCATTGATTTTGCTCCTTTTGGTCTTCCGCCCGGATTTCCTGACTTACCTTTAACAAACTGATACCCTTTAAGCCAGTCATATTGTTTTTTTTGCTGTTGTTGAGTATCATCCTCCATACTCTTTAGCTCTTATTCTTATAAGACACTCCGCTTTGTTCTTGTCAATAATGTTTCCGTATAATGGGCTTGATAGATTTACTGCGAACTCGTGTAGCATATCCTTTATCATTTGGCTTGGATAGACTGTTTTTATGAAGGCGTATTGTGCTCCGAATGCTTTTAGTTCTTCTTCTAACCTGAATGATTTATCTGTGATGTACTGATACCACCACTTGTCTACTCCGATTTTGTTCTGCCTTTCACAATGTATGTTCTCGTGTAGCAGTAAACTTGGCTCTGGGTCTTTTCCGTTGGGGATGTAGATGTTTGGGTAGTAGGCATAGACTTGATTATCTGTTACAGGGAAGTTGAGTTGTATCTGTTGATAGTTTGGGGGATAGCCGTGTATTACTTTTATTTCTTGTTCCGCCATTGTTTTGTTTTTTAATGATGACTCTCACCTCGGCAATGCTCCGAGCGTCGCTTTCACGATAGAGAGAACAGAACTAACACCGAGGTCTAAAATATTTAAAATGCTTCGCGGAGTTCTGTTATTACTATTTTGCACCCTACAAGAAGTGTCAAGAATTTCCCAAGTTACCCGAAGGTTTCCATATACTATTCTCAATCACTAGCAACAGCGTGCGTCGATACTGGTATTATAGCACAATTTCTACTTTGCAACAAGTGAATTACTTTTTTTAATTAAGTTTTTCATTTCGTCGTTTGGAGAAAAGGCAATTGTTTTCCAGTTTTCTCCTTCTAATTGAAATATGATACCGTTCTCTGATAATCCTAATGGAGAAAAGGGGAGGAAATAAAAAGAAATTGTTTTAGCGTCCTGTGGCGTGGCTATAAATATAGTTCGTTTGAGTTTTCCACAGTTTCATTTCAATTACTATGCTTTATAGTTGACAGTTATAGTGTATAGGTATAAGATGTATATATAGCCACCTTAACTAAACGGCTACAAAATTATGAAAAAAGAAATTGATGCGTTCGTAGGAAAAAAAGGATCAATCGTTGTTATCGGAGGTTTGATGGTCGATGTTCTTATCAAAGATGTAAAGCAAAGTTATGGAAAGAATCGTTTTCTCGTTTCTCCGATTAAAGGTTCAGGCGAAACTTGGGTTGAGAAAGTAACTCTCTTATAAGCTAACTAAAATAAAATGGCAACAACAAAACAAGTAGGTGAAGCATTACAAACATTGAGCAAAGAACAGGCATTAAGGTTTTTAGAAATTACTTTCAATGAAAAAGGTTTGATACGAATGGCGGATTATTTCACGATTGGAAGTATTGACGTAGAAGACAAAGATACGAGAAAGGAATGTTCAGAATATATGCGAATTATCAGAATGGCGAAAAAACTAAAATAAATAACTCTATGAAACAATCTGATAAAGAAGCAATCATCAGAATTATCAAGAGAATAGAATTTATTGAAGTAGTTGCAAACAAAGAAAATGAGAAAACAAAATTATTGGAAATATTAAAATCTTGGATATGAAAAAATACAACGAAGCAATAGACTGGTTGCCAATGAATGAGGAAATCGAGCAATCAAGACAAGAGAGGAGAGAGAGGAAACTTCTAATCTTACTCATTCTCGGAGGTATAGTGGTGTGTGGGGTGGTGCAGTGGACGAGTGTGAATGTGGAGTTAATAGCTAATTGGTTTTAATTTTATGATTTATTTACAAATATTTTTCCTTATTTTATGTTTTATTTCGTTTCTTAATTCAGTTTATGAACACGAAACGGAATTGGCTACTTGGAAAATAGTTTCTTTTATCTGGTGTCTAAATTTCTTGCTTAAGTAAAAAGTTTATACAAAGTGGTTCTTTATTAGGTGTTCTTTAAGTTAAAATTTATGAATTCAAAACATATTTCAAGTAACGGGCAATTTGCCTCAAAGCGTGCGGGAAAGAGTAAGCGTTGGGTAATTTGGTTTATTGCCATTTTACTTATCGGATTTGTCGGGTGGGGTCAGTGGGTCAAGTTTACTGAAAATTCTATTCCTAGGGCAGTACAGGGCGTTACAAAGGCAGTTATAAAGGAGGTTAAGGCGGAAGTAAAACCGAACTATGAGGAAAACATCAAGAAAGAGAAAAAGGCGATACTTGATGACCTTTCTATCGGGTGTGAAACAAAGGGAATTAAAGACCCAAACGGTACGATTATCTTTGATTCAAATAATGAAGCTTCAATCGGAGCGTTCCAATACCAGCGAAAAACAGTAATTTACTATGTGAAAGTTTTTGAAAATCGTGTCATTACAAATTCCGAAGCCATTGCTATTGCCATTGACCCGATAAAAGCTAGGACGTTGGCGGAAAAGATTTTGTTTCTTGATGAAGGAAAAAGCGAAGGTAACTGGTACACCTGTGCAAAGAAAATGAATATTGAACAGCGTGTCAAAGATATTAAAAAGTTTGAATCCATTTAATTATATACCTTTTATGAAAAAAAGTAAAACACAAAAAATAGTTTCCGAGTTCTTTCGCAAGGGAAAAATATCACGCAATTATGTGATAAGAAAATACTTTTCTACTCATCTGAACGACATCATCTATGATTTACGAAGTGAGGGATTTATCATTGACGGACAGTTTGAATTTGAAAATAGGACGGGGGATTATACATACTTCCTTTGTAATCAAGATAAATAAAATGAAAGACCACCTTCGGGTGGTTTTTTGTTGTAAAATATGTTATAATGAAGTTATGGAAAAATCTAAAAAAGATAAAGAATTTGAAAAATTTGCTCATAAAGTATATGACAAATATAAGAAAAAGCTTTTGATAGAAAATTCTAACTTTTCTATTCGTAAAATTTCAAAAGAAGAACACCCATATCTTGCTATGCAGTTTGCTTATCCTTATCTTGAACTACAAATTTTATATACCGATGAACCCGTAAAAGAATTTAATGAATTTCCTATTGAAGTTGAAAGAAAACTTGTACACGAACTTTGTCATTTTATCACTGACCCACTATACGCCGTTTCAACAAATTTTTATAAATCAAAATCAGAAATTGAAGACCAGAGAGAAAGATTAACAGACCATATTGCGATGATAGCTTTTAAAAACATATGAAACGAACTGGCTTCAAACGTAAAAAGAAAACCGAGTTCACAAAACCTTGGTATCAAGCGGAATGTGATAAGCTCTTGACCCCGATAGCAAAGATGAATGAACCACAGTGTTTGTTTTGCAAAGAAGAAACACAGGTCGGACACCACTTCGTTAAGAAGTCCGAGTCTAACCGTTTGAGATTTTACGTTCCTAACCTAATAGGACTTTGTAATTTCTGTCATTGTCGTTTACATAATCACGAAAGCTTTTGGTCGGCGAAGATAGTACAGGCGAGAGGGATTGAATGGTTTGATAATCTAGAAGAAATTAAGAAAGAAGAAGTACATACGGACTTGGATTATTATAAAAGTAACTATGAACGCTTGAAAGAATTGTTAGAAAATGGTACAATGTAGCTATGGGTTTTATCCCGTAAGGAGTTAATCCTTCGTCGCCCTTTATGTTAATAGGGATATAATTTGCCGTTTGCGAAATGATACGGCTCGGAAAGGTTAATCTTCCATCGGAGACTCTTTCTTAAAATGCGTTGCGAGTGTATCTCGTAAAGTGTACCCCGTAAAAGGAGTCCACAGGAGAAGTTCACAGACAGCGTGATGGCTTCCCATTTTCTATAAGCGTCAATTTCGCAGACGTTGAGGGTGGGAAGATAATAGCAAATTTAGGGCGTAAAGACCGCCGGCAGATTGTAAACCTGTTCCCCTTGGGGCATTGTGGAGCGTTACCACGAATTTGCACAAATTCAGGATTGCAAGCGATAGACGTTACTTCCTTGAATTAGATATATCCAAGAAACACCGACAGAATTGCCGGTGTTTTTCTTTGAGAGTCAATATTTTTAATAATTTATATTTCTACAATTCCATTAAACCAATCAAGAGATGGTTTGACTGCAATTCTATTACTTTCTTCAAATCCTTGCGGTTTATCTTTCCAAGCACATTCGCAAAACCATTCTTGCTTCAAATTTACTTTTTCTTTGATTAAGTCTTTCATTGACTTATTCTGTCTTTCGTCTACTACCGAAGCGTCTATAACGGTGAGAATTTTACCGAGTAAATCATTCAAATTCTCTGTGACGAAACTTAACTTAAACGCATTTTTACCATTTGGGTCATATTGTTTTGTTTCCATATTTAACTTAACTTTACTTGACTCTCACTTCCATTATACCACACTCTTTCCCCTATTCCTAGAAGGGGAGGGGGCTATAAAAGTGTTTGTTGAGCGTTGGCTATTCGGTTTAGGGCTATGTCGCAATACTCTTTTGAAATCTCTGAACCGATAAAGTTTCGTTTATTTTTTAATGCCATTTTTGCTGTTGTTCCACTTCCCATAAATGGGTCGTATACTGTATCGCCTTCGTTACTCCAAGAGATGATGTGGTCGTTGGCTAGTTTTTCTGGGAATTTGGCTGGGTGGGAATTTTTATCATCGGTGGTAAAACATCCAGTATTATATTTCCATATATTTGACCTTCTTGAAAATTCTTTATAGGGTTTAATTTTTCTCGTTCTGATATGCCCATCTTTAGCATACTTATCAATCCCAAGCCCCATCTGTCCAAACATTTTATTTTGTTTATCAGAAATTAGGTTATAAGTGTTAATTATTCCCTTACTAAACACAAACATATACTCAAAATATTGCCAGTATGCTTTGTTTGAACCAACAGCACCACCACCTGATTTCTCATATATCATCGTATCGTGCAAATTAAACCCACATTCTTTGAAAAATAACGCTTGCTTAAAAGATGTTCCTGTTTCACTTCCCTTTATAGTTGCGTCTGCTACTACCCAAACAACAACACCGCCGTCTTTTGTTACCCTATACAATTCTTTTGCGATACTTTCAAAGTCAAAAGTGTATCCGTGATAATCTCGCAAATTATCATAGGGGGGAGATGTTACAGTCAAATCAACACTCTTATCCGCCATTCTTTTCATCGTTTCAATACACGACTCATTGTAAATAACATTGGTTTCCATTCTTGAATTATAACATTTTTTTAAGTTTTTTGGAAGGGGAGAAAGGAGGGAGAGGGGGGGCAGAAAGTTATCAACATAGATGTGGATAAGTCCACTTTTTATTTATTGTGTTTGGGTGTATAATAAAGACACATCAGAAATGGTGTAGGCAACAAACCGTTAGGCAAAGAAAATATAAGAAACTTTGAGCCAACGGGCGAGAGTGTAGCAATACATTTTCGCAAGTTGCCTCAAGGTTTTTTTTTATGAATTTAGGATATATAAAATTACACAGGAAACTTCTTGATAATCCGTATTCACACAAGCCAAACTTTATGGCTCTTTGGGTTACTTTATTATTATTAGCTAATCACAAAGAAAATAAATTTATGTGGAATGGTAAGGTTCTCATAATCAAAGAAGGTCAATTTATAACGGGTCGTAAAGAGTTGTCAAAGCAAACAGGCATACCAGCGACAACTATTGAGAGAATATTGGAAACCCTTGAAAACGGACATCAAATCGGACAACAAAAAACAACAAAATATCGTTTAATTACAATAGTAAATTGGACAGAGCATCAAAACTTGGACAGCAAAGTGGACAACAAACGGACAACAAACGGACAACAAACGGACACAAACAATATAGGGAAGAATGAAAAGAATGAAAGAAATACTATATCGGGGTGTGATGACGAATTTTTTACTCTTTTCTGGGAAAAATACCCACCTAGAAGAAAGCAAGATAAACAAAAATGTTTAAAAAAGTTTCAATCCTATTCCAAAGAAATACAGGAAACAATCGTATCGGACGTTATAAAAAGAAAAGCACTTCACGAGGATTGGATTAAAGAAGATGGAAGATACGTTCCAGCGCCGATTGTATATTTGAATAATCAAAGATGGGAAGCACCTATCGTGGAAACAAAAAGAATGGAGATTAAAAGTTATGGTAAATAAATTTTATGAATTACGATTTAAAAATTATAGGTGATAACGAGATGTTAAGAGTTGAAGATGGTGATGATTTGAAAAGAGAATGGGAACAATACAAGATGAGTAAAAGAAAAGATGATGACCGTATTATAAATTTGAAAAATTGGACTGGTTCATTATCGGATATACGAAGTTTTAGGACAGCACCCGCAAGTAATTCATCAAACGACTCAAACTATGATGAGCAATACAGGAAAGATATGATTAAATTAAACGCTCTTTCTCCCGAAGATAAAGCAAAGCGAATGGGTTTCTTCCGAATTTTGTATTATGGATTTACAGGAATGAAAAGCGAGGAGGTTATGGTCGGTGAAACCCCTATTGAAAATTATGCCGAGAAGATACAGCGCAAATTCTTTGAAGAAAATCCTAAAAGAGTGTATTGCGACCCTTTTCTATTCAAGCCAATTATAAAATCAAAAGGTTGTGATGAAGCGGTTATGAGATTGGTAAATAACTGTATTATCAAAGATAAAGGTACTGTATGAAATCTATTACTCTTAAACAAAGAAATGAGATACGAGAAAAATACAAAGATTGGTATCCGAGAAGTTGTCCGTATAGATATTTTGATTGGAGTTCAGTTTTTTCTCCGATTGAAGAAAATGTGTGGGGTGATATACGCTATATAGGTATTCCTTTTTATCCGCAATATCCGATACTTGAATACTTTGTTGATTTTGCAGACCCTGTTAAAAAAATAGCGATTGAATGTGATGGAAAAGAATTTCACCAAGATAAAGAAAAAGATAGAATACGCCAAGAAAGAATTGAAGCGGAGGGTTGGGAATTTATACGTTTTGAAGGGAAAGATACTTATAAATGTTACGATGACTTTTTCCCAGAATACAAAGAATTTTCAGAAAGGGAACGAGAAGAATTGATGAACAGATATAAAAAAACATCCGAGGGGATATTGAGGCAGTTAAAATATGATAGATATATAGTTTACAATGACAAGTGAAGACGGATGTTTTTAGTGAGTTCCAAGAGAGTGTAAAGATAAAAACACTTTGGAAATTGAAAAAGTTTAGGGAGAAGCTTAAAAGGGATAAAAACAAACTAAAATTATGACAATATCAGAAATATATAAAGACAAATGGGAATATATTGACCGTATGGGGTGGAATGATAAAGAGGTAAAATCTCTCGTTCTTGCCGTCATTGATTCTGAAATTGATAGGTTAGAGAAATATGCGGAAAGAAATAAAGACACAGATGAATTGGTTGGTGGGGTAATAGGAGACCAAACAAACTATTTACAAGCTCAACATAGACTTATTGAAATATTTTAAAAGCTAATAAAGAGAAAATAAAAATATGAATGAAAAATACGAAATATACCATTTCCAAGATAACGAGTACGCCATTTATTTCAAAGGAGATATTGAACGTGGCAGATTATATCAATATCGTGGAAACCTAGAAGAAATAAACGCTTGGATGTCGTTAAAAGAAAAAGGATTTGATATATGACCCCAAAACCAAAGAAGACAAGAATGCCGAAGTGGAGAAAAAAAATGATTGAGAGGCAAAGGAAAAGCGATGAAGCGTACTTCCGCACAAGTTAGCCCACCTCTCCCCTCATTATAAATTAAATAAATAAGAAGTATGGAAAAACTGAAAATACAATTTTGGAAAATATACGGAATAATTTTTGATTTAAGACCAAGAATACATTTACCAAAATATACTGATTTTCCTATCGCAAGTTGTGATATATCTGATAAATATGTTTATCCAAAAGAAATTAAGATATTATTTGAATGGAACGAAAAAGGAAGACATTGGATTGTTTTCAAAAGATAGTTGAGTTTATAAGAAGTTAATAAAAGAATTATGACAATGTTTTTTATTATAGTGTGTCAGTGTATCGGTTGGTGGGAAATGATGAAAGCGTCAGATGAGAGAAACTGGGTTAGGTTTTGTATGAGTTTGATTTTTATTGTAGTTTCAACGATTAACATTTTAACTGTATTCAAATAAAGTTATGACAGAACACAACGACACTTTCCACCAAACCATAATCCGAAGTCCCGAATGGAGTGCGTGGAAAGAGGAGGTAAGAAAGAGGTTAGAAAAACACGTTGAAAATAATTCAAAAGTTTTTACAGGTGTTTGGGACGTTGAAGAATCCGAGGAATGTGGGTGGATTAGCGCGGGACACTTTAAAGATTTTATTAGATTTATTGAGGATAGCGTAACACCTATATGAAAAAGAAACCTAGATTAACAGAGAAATGTCCCGCTTGTGGAAAGAACACCCTCATTGTGTCGATATTCGGGTCAATATGTGGAAATGATAAGTGCTTTTATAAGAAATAAAAAAACAAAATGAAAGTTAGAATGTGTCCAAAGTGTTGCCGACGTATCCTAAACGAAAATGGATTTTTTGAATGGCATTATAAAAACTGTGAGGGAGATGGTTTGAAGATACCGGAGTTTATGGAGAAACTATTGGGAATGAAATGATACTTGACGGAAAGTAAAAAAAGTATATAATAGAACTATGAAAAAAGAATTTCCTAAAAACATAGAGAAACGCCCTTGCAAAATTTGCGGACAAAAAAGAAGTTATACTATTCCTTTGGATACTTGTTATGAGTGCAAAGGAAGATTTTGTTATCAGCATATAAGCGGAGGACAAGTTACCGATAAAATGGGTCAAGGTGAGCCAATTCGTGATATTTGTGATTTGTGCATAAAAGGGTCGGAGTATCATAGCCTCTCCGTATAGGATTTTGCCTCGCGGGTCATATGAATTCGCATTGAAAGTATCGCTCACGAGGATATTTCAACCTTTAATAATTTATACGTTAAAAACACACATATATGTCAGAATTAACACACCACGAAATGTCCGTTAGAGGCGGACTTGCAAGAGCAAAGAAATTGTCTAAAAGTGAACGCCGAAGAATTGCCTCAATGGGCGGATTGGCGAAAGGAAAAAACAAAAAGGACTTATCCACAGAATTACTTGACGGTAAGAACGAAAAGGTATAAGATAGAAATATCGGAGGGGGAACGATACGACTACGAGTTAGTGCAAACTTCATTCGTCAGAGAGCCGTTCCCCTGTTATCCGACAATCTGCCAACGAGTATAGAGTAGACACGTTTCCTTGAAAAATGTAAATATCG
>Ga0172379_10009008_pt1 | contig 12418 bp, 14 predicted proteins | sample GrowelOW334metaG_FD_119756 | JGI IMG/M metagenome (GOLD analysis project Ga0172379, IMG submission 119756) | Groundwater microbial communities from an aquifer near a municipal landfill in Southern Ontario, Canada - Groundwater well OW334 metaG | ecosystem: Environmental > Aquatic > Deep... | reverse complement strand
AGAAAGACCGCTATACTATCGGCATAAAAATTGAAAATACTCTTCTTCATATTGTTGAGCTGTCTCTTTTGGCTTATACAAAAACTGGTTCCGGCAAACTTCTCATAATCAACAGAATTGACGTTGAACTTCGTTTGCTTCGACTTCTTGTTAGAATTGCCAGCGATGTAAAATCAATGGGTATAGATAAATACGCGGAAATTGAAGAAAAAATTTTGGAGATTGGAAAAATAATCGGAGGTTGGCTGTTAAAAGCGGAAAAGCGGCCTTAAGGCCGCTTTTCCGCCACACTTCGGGAGAGAAAAAAGCCGACGTGGCCATTCGAGTTCCTAGGGTTCCAATTGTTGACGTTCGCGCCATCAGAGTCGGCATTGCCGATATTGACGAGCTTGCCATTCCGGGAGCGACTTTTTTTGCGCAATTCCATTCTTGGCAAAAACACTTCGTTCCGCAAAATTCGCCATGGCGAATTTTGCGGATAGGTTGTGTTTGTATTTAAAACCGCCCTCCGTAAATACTGTAACTGGCGGGAGAATTGCGCAAGCAGTGTGATTGGCGAACACAGTCCGTAAACTGCATTTCATTAGCCGAGATTATTGTATCAAAAAACCCAGCACTTTCCGAAAGTGCTGGGTGTCTGTCTGCCCTGGCCGGGCAGACAGAAGATCACGATTTCACGATTCACTCTCCACATTTTCACTGCGGGAGAGAAAAAAGCCGACGCGGCCATTCGAGTTCCTAGGGTACCAACCGTCGACGTACGCGCCATCAGAGTCGGCAAGGCCGACATCGACGAGCTCGCCAAAACGGGAGCGACCGTTTGTCCACGAATATTCTTTTTCCAAAAAGCGAACTCTGTTCACCTTTTGATTGAGAACTACCCGGATTAGCGCTTCCACAAGAGTTTCGCGGAATTGCTGACTGAATGGCATGTTGGCTAATAGTTCAGCCGCTTCTTGCCAGTTGCTGTTCATCAGTTTGGCAATTTCCTGTTCCCTTTCGGCCGGCTCATTGAGAATCGGTTTGAGATGTTCGGGAGGATTGCCTCCGTAGATCGTATTGGATACGTATTCTGAAGCGATTATCGTTTGGCGGAGAAAGTTTTCTCCGCAAGTTCCCGGAACAGGTGTTGTTCCAACAATGCGCCAGGATCCGAGGTTGGATTTGTCGGTGCGAGCTGTTTCTTTGTTGAAGAACGGTTCGCCTCCGTCCTTTCGGTACCAGCAGTCTGGTTGATCGAAGGAATTCAAGATTTTGCCACCCATGGGAGCCTCGTTTTTGAGGTTTGTTACGATGCACTCGGCGGTAATTGGTTTGCCGTTGATATCAACGGCGGGGTACCAGATGAGTTGCTCGGAGCGGGATTTGATTCCGGATAATTCTTCTTCGGCAATCACTGGACTCGGAACTTTAGACAGTTTGATGTCCAAAGCTTCCGAAACAATGCTTGTGTGGAAAAAATCCGTGCCCCGCCGTAAAACGTTTTCAATAAACTCAAACGATGCCGGCTTAACGGTCGGTTTCTGCAATGTTGTCATAGTGCTGTCCTTCCTGTGGTTTTTTAGAGATTTTTCTGTAAAGTTTCCATAACAGATACTATGGAAGTCTGCTAAAAGGATAGCAAATTATGTAGTATTTGTCAAGTAGAAAATTTGTAATTATACAAACGATCGTTTATATAATTACAAAAGAGCAACAATATGGCTTAAAATATAGGTTTTTAAACTCTATTATTTAATCTGAGTGCCTTCCAAAATGTCTGAAGATACTTCAAGCAATGAAAAAGCGTTTTCGGACTTGGCAGCCAATATCATACCATTGCTTTCCAAACCTTTGATAACTCGCGGTTCCAAATTGGTGGCAAAAGCGCACTTCTTCCCTATCAAAATATTTAAGTCCGGATAAAACAAAGCGATTCCGGAAATTATTTGCCGCGGTTTTTCTTCTTTAAAATCCACGGACAATTTCAGAAGCTTGTCCGTCTCCGGAACTTTTTCAGCCGAAAGAATTTTACCTATTTTTATTTCAACTTTGGCAAAATCATCAAATTTTATTTTTGATTCCGTTTTTTTCGGTTCCGGCTTTAATTCCTGTTTTATTTCTTCTTTTTTAATTTCAGTTGGTTCCATAATTTTCATATTCCAAGCAAGCTCAACAATTATATTGCTATTTTCCATAAAAACAAAATGCCTTCCGATTTATCGGAAGGCATGAAAACTAAATTTCTGCGCAATTTTAGGCATAACCGCGTGTATGGGAACTAAAATGCTTGAATCTGAGAAAAGTCTCCCGTTCACCGGGCTCCAATTTACGCAAGTGACATTTCTTGTTCCCAATGCCCCCAAAAGAAAAGGCGACCAGAAACAATACTCCGTAGCAATCTTGCCCTATAATGCTGGCACAAAGAACTTCTCCAGATTTGCCAATTGCAACTGTTATCAAAGTAAGAGGAACGAGACGTAATTCCCATTCGACTTTGGTATCCAGCGTTTTTGCCTTGAAGTAAATTTCTTTATCTTTATCGTAACCATATGGAAACCCAAAAAGATTACGATAAACACCCGCCCATTCTGGACCAAAAGTTAAATCCGCTTCACTTTCCAAGTTACTGCCTTGAAGCGAAACTTTTACCTTTTCCGCCGCCGCTTTTTCAGCAAAGACTGCTGACAATACTTCATTATCTCCCGTCATAATAAATCCCCCATTTTAACGAACTTATGCGCGAATTAGCGCGCGCATTTTGCGCCTTGCCGTAAATATACGACAACACTGCACTGACACACATATTACACAAACATAACAAAAAAACAAACTCCCGCGATAAAACGCGAGAGTTTTTAGAAGACATCTGCGATAGATCAACGCCATGGGGCAAAATTCCACATAGGAGAAGCTAGAAGTTTACAAGAGTGTTTTTCGGCTTCAGTTAGTTTTCTCAATACCCCAATGTTATCACTGTCGGACAAGGCTTTAGTAAATCTGCGTAACCAACTGCAGACAAAATAGCATTCGTATATATCAACTCCAACGACGCTTACAGACGCTTGTCCGCAAGGCACAGCCAGAAATGGAAAAATCTTTAAATTCCACGGTTGGTTATTCGTTTTTCTTTTGGCGGAAAAACATACCTTGCGGCATTCCGGCTGTCCACCGCAAATTACCAGATAACTATCAAAATGTTGAAAATGAACTTGCGCAAGAACTTTTTGAAAATCCGGCGCTTCAACAATAACACTTTCCATCAAATCATCTTCCATAACAAACCTTTCTTTTTTTAGAACTCTAAAGAATAGAGTATAAAATTAAAGCAGGAAATGCAACTTGAAAGTAAAAATGTTGTTAAGGGTTTTAGGATAAAATATTTTGATTTGTTTAGAGCTTAGAATTTAGAACTTTAAGTTTTTTGTTTGTCCAAAAAACTTTGAAGAATTATCGCCGCCGCGCTGGCGTCCAGCATTTCGTTTCTGCCTTGAATGCGCTCCGCCTCGGCCGAACTGTAAAATTCCGGCTCAAAAAAAACCGGCAAACCTATTTTATTTTCAAGCTCTTTTTTAAAAGGTTCTATCTTTTTCATTATATCATTCGGCTCGCCTTTGAAATTTTTTGAATCCCCAATGACAATAGTTCCGATTTTTTGTTCATCGCAAACTTTTTTTATACTTTCCAAAAGATTATTGTTATTCGGAAAAACCGCCTTGGCAAAAGCGAATTTGCCTTCGGAATCCGAAACAGCAATGCCCACTCTTTTTTGACCATAATCAATGCCTAGAAATCTCATAAAAAGGGTTTAGCGTATAGCGTTTAGGGTTTAGTTAAAAACCATAAATACAAAAGCAATATTAGCATAGAAATTTCTTAACAAAAAACTCATAGCGACTTCATCTTTTTCATTTATCCACTTGTGAATATGGCACCGGTTGCCTATACCTGCTATAATTTCTTTATGAGAGAAACACAAAGAAAAGGAGATACTGCTGTAGCACAAGCTGTTGCCACCTTTACACGGTTGGGGTTTGATGTCGCTTACCCTTTGACTGAATCGGCATCTTATGATTTGATAGTAGACCTAGGTAAAGAACTTAAAAGAGTTCAGGTTAAATTTGCTAGTAATAAAGATGTGGATTTGAGAAGAGTGCACTCAAATTCAAAAGGATATGTGGTAAACAAAACGAAAAAAAACTCTTATGATTGGCTCTATGTTCTAAAAAACACAGGGGAAGAATATCTTTTAAAACAGTGCTTACATAACAGAAGGGCGGTAAGGCCAAGAGAAGAGCATCTTCTTAAAAAGGTTACTTGATTGGTAAAAATCACGGAGGGGTGCACCGAATGGTAAGGTACCAGTCTTGAAAACTGGCGCCCGCAAGGGCTTGCAGGTTCGAGTCCTGTCCCCTCCGCAAAATAATGAGCAAAGCGAATATATTTTGCGAGAGGGGTTTGGTGTGTTTAAAAACACACCAAAAAGGAATCGAAGCCAGTTTGAGCATTCGCCGCAGGCGAATCCAAACTGGACACTGAAACTGTAAGTTTCAAGTCCTGTCCCCTCCGCCAATAAGTTTCTCATCGACTATACACTCTGTGTAATGAATTTTAAATTCTTACTTGATATACTTAATTGTGATATGAAAAATTATCGAAAAATTTTTTCTACCGCGCTCTTAATAATCATTGTAATTATAGTTTTTGTAAGTGTCGCTTATTTTTATAAAGTAAAAAATAAAGATTCGGATTGGAAGACGTACCGTATTGAAAAATATGGGCTTGAATTTAAATATCCAAAAACTTTCAAAGTTACTGAAAATACCTCACCAACATCTGTTTTTGGTGAAATAGAAATTAAATCTTTTGAAGCGGGAGCTAGCGATTATTTGAGAATGACCATAGAATGTTCCCCGGACTGGAGACCTTATTCAGGACCCGATGCTTATGGAGTAACTATTTCAACCAGTACCAAATATATTGATGGAGTTCAGACACGGTTTTACATGTTCCAACCTGAAACTAATGGCTGGTCTTTTGTAGCAGAAACTTTTGCCGAATCTAATCATTCGGAAACTGATTATGATTCTTGTGGTTTGGAAACATTAAGTGAAAGCAAAGATATTAAGACTGATCTTGCCATAATTTCTTCCATAAAATTTATTAATGGTTTTGACTACCTTAAAAATCAGCTTTACCAAGCCAATAAAAAATGGTTAACAGGCCATAAATAGAATGCCGGCTTATTTGACGTTTTTTATTGGCATGGCTTTAACTTTCATCATGGGTTTCTTTTCATAATATTTTTTCTGCCAATGGTATAATTAATCCTGATGAATGAGAACAACACATTAAACTGGCAAGCATACGAATACAAGCATACTCCAAAAAGCGCCGATTGGTTTTGGGCGCTTGGCATTATCGCAATTTCAATCGCCGTAACTTCCATACTTTTCAACAATTTTCTTTTTGCCATTTTCATAATACTCGGCGCTCTGGCGCTTGGAATTTTCGCCAAAAGGCGCCCGCTTCTTTTGAGTATAGAAATAAACGATAAGGGAATAAAAGTCGGCAGAACTTTTTACGCTTTTTCATCCATTGAATCTTTTTGGGTTGACGCGGAAAATGAAAATGATCAAAAGGTCATAATAAAAGTGGACAGTATCACAATGTCTCACGTTGCCATACCGATAGAAGAAATAGACCCGATGGATATTAAAGAGTACTTGCTGAAATATTTGCCGGAAGAAGAGCACGCGGAGCCGATTGCAAATAAAATTATGGAACGGCTGGGATTTTAAAAAACTGTCCACCTAGGCGGACAGTTTTTTAAACCTTGTTTTGACAAGCTAAAAGCTGTAAGCTATTCCGTATGTTTCCGCAATGTCCCCGTAGCTCAGCGGATTAGAGCGCTTCCCTGCGAAGGAAGAGGTCGGCCGTTCAATTCGGCCCGGGGATACTTTTGTCCACTGAAACTATTGAATGTATAAAATTAAAAATGTCGTCCGCCTAAGGCGGACGACATTTTTAATTTTATAGTTTAAGCAATCTTTGCAATTTGTCTGGACAATCTTGATTTTTTCCTGCTTGCGGTGTTTCCCTTGATAGTATTCCCTTTTAAGGCTTTATCAATAGTTTTATAGGCAATCGGCAGTAATTTCAAAGCTTGATCTTTTTTCTTTAAGACAATCAGCTTTTCAATATTTTTTACGGCTTCATTCATATCGGCAACTCTTCGCATGTTGAAAACGCGCTTTTTTAAAGACGCTCGGAGGGCTTTTTTTGCTGAGGATGTGATTGCCATATAAAGAAGGGTTTAGCGCTCGCCCGCCTAAATTTTGCTCTTCCAAAATTTTGGCGGGTAAACGTATAGGGTTTAGTTTTAAGAAAAAAACAAAAACCTTAAAAACTGGCGTGGAAATAGATTAGCAGATGTAACCAAAAAAAGCAAACCCGGTAGTGAATCCGGTAGTAGATTTTTAGAAAAAATTCACTACCGGATGAATTTTTGGCTTTTTGCGTGTTTTTTTTCAACCAAAAACCTTGAACTCAATGAAAAAATAAACATGTAGAATTAAATATCTAAAATTTACTTTTTACGCAAAAACGAAGCCAAAAATCTACTACCGGGCAAACTTTGGACTTAAATAATAAAAAAATAATAAAAAAGAAACCCAGCGGTGAAGCTGGGTTTAGAGCATTGTCCTGAATTTAGACTTGCGAGTAAGCTTAGCTTAAACAACATTACTTGAGGTTTTTTAGCGAACAATCTCGCAGATTCGCCAAAGGACTTGTACGCATCTTCTTTGGCTACTTGGGATACCTATAGGTCTTTTTATTTCTTTCCCAGCTGGGGAAAGCTTTATAAGTACCACGTTAAGGTCCCACAACACCGTCTCGACGGTTTAGTCTGTTCCATTGAAGGAATCATGGTTATTTTCTTTTACAAGAGCAATGCCTATATAAAGATACCCCCGAAAATATTATTTGCCAATATTTACAAAAAATTATAATGTTTCGTATTTTCCTATTTATCCTCGCTTTTTAGAACCGGCGGTGTTGCCGAAGAAATGACAGTAAAATAAACACTGCCGATTCTCTGGCCTTGCTCGGTCATTATAACCACCCGCCACGAACCCGGTGTAATATTGTCTTTTTTTGAATATCCGCGATAGCCGGCGTCTCTCCCGCCCTCAATAATATATTTAATTCTGTTTGTAACCACCCAAACCTTTTTTTCTTGGTCAAAATATGACCATTCGTGCAAAACCGGCACGGTCAAAGAAGTCGGCGCAAAAATGGCGCTGAAAAGATAAGCCGAGTCGCCGGACGCCGCGTGAAAAATACCGCTTTCTTTCCTCCAGAAAACGAATGGCGATGTTTCCGGCTCGTATTCCACCTTGTATCCCCCACTTATTTTTGCAATCGTATGATAAACCCCGACGCTTTTCAAAGCCAAAGGAATCGGCGGAATAATATTCGTAAAATAAAGAACATTAACAATGGCGTAAACCGAGAAAATGATAAAAACCCGAAGTTTTCTGCCTTCAATATATCGCTCGCCGGCAAAGCGGGACAAAAGCCAAGCCAGAAGCATTAAAACTATAACGCTGATCAATCCGCTTAAAATAAAAATAAACGATCCCATTTTGCCGACAAGAATCGGAACAACAAGAGCAAAATATAAAAGCTCGGACACAAAAAATACCGTAAGCTGAAAAGTCAGCCTGTCCCTTTTTCTATGCAAAACTTCATTACTAAGAACAATTAAGGCCAAGAAAGTTAGAAAAGGCCAGCTTGTGGCGATTTCGGCGCTTTCGGTGAAAAAAATGAACGAAGCGTTTAGCAGAGTACCGAACATAAACTGGATTAGAAAAGGAATCCAGCTTACCGATTTTCGAAGGCGCGAGCCGGGGAAAGTTCTGGAGCCGACGGCATTATACAAAACGATACAAACAGCGATAACGGCAAGATAAATTCCAAGAATCAAGCTGGCTTCCAAAACGGTCACCCGAGTCAAAGTTACGGCGTCAAAAACGAAACCGGCGATAAAAAAGGCAAAAGACAGTATTCTTTCATTTCTGACAATAAAAGATTTCTTTTTTGCTCCGCTTCCTGATTCTTCTTTTGTAAAATTCTTTTCCATTGCTTATATGATGATAACATCGCTACCCCGCTTTTGCATTACAAAAATGTTAATTCTCGAGCGTTGTTTTAATTTTGTTTCCCAATTTAAAAGCATTGCCGTGTTTTAACATTCCTAAATACGATTCAACCGTTTCCTCCTTTGGATTTTCCGCAATTCTTTTAAACATCCTTCTTTTTGTGGCTGTTCGCAAAACTTTATGATGTGGAAAGTTAACCCAGCCTAGAAAATCAACGCCGGAAGCCAAAGTTTTAATGAAAACCTTGTCAGGATGCAAGTTCAGTTTCAGTTTTACATTCAAAAATTCATTGATTTCTGGAATAAGATTTTCCAGTTCTGTTTTGTTGTCTGAAACGAATACGAAATCATCGGCGTATCTTATGTAGTATTTTTCCTTTAATTTGTGTTTTACGAATTGGTCAAATTCATTCATATAAACATTGGCTAAAATTTGAGAGGTTAAATTGCCTAGAGGCAAACCTGTCTGTGTAGGTAGACCAATTTCTGTGTCCCCACTATTCTCTAATTCGTGAGAATTAGAGAATAGTGAAAAACTACCGATCACTTCTTTGAGAAGTCGAACAATATTTTTGTCTGGAATATTCTTTTCCAAAATACCGGATAAAATTTGATGGTCAATGCTCCCAAAGAATTTTCTGATATCGCATTTTAAAATCCAAATGGTTTTTGTGTGATTGCGACTCACTTTCAAACAAAAAGATTTGAATTGATTCAGAGCTTTGTGCGTTCCCCTGCTCAAACGACAGGAATATGAATCGGCAATAAATTTCCTATCAAAAAACGGATAAAGTTGGCGATAAATAGCGTGATGTAAAAGCCGATCGCGAACATTGGCCTTATGGATATCTCTTGGTTTTGGGTCAGAGATTCTGAAATGATGATATCCGCCATGCTTGTATGAAAAATTTTCCAGTTCTTTGTGAAGTTCAAGAATGTTGTCCATCAAATGAAGTTGAAATTCTTGAACGTCTTTCTTGTTCCGTTTGCCTTTTAAAAATTCCTGCCAGGCCATGAGGAGATTTTCCGGTGATATAATATCAGCGTAGGTTTTAGTAAATTTTTTAATCATAATGTTGGGACTTGGACGTTTGATGTCTTATTCCTCCTTTACTAAAGGAGGGGGACAAATTCTGATTAGCCGGAGGATTTTAAAATCCCTCGGCTGGAATACCAGCCACTCCCTTTCCCCACTTCGCTAAAGCTACGCGGGGCAAGAAAAAAGGGAGAATTAAGAAACAACCGCTTAAATTCCACACAAACCAAGACATGAGTAATGAAACTATGAAGACCCCCCCCCAACAGAATTTTGCCGGTTTTAAACAAAGTCAAAGACGCTTATTTGTTATGGCATAGTTATTATCAAAATTTACCGAGGCTGGAACGAAATTCGTTTGGATACCGCATTGATACCTTATTCGTAGAAATTATTGAGTCCATCGCTGCCGCAAGCTTTTTGTTGCCTCAAGAAAAACATCCGTATGTTCGCTTCGCAATTAAAAAGCTTGATGCCCTCAAAATATTATTGATGATACTCTGGGAAACCAAATCGTTGGACAGTAAGAAATATATCGCATTGTCCGCAAAGTTGGATGAAATAAGCCGCAATCTCGGAGGCTGGAGCGGACAGCTTACAAAACAAAACTCTCCCGCCAAAGCAGGAGAGAAATGAAGAGATTTGCGAGGCCGGCAAACCACCAGTTGTCGTTCCATTCGTTGTCGTTGCGGTTGACATTCACGTTGCGCTCGTCATCGTTCCAACGGTTGAACGCGGCCGTAATGTGCAAAATGCATCCCGTATCACCACTCTTCGAAGCTTGCGCGATCTCAGAGTTGAATCGTATTCGGCATTATAATGCCATAGCATTCTGCACCAAGTAGCTTCTTTTTTTGAAGTGTCTGCATACACCCTCCGTCCGAAGTCGTAACCGCGAACGCTCTCAGTGTATGGATACTGGATTCGGCCGCGGGAAGCCTTAACCACCCGCATGATTCGCCTACTACCGCAGATTATTCTATCATAAAAAGTCCCCGCTTTTTTGAGAAAAGCGGGGACAAGGACAAAGGTCAAAGTGCAGAGAATGCAAAGTGACTAAGTCCTGAGCACTAACTTGCGAGGCCGGCAAACCACCAGCGGCCGTTCCATCCGCGGCCGTTGTGGTCGACAAACACGCTGCGCTCGCCACCGTCCCAACGGCGGAACGCGGCGTAACACCACTTGCCATTCGCATCTTTCCAATGTGTGGCATTAGGCCGTTCATCGGCAAATGCCAGATCAGCCTCGTTGACGGCGGCGACGGAGAACGGATCGGCGGGTTTCAAGCCGCGCAGTTCGAACTCCTTTTCGAGGTCGTCATCAGAGATGTAACCGTTGCGCTCGGACAAATCGGGTTTGAAGAACACGACATCGACTTCCTCGCCGTCACCTTTGGGTATGCTGTCAACAACATTGCGGTCCGCGTACTGCTTTCGGCCAGTAGCGTCCAGCGCTTCCTGCGGCGTGCGGGTGCGATTCACTTTGACCTTGCGAACAATGAGGTTGCTTAACGCTTCAGCTCGTTCGCGAAACGGAGCGAACATCATCATTCCAAGGTTCTCGACACCGAGAATCCGCTGAGCGACATCCGAACTGATCTCGGAGCGATGCTTGCGCATAGCGTCGCGGAGTTTGCTCACGGTATTTTCGATTTGGCCGTCGGTCATCGTTGCTTCGGTTGCGATCATGATCTGTGTCATGGCGTCATCCTTTCTTTGTTTGAGTTTTTGTTATTCCGCGCCAAGTAATCTTAGCCGCAGATTTCATAATTCGCCTAGGCGAATTATGAAATCTGCGGCTAACGCTCTATGTTCGCAAGCCCCGTTAGAAATTTTACAAATTTTGTGAAATGTTAAAAGGAACCTTTGTACCAAAAACATTTACTGGTTAATATTCATCTATTTACAAAATTTCTAACGGGGCAAGTTTTTCAATGTTCACTTTCTACCCCATATTATATACCTAAAACCACCGTTTTGTCAAGCACTGTTGGTAATTATTCAGGCGATCGCCTGAATAATTACCAAATAGAGAAAATATGGCTTAAAATAAGGATTCTAACGAGCAATGATACCAATTGTACGAATTATACTAATGCATACGAATGCCGAACGAATAAGACACCGAATAAAGAAATCGTGGAAGCAATATTCGTAATTATTCGTATCTATTAGTATAATTCGTATATTAGTATATTTTTCCTAACACCTAAAACCTAACAGCTATTTACCCTTCAAACTTTTTGCCTACGCATTATGCAATATGTTTATGTGCTACAAAGTAAGGTTGACAAAGATTTTTACATAGGCTGTACTCACGATTTGAAAAAACGGCTGATATTGCATAATGCCAAGAAAGTTTCTTCCACACGTAAGCGAGTGCCGTTATCTCTAATTTACTACGAAACATATATCAATCCAAAAGACGCGTTTAACAGAGAACAATATTTAAAATCCGGCTGGGGTCGAAACTATATTAAAAAAGCGTTAAGCAACTATTTTTCCGAAAAAGAAACTCTCTTATAGGCAAAAAGTTTTGAGGGTGAATGATCTCTCATCTTGAAGGCAAAATTTTATACAAAGACCTGAAATCCATTGTTTTGGATGTTAACGGCGTTGGCTACAAAATCGCCGTAACGCCGGACATTTTATTTGATATTGATAAAAAAAACGCGGAAAAAATTTCTCTTTGGACATATCTGGTTGTCCGCGAAGACGCCTTGAATCTTTACGGCTTCCAAAATAAAGAGGATTTGGATTTTTTTGAGCTTTTAATTTCCATTTCCGGCATCGGACCAAAAACCGCTATGGGCGTTTTGAGCGTTGCCGGCATTTCCACTCTAAAACGAGCAATTTCATCCGGCGATACCTCTCATCTGACCAAAGTTTCCGGCATTGGCAGAAAAATTGCCGAAAAAATCGTGCTTGAACTCAAAGATAAAATCGGTCATTTTGAAAAAGGTGACGAGGGAGAAAACGCCGAGAGCGATTCGGATGCAATTGAAGCCTTGCGCGCCATCGGCTATTCGGAAAGAGAATCCAGAGACGCTCTCAAAAAAGTGCCGAAAGAAATTGAAGGAGTGCAGAATAAGATAAAATATATGCTGAAAGCGCTGGGAAAGTAGGACAAGATTTACATATGTCTAGCTTTTAATTCCTCCTTTCCTAAAGGAGGTGGCCAACAGGCCGGAGGATTTAAAATCCCTCCTTGTAAGAACAAGTGCTTCTTACAGAAGCTGT
>Ga0172379_10009007_pt1 | contig 12420 bp, 11 predicted proteins | sample GrowelOW334metaG_FD_119756 | JGI IMG/M metagenome (GOLD analysis project Ga0172379, IMG submission 119756) | Groundwater microbial communities from an aquifer near a municipal landfill in Southern Ontario, Canada - Groundwater well OW334 metaG | ecosystem: Environmental > Aquatic > Deep... | reverse complement strand
GGCGAAAACACGATGGGGAAAATCACCACGGCCCTGCGCATGCTCGGCTTCGACAAAGTGTACGACACGGCGTTCGGGGCCGACCTCACGGTCGTTGAAGAAGCCAATGAGTTCATCGAGCGAACCAAGAAAGGCGAGAAATTGCCGCTCTTCACCTCCTGCTGCCCCGCCTGGGTCAAGTTCGCGGAACAGCTGTTTCCCGAACTCTTGCCAAAGCTCTCCACCTGCATGTCTCCGCAAAGCATGATGGGATCGATCATCAGGGAAGACGAAGCGCGGACAAATGCGCCGGCTCTCGCCGAGAACGGCGCGGGCAAGAACGTCATCATTGTTTCTGTAATGCCCTGCACCGCCAAGAAATACGAAATCACTCGCCCCGAGCTTTCCCGAGACGGCAAGAGGCTGGTGGATTACGTGCTCACCACGGCGGAACTCGCCGCGATGATGCAGGAGTCGGGCATCCGTTTCGCGGACCTGCCGACCAGTTCCATGGACCTGCCCCTCGGCTTCGCTACGGGCGCGGGCATCGTGTTCGGGAATGCCGGCGGCGTCAGCGAGGCGGTTGCCCGCTACGTGACCGCGGGCCTTCCCGGCGGCAAAGCGAGCGTCCTCGACTTCGTTGACGAAATCCCGGACGGCGGAATCCGAATCGCGAAGCTGACGGTGGGAGATAAAGCCCTCTCCATCACCTCGGTACAAGGCTTGGCCAACGCGAAAAAAGTCGCGAAGGAAATTATCGAAGGAAAGCGCAAGACCGATATCGTTGAAGTCATGGCCTGCCCCGGCGGTTGCGTCGGAGGCGCTGGGCAACCCATCAGCCTGAGCTCCAAGACGCGCAAAGATCGGACCGCCGGTATCTTGGAAGCCGACGGCACGCGGGAACTGCGTTCCACCGCGGAGAATCCCTTCATCGAGCGCTTCTACAAAGACGTGCTCGGCGGCGAGGTCGGCGGAGCTAAGGCGCACTGCCTGCTGCACACGCGTTACAAGAGCAAAAAACGCATCCAAGACACGAGTATCCCGCTTGTGCGCGGTACCGGCAAGGAAAAAATTTCCGTGAAAGTCTGCGTCGGCACCAGCTGCTTCCTCCGCGGAAGCCAGGCGGTTCTGAGCGATCTGCTCAAGACCGTGGAAGAGCAGGGCCTATCCAGCTTCGTGGACATCAGCGCGACCTTCTGCGCCGAAAGCTGCGACAAGGGACCTACGGTCCGAATCGACGGACAGACCATCCACAAAGCTGTCTGCGACGACGTCATGCAGGTCATCCTGCCGAAACTGAAGACCCTCATGGTCCCGGTCAATGGTTAAAACCTTCACGCGGGGGCTTTTTCATATCGTCCGCGGACCTTCCGAAAAACCTCGAGACCTGATAGCATGCCCACCGGAGTAACACAAGCATGAACAAACCGGAAGGCCGCCGAAAGACGGCTCTGTACCTCGCTCTTATATGGACTGTATTGAACGCCGTTTCAGCGGTAACGCTTTTGATCGTCGGCATATCGGCGCCGACCCTCATTGGTTCGATCATCGCAATCGCGATTTCCGTCGTGAACGTATTCGCCATACGCGCTTTTCTCGTCAACGACGACAAAGCGCGCTACACGGCCGCCCGGAAATGGTTCGGCTACGCCGCCAGCGCGGCCTACGCGGCCATCGCTATTCCCTTGGCGGACCGCAGGGAAGCGGGCGTCGTGTCGGAGGTGACCGGATTAATCGTCTTTACGATCCTAGTCCTCTCGACGATCGCCGCCGCCGCGTTTTGGTTCTTTCTTCATTCTCGAAGCTCCCAAATTTATTGGAGACACATCACCGAAGCGGAAGCGAAGAATCCGAAGCTGCTCAAAGAGCGCCTTAAAAAACAGAAGAAGGGCATTCTAGGAACGACCTTTGAATGGGTCGATACCGCGGCTTGGGCCGTCATCGTCGTCATCGTCGTTCAGAGATTGTTCATTCAACTATACGCGATCCCCTCCGAATCGATGGTGCCGACTCTGCTCATCGGAGACCGGCCGGTCATCGCCAAATTTCTCGATGGTCCGACCTTCCCCTTCGCGCCCGCCGCCTTCCCGCAGATAGCGGAATTGAAACGCGGCGACATAGGCGTTTTTGAAAATCCGGCGCTGGACAAATCCCCGCCCGCCTTCCGCTTCCTGCAGGAAGTCGTTTTCTACCTGACCTTCTCCAACGTCGACCTGGACAAGAATCCCGACGGATCGCCGAAAGTCACCCGCCTCATCAAGCGCCTCGTCGGCGTCCCGGGAGACCGGCTCATGATGGTGGACGACGTGCTGTATATTCAGAGAAACGGCGCGACCGAATGGAAAAAAATGACTGAGGATTCGCGATTCTCACATGTCGATCTTAACGGCCTTTCCGCTTCACTTCGCGCCAAAATACGCAGTATTCCGATAGATAAAAAAGGCGTGGATATACTTCATCGCTGGGACGCGCGCAAAAACAACGTCGATGAAAAAACCTTAGGCGCCGAGTTCGGCGTGTTGCGGGATTCGCTGCGCGCGGCCTTCAAAAAAGCGGAAGTCCCCGGCGCGGGAGATGCCTACTTGGCCGCGATGAAACTGACCCGACAACAGGCGGCAAAAGCCTGGGATGAGACAAAAGGCACCATCGGGGACACTTCCGTCGCGCCCTGGAGGTTCCGTTCGGAAATGGAGCTTGACCCCGTCCTCATCGGCCGATTCATCTCCGACGCGGCCGACCGCGACGCGTGGCTCTCCTCGCTCTACGTTCCGGCCCCAGAGACGGCCGCGGGATTGACCTCCTACGCGAAGACAGGCCGCGCGATCAATCTCATCCTCAAAAAACAACAGGCCGAGCGTATACTTCACCTGATGGCAATAGTCTCCGCGGGGGAATCGACAAAGGAAGCGGCCATCGCCACCTATCGAAACACGGCCGCCGAAGGAAATGAGCTGCGCGCCTGGATCTCCCTCTACGATTTCAGGAACTTTCCACCGTTCCCCAACGACGGCCCCATTCCGGCGAAATCGTACTTTTTTATGGGGGACAACCGGTATAATTCCGTCGATTGTCGTTTCGACGCGGATCAGAAAACCCGACCGCTCGCCTTCGACTCCACGGATCCTTCTTCAACAATGCGCTTTTCCATGCTCGGTCAACGCTTGATCGGGAAAGAATACGTGCTGGGGCGATCGGTTTTCCGCCTGTTCCCCTTCAATCGAATCGGGCCAGTACATTAAGCGCGGGACGCGCTACACTTAAGGCATGAGAGCACTGAGAAACGCGTTTCTCGTCACATGCCTTCTCGGCCTTGCGTCCTGTTCGTTCTGGAGTTCCGCCCCATCCGTCCCTAAAAGAGTCATTCTCTTCATCGGGGACGGCATGGGCCCCGAGCAAATTAGAGCCGGGGCCTATTACCTCGGCCGCGCTCTCGTTTTCTCCTCTTTCCCGACACACGCAAGCATAGCCACCCGCTCCGCGGACAGCGCCGTCACGGACTCCGCCGCCGCGGCAACGGCGATCGCGACGGGCGTCAAAGTGGGCAACGGGGTCCTGTCTCGATTGATCCCCGGCTCAGGGGAAAACCTTGAAACGATTCTTGAACGCGAAGGCCGCGACGGGAAACTGACCGGCTTGGCAACGACCACGTATGTCACCCACGCCACGCCCGCGGCCTTCGGCGCCCATCAGGCGACCCGAACCGCCTACGACGGGATCGCGTCCGATTACCTGAATAGCAGTCGGCCGAATATCCTCCTCGGAGGCGGCGCGAACGGCTTGGACGACGCGGAGGCTACCGCCGCGGGTTACACCGTGGTTAAAACGCTCACCGAATTGCAAAACCTTCCGGGCTCCTCATCTCCGCGCGTCGCCGGCTTGTTCGGGACCGGCTTCCTTCCCTATGAGGCAGACGGCGGTCCGCATGCGGCTTCGTACCCGGATCTGGCCGATATGACGACACTGGCTCTGCGCCTGCTTGAGAACGCGGAAAACGGCTTCTTCCTCATGGTTGAAAGCGGACTAATCGATCAGGCGGCACACGCCAATAACGCGGGCCGGATGGTCGGGGAAGTCGCCGTCCTGGACCGTGCCGTTTCGGTGGCTCTTGCTTGGGCGGCGGATAAAACGGACGTCCTCATCATTGTGACGGCGGACCACGAAACAGGCGGCATAGAGAGCGTCTCGGACAACGGCGCCGGACAAGTCCCCGCGATCACCTGGACAACGACCGGCCACAGCGCCCGCGACGTCGACCTATACGCGGCGGGTTACCGCGCGGAACGCTTGACCACGGTAAACGACAACACCCAAATTCGCGCCGCGATTTACGAGTAAGCCTATCCGCGGCGCCCTCCTTAGCGTTACATTCGAGACATGAGTTTCAATCTGGAATCAGCGCTCTACTCCATTCCCGCCGTCATTGCGGGATTGACCATACACGAAGCGGCGCACGCGACGACCGCTTACGCCCTCGGCGACGGCACGGCAAAAGACCAGGGGCGGATAAGCCTCAACCCCCTCAAGCACCTGGACCCCTTTGGGCTTCTTTTCATCATTTTCGCCGGTTTCGGTTGGGCAAAACCGGTCGAGTTCAACAAGCAACTCCTGAAACACCCGCGCCGTGACGAGGCGCTCATCGCGGCAGCCGGGCCAATTTCCAATCTTGTCTTAGGCTTATTCACAACCCTCCTTTTAAAGTTCGTGGCCAACGTACTGCCGCATTCGGCGACCGGAATGTACCCGGTCATCGTCAACCTGCTCCTTTTCACGATCTTCATCAATTTCGGCCTTTTCATTTTCAACATGATCCCAATCCCTCCGCTGGACGGATCGCATGTGCTGCTTAGTTGGTTGAACGTAGCCCCTGAAACCGAGGCTCGCCTGTATCGGTTCGGCATGCCGCTGCTGTTCGGCATCCTGATTCTTGAGAACATCACGCGCATCGACATCCTGCCCATCGGGAAGCTGGTGCGCTTTATGGCTAAAACTGTTTTTCTAGCGTTGGGTATGTAAGGAGGAATGTATGAAAGAAGTTCTGCTGGCTTTTGCTGAATACAACCGGGATGCGAACAAGAAACTGATCGGGATCATGCGCGATGTTGACGAGGCGATCTTGCGGGAAGACCAAGGCTCCTATTACAAGAGCATCCTCGGAACGCTGGAACATATCGCCGGGGGAGAATTGGGATTTCTCAGGCGCTTTGCCGGTTTCACCGTCTGCAAATGCCTCGCCTCCCACCGTTTCATCACCGGCGATATCGATGCGCTGAAGAACGCGATGAAGGACAAACCAGAAACGATTTACGCGACCTTGGAAGAGGCAGACGCGCTCCTGGTGGCGTTCGCCAATGAAGTAAGCGCCGACGAATTGACAAAACGTGTTTCCTATCTGAACTACAAAGGCGAAAAGCTGGAACGCGACTATTGGAATTTGGTGGTGCATATCATCAACCACTCCACGCATCACCGCGGGGAAATTTCCGTCCTGCTGGACCGGAAAAAAATCGCGAACGATGTAGCGGGCTTTAATTCGTACCGGAGCTGAGATCGCCGGGTAATGGGATCGATACGATCCTATTTTTCCCCTGGTTTTTAGCGCGGTAGAGCGCTTCATCGGCGGCTTTAAGCAGTTCGCCGAGTTCACCGCTGAGGCGATAGGAACAGAGTCCGCCGCTCACCGTGACATCAAAACGGTCGTCACCCGACTCAAAGCTCAGGGCCGCTACGGCGGCCCTGCATTTTTCCGCGCCCAACGCGGCCTCAGCCAACACGGTTTCCGGAAATAGAACCAGGAATTCCTCCCCGCCCCAGCGGGCGCAGGAATCCGACCGGCGAATATTTTCAGTAAACGCCCCGGCGACCTGTTTCAAAACAATGTCTCCGACATCGTGCCCGTACAAATCGTTTACTCTTTTGAAGTCATCGATGTCGAAACTCGCGATCGAGAAAGAAGAACCGTAGCGTTCAGCGCGCGCGAGTTCAATCTCAAGGCGGTCCATCATGTCCCGGCGGTTTGAAATCCCCGTCAGCGAGTCCGTATGCGCCATCAAATCCATACGCATCAGCACATCGCGCAGCTGAGCCTGATAACTGTCGCTGATCGTCAGTACCTTGGAGAATCGATCCTCCAATTTCCGGTACGCGCGCATGAGGTCATCGTATTTTTTGTCGCCCGAGTCTTCAGCGCTCATCGTTTTCCCGTTTCGCGGGGCACGATTTCAAAGGGGAGAGAAATGTCCTCTTTGAACTCTTCGGCCAGGTCAAGCGCCCGGTCGTTCCCGGCTTCGTAAAACCAGGTAACGGAAATCTTACGCCCCTCTTCGGCGCTTTCGGTTAGAGCGTCCAGGATATCCAACATGCACTTCGTGCTGCTGGAATTCATATACGCGATATTCACCTCAACCCTAAGTCCCTCCTTGTGGGGGAGTTCCACGTTGAGCCATTCGAATACGGGAGCGAAAAAAGCGAACGAATTTTCCGGGTATGATTCCCCGACGAATTCAAGCACCGATTTTTCTTCGATGAAGCGCACGCGCGGAGTCGAAGAAGTTGCCGGTATGTCCATCATCGCTGCTCTCCCGCCACGGACACGCTCAGGCTGAAAAACGAATATTCCTCGTCGATAGTCTGAAACGAGTATTCAAGTTTCGTCGACGCTCTGCGGGCGATATCGATAAGACCAAGACCCGCGCTCGGGGAAGCGGGGTCATGCGGTTCGCGGATACGTTCTTTGTAAAATTTACGCAGTCCCGTCTTGTCGAGCGAGTTCACGGTCTCCAAGCGGCTGGTCAGTTCTTCAATATCGGAATGGGCGATCGTATTGCCCGAACACACTTGGTACATGCCTCCCGCGTTTCCGATCACGATGACCGCGGCGTTGCGCGCTTCCGGCGCGAATCGCCGACGCTCAAGATAATTTTTGACGTTCTGGGTCTGTTCGATATATACCGCGAAAACGTCCGTGATGGAACCGCTGGTCAACTTTTCTCCTTCCAAGTAACGCCTGATCGCCGTTCCGATTTCTTCGATGATCCCATGGGTAAAGGAACCGTTGAAGCACATGAGTATGCCCTGCTCCGAAAAACTGCGCTGCAGCGCCGCAAGATTCTGCATCTATGCCGATCCTCCTAAATCGATTCTAAACCCGACGAACGTAAGGTCGTCCTTAGGCGACAAAATCCTCCGGTACGTTTCCAGTTCGGCCTCAAGAGCCTGCCCCTGTTCTCGCATGCTCCGGCCCGAAGCAGCCTGGATTGCCCGCATGAGTCGGGGGCGTCCAAAGCCGAAGCCGCGTTCACCGCCGGGCAAATCCAACACGCCGTCGCTCGCCAGATAGAAAGCGGCTTCACTCGCGCGTTCGCAGCGCCGGCCGGTCCATTTGTAATCAAGCGGAGTGCGCGCGTAACCTAGGCCGGCGCGGTCGCCGCGAAGTTCGACGGCCTCACCGTCGCGGACAACAACGACCGAAAGGCCGCCGCCTGAAAACTCCAGAACATCGTCCGCCTTCCAATAGCGGCAAAGCGCGATATCGAAACCGTTATCCAAGTGGCCGCCCGTCCCGGCGCCCCGAAGCGTTTCCCTGGCGAGCGCATGGAGGTGGGTAAGCAGTTCGGCGGAAGACGCGTCACCGTAGGTTTCCGTGACGCGTTGAAGGGTAGCGTTCGCCATCATCGTCATGAGAGCGCCCGGAACACCGTGTCCGGTACAGTCTACGACGGCAAGACAGAAACCATCCCCCATTTTCCGAAAAAACACGAAATCGCCGCCGACAAGATCGCGCGGCTTGAAAATAATGAAATGATCGGAAACAAGTCCCGTGACATCCGCTTGAGAAGGTAGAATTGAATCCTGGATCAGAGCGGCGTAACGGATGGAATCCATGATGTTGCGGTTAGCGTCGCTCAATTCCCGAGTCCGTTCGGCGACCGCGTTCTCAAGGCCTTCGGTGTACCGGCGAACCGTATCGGTCATGACATTGAAAGAGGCGCTCAGTTCGCCGATTTCATCGCCTTTTTTTACCGGAAGCATAACGTCGTACGCGCCGCCCGCGACCAACCCGGCCGCCTTGTTCAATTCGCCCAATGGCTTGAGAATGACCCTTTCCATAAGAACGATAACGCTCAGGGACACAAGAAGCAGAGAAACAAAAACAGCCGCGGCGATAGACATGAAGTCAGCTGGACCGATGATGCGCGCAACGTCCAAAAATACCAAGTTGAACCATCCCAATTCAGGAAGGGCCCCGACGGCGCACAGCACCGTTTTTCCGCCGACGCGGAGAGAAAAAGCGGAATTGGGCCCGTCGCCTTTTTCGGCCGCCGCCACGCGCTCTTTGAGAATCCGCTTGTCGGCTTCAAGGGAAAGGAGGTCATATACGCTTTTCTTATCCGCGTCATTCGTCGCCTCGGCGTTCAGGGCAATCAAGCTACGGTCCGGGTGAGCGATCAGGGTCCCAGTAGCGTCTATTATGACGGTGGAGACACCCGGATCCTCATGCGCGATCAGCGAATCCAGAAAAGCGGTCAAGTCCATGCCGCAGCCCGCGACTCCCGTCGCCGATCCGTCGGCGCCGCGGACCGTCACGTTTATCCAGACGCGGTTTTCTCTGAGCAAAGCGTTGTGGTCGACATTGAGCGAATAGTCTTTATTCTTCTGCAGAGTCCGGTAAAACCACCGGTCAGCAGGATTTTCTGAGGAAAGGACCGTCGTCATGGTCGCGGTCACCCCCGGCGTTCGGGCGTAGTATCGTCCGGATGATTTTATCGCGATAAAATAAGCGCCGTCACGCAGGAAGCGCCGGTAGCTCTCCAGCTGCGCGTAAGCGGAACCTTCCAGCCGGGCATCGCGTTCATCCAGCATCCACGCGCGGATAACCGGATCGTCGGCAAGTTTCAGGCTCAATGCGAGTTCGCGTTCGACAATGGAGAGGATACGGTTTTTTTCAAGCGAGTTTTGCGATAGGGCGTACCGGGTCGCATACCGATTGCTGATGTCGCGGGACCCGAAATAAAAGGCAAGGAAAACGCCGGTCGTCGCCAGCAGATAGGTAAGAAATATGACGGTAATAAACACGCTGCGGAGAGACCGGCGCCGGGGGACTTGTAGTTTCACTTCCCAACTATAAACATTAAAGAAAGCAGACGCAAGAATAGCCGGGAAACAAACGGCGCGTCCAAAAGCGGATTCGGGATGGACGCGCCGCTACTGACCAATTACGACTTCATGAATATGTTCGGCAGAAGCATGACGATTTCGGGAACATACAGGCACAAGAGAAATACAGCAATCAGAATGATGACCATCGGAATGATGGGCTTGGTTATTTTGCCCATCGGCAGTCCGGTGATAGCGCTGGCAACGTAGATATTGATGGCCACGGGTGGAGTTGCCATACCTATCGCGAGCCCCACCGTCAACACGACCCCGAAATGAATCAGGTTGCCGCCCAAGGCCAGGACCACCGGAATGAAGATCGGCGTTAGGATGATGAGCGCCGAAGCCGTTTCCATGAACATTCCCGCCAGCAGAACGATCAATGCGATCATCAAGTACACGAGAAAGGCGTTGTTACCCGCGATACCAAGAATCGCCGAAGCGATGGACTGCGGAATCTGGTAGAACGCGAGTCCCCAGCCGAACAGCTTCGCCGTCGCGATGATGAACATGATGAGCGCGGAAGTCACGCCGGAGCCGACGACCAGCGCGTAGAACTTCTTGAAATCGAGCGCTTTGTACACGAACACCGCGACCAGCACCGTATACACCACCGCGATCGCGGCAGCTTCCGAGGGCGTAAAAATGCCGGAAAAAATACCGCCGAGGATGATGACCGGAGCCATGAGGCCCCAGATCGCGGATACGAAGCGGTGGAGGATTTCTTTGCCGGAGACGGGCTGGCCCGCGGGGTAATGGCGTTTATACGCGATGATCAGGGCGTAAATGATCAAACCGCCGCCCATCAGGACGCCGGGGATAAAACCGCCCATAAAAAGCTTGGCGACTGATTCCCCCGCGATAACCGCGTAGAGTACCATCGGAACGCTCGGAGGAATGACGACGCCTATCGTACCGGCGGACGCGATGAGCGCGGCGGAAAAATCGACATCGTACTTGCGTTCCTTCAAGTCCGGCAGCAGCGACGAACCGACGGCGGCCGTAGTTGCCGCGCCCGATCCTGAGATCGCCGCGATGAACATGGACGCCATGACCGACACGATGGACAAGCCGCCGCGCGTACGCCCCAGAAGAGATTCCGCGAAGGCGACGATGCGTTCGGAGATGCCGCCGCGCGCCAGAATGTCTCCCGCGAGCACGAAGAACGGAACCGCTACTAACGAAAAGGAGTTGTTGCCCTCAAGCAGGGTTTGCGGAACTAACTGCAACGGGATCCCGCTTGCCAGGAACACGACCAAGGCCGACAAGGCGATGGACAAGCCGATCGGCACGCCGATCAGCATCAATATGAAAAACGATCCGAAGATTACCCAGCCCATCATGACGCGGCCCCTTTCCACGCGTCGATCATACCGTCGAGCAGGTGGATCACGGTTACGAAACCGAAAATCGGGTACATCAAATAGATCCAGGTCATCGATATTTGCATAGCGGGCGTCAACTGACCGGATTCCGACTGCATCAATACCGCGCCGTAATACGCGACGATGCCGAAGAAACCGATACCCAGAAGCGAAACGCAGGTAGCGACTAGCTTTTTAAGCATCGGCGACAGCCGATCGGACAGAAAAGTAATGGACAGGTGGCTGCCGCGTTTGAACGCGATGGCCGCGCCCAAGACTGACACGAAGACGAGCAGGAAGCAGGACAATTCCTCCGACCAGGAAAGGGCCGTAAAGAAAAAGCGGAATACAACCTGGGCTGTGGCGGTCAGCGTCATGAGAATCAAGAATACGAACATCAGCCGTTCGCACCACTTGTTGAGTTCGTCGCTCAAACGATTGAGCGGCGAACGCCGGGAAGAGCCGGCATTCGTCGTTGAGGGCATGGGAGCCTCTTACTTGGTATTGATTATGGAATCGATGAAGGCTTTTCCGAATTTCTCGGAATAGGAGTCGTACACCGGTTTAACGGCCGCGAGGAAGGGTTTGAGATCCGGGGTGGAAACGGTCATGCCCTTGGCCTGAAGATCCTTGAGCCACTGGGCTTCGCTCGCGTTATCGAAGTCGCGCTCGAATACGGCTGCTTCCTGAGCGGCCTTCATAACAGCCTTCTGTTCGGCGGGCTTCAGCTTTTTCCAGGTCATCATGCTCATGAGGATGGGCGCCGGCGCGTAAGCGTGGCGGGTGATCGTCATGAACTTCTGGCTCTCGTTAAGCTTGAAGGAAACGATGACGTTGAGCGGATTTTCCTGGCCGTCGATCGTGCCCTGCTGGAGGCCGGTGAGCGCTTCGGTCCAAGCCATCGGGACCGCGTTGGCGCCGAGAGCCTTGAAGGAATCGACATAGACCGGATTCTGCATAACGCGAATCTTGAGGCCCTTGATATCGTCGGGGCTGTTGACCGCTTTCTTGCTGTTGGTCAGGTTGCGGAAACCGCGTTCGGCGTAAGCAAGGCCTTTCCAGCCCTGCTTCTCCATATCGACGAAAAGGCTCTGACCGATCGGGCCGTCCAGGACTTTGTAGGCGTGCTGGGGATCGCGGAAGAGGAAGGGAAGGTCGATGGCGCCGAAGCGGGGAACGAAATTGATGATCGGGCCGCCGGTGATGATGCCTGCGTCCACGATGCCCATCTTCATGCGCTCAAGGAGCGTCCGCTCGTCGCCGAGGGTGGCGTTCGGGAAAATGGTGACTTTTACCGAGCCGTTTGTGTACTTCTCGGTCAGTTCCTTGAATTTCTCAGCGGCCATATGGAAGGTGTCTTTCTCGTTGACCACGTGGGCAAGCTTGATATCGATGGCGAACGCGGGCGCCGCGATAACGCATAACGTCAAAAACAAAGGCAACAGTTTTTTCATGTTCCTTCCTCCTGAAATAGCTTTCTGATACTACCATGGATATACCACGGATTTTTATACTAACACCCGCCTATAGGAGGGTCAAGCGAAGCGACAACCGCCTTCTATAAAACCGCCAGACGCTTTCTTCCATGCGGACAAACGTACAGGCACATACCGCACACCGCCCATTTGTCCCGTCCCTTGAGTTCGTCGAAATACTTCTGACATTTGAGAAAATCGAAACGTTCTTCCCTCTCTTCACCCGCGCGGTAGTTTTTTCCTTTAATAGCTTGCGCCGGACAAACGCGGACGCATTCGGTACAGTCACCGCATTTTTGCTCGGGAGGCGCATCGATGGAACGCAACGGGGCGTTTGTAAGTACCGAAACAAAACGGACGCGGGGACCGTGTTGATCGGTGACTAAAAGGCAACTTTTACCGATCCACCCGAGCCCCGCGATATGGGCGATCATTTTATGGGAAACCGT
>Ga0172379_10009006_pt1 | contig 12421 bp, 11 predicted proteins | sample GrowelOW334metaG_FD_119756 | JGI IMG/M metagenome (GOLD analysis project Ga0172379, IMG submission 119756) | Groundwater microbial communities from an aquifer near a municipal landfill in Southern Ontario, Canada - Groundwater well OW334 metaG | ecosystem: Environmental > Aquatic > Deep... | reverse complement strand
TCGCGGCTCGCAACACCAGCAGGTCTCGATCGGCGTCCCACAAGTAGACGAATGCGCCGTCTGCGCGGGCAGCACGGGCGACGAGCTCGACGGCACGTTGCGCGAGGATGGTCGCGTCAGGGGACAAGCTGAGCGCCTCGATCACCTCAGCCAGCATCGCTGCACGGCGTTCGGCCGCCAGCAGAGAAGCGTGGAGAACGCGCATGTCGTCGGTGTCGACTCCGGCGGGAAGCGCGCCGTCGAGCCCGCTCACATCATGGCCTGCTGCGCCTGCTCGTCCCTCAAGATCATGGCGAAGTCGCGGGCGGCGTTGATCGCTACCCACGCCGCGGGCTCGCCGTCAAGGTCGAAGCGGTAGACCGCGCCATGGCGTTCAGGGTAGTCCGCCAGCAATTCGGCCGGTGCGGGATCCATCGGGACTCTCCCGAGCACCTGGATGCGGCGGCCGAAGGCCTCGGTCCAGAAGTACGGGCGCCCGGTGCGGGGCGGGGTCTTGCCGAGGATGTCCGCGGCGACTGCAGCACCCTGCTCCGTGGCATTGGTCCACGACTCGCGGTGTACGAGCACCCCGCTGTCGGCCTCCGTAACCGCCGCCACGTCGCCCAGCGCGTACACATGCGGGTACGGCACCCCAGTGTCGTCGAGGACCCGGCCGCGCGGATCGCAGTGCACTCCGCGGCCGTCTGCGGCGCCCCACCCTGCGACCAGTTCGCTTGCCGGGGTCATGCCGATCGCGCTGATGGCGACGTCCACGTCGAGGGCTTGGCCGTCGGAGAGCTCGACGTGGTACCTGCCGGTGGTCGATCTTTCGGCGGCGAGGATGTGTCTCTCGAGCCGGAGGTCGACGCCAGCGTCAACGGCCCACGCCGCCACTTCTGCGCCCAGTTCCGGACCCAGCAGACGACGCATGGGCAGTCGGTCAGCCTCGACCAGCGTGACGGGGATGCCTCGTTTGTTCAGGGCCGAGGCCATTTCGCATCCCAGCGGGCCGGCGCCTTCGATCAGGACCTTCGGGGCGACTGCCTGATCGAGCTGGTCGCGCAACCACCGGGCGTCCGCCGCGCTGCGCAGGCAGCTGAAGCCCCACATGTCGTTCGACTGGGTCCGGGGTCGTCCTCCGGTGGCCAGGACGACCACGTCCGCGCGCAGAAGCCCGCCAGCCTCCAGGAAGACGGCCGGGGTGTGAGGGTCGACCGAGGTCACACGGTCGCGCAGCCATTCGGTGCCGTTCACGGCCCACGCCGGCTTCGCTGCTGGGTCGAAGCCGGCGTCGAGAAGTCGTTTCGTGAGAGGAGGACGGTCGTAGGGGCTGTCCGGGTCGTCGTCGACGATGACGACCCGGACGTCCTGCTCGGACGAACGAAGCTCGTGCGCAACGGTGCTGCCGGCCAGACCTCCGCCGATGACGCACACCGTGATTGCGGTCATGTCAGTCTTCGGTGAGAACGATGGCCATCTCGGGACAGTTGCGGGCGGCGGCCTCGACCGACTCACGCCGGCCTTCAGTCACCACCTGCATGTCCTCAGGCACGTGGGCGAATCCCATGTCGTCCACGTCGAACGTGTCCGGTGCGAGGATCATGCACCGGTTGTGACCCTGGCACTTTGCGGAATCCACGGTGACGCGCATGTCAGGCGCCCTTCTTGTCGAACGACAGGCGTAGGGGTCCGACGCCGTGCCAGGGCTGGTCGGGCTCAGCGAGGGAGAACGGCGGCAGAACCTCGAGGAACTGCTGCAACGCCACCACGGCCTCGCGACGTCCGAGGTTCGATCCCAGGCATCGGTGGATCCCGACCCCGAAGGCGAAGTGTCGGTTTTGCACGCGGTCGATGATGATGTCGTCGGAGTGCTCGTACTGGTCCTCGTCGCGATTGCCGGAGCCGAAAGCAAGTACGACACGCTCGCCGGCCTTGATCTGCTTGCCGCGAACCTCGACGTCGCGGGTCGCGGTGCGCGCCATCGCCTGTACCGGAGAGAGGGTCCGCAGGAACTCCTCGACCGCGGTGGGCATGAGGTCGGGGTCCTGCCGCAAGCGCTCCTGTGCCTCGCGGTCCTGGGCAAGTTGCCACAGGCTCGACCGGATAGCCCAGGCCGTCGTGTCCAGACCTGCGAGGAAGAGCAGATAGCAGTAGGACAACAGCTCGTCGTGGGTCAGCGGCTTGCCGTCGACCTGCGCCCGGAGCAGGTAGCCGATGATGTCGTCGCGGTCCGGCTCATTGCGCCGCCGGGCGAGCAGGTCGTCGAAGTAGGCGAACACCTCGTCGGCCGCCTTCTTGGCAACGTCCGGCTCTTCGACGCGCTCGTAGATGATCTCGTCGATCCAGGTGTCGAACCTGGGCCAGTCCTCTTCGGGGAATCCGGCCAGCGCGCTGAAGATGATGGTCGGCAAGGGGCGGGCGAACGCATGCGAGACGTCCGCTACGCCGTTGGTGTCGATCGAGGAGGCGAGATTCTTGGCGACCTCGACAACCCTGGGGGTGAGCGCATCGATCGCCTTCGGCGTGAACAGGGGCAGCAGGATGCGCCGGTAGGCGGCGTGCGAGGGCGGGTCGATGTCGATCGGGATCAGGGGCACCTCGGTGCCGAATGAGGGCAGAAGCATCGAGGGCGCGACCGCGAAGGTCGCATGGTCCTGCTCGGCGGCGAAGATGTCCTCGTTCTTGGTGAGGAACCAGAAGCCGCCGTACTTGCTGCTGTACCCGACCGGGCATTCGCTGCGAAGCTCCTTGTAGGTGTCGAAGATGGCGTCGAGCGACTCCCCGTGGTAGTCGAAATCGACAGGGCACTTGGTCTCAGACATGGTTGGCACTCCAAGCGTGGGGGGCGGGCATGGTCAGGTCGCGAGCGCGGGCCCGCGTGAACTTCACGAAGTTCTCGAACAGCGCCAGCTGTCGAGGGTGGTGCTCGATCATCTGCTCCGGGTGCCACTGCACCCCGATGATGAGACCGTCAGCGGTCTCGAAGGCCTCGGCGAGGCCATCGGCGTGTGCGACGATGCGCAGGCCCTCACCGAGACGCCCGATGGCCTGGTGGTGGTAGCTGTTGACGAGCAACTCCTCCGGGCCCACCAGCTGCGCGAGCAGCGAGTCAGCGACGATGGTGACCTGATGGGCGCCTTCGTGCGAAGGTCCCGTCTGCCAGTGCAGGTGCGACTCGTCGACGTGCTGGATGAGCGTGCCGCCGCGGCTGACGTTGATGAGCTGCAGACCCCGGCACAGACCGAGGACCGGGATGCCCCGAGCCTCGGCCGCTTCCAGTAGGGAGAACTCGTTGTCGTCTCGTTCGGGATCGACTCCGTAGACCTCGGCCTGGGGGGTCTCGCCGTATCGAGCAGGATCCAGGTCTCCGCCGCCGGGGATGAGCAAGCCGTCCAGCCGGGCTACCAGGTCGGCGGCCGGGGTCCCAGTCGGTGCGAGGAGCACCGGCAGTCCGCCGGCCCGCGCGACGGCTCGCAGGTACTTCATGTTGAGCGCGTTGGTCTGCTGAAACCCGAACGCTGTCTCCTGCAGCTGAGTGCCACCGGTGACACCGATGAGCGGTGGCCCGCTCGCCATGTCGAGATGGTCGAGGTGATCGCTCATCTCAGTAGATCGTCCATCCGCCGTCGACCATCAGCGTGGTGCCGGTGATCCAGCTGGCATTCTCGGAGGCGAGGAAGCTCACGGCGTTGGCCACGTCCTCGGGCCGACCGATGCGGCCCAAAGGCGTGCGATCGAGCAGCCACTTGACCACCTTTTCGTCACCTAGAACCTTCGTGGTGAAGGGGGTCTCGATGAACCCGGGCGCAACTGCGTTCACGCGAACACCCGAAGCAGCAGCCTCGACTGCCAGGCCCTTGGTGAACATGAGCAGGGCGCCCTTGGAGGCGTTGTAGTGGATCTGAGGGTGGCCGCTGCTCGAGATGACGATGTGGGCCTCGACCGACGTGATGTTCACGACTGCCCCGGTACGGCCATCGCCCTTCGCGTCGATCGTCTTGCGCATCGCAGGCAGAGCGGCCTTGCTGGCGAGGAAGGGGCCCGTCGAGTTGACCTTGAAGACCTCCTCCCATTCGCTCTCGGAGAGGTCGTCAAAGGCGCTGCCGCGAACGATGCCGGCGTTGTTGACGAGGACATCGAGGCCCCCAAACTCACTGACCGTCCGCGCGACGGCGGCTTCCATGCTGTCCAGGTCGGTGACGTCGGCGACGACGGCGAGAGCGTTCTCGTACGGTGCGCAGACCTTCTCGAGCGCTTCGCCGTTGACATCGATCAGCGCAACGCGGGCGCCTTCCTGGAGCAGCTTCTCGGCGATGGCCTGTCCGTTGCCGGAGCCGGCGCCGGTGACCAGGGCGACGTGGTCGTCGTGTGTAGGCACGGGTGGTCCTCTCAGATTGGGGTTGGTGGGGGCAGACGCGTGGCTGTGGACGAGGTCAGATGACCTCGAGGTACCGCTGAATCTCGAAGTCGGTGACGTTCTTGCCGAACTGGGTCAGCTCCCAGCGGCGGGTGGCGGCGTAGTGCTCGACGAACTGGTCACCGAGGAGGGTTCGGGTGACGTCCGAGGCCAGGAAGGTGTCGACCGCAGCGCCGAGGGTGGTGGGGAGCAGGACCTCGGCGGCGTTCGGGGCCGCGTAGGCGTTTCCGGTGATGGGGGCCGGCGGCACGAGACCCTTGCGGATGCCGTGAAGACCGCTGGCGAGGTTGGCGGCGATGACCAGGTATGGGTTCGCGTCCGCGCCAGGCACCCGGTTCTCGACGCGTGCGGCCACTCCGGATGACGGGATTGCGCGCACGGCCACGGTGCGGTTGTCCTTTCCCCAGGTTGCGCTCGCGCCCGCCCAGGAGCCGCCCTCGCTGCGCTTGTAGGAGTTGATCGTCGGCAGGTAGATGGCCGTCATGTCCTTGGCCAGCTCGACGACACCTGCCAGGTACTGCTGTCCCACCTCGGACAGGACGCCGTGTTCGGCAGAGGCGAACACTGGGCTTCCGTTCTTGTCGCGCAGGCTTTGGTGGACGTGCCCTGACGAACCTGCCCAGGCCGGGTTCAGCTTGGCCATGAAGGTGGCGGTGTGGCCATGTGAAGCTGCGATCTCCTTGACCGCGTTCTTCAGCACCAGTGCGTGGTCCGCGGCGCGCAGGGCGTCCTCGTAGTGGACGTTCACTTCGAACTGGCCCGGACCGTGCTCGCTGTTGCAAGCCTCGATGTAGACGCCCGCGTCTGCCAGTTGGTCGCGGATATCGCCGAGGACGTACTCGGTTGCCGTTCCTCGCTGGAGGCTGTAAGTGCGGCTGCCGTGAGTCAGCGGTTCGAGATCACGGAAGCCGGAAGCGCTGATCTCGGTCGGGGACCTGCGCAGCAGGTAGAACTCGAACTCGTAGGCTGCCGAGGGCTGGTAGCCGAGGTCGTTCGCCTCCGCGATGACCTTGCGCAGAAGCTGCCGCGGCGACAATGCACAGGGTGAACCGTCCAACTCGATGATGTCGCAGACCACGGCCGCGGTGTTCGGCTCCCACGGGATGACAGTGAGGGTGGTCATGTCCGGGCGCAGGTTGAAGTCGGGGTAACCCGTATGCCATCCGGTGTAGCTGAGCCCCGGAATGGACTCGTCCACCATGTCCCAGCCGAACAGGATGTTGCAGATGTTCGTGCCGGACGCCCACACGGACTCTGTGAAGTACTGCACGGGGATGCGCTTACCGCGCCAGACACCGTCGATATCGACAGCGCCGACGCGAACGGTCTTGATGCCGTGCTGCTCGACCCATTCGAGCAACTCGGCCCGCGTCGTGATTGTGCTCATCTGATCCTCCGTTGCGGGCGGTTCGATGACCTCATCCAAGGTCCGGAAGGTGTCCCGTGTCAGTGACAGCGGTGCACCGCGATACAGGCAGCGATGTGCCTGATGCACATTGAGCCATTGGCGAGTCGCACACGAGAGTGGCCGCGCCGGACCGTGTTGCATCCGGCCCCCAGACCGCCGTTGAAGGGACCCAGCAGTGACGAGCATCCTGAACCCGGCGACCCAGGCCGTTATCGCCGACGTACCCGAGTGCGACGAGGCCGATGTCGTCCGTGCCGTCGAGCGTGCACGCAAGGCCCAGGTCGTGTGGGCGTCTCAGTCGATCCGCTACCGAGCCAGCGCCATGCGTCGCATCGCCGATGCTGTCCGGGCGGAGGTTGAGGTCCTCGCGTACCTCGAGACAGACAACGTCGGCAAGCCTCTCGGCGACAGCAGGGGGGAGGTATCCATGGTTGCCGACACCTTCGACTACTACGCCGGCGCAGTGGACAAGCTGGTCGGCCACTCCATCCCGGTGGACGGTGGCGTCGACTTCACGGTGCGCGAGCCGCTGGGGGTCGTCGGCGTTATCGCACCGTGGAACTTCCCCCTCGCAATCGCTTCGTGGAACATCGCCCCGGCGCTCGCATGCGGCAACGCGGTGATCGTCAAGCCGGCCGAGATCACGCCGCTGTCGACGATGAAGCTCATCGAGATCGTTGAAGAGCTGGATCTGCCCGCCGGCCTGCTGCAGGTCCTCACCGGGAGCGGGTCGGTGGTCGGCAACAAGCTCGTCGAGATCGACGGCGTCGACAAGATCAGCTTCACCGGCTCCACTGAGGTGGGCAAGCTCATCCACGAGCGGGCGTCCGGCACGCTCAAGCGCCTGACTCTGGAGCTCGGTGGGAAGTCAGCCAGCGTTGTCTTTGCCGACGCTGACGTGGAGGCGGCGGCCCGAGCCAGCGTCGGTGCGGTGTTCGGCAACACCGGTCAGGACTGCTGTGCACGCTCGCGCATCTACGTCCAGCGTCCCGTGTTCGACCAGTTCGTCAAGGTGTTCACCGAGGCGTCGCGCGAGGCGACCGTGGGGGACCCCCGCGACCCTGCCACGGTCCTCGGTCCCCTGGTGTCCCAGCAGCACCTTGAGAAGGTGGCTGGCTTCCTCGCCGACGACCTCGACCTCGTGGACGCCGGCACCGCACCCGAAGGGCCAGGCAACTGGTTCGCCCCGCGCATCGCAGTCGCCCCCGACCGCAACCACCGCATCGTGCGTGAAGAGGTCTTCGGCCCGATCGCCAGCGTGCTGCCCTTCGACACCGAGGAGGAAGCCATCCGCGAGGCCAACGACACCATCTACGGGCTCAGCGGGTCGGTGTGGAGCAGAGACGGCGGCCAGGCGCTACGCGTGGCAAGCGCGATCAAGACCGGCTCCATCTCCATCAACTCGAACACCTCGGTGCGCGTGCAGACCCCCTTTGGTGGATTCAAGCAGTCCGGGGTCGGTCGCGAGCTCGGCCTCGCCGCACTGGACGGCTACACCGAGCTGAAGAACGTCTTCTTCGCCACGTCATGAGCGTCACGAACTGCTCCGCGGCAGCCGAGAGCGCCAACACCTACGACGTCGTAGTCGTAGGAGCAGGGCCGGTAGGCCTCTACGGCGCCTACTACGCCGGCTTCCGCGGGCTGAACGTAGCCGTCGTGGACCCCCTTCCCCAGGTGGGTGGGCAGGTAACGGCCCTCTACCCCGAGAAGCTGATCCACGACGTGGCAGGTTTCCGCGCGGTGCGCGGCCAAGACCTCGTCGACAGCCTGGTCGACCAGATGTCGCAGTGGAACCCTGACCTCCACCTCGGTGAGCTCGCCGTTCACGTCAACGAAGCCGGCGACGGGCTGACCCTCAAGCTCTCCAGCGGGCGCACCGTCACCACGCGCTCTGTGCTGCTGGCCGCGGGACTAGGGTCCGTGTCACCCAAACCGCTCCCCGGCGCAACGGGATTCGAGGGCTCCGGCCTAGTGCACTTCGTCCCTTCTCTCGGTGCCTTTGACGGCCAACATGTCGTCGTGGTCGGGGGCGGGGACAGCGCCGTCGACTGGGCTCTCGCCGCGTCCGGGCGCGCCCGGAGCGTGACCCTCGTGCACCGACGCCGCGGATTCCGGGCCCACCAGGCCAGCCTGGATGCGTTGGGCGAGACCTCCGTGCGCCAGATCCTGGAGGCTGAGGTGTCGGCGGTGCGGGGCGCGTCCAAGGTGGAATCAGTCAGCGTGCGTTCCGCCATCGACGGATCGATCGAGGCCGTGCCGTGCACCCTTCTGGTCGCCGCCCTGGGCTTCAACACCGCTTTGGGGCCGATCGCTGAGTGGGGCCTCGAAATGGAAGGTCGACACGTGGCCGTCGACAACGACATGCGGACTTCCCACCCGAAGATCTTCGCAGCCGGCGACGTGTCGGAGTACCCGGGCAAGGTCCGCTTGATCGCCGTGGGGTTCGGAGAGGCCGCGATCGCGGTGAACCACCTCGCTCACACCCTCGACCCGTCTTCCGGAGTATTCCCCGGCCACAGCACGAACGAAGGAGCCTGAGATGACCTACGTGATCTCCGACGCCTGCCTCGAGAGTAAAGACATGTCCTGCACCGACGTTTGTCCGGTCGACTGCATCTACGAAGGCGACGAACGCCTCTACGTGCAGCCGGTCGAGTGCATCGACTGCGGCGCCTGCGAGTCGGTCTGCCCTGTCAACGCGATCGAGTACGTCGACCCGGCGTCGCCGAACGACGACTACAAGGCAAACGAGGCGTTCTTCACCGTCGTCCTCCCCGGGCGTACCGAGCCCTTGGGCACGCCAGGTGGCGCTGCCTCCGCAGGGCGCGTCGGCGTCGATCTACCCCCCTAACCCACCCGTACGGGTGTGCGAACCGCACACCGAACTACGCATCGCAGTGTTGTTGCGCCATAGGACGGCGTAATTCACACCACTAGCGTCCACCTGCTCCCTCGGAGGGCGAAGACGCTCCCAGCAGGAACCCACCCACCACATCGAGGCGGACGACATGACCACTGCCGGCAATCGTGAGGAAGCCCAGGGCGCCGCGTCGTCCTCGCATCACCTCCTACGGAGCTCCATCAACTTCTTCCACATCGTGCTGATGGTGACGGCGGCGGCTGCGCCTCTGGTCGTCGCGTCGGCGTACGTGCCGATCTCGTTGGCCTACGGCAGCGGCATGTCGATCCCCCTTACCTACGCAGCCGTGACGGTCATCCTGGTGATCTTCTCCATCGGCTTCGCGGAGATGGCGAAGCGGATCACGTCTGCCGGAGCGTTCTACACGTTCACGACGGCGGGGCTGGGGAGACCCCTCGGGCTTGCGTCCGGCTTCACCATCGCCGCGGCGTACAGCATGATTGCGGCGGCCATCCAAGGTGGGTTTGGTCTCTACGCCTCGTCTCTGCTCGACAACTACTTCGGTATCTCGGTGCAGTGGTACTGGTGCTGCCTGGTGGCCCTGATCTTGATGTTCGTCATCTCGTACTTCCGCGTCACCTTCACGGCCCGGCTCCTCGGCGTGGCGCTGACTCTCGAGGTGCTCGTCGTCTTCGTGGTGTCCTTCCTGACTATCGTGCGCGGCGGCGCCGACGGTCAGGTGGCTTCGGCCCTCAGCCCGGGGTCCTTCGCGGATGCGCCGGCCATCGGCATCGGGTTCTTCTTCGCCTTCTGGTCCTGGATCGGATTCGAGACCACCGCGATCTACGGCGAGGAGACCGTGGACCCGAAGCGCAGCGTGCCCCGCGCGACGTACATCGCCGTCATCACCCTCGGTATCTTCTACACCTTCGTGTCGTACGCCGCTGTCGTCGGCTTCGGCGATGACTCTCCGGCACAGGCCGCCAGCCTCTACGACCAGTACTTCTTCGTCTTGGCGGACAACTACTCGATCCACGCGCTCCGTGTCGCGATGGACTTCCTCGTGGTCACCGGCTTCTTCGCCTGCTCGTTCGCGTTCCACAACAATGCGGCGCGGTACCTGTTCTCCCTCGGCCGCGACAGGATCCTGCCGGGCGCTCTGGGACGGACGCACCCGGTCTACAAGTCCCCTCACATCGCGGCCGGGGTTCAGTCGACCATTGCCATCGTGACGGTGATGGCGTTCGCGATCGGGGGCGCCGACCCGCTCCTGCAGCTGGGAACATGGGTGCCGATCTTCTGCACCCTTGCGGTCATCGTCGTGCAGCTCACCGTGTCAGTGGCAGTCATCTTCTACTTCAACCGGGTGGGACGAACCGGGTCGGCGAACATGTGGACCACGATCGTGGCACCAGCGTTCGGAGCCATCGCTCAGCTCGTCGTGATCGTGCTCCTCATTCGCAACCTCAAGTTCCTGGCCGGAGCCGACAAGCTCGTTGTGGACCTCATCCCGGTCTATGTCGCCATCGTGGCGGCGATCGGCTTCGTCTACGCCCTCTACCTCAGGTCCGCGAAGCCCGACCGCTACCAGGTGATCGGGACGCTTCACGATGACGAGCTTGCCGACGCATTCGTAGACGAGGAGCCGCTCCGAGCCGAGCTGGAGCGCGACGCGCGCAAGGACCTCGGACGGTTCCACAAGGACTGAACGACAACTCGCCAGACCAGGGCTCCACCGTCGAGTGCGGCACGGATCACGCACACCCAAACAACCAAAGGAAAGTCATGCGGATCGGCGTCCCCAAGGAAATCAAGAACCACGAGTACCGGGTGGCGATCACGCCGATCGGTGTGCACGAACTGGTGGCGCACGGTCACGAGGTCGTCATCGAACGCGGGGCCGGCGTTGGGTCCAGTATTCCTGACGAGGACTACCTCGCTGCGGGCGCCAAGCTGCTGGACACCGCGGATGACGTGTGGGAGTCGGCGGAGATGCTCCTGAAGGTCAAGGAGCCGGTCGCGGAGGAGTACCACCGGATGCGGGAGGGTTTGACGCTCTTCACCTACCTGCACCTGGCCGCGGACCAGCCGCTGACCGAGGAGCTGCTCAAGCGCAAGGTCACCGGGATCGCCTACGAGACGGTGCAGCTGCCCTCGGGTGGGCTGCCGCTGCTGTACCCGATGTCGGAGGTCGCGGGGTGCCTGGCGCCCCAGGTGGGTGCGCACTCCCTGCTGAAGGCCCAGGGTGGCCGCGGGGTCCTGATGGGCGGTGTCGGGGGGGTGGCGAACGCGAAGGTCGTCATCATCGGCGCGGGTGTCTCGGGGCAGAACGCCGCGAACATCGCGCTCGGGATGGGCGCGGACGTGACGTTGCTGGACAACGACCTGGACAAGCTGCGGATGTCGTTCTGGCGCTACAACAACCGGGTGCACGGGTTGGCGTCCTCGCAGCTGGCGATCCAGCAGCAGGTGCGTGAGGCGGACATGGTGATCGGCGCGGTGCTGATCCCGGGTGCGAAGGCGCCGAAGCTGGTGACCAACCAGCTGGTCTCGGAGATGAAGCCGGGCTCGGTGCTCGTCGACATCGCGGTCGACCAGGGTGGGTGTTTCGAGGACACCCACGCGACCACGCACGCGGATCCGACGTTCATGGTGCACGACTCGATCTTCTACTGCGTGGCGAACATGCCCGGGGCGGTGCCGAACACCTCGACCTATGCGTTGACCAACGCGACCCTGCCGTACGCCGTGGCGCTGGCCAACAAGGGCTGGAAGCAGGCCTCCCGCGACGACCACAGTCTCGCGTTGGGCCTGAACACCCACGCCGGCCAGCTCACCAACGCACCGGTCGGCGAGGCCGTCGGCATCCAGGCCGTCGACCTGGAAGAAGTGCTGCAGAGCGCCTGAGATTTCGGCTCGAGGAGGCGCCGGGCGGCCGCAACCGGGTGATGCCGGTCTGGTTGCCGTGTCCTCAGGCACCGGCATCGGACAGGGCCTGACCTCAGCGCCACGACGTTTGAGGGGACCCAACTTCGAGAGGCCGGCCTCCCTGAGTCCAGCGCCCGGGGCGTGAGCTTCCGGGGTGCCGACCTTCACGCGGCCCGGCTCGAAGAAGTTGACTGGAGTGGGGCGAATCTCAGCGAGGCCTGGCTCGAAGGCGCTCATTCCACCCGCTGCCCTATGCGCTTCTGCGACCTGACTTGGGCGGGCCTGTTTGGAGCCGACCTCACAGATGCAGATCTGCGTCATGCGCCGTTGTGCTGGCCGGAGATCGGCCACGCTTCACGGCGCGGCCTTCATCAAGACCGATCTGGACGGTGTAGATCTGAGCCAGGTGAAGGTACGACAGCGAAACGGTGTGGCCTGCGCGGTACACGCCGACCGGCAGGCTGGTGCCCGACGATGAGCCCAACCGGGACCTGTAGCAGCCGGACAGTGGCGCAGTGTTCAGTCGTCGCGAACTGCCGTGTCTGCGCCCCGTCCACCACCTTCGTGGCGGCTAGGTCCTTCCCGCCGGCTGCTCGCCCGCATGCTGGTTCACGAGCTCGCCGAAGCGGTGGGCGAGCGCCCGGGCGCCGGCGCGGACCTGATCGTCGAGACTCTCGAACTGGTCGATGCCCTCGACGATGCGCTGCATGGTCAGCGCGTCCTCTCGGACGTACTCGGCCCAACGGCGATAACCCTCCGGCGACACCTCCGGGTGAAACTGGACCCCCCAGGCTCGCCTGCCGACCCGGAAAGCTTGGTGACGGTAGGC
>Ga0172379_10009005_pt1 | contig 12421 bp, 8 predicted proteins | sample GrowelOW334metaG_FD_119756 | JGI IMG/M metagenome (GOLD analysis project Ga0172379, IMG submission 119756) | Groundwater microbial communities from an aquifer near a municipal landfill in Southern Ontario, Canada - Groundwater well OW334 metaG | ecosystem: Environmental > Aquatic > Deep... | reverse complement strand
GTGCGTGAGGCTGCCGTTGGACGCGGGGCTGATGAACCCGGCGTCATCCACGGAGAAGAGGACGGTGCATTTGAAGCCGTGGCGCTGGCTGAGGATTTTGGCGAGCATCGGCAGCCCTTCCTCGCTGCGATACTCCTCGTCCCCGGAGAGGAAGACGAGGTGTTTGCCCTGGCCGGGGCCGGGTTTGGGTTCGTAAGTGACCCACGTCTGCTCGGCGGCGCTGGCGGCGGCGGCGAATGAGGTGGCGAGGAGGGCGCCAAACAGGCGCCGGGAAAGGCGGGCGGTGAGGTTCATTTTCAAATCAGGTGCTGGACGCGGTCGCGACTCTAGGACTTTGGCGTATTCCCGCAACCCTCTTTCCATCCGCCGCCGACCGCCGGTCGGAAGCGCACCCGCACCGGGCGCGGTTCCAGACTCGCCAAACCGGCCTGTTGATCTGACTGCTACCAGCGCTTCTGACACCTGCGCGCTCCGGAGAGAACTGTAATTGCCGCGAACCACTCGGTGTGAAACAGTCCCGGCGATGAAGCCAGACGGAGATGGCGGGTCGCCACTTGCGTGCTGCTTGTCATTGAGCACGGCCTAATTTTACAAGCGGCCAATCGCCTGAACCTTCACCGCAACGCATGAAGCCTGAATCCGAATGGTTTACACCCGCCGCTTTCAGCGAAAAGGACAGAGCGCAGCAGTCTCCGTCACTCGACATTGGCTCGATTCCCGAAGCGGCAGAGTATGTTGCTTGTTTTGGCAAGGCGCGAAACCTAAACCGCCTGTCGCATTTGAAGAATCTGAAGTGTCTTTGGATTTCAGGAATCAACGAAAGGCAATTTGAATCACTTTGCCATGTCCAAAGCATCGACACCCTCATTGTTTACGATCTTCGCGTTCCGAACATGACGGGTATCGAAAGACTCAAGTCTTTGCGCTGTCTCATCATCAACGGGAACACCAAAACATTAACTTTGGATCCGGTTGGAGAGCTTCAGAACTTGGAGCATTGCAAGATCGAGAATTTTTCCAAGGTGAAGAGACTGGATCCACTTGGTCGCTTGCTCAAGCTGAGGAGCTTGTCTGTGCAGGGAAGCATTTGGACAGCCATGAAAATTTCAACCCTGGCACCGCTCCAAGCGCTACAAGACTTGCGTGCCTTCTCTCTCCTGAACGTTCGGGTGCAAGATGGCTCTCTGGCGCCTCTAAAACAGTTGCGGAAGCTCCGCTCGATCGAGATCGCTAATTTTTTCTGCCTGCGCGAGTTCGCTGAACTCGCTGGCAGTCACCCGTTGGCTGTGGGCGATTCGCTACTGCCACGCATTTCTGTTGGCTGGCCTTGTAAACAATGTGGATCGGATATGGTCATGCTCGCCAGAGGGAAGGCACCGTTCTTGTGCCCGAAATGCCAGAAGAATGAAGTGGATGAGCACGATCGCGAATTCAACCGGATTAAGTCGGAAACTGCGGCGCAATTGGAGCGCAGTGCGTGAGCGGGATGATGGAGTATGTCCCACGTCTCCGACTTCCTCACGCCCGCCGAGTTGCAGAAGGTGGCGAACCTGCAGGTCGTCGCGCGGCTGGTGGTCGAGGGCTTTTTCTCCGGCCTGCACAAGTCGCCGCACAAGGGTTTCAGCGTCGAGTTCGCCCAGCACCGCCAGTATGTGCAGGGCGATGAAATCCGCCGGCTCGACTGGAAGGTCTTCGGCAAGACCGACCGCTACTACGTCCGCGAATACGAGGAGGAAACCAACCTCCGCGCCACGCTCCTGCTCGATCTCAGCGGCTCGATGGGCTACGCGGGGCAGGGCGGGGCGTCGAAGGCCGCCTACGCCATCCGCCTCGCCGCCGCGCTCGCCTACCTCATGCTCCAGCAGCGTGACAGCGTGGGCCTCGTCACGTTCGACACGAAAATCCGCCGCTACATCCCGCCGCGCTCCAGCGTCCCGCACCTGCGCGTGCTGCTCGACGAACTCCAGTCCGCCAGGCCCGGCGGCGAGACCGCGCTCGGCAGCGTCTTCCACGAGCTCGTCCCGCGCATCCAGCGGCGCGGCCTGCTCATCATCCTGTCCGACTGCTTCGCCGACCCGAAGGAGCTGGTGAAGGCTCTCGCGCACTTCCGCCACGCGCGCCATGAGATACTCATCTTTCAAATCCTCGACCGCGACGAGCTGGAGTTTCCCTTCACGCACTGGACGCGCTTTGAATCGCTCGAGCAGGCCGGCGCGCACCGGATGATTGACCCCGCGCAGTTCCGCGCCGCCTACCTCGACAACCTGAAGAAGTTCCAGGACGAATTCACGCGGGGCTGCCACCGCCACCACATTGACCTCGTGCAAATGGTCACGGACCAACCCTACGCCGAGGCGCTGGCGCAATACCTGACGCGGAGGCTGGCAAGAGGATGACGCGAGTGACGTGGATGAAGACTTTGCCGAACATGCAGCCCGGAGGGCTCTCGGAACTTAGCCGGGGGCAGCCCCCCCGGTGGCTTGCACAAAGAAAATCGCGTCCTGGAGGGACGCTGGAACCATGCGTCACGTCCTCCTGCGCCCCTCCGGGGCTGATTGTAATTTTGCGGTTCTTCCGGGGGCGTTGCCCCCGGCTAAGTTCCAGCAGCCCTCCGGGCTGGGGCCGGGGTGAGGCGAAAGCGCGCCTCCGAACTAGCCGGTCACCCGTTCAAAGTTGGAAGTTGGGAGTTGAACGTTGGACGTTTCCCCGTCCTTTCTTCCGCGCCGCCGCATGACCTTCCTCAATGTCATCCTCCTCGGCGGCGTGGCGGCGGCGGCGATTCCGGTCCTCCTGCATTACTTCAACCGCTCGCGTCCGCGCGTCGTGCAATGGGGCGCGATGCATCTGCTGGACGCCGCGTTTCAGGCGCACACGCGGCGGGTCAAGTTCGAGCAGCTTCTGCTCCTGATCGTCCGCTGCCTCATCCCGGTGCTGCTCGCGTTCTGCATGGCGCGGCCCGTCCTCACCGGCATGCGCGCGCTGCTCGGCGGGGCGAAGACCTCGCTCGTCATCCTGCTCGACGACTCCTATTCCATGTCCGCCGGCGCGGGTGCGGCGTCGAATTTCACCCAGGCCCGGGAGGCCGCCGTGAAGCTCATCGAGCAGGCCGGCGCCGGCTCGGAGGTTGCGGTCGTCCTCATGGGCGGCACGCCCCGGCAGCTGCTTGAAGCGCCGACGCTCGACACGGTCCGCGTGACGAAGGCAATCGCACAACTCGAAGCCAACTTCGGCGCGGCGAACTTCCCCGAGGCCCTCGAACTCGCCGCGAACGTCGCCGCGCAAACTCAGCACGGCCTGAAGGAATTCGTCATCATCAGCGACTTTCAGAAAGCCAGCTTCAGCGACGGCGAGGCGGCGGTGCGCGGACGCGCGTTGCAGGCCCTGAAGCGCCTGCCCGACCCGCCGCGCGTCACGCTCCTCCACGTCGGCACCGAGGCGCGCGACAACGTTGCCGTCGAGTCGCTCGACCTGCCGAAGCTTGCGCTCGGCGTGAACCAGCCGCTCCAGGTCCGCGCCACGCTCCGCAACTTCGGCGAGCGCGCCTGGCCCGATCTCCGTGTCTATTTCCACTCCGATGGCCGCGAGTGCGGCGCGCAGCAGATCGCGCTCGCGCCGGGCGAGCAGCGGCAGGTGATCTTCACGCACACGTTCGACACCGCCGGCTACCACACGCTCGAAGTCCGCGCCGATGCCGACGCGCTCAAGGCCGACAACTCCCTCGCCGCCGTCGTCACCGTCTGGGAAAAACTTCCCGCGCTGCTCGTCAACGGCGACCCCGGCTCCGAGCCGCTCAAGGGCGAAACCGACTACCTCGACATCGCGCTCTCGCCCGCGATGAAGGCTGCGACCGGCGGGAGCGATCTCGTGCTCACCCGTGTCGTTCAGGCCGAGGAGTTGACGCCCGATGCCATCGCCCGGTCCCGCGTCGTCGTGCTTGCGAACGTCCGGCAGCTCTCCGACGCGCAGGTCCGCGCGCTTGCCGAGTTTGTGGCCAGCGGCGGCGGCCTGCTCGTCTTCCCCGGCAACCGCGTGAACACGGAGTGGTATCACCGCACGCTCCGCGCCGCCGGCCTTCTGCCGCTGCCGTTCACCGCGCTCGCAGGCGGACTCGAGGACGGCAGGCCGCGCGCCAAGATTGTCGTCCAGCCCTTCACGCACCCGGCGATGGAGCTCTTCAACGATGCGCGCAATGGCAACCTTGCCGACGCCGAGATGAAGCTCTGGTTCCAGCTCGGCACGCGACAGGAGCAGGCCGATCCCGGCCTCGCCATCCTTGCGCAACTCAGCACCGCCGATCCGTTTCTCGTGGAGAAAAAACTGGGTGAAGGGCGCGTGCTGCAATGCGCCGTCCCGTGTGACGCCGACTGGGGCAACCTTCCCGTGCGCCCCGTCTTCGTGCCCCTGATGCAGCGGCTGGTGATCTACCTCGCGTCGCAGGCGCAGCCGCCGCGCAACGTCGAGGTCGGCAGGCCGCTTGCCGCGTTCGTGTCCCGCGCCCACGTCGGACGCAGGGCGCACTTCACCGCGCCCGATGGCACGCGTCATGACGTGGAAATCACCGGCCGCGGCCTCCTCGGCTACGTCGAGTTCACGAAGACGGGCCGCCCCGGCACCTACATGCTCGCCGCACCCGACGGCGGGGCAACGCCGTTCGTCGTGAGCACGCCGCGCGCGGAGTCCGACCTCCGCCAGCTCACCGAGCCGGAGCGCAGGGCGCTGGCGGAATCGCTCCAAGCCACGCTGCTTGCATCGGTGGCCGACTACCAGCAGATGGACAGGGACCGCCGCTTCGGCCGCGAAGTCTGGAAGCCGCTGCTCTGGGCCGTGCTCGTGCTGTGCTTCAGCGAACTACTCCTCGTGCAGTGGTTTGGAAGGGGGAGGAAATGACCAATGCCCAATGACGCAATGACCAATGAATGCGCAATGACGAATGCCCGAGCGGCCTCCACCGCGTTCGGACTCCATTGGGCCATTGAGCATTGGTCATTCATTGGGCCTTGGACATTGAACATTGGTCCTTCGCCACATGACTGACCTGCGCTTCATCGGGGACTGGCGGTTGTGGGGCGGCCTCTTGGTCGGCCTGACGCTGGCCGTTGCGGCGTGGCTGCTTTACTGGCGCGAGACGCGGGCGCGCAGCGGCGTGGTGCGGTGGGTGTTGCCGACGCTGCGGGCGCTGGCGGTCCTGCTCCTGGTGCTGATGCTCACGGGGCCGGTGCTGCATCATCGCAACATCATCGGCGAGGTTGCGCGCATCCTGCTCTTCGTGGACGCCTCGGCGAGCATGGGCATCACGGACCAGGAGATGGAGCTGCCGCGCAAGCTCTTCATCGCCCAGCAGCTTGGCTGGCTTGCGACGAACAAGTTCGACCCCGGCCTCCGCGCCGCCTCCGCCGCGCTGGCCGGCGCACAGGAGACCGCCGCGCGCGCGAAGCCCAACCTGCCCGCGCCGCAGTTCCACGAGTTCGTGCGCGGCTTTGCCACCAACACGGCGAACGCGGCGGAATCGCTCGGCAGGGTTGGCACCGCGACGTGGCCGCAGGTTGCGACGCAGCTTGGCAGGCTGGGCAGCGAACTCACCGCGCCATCGCGCAAGCTCGCGGAAACCAGCGTGGGCCGGGATCCGAACGTCACCGAGCGCGAGCTGGCGAAGCTTTCCGCCATTGCCGCGCGCTTTGAGGCGGAGTTGCGCACCGCGTTCACCAACCATGTCCTCGCCGTCGCAGGAAAACGCGACGCGGACATTCTCTCGGCCCTCCAGAAGTTCGACGCGCAGACGCGCTGGCAGCGGCTGGAGACGGCGTTGCTGGACAGTTCGGGGGGGGTGGCGAGGCGCTTGTCGGCACAGCACAACCTGGAGGTTTTCGCCCTCGCGGGCCGCAAGGCGGAGCCGGGCTGGCTGCCCGGCGAGCGCAAACGCGGCGACGCGCCGAATCCACCGCAGGCCTTCACGCTCGCGGCGACGAACCAGAACACCGACCTGACCGAGCCGCTGAAGGCGCGCGCGCTGTCGCTCCGCGAAGGCGAGCGCACGGCGGTGATTCTCCTCAGCGACGGCCAGCACAACTCAGGCGAGCCCCCCGCCGAGCTGGCCCGGCTGCTGGGCGCGCGTGGCGTGCCGGTGTTTCCCGTCGGCATCGGGATGCAGCAGCGCCCGCCGGACCTCGCGGTGCTCGCGGTCAAAGGCCCCGAGACCGTCGCGGCGGACGGGCGCGTGCGCGGCACGGTGGAGTTGAAGGACGACATGCCCGCAGGTGCGGCGTTCACGCTGCGCATAGCGCTCGGAGAACGCGTGGTGTGGGAGAAGGAGTTGACGACGGAGGCCAGGCACCTTCGCAGCGTGGAGTTTGATTTTCCGGTGAAGGAGCTGGTGGCGGACGAGCTGAAGCGGCAGGACAAGGATTTGCGGTTCGCCAGCATGCCGCTGCACTTCACCGTGAACGCCACGACGTTGGACGGCGAGAAGGACAAGTCGAACAATGCGGGTGCGCTCTGGGTGAACGTGACGACGCAGCGGCCCAGGGTGCTCGTGCTCGACGGGCGGCCGCGCTGGGAGTTCCGCTACCTGCGCAACCTCTTTGAGCGCGACGACCGCTGGGAGGTCAAAGCGCTGCTGGCGGGCGCGGGCGGCGAGCAGAAGAACTGGCCGCGCGGCAAGGGCCCGGGGCAGTTCCCTTCCGACCGCGAGATGCTGTTCACCTATAGCCTGATCATCTTTGGCGACCTGCCGGCGAACCAGCTTCGCACGAATGAAATGGAGTGGATTCGCGACTTCGTCGGCCAGCGCGGCGGCGGCGTCATCTTTGTGGACGGCCGGCAGGAGCGGCTCGCGTCGTTGCAGCAGTCGGCGCTCGCGCCCGTGTTTCCCGTGGTCTTCGAGGGCCGCCCGCTCGACGGCGTGCCCATGAACTTTCAGCTAAAGGCCACGGGCAGTTCGCTCACGCCGCTCACGCTCACGGGCGATCCGCTGGAGAATGCGCGGCTCTGGTGGTTCCTGCCGCCGCCGCACTGGCTCGCGCCGGTGCGCGCGCTGCCCGGCGCGGAGACATGGCTGGAGGCCGTGGCCGGCGAGACGCGGCACGCCGCCGCCGTCTTCCACCGTTACGGCCCGGGCAAGGCACTCTACCTCGCGTTCGACGAGTCGTGGCGCTGGCGCTACAAGGTCGGCGACCTCTACCACCAGAAGTTCTGGAACCAGGCGGCGAAGTTCGTGATGGAGTCGCCCTTCGCCGTGCAGGACAGGTTCGTTTCGCTCGACAGCGGCGCGCTGAACTACGAGCCGGGCGCGACCGCTGAAATCCGCACGCGCATTTTCGACGCGCAGGGCCGTGCGATGCCGCGCGCGAAGGCCGAGGCATGGCTCATGCGCGAGGGCCGGAAGGTTGCGGTGGTCCCGTTCACGGCGGACGAGAACGAGACGGGCATCTACCGGGGCCGCACCGCGCCGCTCGGGGACGGCGATTACGAAGTCCGCGTGCATGTCGAGGGCCTGCCGGAATCGGAGATGAAAGCCCGCACCGGCTTTGCGGTCCGTCGTGCCATGACCGGCGAGCTGCTCGAACTGAACTGCAACGAGCCGCTGCTCAAGGAGCTCGCCGTCAACTCCGGAGGCCGCTACTACCGCGAGGAGGAACTCGGCACGTTGGTCGAACGCCTGAAGCCCTTGAGCCTCGGCCGCATCGTCGAGACCGAGACGGTGCTGTGGCAGAGCGGGTGGTGGTTTGGCGCGGTCATCCTCCTGCTGTCTCTGGAGTGGGGTTTGCGCAAGCGGGCGGGGATGATGTGAGTCGCCCAATGCACCGCCGTGCTTGCGAGTGCCGGGCAGCTTGGGGTAGGCTCCGGGCATGACAACCGCCGGAGTCGCCTACGAACATCTGGACTGCTCAGTCGCGGGCCGGCCCGTCATTGCGGGGAAGCGGTTCAAGGTGATTCACCTCGTTCGCGAGCATGTCGCCTACGGTTGGAGCGCTGAGGAGCTGGCGCTCAACCATCCGCAGCTCACACTCGGCGAGATTTACAGCGCGCTGGCCTACTATGCCGATCACCGGCTGGAGCTGGACAAGGAACTCGCGGCCAGCGAGGCGGAGGCGGAGCGTCAGCATGACGAGCCACGTCACAGGCAGATGGCGGACCGCCTGAAGCGCCGCCGCGCCTGAACCGCGTGCCATGCCGCTCGCGTTCTACTTCGACCAGCACGTTCCTTCCGCAATTGCGCGTTCACTCCGACTGCGCGGCGTTGAGGTGCTCACGGCTTACGAGGACGGAGCAGACGAGTTTGAGGACGAGGCCGTGCTGGCGCGGGCAACCGCGCTCGGTCGTGTGCTGTTCACGCAGGACGAGGACTTGCTCGCCATCGCCCACCGGCATCAGGCGGAGGCGTTGCCATTCAGCGGCGTGGTGTATGCCCACCAGCTGTGTGTTTCGGTGGGCCGGTGCGTGACCGACTTGGAGCTGATTGCCAACGCGAGTTCGTCGGCAGAGATGGCGAATCACGTCGAATTTCTCCCGCTTTGAATCAGGGGAGAGCCATCTTCACCTGTCTTTCACCTTCCCCGCCTCGCGCTGGAAGAACTCCAGCCAGCCGAGCATGATGGCGTCACCGAGGGTGTTCGCCTTGCGCAGCTCGGCGGGAGTCTTGCCCCAGTAGAAGCCGATCCAGCCGGACGCGACGGCGCGCGACTCGGTGATGAACTGGCCGAACTCAGGGAGGCCGGCTTGCAGCGGGAAGGTTTCCTCGATGACCAGGGGCTTGCCGACAGCAAAGCCGCGCAGAGTTTCAATGGCCTTCGGCACCTCGCCTTTCTTCGGGTAGATGTGGACGCAGAGGAAGTCGAGGTCGGCGGCGATCTTGTCCGGCACGAAGCCGCTGCGCAGGCCGGGGCGGTCGAGGCTCCAGTCCACGAGGCCGACGGTGATGAGATGCCGCGCGTCGTGCTGGCGGACGGCCTTGGTGAGCGTGCGAATCCACTCGCCCGCGACGATGTGCGGCACGCGCCCGGCGGGGTCGAGCGTGATGACCTGGACGAAGTGCTTGCCGGCGAACGCGGGGCCGAGCCAGTCACCGGGCTTGCGTTTCCCGCCCGCGACCACCGGCTCGTTCATCAGGTCGTAGCAAAAGACGGCGGGGCTGTCCTTGCACTGCTTCGCGATGGCGGTCCAGAAGTTCGCCTGCGCGGCCCAGCGCGCCTGTTCGTCGAGCCCGTCATACCACGCGGGCACGTCGGCCTTGTGGTAGCAGCCGAGGCCGGTGAGGTCCAAGTAGAGGCCGGTGCGCCCGGCGAGATCGAGGAGCTTTGCAAGCTGCCTGAGCGAAGTTTCATTTGGCTTCTCCGCCGACTCCATGAATTTGCCGAACTGAAGATGAATCCGCACAACGTTCGCGCCGAGTTCCTTCATCTCGCGGAAGTCCTCCTCCACCTTCGGCCACTCGGTGAGCCAGTAGTCTTCCAGCAAACGGCCCGGCTCGTCGTGGTCGTAGTTGAAGCCCCACGGGACGAAGGGCTTTCCCGACGTCGCGAGAGTGAAGCCCCTGCCGTCCTGGCTCACTTGCAGCCATTCAGGCGCTGCTGCGCGGGCCGGATCCCCAGCAGCCAGCAGCCACGACACGAGTGGCATCAGCATCAACAAGCGCGGAGTCATGCGGGAGCAATCACACGGAAGGGCGCGCACGTCGAGGCGTCAGTTCGGCCCCAACTCCTGCCAGGCGGAGCGGGCCTGCGGGTGGTTCGGGTCAATCGCCAGCGTCGCGCGCAGGGCCTGCCGGGCTTCGTCACGGCGGTTGAGCCGGAGGAGAATCGTCGCGCGGGCGTAGGGGATGCGTGCGGAGGTTGGCTCGGCGGCCCCGGCGCGCTGCAAGGCCCCGAGTGCGTCGCCGGAACGGTTTTGCGCGTTGTAGGCGAGGCCGAGGTTATACCAGGCGGGCGCATGGCCGGGGTCCAGCTTCACGGCCTGTTCGAGCGCGGCGATGGTGCCGGCGGTGTCACCGGCTTCATTGAGCGCGAGGCCGAGCTTGTAGTGATACTCGGCTTCGTTGGGCGCGAGTTTCAGCGCGGTGCGCAGGGAGGCCACCGCCTCCTCCGCGCGGCCCATCTGGCTGAGGACCACGGCCAGTTCATGATGCGGCGGGGCGGAGCGCGGATCCCACTCGGTGGCCCGGCGGTAAAATTCGGCGGCCACCGGCGGATTGCCCCGGTCGAAGTAAAAGGTGCCCTGCTGCATGAGGCCGCCGGGCTGGTCGCCCGTCTGCGCGAAGTGCCGCAACAAGTCCTGACCGGCGGGGCTGTTGGTTTCAAGCGAGGCGCGCAGCGCCCACGCGGCGGCGACGCGGACGTTTCGGGATTTGTCCCGGAGCAGGTTTTTCACGGCGGCGCCGGCCCGGCTGCCCGGCTGCGCGGCCAGCGGCTCCAGCGATTGCACGGCGGTGGCGCGCACGAGCGGATCGGCGGCGGTGAGATGGCGCAGGATGGTTTCAGTGACAGCCGGTTCGTTGATCCAGCGCCGCGCCAGACCGACGCCGACGGCCCGCCAGAGCGAGTTGGTTTCCGCCTGGAGCAGGCGTTCCAGGTTGGTGGGCGAACTCGGCGCGTTCGTGCGGGCCATCGCCACCCACTGGGCGCGGGAGCGGGAGGGGCGGTTCATCTTGTCGCCATACCACTGCTCGACGTTGCCGAGCGACCAGTCGGCGTTCTTGTCCTGATGGCAGCGGTTGCAGGCGTTCGGGATGCCGAACTGTTTTGTGAGCAGCGGATCGGGAATGGTGAAGCCGTGGTCGCGGCGCGGGTGCCGCTGCATGTAGGTGGTCAGCGGCATGTGGCAGTCCACGCAACGCCCGCCCGGCTCGGTCTCCGAGCGGTGGTGGCTGTGGGCGATGGGATCAATCTTCGGAATGCTCGGCAGGCCGGGCACCGTCGGGGGCGCGCCGGCGTGGCAGGTGAGGCAGAGCAGGTTGCCCGGCGCGCGGGTCTTGCTGGAATGCGGCTCGTGGCAGTCCACGCAGCGCACGCCCGCCGCGTGCATGCGGCTGCTGAGGAACGAGGTGAACTCGTAGTCCTCGTCGCGCACCTGGCCGTCGGGATAATACACGTCGCCTTCGTCGGGGATGGTCAGGGAGAAGTGGTCGAAGAAGCTGTCGCCGGGCTTGAAGTCCCCGGTCAGTTCGCTGCGGCGCGCGTGGCACGGGGCGCAGGTGTGCAGCATCTGGTCGCGCGAAAACCGCGTGACGGTCGGGTCGGTCGCGGGCTTGGAGGCGGCCCCGGCGTGTTTGCGCTGCCAGTCGTTGTGGGCGCGCATCGGGCCATGGCAGGACTCGCAGCCGACCGCGACCTCGGCGGCGCGGGTGCGATACGAGTCGGTCGCGGGATCGTAATTTTTCCGCAGCCGGGTGTTGTGGCAGCTGGCGCACATGGAGTTCCAGGTCATGCCGCGACCGGTCCAGTGTCCCCATTCGCCGGTCACGCGGTCCTCGTCGCCGTAGACGTCGAACCACTCCTTGCGGTGCGGGTCGAAGGCCAGTTCCGAGGTCTGCCAGCGTCCGCCCCGGCCCGCGATGAGATATTGCACCAGCGGGTCCGCACCCAGCGCGCGGTCGGGCCGGTGCGGCACCTTCCGGTTTTCCGCGCCCAGGGTGACAAGGGTCAGATGCCCGTTGGTGGTGAGCGCTTCTGAAGTCTGCGTGCCGTGCTTGAACTGGCGCGCCGGCTCAAACGCGGCGCGGTCCAGCGCGGCGCTGACCGGGCGTTCCGCCAGCGCGTGGTGCGAATGCTCCCACAGCTTGAACTGCTCGGCGTGGCATTCGCGGCAGCTTGAGGAACCGGCGTAGGTGGCGAACACCTGCTCGTCGGTCTCTCCCGGCGAGACTCCGGCCGGAGCTGGCTGTGCGGGCGGCCGCTGTGCGGGCGGCCGGTTCACGGCGAAATAGCCGGCGAGAGCGAGAGCCACCGCACCCAGCGCGGCCCACCGCCACCGGCGATTGCCGCCGCTGGACGGGACCGGGGCCGATGGGCGGGGCTGCGATGCCTGCGGGGATTTGTTTTTCTTCCGGCGTGAACTCACGATCCGGGAATGTTCCGGAGAACCCCGTGCCGACACAAGGGAGTTCTCGGTCTTCGCGTCCGGAGCGCCGATTTCTTGCCAAGCCGGGTGCGCCGGTTACGCTTCCGCCGTGATTCTCCGGGTGCTCGTTTCGTTCGTTCTTGTCATTGGATTGAAGGCGGCCGCCGCGCCGTTGCCGTGGAAACTCGTCTGGTCGGATGAGTTTGAAGGATCGAAGCTCGACATCAACAAGTGGGCGGTGGAGGAAAACGCCCACGGCGGCGGCAACAACGAGCTCCAGTTCTACGTGGACCGATCTGAAAATGTGCGCGTGGAGAACGGCCTGCTCGTGCTGGAGGCGCGCAAGGAAAGCTTCAATCTGGCAGCCCAG
>Ga0172379_10009004_pt1 | contig 12422 bp, 11 predicted proteins | sample GrowelOW334metaG_FD_119756 | JGI IMG/M metagenome (GOLD analysis project Ga0172379, IMG submission 119756) | Groundwater microbial communities from an aquifer near a municipal landfill in Southern Ontario, Canada - Groundwater well OW334 metaG | ecosystem: Environmental > Aquatic > Deep... | reverse complement strand
AATAACTTTCTCTAATCTTTTTATCGTTTCTCGTTTTTCATCTTCATCTAATTCATTTTCTGCCACATCTTCCAATTTAGTAATAGTAGTATATAAAAGAGTTTTTGTATCCTTGGGTTGATTATTTTCCAAATGCCGATAAATTAAATACAAGACAATAAAACTAATATAAATAATAATTATCGCCGGCTGAAACCAATAATCATTATTTTTAGTAATATATTTACCCACTTCATCAACAAATAATCCCCATCCCATTCCTGAAATTATTGCTGCTGTTTTTCTAATTTTCTCGCCATGAAAAATCAGCATCAAAATACATCCCATTACCATTAATATTCCACCCCAATTAGCATGGGCAATATGCCACACTCCAAAACTTATTGTTGGCCAACCTCTTAATTGTAAATAAAACCTGGTCACTAAAAGAGTTACCAATGCCGAGATCATCAAAAGTAAAATCAAGTCTGCCGCGTTTTCCCTTTTTGTTAAATTTTGATTCATAATGTATATCATACAACAATGTCATTAATTCTTGATCTAATCTTTCCTAAAAAATGCTATAGCTGCGGTCAAACAGGGGAATATTTCTGTTCTAGATGTCAAAAAAATATTAGTGCTTTAAACACCAAACCACCCCAAAATGGTTTTGATGGAGGTCTTAGTCTTTTTAAATATCATTCATTTATAAAATCAGCCATCATTGATTTAAAATATAATTTTGTTTCCGATAATGCCAATGATTTGTCCGATCTTTGTGTAAAAAAATTAAAATCAAATTTTCCTAATTTAATTAAATACTGGCGCCAAAATAATTTTATTTTAATTCCTATCCCTCTCCATCAGTCTCGTCAAAACTGGCGTGGTTTTAACCAATCAGGCATTTTAAGTCAAAAAATTGCCTTAAAACTTTCTTTAAACTTTTCCAATCAAACCCTAATCCGCCATAAAAACACTATTGTTCAAGCCCATTTAAAAAATATTAAAGATAGAACTCAAAATGTCACCAATATTTTCTCTTTATCTCCAACATCGAGCAAATTTAAACATAAAAACTTTATTATTTTTGATGATGTCTGCACCACCCAATCAACTTTAATTTCTGCTCAAAAAACTCTTAAAACCTCATCCCCAAATCAGTGTTGGTATTTGACTCTATCGACTGGATAATTTCTGTCGGACTTTCTGCTAATTGACCTCCTTCTATTGGAGTTAAAGAACTTAAATAGAGATTATCAACATGTAGTCCATGTTGCGTTAAAGAATCCATTAATTCCTGTTTAATTTCATCTTCAATCAAACTCCTATCAGTCGACAATGCCTTAATTAAAGTATGATTTGTCAATACTTTTCTTATTCGGCTTCTAGTCACTGGTCTAACCACTTTTGAAACAAAATTTTCACCAATATTTTGCCAAATTTCCGGTAGTCTTTCAGTATCAAGCTTTATCAAAACCGTGGCCTCTACTGCCACAAATTTATTATCCGATGTCACAGCGTTAATAATTTCATCACCCATTATTTCTTTATTATCTTTTAAAGTGACATCCTTTGAGATAGTGTACTCAATTAATTGAGCATTAAAAAGCTTAACTCGATGAATTAGTGGAACTTTAAAATGCATTCCTGGATACCAAACATTTTTCATAACTCCACTAAAAATACTATAAATACAACCGACATGACCCGGGGGAATAGTTACTATAAAACCGCCAACAACCTCGTCAACGAGAAGTGATACTAATAAATTATCTATTGATGCCATATGTGTAGATGATTATAACAATATATTGATAACATTAAAATGCTGAAGCTATTTCAAATAATTCTTTTTCTTGATCCTTTGCTTTTATAATGAATGTTGAAATTAAAACTCCTTTTGCTCCTAATTTCAAAGACACAGACACATCCTCTTTCGAATGTATTCCAGCCCCTACTAAAATTGGAATCTCAGGATATTTTTCTGCTATTTTTTTTATTATTTCTGGTTTTTCACTGGCCACCGATTTTTCTTTATTTCCAATAAATTCTTTCGGTTCATAAGCAATCATATCTGGTTTAATATTTCTTGCCCATCCTTCCACTTGTCCCAGACTACTAATACAAACCACTGACTTAAAATTTTTTGGCCAATCAGCCAATATTTTTTTCGCCGTTCCTGGTTTAATTCGATGTTCTGAATGGTTTAAAATCGATCCATCTATTTTCAGAGATGCAGCCTGAAAAGGAGATATAAATCCTGTTTTTGCTCCATCATTAAATTCATCCACTGCCTGCAAATAAACTTCCATCCCCAATTTTTCCTTAATTCTAGTTGCATCCAAGGCCGAAACCACGGGAATAATTTTAATTCCACTTTTTTGACTGACCCTTTTACAAATTTCAGCCAACTTTAAAGCTCCATCTCCAAACGTTTCTTTGTATAACTTAAAATTTACCAAAATCATTTATTTAATTAACGAATATTTTTGTTGTAATTGAGATATTCCACTAATTACTGTAGTAATAGCATTATCAGTGTCAGAATTGTTAATCAAAATAGCATTCACCGCGTCACTAAAATATTTTTGCATCTGCGTGTTTAAACCATCATCCCAAGTATTCGAAGCTAAATACCAACTAGTAGCATTATTAGCTGTTTCAACTAAAGGCCTAACTTTATCATTACTACTTATTTTAGCCACCATACTTTTTCTTGGATAAATTTGTCCAAAACTTCTGATTTGCGAATCAGCTTGATACATTTTTTCTAAAACTTCAGCCGACGATAAATACTCTAAAAATTTCCAAGCCTCTTTTTGGTATTTACTTTTACCATTAACACCTTCAGTCCAATAACTTGCCCAATAAATATTTGTCAATTCAGCACCAGCACCCACTTCACTAGTTGATACAGATGATGTAGTTGGTAATTGAGGCATACTAGCCACTTCAAACTTTAAACTTGGATTTAAGGATTGAATATCAAAAATTCTCCATGAAGGACCAAAATAAAAACCTAAGTTTCCACTGGCAAAAAATTGGGTCGAATTAGGTAATGTTTCATCCCAAACCTTATCGCTAGTTTTAAACAATGTATAAAAACTAAAAACGTCTTTTAATTTAGTTACATTTTCAGTCGAACCAATATCTATAAAATTAACTCCATTTTGTTTTACCATCAATCCAATAATGTCGCTCCAATGATCCACATTATCAGTCAAACCAAGTGCCGCCCCTGCCACTTTAATTTTTTCTTTATCATCCTTTTCAGTTATTTTAACCGCCGCTTTTTTTAAACTCCACCAATCTTTTGGAACTTCAACCTGAGCTTTACTTAAAAGTTCTGGATTGTAAAACATTACCAAACCATCATACATTAATGGCACTGACAACCATTCTCCACTTACTTTTAAATCACTTTTATAAACATCAAAAAAATCAGTTTCTAACCCAATATTTGTCACCGTTGTGATCGGAACTGGCGCTAAATTATTTTCAAACATCGGAATCCAAGTATTATGAATTCTAAAAATATCTGGTACGTCTTCAGCTTCTCCTGATTTTTCCAGTCTTCCGGCCAATAACCCTCTATATCCATCTTTTTGTTTCTTTTTATACGTAATTTTTATATTCGGATTTTTTGCTTCAAAATCAGCAATTACTCCATTCATCACGCTTTCGTCTTCCCATAATCCCCAATAATTAAGTGTCACTGTTTTATCTACAGTTCTACTTTTTAAAAAAAAGAAAATTCCTACACCCAATAACAATAAAATTGCTAATGCCACTATCAAAATTAGAGGTTTTTTATTTTCTTTCTTTACCTCTTCAGTTTTAACTGGTTGATCCGCAATTTCTGTTCGTGGTGTTATTGCTGGTGATTCATTCACATTTTCATTTTCACCCTCATCCTTAAAGAACACTTTTCTGGCAGGTAATGGCGATTTTATATCTTCAATACTCACATCTATATAATAACCAAAATTACCCAATCTGACTATGATCTATTTTAAGCCCTCCTTTTAAGGGAGGGCTGCCCGATTTATCGGGACGGGTGGGTTTTAATAATGTATAATTTCAGCATGAATATTAATGTCTACACTGACGGTGGTTCCCGCGGAAATCCAGGACATTCTGGCTATGGATTGGTTGTCTATGACGATGAACAAAATATTTTATTTCAAGAATCAAAATACCTTGGCACTAAAACCAACAACGAAGCCGAATACGCCGGTCTAATCGGCGCTTTAAATTGGATCAATGATAATCAAAATTCATTAAAAATTTCTAAAATTAATTTCCATTCAGATTCTCAATTAATGATTCGTCAACTCATTGGTCTTTATAAAGTTAAAGCTCCAAATTTGATTCCAATTTTTCATCAGGCTAAAGATTTAATCAAATCAATTTCCTCATCAATTACCTTTAAAGATATTCGTCGAGATTTCAATAAACTTGCCGATCAATTGGCCAATGAGGCTATGGATAGAAAAACATAATTCATGAATAAAAAATCAACTCCCTATTTAATCCTAATAATTATTTTTATTTTTCTAACTCTTTTTTTTGGCCCAATCATCGCTAACTACAATAAAACTGGCAGTAACACCCTTCTTTTAAATAAAGATTATTCTTATCTTTCTCGTGATCAGATTTTATCCAAAATTGACCAAGACTTTATTCTTCCTGATCATTTTATTTTAGTTTTACCAAACCAACAAGAAACAAGTTTTAAATTAGCTACAATTTCAGCCCAAATCAATAAAAATGAAATCGCCAACACCATGCTTTCTCGCCGACTCAATCAAGGAATAATCGCTTACATAAAATATTTTTTCAAGCCCAAAAATTTTAAATTAGAAATTACCTTAGATACTAACAAATTAAATCAGCAAGCCGATTTATTAGCATCACAAATAGATAAACCTTTTATTCCAACTGAATTAAATTATAAAAATAGTTTAATTTCAGTTGCCATCGGATCTACCGGAGTACAATTCGATCGAGATGCTTTTATTAATAATCTTAGTACTTTACTCTTAATTGGAAATTTTAACCAAAAAATTAGATTAGAAACGCAAATTATTGGTAGTATCCCTACTAACGATCAAATAAATAATGCCAAATTACGAGCACAAAAATTAATCAAAAAATCACTAATTTTAAAACAAGATTCTAGTCAAACCATAATTAACAATTCAATTTTAGTTTCTTGGGTAGGCTTCGACAACAACTATCAAACCGACAAAATTAATAAATATATTGAGAAATTAAATTCTACTTTTAAAAAAGAGGGTACTGATGCTGTTTTTAAAATGGAAAATAATAAAGTAGTTGAATTTATTCCAGCCCAAAATGGCATCACTATAAAAACAGACGAATTATCAAGTCAAATAACTGAATCATTGAATAAATTAATTAATACAGAAGATTTATCAAAAGAAATTACTATTCCTGTTACCATTGCTGAACCAAAAATAAAAAATTCCAATACTAACGATTTAGGTATTAATGAATTATTAGGCCAAGGAGTTTCTACTTTTAACCATTCCAGTGCCACCCGTAATATTAATGTTAAGAAAGGATCTTCAATTGTTAATAATATTTTAGTTGCCCCCAATACCACTTTTTCCTTCATCAAAAATCTAGGTGAAGTTAGTCTTAAAAATGGTTATGCCAACGCTTACATTATAAAAGAAGGTAAAACACTCCTCGACGTTGGTGGTGGAATTTGTCAGGTTTCAACCACTCTTTTTCGGGCTATGCTTAATTCTGGTTTAAATATCACCGAAAGACAGGCACATGCTTATCGCGTTAGTTATTATGAAGAAGATTCAAAACCCGGTTTTGATGCCACTGTTTTTATCCCCAGTCCTGACCTTAAATTTATTAATGACACCGGTAATTATGTTTTAATTCGCAATATTTATGACGGCGACAATAAAAAACTTACCTATGAAATTTATGGTACCAACGATGGTCGGAAAACTGAAATTTCCAATTATAAACAATGGGGCGCTCAATCAGCCCCACCCGATGTTTATATTGACGATCCAACTCTTGAGGTTGGTAAATTAATCAAAACTGAAAGTAAAGTTCCCGGTCTAAAAACTTCCTTCGATTGGACTGTTACCAAATCAGACGGAACCATTCTTCATCAAAAAACTTTCACTTCTAATTTTGTTCCCTGGGCTGCTGTCTATCGCCGCGGCACCAAAACCAACTGAGATTAATTAAAATGTTAGTCTCGGATTTCTATCTAATTCTTCCTTATTATCCACAAATTCACCTCTTAAAGCTTTATAGTAAGCTACTAATCCAATCATCGCCGCATTATCAGTATTAAATTGTTTTTTAACTGGCATTAACAGGGGAGTATTAAATTCTTTAGCCAATTTTCTCAATCTTTTTCTCAATTCCAAATTAGCCACCACTCCACCACTAGCCATTAAAGTTTTTGGATTATAAAACTCAATTGCCCTTTTAAATTTTATAAGCAAACTATCAAAAACTGCATCCTGAAAACTAGCCGATAAATTGGCTAAATTTTGTCCAACTTGTTCTTTTGGCCAATCTTTAATTTGATAATAAAAAGAAGTTTTTAGTCCTGAAAAAGAATAATCAAAATTTTTCTGAGTGGATAAAGGGCGAGGAAGTTTCAAATAATTTTTATCACCAGTTTCTGCCAGTCTTTCAATAATTGGGCCACCTGGGTATCCCAGCCCCATCATTTTTGCCGCTTTATCCAAAGCTTCACCTGCTGCATCATCTAAAGTCTCCCCAACCACTGTATATTTATTTTTTTCAATTTTATCCCCCGTCTTGTCAAAGAAGGGGTCAGTGGAAGATTGAACCAAAACAAGCTTTGTGTGTCCTCCAGAAACCGTCATTGCTAGTGCTGGAAATTCAATTTTTCTTTCCGGTTTCCCTTCTTTATTTTTAATTAAATTAGCCAAAATATGACCCTCAATATGATTTATCCCAATTAATTTTTTATCAAATTTTATTGCCAATTCTTTGGCATAATTTACTCCAACTCCCAAAGCAATTGCCAATCCCGGTCCCACAGTCACCGCAATCACATCAATTTCTTCCATACTAAATTTTGCCCTTTTTAAGGCAGTTTTAATTACCGGTTCGATTCTTTCCAAATGCGCTCTTTTAGCAATATCTGGCACCACTCCACCCCATTTTGCGTGCAAATCAGTTTGTGATGAAATAACACTTGAAATCAGACAATCGTTTTCTAAAACGGCTGTGCAAGTATCATCACAACTAGTTTCTATTGCTAATATTTTCATAATTAATGTATTATAAATATATGGATTCGAAAAATATGAAATATCTTATACCATCCATCATCTTGCTGATTTTATCAGGCTTAGGAATTTTTTTCATTTTTAAAATAAACAATTCAACCGAAACTGCCATAACCATCGCAACTCCAACACTAATACCAACCTCCATTCCTACATCACAACCAACCATTATCATCACCCCTACCATCATTCCAGTCGCTACCTCATCAGCCAAAATTACTACCACACCAATTATTACTCCAACCGTCACTCCGTCTACTAAAATTAAAACAACCATAACACCAACTTCTAATCCAACATCAACCACCACTTCTAGTCTTTTAAATTTCAAAAATACTGACAGTGGTTTTTCTATAGACTACAGCTCCAGTCGAAAACTTTATCAAGACACTGAAAGCTCCGGCAGTCGTTATACTTTTTATAGTTCTTCAGGGAATTTTGCCGTTCATGTTTCTTCAAGTGGCACTTGGGCTTGGACCAGTCCCGATCGCAATTTTAACTCAGACTTAATTATTTCTGGTAAAAATACTTTTCGCTATGACATTGCCACTCAAACCATTGTCGATCTCCAATCAAGCACCAAAAATTATACTATCCAATGCGTTCATAACGGCAAAGCAACCCTCAAAACTGAGTGTGAAGAATTTATAAAATCCTTTACGCTCCTTTAAGTTGATATAAATAATCACGAGTCTAAGAATTTTTCACGCGCAGTATCCAAGGTGCATTACCGCAGGGGTCGAGCATGAAAAATTTAGACGAGTAATTATCAAATTAATTAATATTTTATCTCCCTCGTTTTTTCATCCAAATACTTAAATTGAATCGTCACCACCTTATTTTCTTTTTTTAATCTCTCAAAATTTTTTTCACCCATATTTTCCGGCCATTCAATACAATCAACATTATTTTTAAACAATTCAAAAAATTTTATTTCTTCCAATTCATAGTCCGCACTAATTCGATACAAATCAAAGTGTAAAAACTTTTTAAAGTCTCCCTTGTCAAAGGGAGATTTAGAGGGATTGGTTTCGTATTCATTATAAATCACAAAAGTCGGACTCGTAATTATTTCTTTCACCCCCAACAAATGTCCAATTTTTCGACTAAAAACCGTCTTTCCACACCCTAAATCACCCGTCAACGCAAATATTAAAGATTTATTTCTCCCTTTTGTCAAAGGGAGATGCGGCGAAGCCGAGAGGGATTTTGATAAAATAAATTCTGCAATCTTCTCCGTCTCCTTTTCCGATTTAGATATTAAAGTCTGTGTCTCCGATCCAGTTATTAAATCTCCTCGTCTCAAGATCTTTAATTCTGATTCAGTTACGTCAATCACTGTCGATGGCTTATTTCTAGGTAATTTCCCCACATCAACAATCAAATTAATCATTTTCTTTTTTTTATTAGACAGTGTTTTTAAAAAACTGGCAATTGAATAATTTGGTGTTCTTCCAGATAAATTTGCCGAAGTTGCCGTCACTGGTCTTCCTAAAAGTTTTATTAAATCCGAAATATATTTATTATCAGGGATTCTAATTCCTAAAGTTCCATTTTCTGCCTCAATTCCTTTGGCAACTTTTCCTTTTCCATTACTAACAATAGTAAATGGCCCAGGTAGTAAATTTGTATAAATGTTTTCCCCATTTTCACTTAATTCAACATAATCTTTTGCCATTTTTTTATTCAATACCGCTATTGAAATTGCCTTTCCTGTCCATCTATTTTTAAAAGACAATAATTTTTTTACTGCCTTTTCGTTCGTTGGATCAACAGTCAAAATATAAACCGTGTCACTTGGAAACACTACCAATCCACCACTTCGCAAAACTTTTACAGCCTCCTCAATGATTTTTTGATAATTATTTTCGCTAATTTCCAACAATTTCATAATGTATTCTAACATTCCAATTAGAGCCTCCCTGTCAAGGGAGGTGCCCACAGGGCGGAGGGTTTTATTTTACACTATCAACCCACTCATTAATTTCCTCATGCCATTTTTCATATTTCTCTTTTAATTCTTTTAAATCTGGAATTCCAAATTTATCTTTAAATCGTTCATAAATAATACATTTATCTTGTCCAAAACTTTCCAATATTTTCTTTTCTTCATCATAAGAATTAAACCTAACCGGTTTTTTTGAATGAAAACTATCAGCATAAGCCACAATTTCTTCTTCTATACTTATCGGGATATCGTTTTCATAGCCAACTCCAATATGAGTTAATGCAAATCTAGCTCTTTTTTTTGACACACCTTCCTTGATTAAAATCTCATAGCCGGTCCTTCCGTGGAGCACATAATTTTTTTTAGTTTTATAACCACCATCCAAATATTCATAGATACCAATATCATGGATCAATGCCCCAATTTCAATTAACTTTTTATCAGTTTTAACCCCGTAGTTCCTTTCCAACTTATCGGCAATTTGCAAAGAAATATTTTTAATAATCAAACTGTGAGTCCAGCCAATTTCCAATTTTTCTTTTTGAAAATTTCCAACAGAATATTTTTGATGTAGTTTATAAATAACACTTTGTTTCATTTTATGATTTTAACATTTAAATAAATTTTAAAACCTCCCTGTCAAGGGAGGAAGGGGCCCTTTAGGGAAGGTGGGTTTAGTGGGTTTCATGCTAAAATACATCCATGGATAAAGCTTATAATCCCTCATCTGAAGGCCAAATTTACGATCAATGGCTCAAATCTGGTGCCTTCACTCCAGTCGTTCCTAAAAACCCAAAAGAAGCTCGACTCAAAAAAGAACCTTTCACTATTATTTTGCCCCCACCAAATGCCAACAATCCTCTCCATGCCGGACACGCTCTCTTCACTGTCGAAGACATTTTAGTTCGTTACCACCGAATGCTTGGTGATCCAACTCTTTGGCTTCCTGGCACCGATCATGCTGGAATTGAAACCCAATTTGTTTTTGAAAAATATCTCCAAAAACAAGGAAAATCTCGTTTTGATTATGATCGTGAAACTCTTTTTAAATTAATTTTTGATTATGTTAACGAAAATCGTGATGTCGCCAAAACTCAAATGCAGCGTCTCGGTTTTTCTCTTGATTGGACTCGAGAAAAATTTACCATGGATACCGATCATATTGCCCGTGTTTACGCCATTTTTAATCGCATGGTTAACGAAGGTTTGGTCTATCGTGATGAAAAAATCGTCAATTATTGTACCTTTTGTGGAACTGCCTTTTCTAACCTTGAAGTTGAACATAAAAATGTTAATTCTCATCTTTGGTATTTTAAATATCCAATTGTAGGGGAGAAAGATCGATTTATTACCGTTGCCACCACTCGTCCCGAAACCATGCTTGGTGACACCGCTGTTGCTGTTAATCCAAAAGACAAAAGATATTCTGACTTGCAGGGCAAAAAACTTTTATTACCCTTAGTTAATAAAGAAATCCCCATCATTTTTGAAGATTCTATCGACATTAAATTTGGCACTGGTGCTGTTAAAGTTACCCCATCACATTCACCAGAAGATTATGAAATGGGTAAAAAGTTTAATCTCGAGTTTGTTCGCATTTTCGATTACGATGGTCGTGCCAACCAAAATGTTCCCGAAAGATACCGTGGACTTTTCCCAAATCAACTCCGACAAGCTGTCATCACCGATCTAACCGAAGCCGGTTTAATGACCAAAATTAAAGATTATTCTCATGAAGTTGGCCATTGTTACAAATGTGGTCGACCAATCGAGCCTATCACCGCTCCTCAATGGTTTGTCAAAATTAAACCCCTCGCCGAGCCAGCCACCAAGGCGGTAAAGTCCGACGAAGTTAAAATTTTCCCTGCTCGTTTCAAGAAAAGTTTTCTCGCCTGGATGAAAGATATTAAAGATTGGCCTATTTCTAGGCAAATTGTTTGGGGTCATCGCATTCCTGTTTGGTACAATCTCGATGAAAATCAAACAATAATGATCACTTTTATTGATCAAAAAGGCGAAACTGTCACCGGTAATTGGGAAACTTTAATAAAAACTAATTCCTACCAAGACATTAAAAAAGGTCTCCAGTCGTTAATTGCTCCAACAGATTCTAAATTTTATTTATCCGAATCCGATGCCTTAAAAATCAGTCCAAATGTCCTTCAAGAAACAGATACTTTTGATACTTGGTTTTCCAGTGGTCAATGGCCATACTCGACTCTTGGCTGGAGCCCTGACGGCCATCATTCACCCGATTTTGAATATTTCTACCCAACCACCGTTCTCGATACTATGTGGGATATTCTCTTTTTCTGGGTTGCCAGAATGATTATGATGGGAATTTATGCCACCGGTCAAATTCCATTCAAAGTTGCCCACATGCATTCTCGCGTCACCGATTCCAAAGGTCAAAAAATGTCTAAATCTAAGGGTAATGTTATTGATCCTTTGGTCATGTCCAACCAATATGGTGCCGATGCTCTTCGCATGGCTCTAGTTATTGGTGTTGCTCCTGGCAGTGATATTTCTCTTTCCGAAGATAAAATTCGAGCTCAACGCAATTTTGTTAATAAAATTTGGAATGCTTCTCGTTTTGTTGAAATGCTCATTGACCGTCTCCAAGAAAGAAATCCCGATCTAAAAATTTCTTCAGAAATTGATAAATCAAAATTAACCACTGCCGATAAAGACATATTAGAAAAATTAAATAAAATTACTATCTCTACTACTAAGAATTTAGAAAATTATCGTTTTGGTCAAGCTAGTGAAGATTTATATCAATTCTTTTGGCACGAATTCTGTGATATCTACATCGAAAATGCCAAAGATAGGGGAGAAGAGACTATTTCAGTTTTACTCACTGTTCTAGAAACTAGCCTAAAATTACTTCATCCTTTTATCCCTTTCATTACCGAAACTATCTATCAAAATCTTCAAGAAAAATTCAATTTTAAAAAAGAATTGTTAATTTCTTCTTCCTGGCCCAATGAAATCAAATATTGAAAGCCTCCCTGTCAAGGAAGGTGTCCGCGGGGCGGAGGGTTTTAAAATTTTTATAATTTTTATTCTAATTTTTATTATCTCTCTCAATTTTTTTGTTTTAAACAAAAATCCAGATATTTTTACTCAAACAAAAAAACAATTATTCAGCCTAAATCAAGGTGACAGTTATT
>Ga0172379_10009003_pt1 | contig 12425 bp, 12 predicted proteins | sample GrowelOW334metaG_FD_119756 | JGI IMG/M metagenome (GOLD analysis project Ga0172379, IMG submission 119756) | Groundwater microbial communities from an aquifer near a municipal landfill in Southern Ontario, Canada - Groundwater well OW334 metaG | ecosystem: Environmental > Aquatic > Deep... | reverse complement strand
GTCGAATACTCGGCGCGCAGGTCGGCGAGGTTCACGGGTCGGTCGGTCATGGTGCCTCCAACGTAATCAGCGCGGGCGTCCGGCGCCGCCGTTGCGCCGCCTCAGACAAGCGAGACCGAACGCAGCGCCGAGACGAACGCCGCCAGCTTTGCGGCATCCAGTCGCCCACCCGTGCGCACGCCCGAGCAGAGATCCGCTCCGGCAGGACGTACGGTGCGCACTGCCTCGGCCACGTTGTCAGCGCGCAGGCCGCCCGCCAGGAAGACCGGACACGGGGCGACCGCACGCACGAGCGCCGCGCTGACTTCCCAGTCGTGCGTGCGCCCAGTTCCTCCCAGCTCCCGCACCGCGCCGCCCGGGTTTCCGGAATCGAGCAGCAGCACGTCGGCAAGAGGGGCGAGCGCCTGCGCCTCAGCGATGGCATCGGCACCCCGAACATGGATGACCGGCACGAGCGCGATGCCCTCGATCGTGCGTCGCAACTCGCGCATCACTGCGACGGAGGGCGTGTCCACCATCTGCACCGTGTCCGTGCCCGCCTCGCGCACGTGCGCGGCGATGTCGACGGAAGCGGTGCGGCTAGTCAGGAGGAAACGGCGTACGCGCCCCTCCGTCGCGCGCGCGATGACGGCGATATCGGCGTCGGGGATGGGGCCTGGCCCGCTCGGCATCGCCGAGACGAGCCCGATCGCATCGGCGCCGAGCGAAAGGGCGAGTTCGGCTTCTGCAACTGATGCGATGCAGCAGACCTTGAGCTGCACGCCGCTCACAGACACTTGAAGACGCGCGGCGATCGCCCGCGCACCAGTTCGAATGTCCCCACGGTGACCGCCGAGTCCGTCATCACGACGGTGAGCGTCAGCTTGTCGCCGGCGACGCGTCCCGTGTAGCGCGCGGGACGCTTGGGGAGCACCTCATCAATGCGAATCGGTCCGCCGTGGCCGGGCGTATGCGTCCCGATGACGGTGAACTGGCCATCACCGTCGGGGCGCATGGGCTCGGTGATGCGACCGACGGCGCAGTCGTACTCCATCGTCCCACTGTCCGGTGTGGCGATGAGTCCCGCGTGGTCGCCGCCCCACTCGCCCGTTATGAGGGTGGGCGGTGATGTGCCCGAATCGGCGCAGGCAAGCAAAGCCAGCGCGACGAGCGCGCACAAGGTCCGCGCGCGATTACTCGGCACGTTCGAGTGCCAGCGTGGAGTCACGCATGCGCTCGCCCACGTAACAGTGCATACCGACGGCGGTCAAACCGGCGCCGCGAAAAGCCTCGCGATACCAGGTCGGGGTGCGTTGGTGCCAGTGCCGCTTGTCGCCCTCGAGTTCGTCGACGTCGGTGAACGCCTCGAGATACGCCACACCGTCGAGCATTCCTGCCACGGCGCGCAGCCCGGGGCCCATCTCCTCGGTGCGCACGTACTGCAGCACATCGCAGCAGACGATGAGGTCAAACCGCTCCGTGATCCCGATCTGGCCGAGCGTGCCGAACGTGCCGGCGCGAATGCCCCGTGTGCGGCCGAAGCGCTCCACCACGTACTCACTGGAGTCCACGCCCACATAGTCGGTCTTGGGGCGTTCATCGAGAAAATGCGAACGCCACGCCGCCTCGCCACAGCCGACGTCGAGGATGGAGCGCACCGGGCGTTCGAGCAGCGCCTCGGCGATGCCGAGGACGAGCCGCACCTTGCGGCGCACGCTGGCTGGCGTGTTGACGCGGTGTCGCGGATCGCGGTACCACCGATCGAAGTAGGCCTGGTCGTAACGCTTGCTCATGCGCCGCCCGCGCCCGTGATGCGTGCGGCGCGGCGCACGTCGGCCGCATCCGCGATGACGCGGCCCTCCGGCACATCGAGGGCCAGCCGCACCATGCCCGCGGCGAGCGCGTCGCCGGTGAGCGTGGCCCATCGGTCGTGCAGCGTGCGCGCGCCGGCGATCGCCGCCACGCGCAGCAGCGCGTCGGTGACGATGCTCGCCGCGCGCTCGGCCACGCGCCGCTCGTCCCGGTCGCTCCCCGAGATAAACGAGGGTTGCACGATGAGATACGGCAGTCCGCTCTCCTTCAACTCCCGTTCGAACCGGCCGCGCACGGCGAGGTACGGATTGCGACTCGATTCGCGCGCGCCGATGGACGATAGGTAGACGAAGCGCGGCCGGATGCCCGCACTGCGGGCGGCGCGCAGCAGCATCGCCGAGAGGCCGTAGTCCACCGCGTCATAGCCGGCGGCCGCCCCCGTGGCCCGCGCGTCACGCGCGGCGCGGGCGCGCGTCGTGCCGAGCAGGGCAAAGATCAGCTCTGGGCGAAGGCGTGCCATCGTGCGCGCTATGTCGTCCACATTCCACGGCGTGGCGTCCACACTGGCGCCCGCGGCCGAGAAGCGGGCGGTCCAGGAGCCGATGGCCGAGGAGTCGGGTCGCACGTGCGCGAAGGTCTGCACGCCCTCGCGCGCGAGGCGCTCCGTGACGTGCCGCCCGGTGTATCCGGTGGCACCGGCGATGAAGGCAGTGGTCATGCCGCGGATCACGCCGGCGGCGGCGCGTCCTCGTCCTTCGGCACCGGGGCCGATTCAGGAACCGGCTCGCGCCAGGTCAGGATGGCGAGGATCACCGCGCCTACCGAGACGCCGGCGTCGGCAACGTTGAACGTCCAGAACCGGGTTGATCCAATGCCGACGTCAATGAAGTCCACGACGCCTCTCGCACTGCGCAGGCGGTCAATCAGGTTGCCAGCCGCCCCGGCGACGATCATCGCCAGCGAGGCCGAGAGCCAGGTGGAGGTCGGCGGCAGCCCGCGCCACATCCGCAGGATAACAGCGATCATCACCACGGCGATGACGGAGAAGATCACGCGCGACGACGGGCCGACATGCATGTTCATGGCCGCGCCGGTGTTGTACGTCAGCGTCCAGCGCAGGACGTCGCCGATGACTTCCCGCGGCTGATGCAGCGGCAGCGCGGCCTCGACGATTCGCTTGGTGACGATGTCGCCAGCGAGGATGCCGAGCGCGATGGAGACGAAGATGCGGTCGCGAACGGAAGAGAACATGCGGGGCGGAAGGGGGGACTCGTGGACTGCGCGGTGCGAGACATCTAACTTACCGCCGCGACGCCCGCGGCGGAAACCCGCCCCGGTGCGATCCCCTTCCCGGCCGTGAGCGCGCCCAGACTCCCCATCGACGACGTCATGCCCGCGGTGCGCGACGCCCTGCGCACGGCGGGGCGTGTCGTGCTGGTGGCGCCGCCCGGCGCAGGCAAGACGACCCGCGTGCCGCTGGCGCTGCGCGACGAGCCGTGGTGCACGGGGCGCCTGCTCGTCCTCGAACCGCGCCGTCTCGCCGCCCGCGCCGCCGCCCACCACATGGCCCGGCTGCTGGGCGAGGACGTGGGCGGCACCGTCGGATACCGAGTGCACCTCGAGTCGCGGGTGTCGTCACGGACGCGCGTGGAGGTGATTACCGAAGGGGTGCTCACGCGCATGCTGCGCGACGACGCGACACTCGAGGGAGTGTCGGCAGTGCTGTTTGACGAGTTCCACGAGCGCAGCCTGCACGCCGATCTCGGCCTCGCGCTCACGCTGCACGCGCGCGCCCTCGTGCGCGACGACCTGCGCATCGCGGTGATGTCGGCGACCATCGAAGCCGCGCCGGTGGCGGCACTGCTCGGTGGTGCTCCGGTGATTGAAAGCAGGGGCCGCCTGCACCCGGTGACAACCATCCACCGTACCCCGCGCGAACGGCAGCGTGTGGAGGAGTTCACGGCGGCGGCAGTGCGCGCCGCGCTCGCGGACGACCACGGCGACGTCCTCGTCTTCCTGCCCGGCCAGGGCGAGATTGCCCGCACGGCCGCGCTTCTCGACGACGCAGGACCCGCGGTGGATGTGATACCCCTCTATGGCGCGATGCCGCTCGATGCGCAGGACCGCGCCATTCGCCCGAGCCCCGACGGTCGTCGCAAGGTCGTGCTCGCCACGTCGATCGCCGAAACGAGCCTGACCATCGAGGGAGTACGCGTGGTCATCGACAGCGGACTCTCTCGTGTGCCGCGCTTTGACGCACGCAGCGGCATGACGCGGCTGGCGACCACGCGCGTGTCGCGCGCCTCGGCCGACCAGCGCCGCGGCCGCGCCGGACGCCTCGGGCCGGGTTCGTGCTACCGTCTGTGGGCCGAGGGCGACGACGCACAGCTGCTCGCCCAGCGGACACCCGAGATTCTCGAAGCCGACCTCGCGCCGCTCGCCCTCGAGTTGGCCGCCGCCGGCATTGATGACGTGCGCGCGCTGCAGTGGCTCGATGCACCGCCCGAAGGGGCGCTGCGCCAGGCGCAGGGACTGTTGCGTGAACTCGACGCGCTCGACGCGGACGGTCGCATCACGCCGCACGGGCGCCGCGTCGCGGCATTGGGGGCGCACCCGCGGCTCGCGCATCTGGTGGCGCGCGGTCACGAACTGGGACTCGGTGCGCTTGCCTGCGACGTGGCGGCGCTGCTCGGCGAGCGCGACCTCTTCGATCGCGTATCCGCCGAGGGCGACGCGGACCTCGCCGATCGGGTGCGCGCGCTGCGCGACCCGGCCTTTGCGCGCGCGCATCGTGCCGACCGCGCGCGCGTGCAGCGCGTGAAACAGGAGGCCGACGCCCTGCGACGGGGACTCGGTGCGCCGCGCGACGACGCACGCCGCGACGCCCGGCGCCGGCCGAGCGGTGCGCCCGACGACGCGGCGGGTGACGCCGCACGCGACGACGCGGTCGGACTGCTTGTGGCGCTCGCGTACCCGGACCGTCTCGCGCGTCAGCGCCCCGGTGAACCCGGCCGCTACCTGCTGCGAAACGGGCGCGGCGCCACGTTCGCGGTGCCGCAGCCGCTTGGCGCCGCCGAATGGCTCGCCATCGCGGACGTGGATGGCGACCCGCGTGAGAGCCGCATCTGGATAGCGGCGGCCATTGATGCCGCAGACGTCATTACCCACTTCGCGTCGCACGGCACGGAGGAGCTGGTGCGCCACTGGGACGCGGCGAGGCGCACGCTTCGACTGACGCGCGTGTCGCGGCTCGGCGGCATTACGCTGCGGGAGCGCCGCGTGGATGCACCCAGTGCGGACGAAGCCGCGGCCTCACTGCTCGAGGTGGTGCACAGTGAGGGGCTCGCCGTGCTCAAGTGGGACGACCGCGCCACGCGACTGCGCGAGCGCCTCGCCTTCGCGCACCGATGCGACGCGGAACTTCCGGAGGTCTCTGACGATGCGCTGCGCGCGTCGCTCGACAGCTGGCTGCTCCCCGCCCTGCACGCAATCGGCACGCTCAACGCGCTCGCGCGGGTGGACGTCGCTGATGCGTTGCTCGCGCGACTCACGTGGAAACAGCGCGAGCGACTCGACGCGCTCGCACCGACGCATTGCGTGGTGCCGAGCGGTTCGAGGCTCCCGATCGACTACGCGGACGCCGCCGCGCCTGCACTGGCGGTTCGGCTGCAGGAGCTCTTTGGTCTGGCCGACACGCCGCGCGTCGGTGAGGGTCGCGTGCCGCTCACGCTGCAGCTGCTCTCACCGGCGCACCGCCCGGTGCAGGTAACACGCGACCTCGCCGGCTTCTGGGCGCGTTCGTACTTCGATGTGCGCAAGGACCTGCGTGGGCGGTATCCGAAGCACCACTGGCCGGAGAATCCGCTCGAGGCCGCACCCACGGCGCGCGCAAAGCGCCGGGGACATTAGCTCGCGCGCTGGTCGGGTCCCCGGTCCCTGAGCCGGACGCGGCCTGACGCAGCGGGACCGCCCCACCGCACCGCGGGAGCCGATTTGCGTTAGTTTATGCGCGGCCTCCCCAGCGAGGGACCGCCGTCAGACGGAATTTCGGCGCGAGCCGATTGGCCTCGGCGTTTGGAGCGTTGCTCCCCGTGCCGCCAGAGGAGAATTGATGACAACCCGGTCGGCCACGCGCTTCTATCTGGTGCTCATCGGCACAACGGTGCTCGGTGAGGCGGTGGCCGTGTTGCTGCTGCGTGCGCTCCCGCCGATGCCGCCGCTAGTCGGCGCGCTGTTGGCGGCGCTGGTGCTGCTCATTGCCCTCGTCCCGGTCCTCGTCCTGTTACGGGTGCGCAGCGGCGACCGCGAACGCGCGCATGCGCTCCTTCTAACGCGCGAAGCACAGCTGCGCGCGACACTCGAGTCCACGGTGGACGGCATTCTGGCGGTGGACAACGCCGGCAAGGTCATGCACGTCAGCCGTCGCTTCGCCGAATTGTGGCGAGTCCCGCCCGAGCTGTTGGCGCGCGGCGACGACCACGAGCTGCTCGCGTTCGTTCTGGCCCAGTTGAGGGATCCCGCCGCCTTTCTGGCAAAGGTGCAGGCGCTCTACGACGGGGATGCCGCCGGTTTCGACGTGCTGCAATTCAAGGATGGCCGGGTGTTCGAACGGTATTCCTTGCCCATGCGCTCGGAGGGCACGCGCATCGGCCGGGTCTGGTCGTTCCGAGACGTCACCGAACGCGACCGCAGCCTCCTCGAGCGTGATGTGTTGCGGGAGATCGCGCACGGCGTGGCAACGTCCACCGATTTCCAGGGCTCGCTTCAGTCGATGCATCGATCGCTGCAGCGCGTATTCGACGCCGAGAATTGTTTCGTGGCGCTGCACGACGCGCGAACGGGACACTTCAGTTTCCCCTACTTCGCGGACCAGCGCGACGTGGCTCCCACGCAGCCGGTCGAGATCCCGCGGAGCTGTACCGCGTACGTGTTCCGGAGCGGCACACCGGCGCTCATCACGCTCGACGTGTTCCACCGGCTCGTGGAGGCGGACGAGATCGACCTCGTCGGCTCACAATCTCCGGCCTGGATGGGCGTGCCGTTGCGCACGCCCCGTGGACTCATCGGCGTCCTGGCCCTGCAGCACTACGAGCGGGAGGACGCGTATACGGAACGCGATTTGGCGTTCCTCGCCTCGGTGGGAACCCAAGTGGCGCTCGTGATCGAGCGGAGACTTGCCGAGGAGACGTTGCGGGAGAGCGAACGACGGCTGCGTGAGGCGCAGGATTTGGCCGGACTCGGCAGCTGGGAACTGGACTTGGAGCGCGGACAGGTTCATCTGTCGGAGAGTCTCTGCCGACTGATAGGTCGCGACCCGGCTCGGCAGTCAGTGTCGCTGGCGGAACTTCCTCGCTACTTCACACCGGAAAGCTGGACGCAGCTCCAAGCCTCCCTGCAGACGGCAGCCGCGCAGGGCACGCGGTTCGAATTGGTGCTCGAAGTGCTGCAAGAGGGTGGTCGACGCCGCACCCAGCAGGGGACAGGCGTCGCGGTGCGCGGGCCGTCGGGCGACGTCATCCAACTGCGCGGGACCGTCTTCGACATCACGGAGCGTCGCGCGGCCGAGCAGGCGGCGGCGCTGTACGAATCCCGGCTTCAGCAGTCGCAGCGCATGGAATCCGTGGGGCGCCTGGCTGGCGGGATCGCGCACGACTTCAACAACATGCTCACCATCATCCTCGGCAATGTGGAGCTGGCACTGATGGAGCGGGACGCGGCGCAGGCGTTGCGCCCCAATCTCATGGAAGTCCAGGCGGCGGCCCGGCGTTCCGCCGAACTGACGCGCCAGCTGTTGGCGTACGCGCAACGTCAGTCGGTCGCGCGCAGGGAGCTGGATCTCAGCCAGACGGTCGCCGACCAACGCGCCTCGTTGCAGCGGGTCGTCGGTGCGGGCATCCGCCTCGACTGGCATCCAACCTCGGATCTGTGGCCGGTCGCCATGGATCCTTCGCAACTCGCCGCGGTCCTCGCCAACCTGTGCCTGAACGCGCGGGAGGCGGGCGCCGACGTGGTGACACTGGCGACGTCCAACGTCGCGGTTGGTGCGGCGGACGCGCCGAGTCCCGAGGCGGCGCCCGGCGACTATGTGCGGCTGAGCGTGAGCGACAACGGCCGCGGAATGGACGCCACCACGCTCCAGCACGCGTTCGAACCGTTCTTCACGACCAAGGACGTAGGCCAAGGGCCGGGACTCGGGCTCGCCGAGGTGTTCGGCGCGATGCGGCAGAGTGGCGGTTTTGTGAGCGCCACGAGCGCACCGGGCGAAGGAACGACGGTCGACCTGTACCTTCCGCGGCACGCCAGCGTCGCCGCCGTCTAAGGGCCGGCGCTACACCAGCCAGCGCCGCGTCGTATCGAGCAGCTCCTGGTACGGCGCTCCGAACAGCTTGAGCAGGTAGCGCTCCTCGCGCAGGACGACGCCCCAGTGCAGGACGCACCACGTCGGCACCAGCACGACGAGATACCACGCATTTGCGCGCAGCATGCCCACACCGGCCAGGAAGACGAGCCCGGCGATGTACATCGGGTTGCGCGTCACGCTATACGGCCCGCCGAGGACGAGGAAGCGCGACGCGCGCCACGGGGCGGCCGGTGTGCGCGCCTTCACGAACTGCTCGTGCGCCCACCAGAGGAGACCCAGCGCTGCAAGCACAACCGGAACGCCGGTCCAGCGCGACATGCCCAGCGGCCACGCGTACACGACTCGCAGCGCCTCGGCCGCCGCCATGGCGGCCACCGCGATCAACGCGGGCGGGGCGATCACGCCGGCCACTTCCTCGGAGCGCGCGAGGACGGCGGCCTGCCCGCTGTGATACGCGAGGTGTTGCGCCACACCGTCTATCATGGTGACGTACGTGTACCCGCGGTCGCTCACTGGCGCGTTCAGCGCGGCATCCGGCATCGCTGTCACGCACTGCGCCAGCCGCTCCACCGCGTCACCCAATGCCGCGACATCGTGCTGCCACTGCGCGTCGGTGGTCGCTATGGGCCTCCGAAAGTCCTCCTCATCGCGCGGCGCATACGATGGTTCGTCGAACCGCCGCAGCGGCACCTCCGCCCAGAGCGTCAGGTGCAGCACGAGTTCCCACGGGGTATGCGAGCCGCGCGCGCGCCGGTGCGCCGCCTGCTGCGCCGTGAGGCGCGACAGGACGGTTGCCGCCGACGGCCCGTGCCACGGCTCGCCGTTCCAGGCGCGCCGCAGCTCGGCAGCCAATCGTTCGCCGGTCGTCATGGCACGCCCACTGCTACTTCTTGGTGACGACTTCTTCCTTGAGGATCTTCTTGGCCATCCAGAACACGAGGAAGGCCACGATGAGGAAGTCGATGCTTGAGCCGATCACCCTGCCCATCTCGAACTGTATGCCGAGCAGTTCGGGCTTCCAGTCGCGCCAGTCACCGCCGGCGGTCGACGTGATCCTGCCGATGATGGGCATCAGCAGTCCGTTGACGAAGGCCGAAACGAGATCATTCAGCTTTCCACCGATGATGACGGCGATGGCGAGGCCGATGACGCCGTACTGCTTGAGGAACGCGGTGAACTCCTTCAGCATGGTTCGCTCCAGAAGAGGGTGGATGGTCAGGCGCCGAATTGGGAAAGGTGGTGATGCGTGTGTCGGTGAATGAGCACGCCCCAGTCATCCCCGGACAGGTCGCCGAAGGCCGGATGCCGCGCCCACGCGCTGTCACGGCCCTTCGCCGCCGCACGTTCGATGAGCGCCTTCACGGCGGCGACGTCCGCGGCCCACGACTCCGGGGCTCGCGACAGCATCTCGCGTGCAGTGGGCGCGCCCCTGGGAAACGGCAGGAGATGAATGACGAGATACCGGACGACGCGGTTGGAGAGGATCGACGGCCGGTCCTTGCACGACTCCTCACCCAGCGCCATGCGCACCGCCGAGATGAGATGCGACACCATGCGCGGCGCCGTGAACTTGCCCCAGCGCGCGGGGGCGGTGGCGTCGAGTCTGTCGAAGCGCGCCAGGAGCGCCGCACGTGCGGCGGGGTCGAAGATCGACGCTGCCATTAAACCTCCGTCGGCGCGCCGAGGGCGTTCCACTCGCGCCAGCCGCCGGCCATGGATGCGACGTTCGTGTAGCCCATCTGCTGCAGCGCATCGGCCGCAAGCACGGAACGAAAGCCGCCGCCGCAGTACAGGATGATCTCGGCGTCTTTCTCGGGCACGCGCGACTCGATGTCGCGCTCGATCACGCCCTTGCCCAGATACTCCGCGCCGCTGGCATGGCCCGCCGCCCACTCACTCTGTTCGCGGATGTCAATGAGTCGCGCTCCGGCGGCGGCGCGATCGCGCGCCTCCTGGACGGAGACCTCCTTCACGTGCGCGCGCTTGGCTTCAATGAGCGCGAGAAATCCGGGAGCGTGGTACACGATATCCTCAGCGAGTGGATGGCAGGGAAGCTGTCGCGGCGACGCGGGAGCGGAAAGGGGCTAGCAGATGCGCGGCAGCTGGTCGCCCGGGAGCAGGTCCACTACGCGCGTGCCGCCCAGCGCCGTGCGCAGGGCCACGAGGCGCGGATGCGCCGCCACCACCCGTCCGAACCGCACGGCCTCGCCTCCCAGCGGGTGCGACCGCAGGGCGCGGAGCGCCGCGTCGGCCTGCCCTTCCGCGACGAAGGCGACCATGACGCCCTCGTTGGCCACATAGAGCGGGTCGAGCCCGAGCATCTCGCAGGCCGCGCGCACATCGCCGGGCACGGGAACGGCCGACTCGTCAATCTCGATGCCGACGCCGGAGGCCAGCGCAATCTCATTGAGCGCGCTCGCCACGCCGCCGCGCGTGGCATCCCGCAGGACGTGCACCTCCGACCCGACGGAGCGCAGGGCATCCACAAGCGGCGCCAGGCAGGCGCTGTCGCTGGTGATGGCGCTCTGGAACGACGACCCCTCGCGCGCCGCCATGATGGCCATGCCGTGCCGCGCGATGGGCGCGCTCACCAGGATCGCGTCGCCCACCTGCGCGCGCCCCGGCGCCGGCCGGAAGGCGGGATCGATGACACCGACTCCGGTGGTATTGATGTACATGCTATCGGCCTTGCCGCGTTCCACCACCTTCGTGTCGCCGGCAACAATGGGAACGCCCGCCTCACGCGCCGCCAGCGCCATCGCGGCAATCACCCGATCCAGCACGGCGAGCGACAGCCCCTCCTCGAGCACGAACCCCGCGGTGAGGCAGACCGGGCGCGCGCCCATCATCGCGACGTCGTTCAGCGTGCCATGCACCGCGAGCGACCCGATGTTGCCCCCCGGAAACTCGAGCGGATGCACGACGAACGAGTCGGTGGAGATGGCCAGATCACCGCTCGCCACGCCGAACACGGCCGCGTCGCCTAGCTGTGACAGCGCCGGATTGTCGAAGTGCGGCAGGAAATGGCGCGCCACCAGCTGCGCGCTCAGCTTGCCGCCCGAGCCATGACCGAGTTGTACGCGATCGGTAGCCTCGAGGGGCACGGGGCAGTGCAGACCCGCGGGATTGGCGGGGCCGCTCATGGTGCCGCCAGCACGGGGTCTGCTCATGGTCCCACCAGCGTTTGCTCGACCGCGCGGTGTCGCATCAGACTGTAATACGCCGAGCAGGCCCCCTCGGTGGAGACCATCGGCGCGCCAAGCGGCTGCTCCGGTGTGCAGCGCGTGCCGAACGACGGGCACTGCGTCGGCTTGAGGCGACCGGTGAGCACGTCGCCAGCCTTGCATGCCTCCGGCTCATTCACCGTGAGACCCGCCACGCCAAACCGGCGCTCGGCGTCGTACGCCGAGAATTCTTCGCGCAGTCGCAGCCCGCTCATCGAGATTTCGCCGATGCCGCGCCATTTCCGGTCGGTCATCTCGAAGACCTGCTGCACGCGCGCGCGCGCCGCGGGCGTGCCCTGACGCTGCACCGACCGCGCGTACTGGTTCTCGACCTCATGCCGGCCGTCCTCGAGCTGGGCCACCGCCATCGCGATGCCCTCGAGGATGTCCACCGGCTCGAAGCCGGTGACGATGATCGGCACCTTGTACGCGGCGGCGATGGGCTCGTACTCCTCCCATCCCATGACCGCGCAGACGTGGCCGGCGGCGAGGAAACCCTGCACACGGTTGCCCGGCGCCTCGAGAATGGCCTTGATGGCCGGCGGCACCGTGACGTGTGACACCAGCACGCTGAAGTTCTTCACGTTGAGGTCGCGGGCCCGCCAGACCGCCATCGCGTTGGCCGGCGCGGTCGTCTCGAACCCCACGGCGAAGAAGACGACTTCCTTGTCGGGATGCTGTTGCGCGAGAGCGAGCGCATCGAGCGGCGAATAGACCACCCGCACGTCACCACCACGCGCGCGCACCTGCTGCAGGTCGCTCTCGCTGCCGGGCACCCGCAGCATGTCGCCAAACGAGGTGAAGATCACGCCGGGGCGCGCCGCGATCGTCAGGGCCTTGTCGATCTGCTCCAGCGGCGTGACGCAGACGGGACAACCCGGGCCGTGGATCATCTCCACCGCCCCCTCCAGCAGTTCGTCGAGCCCCTGCCGCACGATGGTGTGCGTCTGGCCGCCGCAGACTTCCATGAGCGTCCAGCACCGCGTGGCGCGTGCCCTGATGCGGGTGATCAGCGATTTCGCGATCTCCGCATCGCGATACTCCGCGAG
>Ga0172379_10009002_pt1 | contig 12425 bp, 12 predicted proteins | sample GrowelOW334metaG_FD_119756 | JGI IMG/M metagenome (GOLD analysis project Ga0172379, IMG submission 119756) | Groundwater microbial communities from an aquifer near a municipal landfill in Southern Ontario, Canada - Groundwater well OW334 metaG | ecosystem: Environmental > Aquatic > Deep... | reverse complement strand
TTCTCGTAGGAAACGGTCGGTGACTTCTCTCACCGTCTTGACGACAATCTTAGCTTCATCGTTTATGACAGAGACAAATTGTGCGAAAAGCGCTTCGTCGTGAGCAAGTCGGGACCAAAATTCTCGCCCGGCCCCTACTTTACGTCCTGTGACAACAGCCTCATGGACAAGACCGTTGTCCTTACCGAATTCAGACACATCAGATACATTAGTACTCATAACCAACACACCTTTGTTTTTTTGGACACACCATTTTCCGCAAACGCGCGGAGTATATGACACACCCAAGGTTCTATTTCATCCTATATTTACACTTAAATACTCTATGCTGTCAAGGCTTCTATGCCAGGCAAAGTACCATTAGCGAGAAATTCAACCATAGCACCACCACCAGTCGATATAAATGAGAACTTATCGAGAAGCCCTATTTTGCTTATACAAGCAATCGTGTCCCCCCCACCTACAATTGATTCGGTCTTGGATTCTATTATGGCTTTTGCTAAATTTTCGGTACTTTCAGAAAAATCTTTTTCATAATCACCAAGCGGTCCATTCCAGAGAACTAATTTAACTTCTGACAACAAATCAGCTAACTGATCGACAGTCCTAGGTCCAGCATCAACAATTTTTTCGTCAGGACCGACTTGGTCAGGACTTTTTGAGGTTTTTGCTAGAGTGCTCACCGTAATCACATCTACTGGAATTATGAGTTTTGGGTTTGATTCTATGTGTTTGAGATTAATTCTGGCTTTTGCCACCACCGATTGACCAACTTCATATCCTTTTTCTTTGAAAATATTGTTAGCTAGAGCGCCACCAACAAAAACATAATCTGCTATTTCTAAAAACTTTTCTATTAAGGGTAATTTAGTATCAAACTTTGCCCCACCAACTATAAAAAGAAATGGTCGAGAAGGATTAAAAACTTTATTCAGAGATTCTAGTTCTTTTATAAACAGAGGTCCAGCATAACTAGGAATGAGACGTGGTAGAGAAACTATTGATGCATGTTCTCTATGAGAAACAGCAAAAGCATCATTGACATAGATATCCGCCAAACTCGCCAATCTACCGGCAAAAACTGGATTATTTTCCTTTTCACCCGGATTTTGACGTAGATTTTCGAGCATTATTACATCTCCATCAACCATAGTTGAAATGACAGCACTAGCATCGTCAATTTTTGACACAAAAGCTTTTAATGGAGTCGTTTTTGAAATATAAGTTGCAATACGCGAGAGAGAATTTGTAAGTTCACTTTCCAAATGACTAATTATTATAGTTTTTGCTCCAGCGTTTCTTAGAAATTCTATAGTTGGTAGAGATTTTTTTATTCGAAAATCATCTCTAACTTCATCACCTATGATAGGAACGTTTAAATCCAGACGCAACAACACTCGACGACCACGCAGATTCTTTTCGTCTGTGATTTTTTTTAGTTTATTATCAAATTTAAGAAAGTTTGTTTGCATGTTCGATAATTTTTGCAAAGGCGACAGGATCCAGAGATTGCCTGCCAACTAATAATCCATCTACTGCCCCATCACGAAGTATCGTCAGAGCGTTTTCTGAATCTAGAGAACCACCATAAAAAACCGGCGTTCTCAAACCCGTCTTTTTGTCCAAGATTTCAGAGACAACTTTCTTTATGAAAATAACCATTTCATGTATGTCTCCTGGTTTTGGTGTATTTTCATAACTTCCACCAACCGCCCAAACTGGTTCGTAAGCAACTGTTATCCATTGAGCACTCTTTTTGTCAGGTAAAACAGAAAATACAGAGACTATTTGTTCACGAACTTCGCGTAAATACATGGCATGGCCATCTCTCTGTGTTTCTCCTACACATAATATTACACGTAGACCGGCAGCTAGAGCCAAAGAAACTTTTTTGGAAATAATTTCATCGCTGTCTCCTGCCGCGCGGCGCTCGCTATGACCAATTATGACAAAATTGGCTCCAGCGCTTTTTACTTCAAGGGCGCTAATAGACCCCGTACGAGCGCCGCGCGGCTCGGAAGAAACGTCTTGGGCACATAAACTAATTTTTTTACCCGCAAGAGTCGTAATAAAAGGTGCCGGAGGCGCAATAACTTTGTGAACCTTGGAATATTTTGAAACTCGTCTGGAAATAGCCGAAAAAATCTTTTTGGCATCATCCAACGTATCTGGATTCATTTTCCAATTTCCGACTATCGTATATTTTTTACCTGATTTAACCATGTGGTAAATTATAGCACTTGCAGAATGCTATTCCGTCTCTTTCCAAGATTTGATTTGAAAACCCCTATCAGGCGAATCAGAGGAAAAATTTAGACTAGAAACTTCCGGATCATACGTAATACCAGATCCACCATCAACAGAAATATGTTTTGCCGACCCGGCTTTCACGTGAGCACCACCAGAAATAAATATTCCACCATTTGGCGCAAAAACCACAGTATCATCAGCGCCACCGGATAGAGATACGGCTGGATCGGCAGTATTAGTAGAAAATAACAATATATGACTACCAGAATTTCCCAGAATTTCTGAACCACCAGATAGAGTTATTAATCCATCAGCAATAATCGCATAACTCCTCGTATTATCGTCCGGTTGTACGGTTGATCCACCGCTAATTTCCACACTACCTGTAACCCAAATAGTGCCAGAGACTCTCAAAATACCTCCACCACCAACTGATAAATTACCGACAATTTTCTTTGGACCCAATGTCGCTCCGGCCCAACCTACAGAATAATTACCATTGTATATTGAACTACTTGCCTCATCTTTCAATTTATTAGTTATAGCATCAGGAACTGGATATTCCTCTACAGCCGGATCAGTACGCGATGTATCACACTCTTTATTATTTTTTAATCCAACATGGCAATACAAGGCCCCAGATGCCGAAACATAATTAGCCCTGTATGAATACGCGCTACCAACAGTTAATCTGTTATATTCACCTTCACCGAGAATACCACCCTCGTTCATACCAATGTAGACTCTGAAATATGCATCCAAACCAGTAGGTGTGGTATTACTCCAGCTACTACCATATCTACCGATTTTTGCTTGACCATTTGTATAAACGGAATTTGCACCAATGGTGTAATTATTTGAAGAATTTGTACCACCATCAACAACAATCCAATATGTTGTACCAGCTGTGAGAGCCGGATTTGAAGTCAAAGTTATATCAACCCATCCATAACTTGTAGAAATGAGTGACGATGAGAGTGTTCCGCTAGCCAAAACTGTACTACTAGGATTTCCTGAACTATCAGTATTAATTCTGACCGTGGCATTCGATGGATTACCCGTCTTTTTTACGTAAAGAGATATTTTTGTAAGAGATAGAGATTCAGAAACAATAAAACTTTGAGCCAAGTCCTGTGTAGAGTTTGTATTTCCAAAAACTATAGTCTGTGCCGGTGTAGAAGTAGAACCATTTTCTTGATCAATTCTAATAAATGACTTTCCAGCAGCCGTGGCCTGACCGGAAATTGTACACGACCCGCAACCACGTATAGAACCAGTTGTATAAATATCCCCAATAACACTAGATCCTCCACCTAAATCAATTCCACCAATTCCACTTTGAATTGCATAAGCAAAAGAAACTCCCATTCCCTCTTTCAAAACAATAGCCATAGATCTCTTTATGCCTAGAGCATCAGCTATAGATGTAATTTGTTTCGTTTTGTTATCTATATCAGATATCGTAATGGTCGCTGTAGATGTCGCCAGAATCATGGATTCAGAATTATCTATAAATTTACCTTTTCTTATTCTATAAATTGCATCCTCTGTGGCCGACTCGGCTGTAAAATAACTCTGTTTTGATAGAGATTCATTACGCACGGTACGTACTTCACGAAAAACTGCATCAGATATTCCAGCAATAACAGCCATTGATGCAGCTAAAAAGAATATGAGAGCTGTAATCAGTGCATATCCCCCATTATTCTGTTTTTTATGCACTCTATTCATAAAAATTATTCAATATAAGATCCACGCAATACATAAGTGCCATAAAAATTTAGTGACGGTATAGTCGAACTAGCATCAGGTGCTACAGTCATTTCGATTCTCACCGCCGTGGTTGTAGACATCTGGAAAAGTCTAAAAGTTAAATTAGAAATATCTATAGTTGAAGGAGTAATATCTCCGATAATAGCTCCATTGTATAACTCTTTAACTCTACTCTCTGACAAATAAAAAACAGTAGTATCGTCAGAACCATCTTCTTTTTTCATTTTTAAAACAATCTTGCCATCACTCGCATTCAAAACACTATTTACCACATCAATAGACGTAGCCCTGCGTATATCACGAGAAAAACGTGAGAAAGCGCCGTTTGCTGTGGAATTAATTTCTAGAAAATCTCTAGCCCTATCATGAGATTTGGACATAGAGAGAGACGCACCTGTGATAACTAAAAGTAAAAGTGCCGACAGAGCAACCGTAATAATCATTTCTACAAGTGTATATCCATTTTTCATGTTAAAGGTTTGTTATATACGACTTGTAATTTGCTGTTGAGGTTGCTCCCTTCCAATTCCAATCGACAAACACGTCAATCAACAAAGTGTTTGGGTCGAGAGTACCACCAGAAGAAACAATATCGTCGGAAGCATCACGAAAAACTGAATGTACACGAAAATATCTAAAAAATTCTCCGTCAATTACTTCTGGTGAAGAAGAAATATTCCACAAAGATGGAGAAACTGCCAAATATCGGGTACTGTCGACAGGTATGGATGATAAATTATTCCATCCACCACTCTCTATAAAACGTAGAGCTTCAATACCCTCTTCGGCCAAAAGTGTACCCTTTATAACAAGCATATCTTTCTGGTGAAATTGAGAAAGCGCATAAAAAGCACCGAAAAAAGATAATGACACGACAGATATAATTGCCGCCACGACGACGACTTCCGTGAGAGTTCCACCGCTCTGTCTGCTAACGATCATGATTATTTTAAAATATTGACCAAACCTGAACCATTGATACTAACCGTACGTTTCACTAATGGATCAGAAATTAGATACACATCAATTGTACCAGAAGCGGAGCTATTTCCCGTAAGTCTCTGAAAGACAACGTCGGATAGATCAGAAGATGCCGAAACGTATTGATTAAAATTAAAAGTTTTGTTTGTTGATGCTGACGGATTGTAAACTGGACCAGTAAATAACGTGAAACCGTCTGTGTTTATGGCCACACCGTATTGTGAAGCTTCTACAGAGGCTAGAGTTTGACTCCTAGCGTCACGCAATCCAGAAGCCAGAGCTTGAGTTGAAGCATCTAGAGCCTGACGTTTAGAAAAATTAACAAAAGAAGTGATAGAAAAAGTAGTGAGAATAATCATTATGGCAATTACAATCAAGATTTCCACCAATGTAAAAGCAGAATTTTTCTTTATTTTCATTATATGGTGTTTGTAAGCGAATAAATTGGTGAAATCATAGCCAACGCAAAGAAACCAACACCAATACCTATGAAAACCATCAGAAATGGCTCAATAACAGTAGACATGTCCTTTGTTTTTTGACTAACTTCTTTTTCATAAAACAAAGCAACCTCTAAAAGAGTTTTTGACAGAGTACCGGTCTCTTCCCCAACTCCTATCATTTCACCTACAAACGGTGGATAAAGTTCTGTTCTGGGTGTAAATAGAGATTCGAGAGACGCGCCTTTTTGAATTTCAACGGCAGTCTTTGTCAGCATGTTTTTATAATGAATATTTTGTACAACATCGGCCGTAATTTTCACAGCAGCAACAACTTCTACACCGGACGAGAGGAGTGACGAGAGTGTGCGGGTAGTTCGTGCAGAATTTATTTCTTGAACTATCGTTCCAATAATCGGCAGTTTCAGAGAGATTTTTCCCAAAATATGTTTACCTATGAGAGTTTTTGATAAAATAATCAATCCAGCAATGATTGCAATGATTGCAACAATAATAATTACATAATAATTACTGAAAAAATCACTTGTGGAAATAATCGCTCTGGTTGAGAGAGGTAACTCCGTATTAAATTCGCGAAAAGTGAGAGTAAGTTTTGGAATTACAAATGTGAGCATCAGTATAGCGATAGCTATCATTACAAAAAGTATGATGATTGGATACATCATGGCACCACGAATTTTTTTACGTAATTCATACGATTTTTCTAATTCTTCACCTACGATTCCCAGAGATTCTGAGAGAGAACCAGATTCTTCACCGGCAGAAACCATGGATATAAAAAGTGGTGAAAAAACTTTTGGAAAAGAAGCCAAGGAGACCGACAGAGAAACGCCCCGAGCCAAATTGTCAGAAAGTTTTTTAAAGATTGCGGACCAGGTTTTGTTTGACATTTGACGCTCGAGCACAGATAGAGCGCGTGCTAGAGGTAATCCAGCATGGAGCATAGCAGAGAGATTTTTAGCAAACATAATACGATCAGCCATACTCGTTCCGCCAAACGATAGTGAAAACAATTTTTTCAAACTGCCACGTGCGCCTTTTTCTCTAACTTCCAAAACCACATCTCCGCTAGCATGAAGTTCTTTATAAACGGCAAATTTGTCTATCGCTTGTAATATTCCGTCATAATGTGTACCGTCTTTTTTTACAGCTTTGTATGTGAAAAGCATATTATTCTGAAACTACACGAAGGACTTCTTCTATAGTTGTTAACCCTTGTGCCGACTTGAAAATACCGTCTTCGAGCATAGTCATCATACCCTCTGACTTAGCCTGTTTTTCTATAGTTTCGGATGTAGCACCTTTCATAATCAACTCCTTTATGGCAGAAGACATCTTAAACACTTCGTGAATACCTATACGACCCTTGTAACCATCTTCCCCCTCGCCGACTTTTGGCGCACCAAACTGTACGGTATTCCAATCGTCATTTGGTCCAATAATTTTTTCATTTCGTAGCAGAGAAAGCATGCGAGTTAGATCTACAACTTTACCTAGAGCAGCGAGTTCTGCTTTTGTTAAAACTTTACGATCTTTTGCATCAGCGAGTTTTCTAACGAGTCTCTGACCAATCACAACAGATAGAGTAGAAGCGAGCAAAAATGGCTCGATTTTCATGTCCATGAGACGAGGAATTGCCCCAGCGGCACTGTTTGTGTGAATTGTGGAAAGTACCAAATGTCCTGTGAGAGCAGCATTTATAGCCAGAGAAGCTGTTTCATTATCTCGAATTTCACCAACCATGATTATATCTGGATCTTGGCGGACTAGAGAACGTAAACCTGTGGCAAAAGTGAAACCAATATCTGGACGGACTTGAGTTTGATTGACGCGAGGCATTTGATATTCAACAGGGTCTTCGACTGTAGAAATATTTACGTCCGGCTGATTCAAAATATCGAGAACTGTGTATAGAGTTGTAGATTTTCCAGAACCTGTGGGACCAGTAGCTAGAATCATACCTGTTGCGAGTTTGGTCGCAGCATGAATATGTTCGAGAGCATCACCATGGAAACCTAAATATTCCAAAGTAAATCCTGAAACATTTTCACGAAGTAAACGCATAACTGTTTTTTCACCATAAAAAGTAGGCAGAACGGAAACACGTAGAGATACTTTTTCTCCATTCATTTCTACTTTGAACCTACCATCTTGTGGCAATCTCTTTTCATCAAGTTTGAGGTTTGAGAGCACTTTTATACGGGCTGTAATGGACATTTCAGCTTCCTTTGGTAAAACCATAGCATCATGTAACAAACCATCTATGCGATAACGAACAAGAAGATCTTTTTCTAGAGGTTCTATATGAATATCGGAAGCACCTTGAATAATTGCGTGTTTGAGAAGTGTATCGACAATACGAATAACTGGCATATCTTCGGCCATTTTTTTGAGATCTTCACCTGCAGTATTTTTTCCCAACTCTTCGGATAGAGCTTTCAAAGTATCGGTCTCTTGTTTTATGAGATCACCAAATTCTGCTTTTAAACTTTTTTGATATTGAACGAGAACAGATTTTATAGAATCACTGTCAGTCAATCTGGGTAAGATTTTTAAATTAACTTTTTTCTTTACGAAATCAATTGCTGACAGATCATCAGTGTCGAGCATGGCGACTTCGAGTGATTCAGTGGTCTTTTTAAATGCAACAATATTGTGGTTTCGGGCAATTGGTTCAGGAATGAGAGACAACACATCAAAATCTATTTTCTGACCATGCAAATCAACAAAAGGAATTCCCAAAATATAGGCCTGAGTCTTACGCAAATCATCCTCGGAGAGTTTTCCATGATTGACCAAAATTTCGCCAAGATTGGTTTTTTTTGCTTTGGCTTCTACTTCGGCGGCCAAAATATCAGCTTTGGAAACTAAACCAGAGTCAGTAATGAAACCCTTTAATTGATTTTCTTCGATGTACATATGCAAAAACTATTGCACATATTATATCAGATACAAACACCATTCTCCCATGATCCACCACCTGCTTCACATTCACATATAGGGCCAGTACCGCATGTACCAAAACTACAACTACCATCATCAATAGTTGCACTCGAATCATAATTACTTGCATTAGAATTAGTACAACCATAAACCGGATAGATACAGGCTGTATTAGATTTTGGTGTTGGAGTCCAAACATAATTTGTACACGTAGAAATAGTGTCCTCCGGACATGACGTTGATATATCAACGTCGTTTGTTCTACAAACGTCACCCTCATTTCCATCTGCACACGCATTGAGTCCGGCACACTGTTTGATACAACTCGAATAACTACCGGTAACTAGAGGGCTCCATGTACCGTTATTACATGTTGAAACTGTGTTTGCAGGACAAGATGTTTTCGAACCGGATGTAGCATTCCATGAACAAGTGCCACCGTGCGCTGTGACAGGACATGATCCTACAGCAGCACAACTAGCATATGTAGAACAGCTAGCGTATTGAAGTGGTGTGGGACTCCACGTACCATTTGAACATGTCGACACGGTTGGTGATGGACATGAAGAACTGAATTGAACGTTATATGTATTACATGTAGAACCATCAACGCTAGCCGCACATCCCCCAGAAGCCGTACAAGAGGCTGCAGGCATAATGGATATCCACGCCGAACCATTACAAATTTGCATAATATTGAATTGCCATCGTAGAGTACCGGCTTTTGCCGAAGTACATGTAGCAGAATCCGCTCCAATTTGAATTCCTCCAGAAACAGATAGGAGTGAAGCGGGATTACTATTGAGTAAACCGACCGAACCACTACTTTTTACAGAAAAAACACTCAGATAAGATGATGGAACAAATGTAACATCTACCAGACCATACATAGTCGTGTAAGATTGACCACTAGAATTTATACCATAATCTATTTGTAAATCACCGTAAGTTTTCATAGAAAACGACGTGGAATAATAATTTCCATATCCTGAAGCAGTAACCGAATATCTCGTGCCAGCCGTAACATTTACCGGTGTTATAGATGACGTGAGCCAATATCCAGTATTGGGTAAAGTTACCAAAGCAAGAGTGGTTCCGGTTGTGGTATCAGAAAGTTTTATTTGATAATAATTCGCATAACCAGTATATGGCGCATTTAAGTGTAATTGTGTTATTTGACCGTTTTTATTTGGAGTAAATGCATATCCATTGTTTCCATTGGCTATTGGACCATACGATGTGAGGTAGCCTGTGCAATTAGTAGTACAAGGTTTTTGAGAAGAAACTGAAGTTTTTATATCAACTTCAAATAGATCATTGGGTGTCAAAGTTCCTATGCCAACCTTGCCATAACGAACCAACAAACCATATAGAGAATTACCACTATTAAAGATTAGACCACCAATTTTTGTTTGTATATCTGAACCTTCATTCATTGGTTCAATAGAATTTCCGGCAGTCGGATATTGAGACGGCGAACTCCATGCTTCTACGTTGACACCGGAAAATATAAAAACAGCAACAACAAAAAAGGAAATTATGATTTTAGTATTTAATTGCATTTAGATATTAAATATGAATTAGCTGGAGGAAAATTACCGGAAATATCAATTGCCCGATAGGTAGAAACTATTGTATGTCCTGTCTGACAACCACAGCCTGCCACTTTAAGACTTTGTGATTGTGGATATGGCACCCATCTTGCCGGCGGAAAAGCATAACGATAAACATATAATGGACCGTTATTTGTGCTTATTTCATCTTCAGAACAATATCCAGCAAAATTGTAACCGTCTAAAACATAACTTCCGGAGCTTCCGGAACTTCCCGTAGCAACCCATGCTGTACCATTACATACTTCTAACCGATACGTTCCAGATGAATTAGACCATCTCATGGTGCCGGCTTTTGCTGTCGTACATGTAGCCGAATCATTACCAACTTGTACACCACCAACAACAGTCAGCTGAGATGCAGGACTAGCGGTACCTATACCAACCTTGCCATCTGCCAAAACAGTGAAAGCTATACCAGAAGAACCAAATACATCGAATATACCTCCTGGTGTCAAGGTTCCTATGCCAACTTTACCAAAAGGAACAAGTAGACCATAAGTTGCGCCACCATTATTTAAAATAATTCCACCGATTTTTGTTTGAGCAATATTAGATAAATTTATTGGTGTTGAAACATTTGATCCAGGAGGAGTAGATTTTGGTGAAGACCATGTCTGAGCGAGAGCTGGAGATGTGATAGCGAGAGCTGTGAGAATAATTGTTGCGAGAAAGTATGTTTTTTTCATAAAAATATTCATAATAAATTTGTTATTTTGTTGGGGCTGTTAATTTTTTCAAAGCGGCAGCTTCTTCTTCTGGTGAAAGAATACTCTCGGTATTTGGAGCGGTGAGATTTTTCAAAGAATTTTTCATTTCTTCCTCAGGAGAGATAACCCTTTGTTTATCAGAATTTAATCCCGTTTTTTCTAGACCAAAAAAGAGAATCCCCATAACAGTCACTGCTATTATTGCTGTGATTATTAGAATGAGTATTTTTTTATTCATTGTTATCATAAATATAAATTAAAATTCTTCAAATTTTGGATCAAATACTGATGGAGTGAGCTTGAACACGGCATTTCTAACCAATCCACCACCCTCTCCTCTCAAAGTTATATCGTAGATTGGTGTTGGATCTAATTTTTTAGAAACACGAACTCTGAATTTTGCCCCAAGTGATGGAGGGGTTATAACAATCGATGTAGTTGTAGCCATGGGAGTACAAGAAACATTCAAACAATAAGTAAATGTAACATCATTAGGTATAGGTGGAGAAACACTCTGTACAGTTACAGTAACCGGACTAGAGAAATTCGAGGGAATTATATGAAAAACTTTTTCAACCGAATCGGCAGTACCTGAACCGAGGAATTGGATAGGCATTTCTGACCCACCATCAATACTAATAGAAAAATCAGCAGGATTAGGTAATACAGTAAATGGGGTTGTGTATCTTGTTAGTACAGTAATTCCACCATTTGTGCATGAAATTGCATAAGTATAAGTCGAATCAATTAAAGCATTTCCAGTTTCTTGACCAGAAACGTTGAGATTTGATTTGCTAAATGGAGTACCTCCAGAAGAACTTTTGTAAACAGAGCAGGATGTTCCTTGAGCTATATTTTTTATTGTCCAAACAAACGTGGGTACTGTGAGATAAGTAACATCATTACGACCGAGTAATGAACTACCATTACTATCCAGCACATCCAGATCTATATCATTAGTTATTTTTACACCACAATCAGAACAAATTCCTGTAGATTGAATATCAAATAAAACCCAACCGACAACATCACCTCCCCAAGCATAACTTGTGAGATGGGTACCATCAGTGAATTTGACTCCATAACCTGAACCAGACATAGATATCCATCCGTCCCAACCATTATTATCCGCACTCAAAGCTTTTGTCCAACCTTTTGGATTGTTACCCGCAACATCTACATTTTGAGATTGTGTACCTCCACCGACAGGAAATCCGGAGAGTCCTCCGAACTGAATCCAGCCGATGTTTGATGACCAAGCATACCCAACCAGAGTGCCATTAGAGTTTTTATTGACGCCGTAATTTACAGCTGATTGTTGTACACCAATAGTGTTTGGATCATGATCGTTTGTCGAGTTAAAACTAATCCAGCCGATGTTTGATGACCAGGCCCAACCTGATAAATTGTGCTCCATTCCCGCAAAAACAGAAAAAGGAATCAGAATTACCAGAAGAGCGAAAAAAATCCTAAAAATAGTATTTCTCACGCTATATATATTAACATATATAGATTAATTTTCTTCGAACTGTACCTCTGTTTTACTAACATCCAAAACAAAACTTGTGCTGTGTGTTTTTCCATCACCACCGACACCTGTAATGACAACCGGATATGTGGTCTGTTTCATATCACCAGTCAATCTCAAAACTAGAGATGTGCTCGGATAACCACTGTCGAAATTTTGAACCGTA
>Ga0172379_10009001_pt1 | contig 12425 bp, 10 predicted proteins | sample GrowelOW334metaG_FD_119756 | JGI IMG/M metagenome (GOLD analysis project Ga0172379, IMG submission 119756) | Groundwater microbial communities from an aquifer near a municipal landfill in Southern Ontario, Canada - Groundwater well OW334 metaG | ecosystem: Environmental > Aquatic > Deep... | reverse complement strand
TAAAGCGCTTTTTCACTGCTTCGAATGTCGCGAATGCGATCAAGAAGTTCTTTCCAATAATTGCCTCCGCCAGTTTCCTTGAGTCGCTCATCATCCATCACAAAACCTTTGACAATATACTCTTTTAATTTTTGCGTAGCCCATATTCTAAACTGGGTGCCTCGCGATGATTTTACTCGATAGCCAACGGAGATAATGACATCAAGATTATAATATTTTACGGATTGTTCCTGGGTTTTTCCTTTTATAGCACCGTGTTGAGTGGTTCGTCGGAAATCCCGACATACCACTTTTTCATCTAGCTCGCCCTCTCTAAATACATTTTGTATATGCTCGGTAATTGTAGAGCGTCCTTTATCAAAAAGCTCAGCTATTTGGTCTTGTGTAAGCCAAACAGTTTCATCTTTTATCTGCGCTTCAATCCTAGTCTCGCCATCCGCACCCTTGTAAATAATTATTTGGTTTTGAATTGTTTTTTTCATATTTTATCTTTATTACTGAATTTATTCAGGAATTCTTTTGTAACATCCAGCGCTTTAGAATTTAGACACTCCAATCTTCCGCCAGCATCTCCGCCTGCTTCAAAACATTTTCTGTGGCAATTTTTTGCATATCTGGCGGATAGCCGAATTGATTCAAAGTTCTTTTCACCAACACGCGAAGTTTTGCTTGCACGCTTTCTTTAATTGTCCAATCAATCGAAGTGTTGCTTTTAACTTTCACCACTAAAATTCTCGCCAACTCGCGTAATTTATCATCGCCCAAGGTCATTTTAGCGCTATCATTATCCGCCAGAGCATCATAAAAAGCGATCTCATCTTGTGATAATCCCAAGCCCTCAAATCGCTGGTCTTCTTTGCGAATGTCTTTGGCTAACTTAATCAATTCATCAATAACTTGCGCCGCTGTAATCAAATTGTTTTGATATTCCTTGACTGCGCGCTCCAGCATTTCCGACAACTTGCGACCTTGAATCAAATTCTTTTTCTGACGTGATTTTATTTCATCGTTCAAAATCTTTTTCAAAAGTTCCAAGGCTAAATTTTTTCTTTCCATTCCGCGCACTTCTTCTAAAAATTCATCTGATAAAATCGAGATGTCCGGCCGTTTGATTCCCGCTGCATCAAAAATATCTACAATGCCATCCGACACCACTGCCCTATCCACGATCTGCCGAATGGCGGTTTCGATTTCTTCATCAGACTTTCCCGAACCTGACGGCTCGAATTTGACCAAGCGCGCTTTCACCGCTTGAAAAAATCCCACTTCGTCTTTTATCTTCATTGCTTGAAGACTGGGCACTGAAAGTGCAAAAGACTTGGAAAGCAGATCGACATTTTTGGTGAATCGATTTTTGCCATCTTCCAAACTCAAAACGTGTTCTTGCGCTTCCAGAATAATGGTTAATTTTTCCGAAGTCGAAACACTAAAATATTTTCTATAATCAAAGCTCCCAAACATCTGTGCCACAATTTCATACTTTTCCAACATCGTTGCAATCGCTTCACCTTGATCCAATGTTGGCGCACCTTTTCCGCCACTGGCCGAATAGACAGCCAAAGCGTTCTTGAGTTCCGTGGCAATGCCAATGTAATCCACAATCAAACCACCTGGTTTATCCTTGAACACTCGATTAACTCTGGCGATGGCCTGCATCAAGTTGTGTCCTTGCATTTGCTTGTCCACGTACATCGTATGCAGACACGGCGCGTCAAAACCAGTCAGCCACATGTCCCGCACAATCACCAGTTTCAATGGACTATTTGGATCCTTAAATCTTTCGGCAATTTCTCGCCTTTCTTGTTTTGTTGTGCTATGAGGTTGCCATGACTGCGGATCCGATGAACTGGAAGTCATGATAACTTTGATTGCATCTTTGTTTTTATCCGCACTTTTCCAATCAGGTCGCAACTTAATTATTTCTTCATAGAGTTCCACTGCAATGCGACGACTCATCGCCACAATCATTCCCTTGCCCTCAATTACTTCCTGTCTTTTTCCGAAATGATCCACGATATCCGCCGCAATAGTTTTGATGCGTTCGTTGTGTCCTACAATTGCTTCAAGTTGTGTCCATCTGGCTTTAGATTTTTCTTTAGCAGTTGATTCTTCGCCTTCTGTGATTTCTTCCACTTCCGCATCCAACTTAGCTGCCTCTTCCGGTTTCAGGTGGATTTTAGCCAAACGTGATTCATAAAAAATACGCACCGTCGCACCGTCTTCCACTGCTTGAGCGATGTCATATACATCCACATAATTACCAAACACAGCCGGCGTTGAAGCGTCTTCTTTTTCAATCGGCGTTCCCGTGAAACCGATGAAAGAAGCGTTGGGTAAACCATCACGCAAATATTTCGCAAAACCATATTTTGTTTTCATTCCAATCTCATTCCCCTGCGCATCTTTTTCATAAACAGTTTTCGCCCCAAAGCCATATTGACTACGGTGCGCCTCGTCAGCAATGACGATGATATTTTTTCTGTCCGACAACTCATCAAAAGTCTCACTACCTTCCTCTGGGAAAAACTTTTGAATAGTGGTAAAGATTATTCCTCCGCCCGCAGTTTTCAATTTCTTTTTCAAATCATCGCGATTTTCGACTTGCACCGGTTCCTGACGCAAAAGTTGTTTGCTTGATGCAAAAGTTTCAAACAACTGATCATCCAAATCATTGCGGTCAGTGATGACAACAATCGTCGGATTGTCCAGTTCCAAAACAATTTTCCCCGCATAGAAAACCATCGACAAAGATTTCCCCGACCCCTGTGTGTGCCAAACCACCCCAGCTTTGCGGTCGCCGTTTTCCCGAGAAGCAAGCTTGCTTGATTCGACCGCTTTTTTGACGGCGTAGTATTGATGATAGGCCGCCAGAATTTTGATGGTTTCGACAAAAGTCTGTCCGGTCTTGGCATCTTCTCGTTTCACTTTTTGAAAAACCGTGAAATTGCGAATCAAATCCAGCAAAACTTCTTTTTTCAGCATTCCGGAAATCAAGGTTTCTAGTTGTGGAATAGTCACCTTTTCTTCCTTTTCTCCATCTTTAGTTTTCCAAGTGGCGAAACGCGACCAATTAGCGGTGAGCGATCCAGCTTTGGCGTCCAGTCCATCCGAAGCCACTAGGATGGAATTATAGTTGAAAAGCGAGGAAACGGCGGTTTTATAGTTTTGCAATTGCGTGAAAGCCTTTTTGACTGTCGCATTTTCATCAGATGGATTTTTGAGTTCCAAAACTACCAAAGGCAAGCCGTTCACAAACAAAACAACATCCGGCCGTTTGGTTTTTTCTTTTTCTGTGACCGTAAATTGATTGCACACCAAAAATTCATTATTCGAAATGTCTTCAAAATCAATGAGCCAAATTTTGTTTCCCCGCACACCATCGGCCGCTAAAAATTCTGCGTCAATGCCATTGGTGAGCATCCGATGAAATTCTTCATTGCTTTCAATCAGATTTTGCGACGCCAAATTCAAAACTGCTTTGAAAGCTTGCTCGCGAATGACTTCAAGCTTATATGGATTGATGCGACTGATCGCGTCTTTCAAACGCTTCTTCAAAACGACCTCACTCAAATTTTCACGCTCAGCTTCTTGGTCTTCGGGGGAAAGATACTCCCAACCTTGCTTTTCCAAAAGCTCAATGGCAAATTCTTCAATGTGGGATTCGGTTATTTTTGGCATAAAATTATTTTTTTAATCTTAATTCCTCTGGTAAGAACCTATCGATTTCCTCATCAGACCAAGTAAATTGCTCGCTACTAACAACTCCTCTTTTATTTAATCTTCTCTGTGCCTCCTCATATTCTTCGTCTCCTGTTTGTGGTGATAAATCTGATATAACCTGGTATTCTGATTGCAATAAATCCCGTTTCGAAATTAGTGATTGTCCAACAACAGAATCATTCATAACATCCGTAATTAAAGACCTATATTTATCCCTTAGTTGCATATATTTCAAAGCTGAGTTTTTATGGAAAATCATCTGTTTATCAAAATCAAAAGATAATTGAATGATGAGGAAAATTACTTCCCCAATAGTTATTCCAGCGCCTATATATGTTAGATATATTTTATCCGAAAATATTAACTGCAAAATAAGCGTGGCCAACACCAATCCCGTCAGAATGATATTAGATATTTTAATATAGCAACCTTTTCTTCCTTTATTCTCCGTAGCAATCTCTTGCATTTTGTGAGTAAAAACAGTATTAGCAAAAGTTTGCCTAATTATTGACAAGTTTTTCATATCCATAAGTTTATACTTTTTTTACTCTTAATATTTACCTATTGGCACCATTATTTTGCTTCTTGCAACGCAAGCACCGTCTTTTATTATGTAGCATTCAACAAAATGTTCTCCAAGGTACTTCGAATTTTCATTTCTTCTCCCATAGCCTTCATCGTTATATATTTGACCACGCAAATCATCTGCATCTTCTGCCTCTTTTCCAAAATTCCTAACCTTCCACATGACAGAAAATGGCTCAGGAATATTTTCGTATTTAATAAAAAATTCTAACTTCTTTTCTCTTAGCAAGAATTTTATACTAGATAATAAACTTTTTGCCCTCCATCCATCTTGTGTTATCTCACAATCAATTTTCAAAACATAATCTGCGTTTATCCTTACTGGAAATTTATTCTCAATAAACTCTTCTTTGGGAGCGCTAACCTCACTGAAATCATTTCTGTAAACAGATACTCGACTAGGAAAACTTGATTCTCCAAAAATTTTTTTCCATTCATCTGTTGCATTTTCAAATTTTTCTTCCTTTTCAAATTCAAAGGCCTTTGATGATCTTTTTTTCGCCGTTTCAATGTGGCTCACATCTTCTTTTTCATTTAAATACTCAAAAAAATCTTTGACAATTTCCGAATAATTTTTTGCACTAAAATCATACTGATCCAGAAAGTCTATTACAAAATTTTCTATTTGGTAAGATTTAATAGTAACGGACTGAACTTCCTGAGCCCACCGCTTAATCATCCTAGAAAGAATGGCCGTAAATCCATCGCTATCTTCGTTGGATTTTCTGAATTTTTCAAGTTCACTTCTTGGGTTGAAAATATCCCAACTCCCGCCATCTTCTGTATTTGGGATTTCGAAAGAACCATCATCCAATTCAAACGCTGGCAAAAGTTCAATATTATGAGTTCCGTCAGTAGTTTTTATCAATATCACTTTTCCCCACGCTTTTGGCTTTTCACCTAATGCATATTTAGAGTCCAACAAAATTGCTCTTATTTTTTGCAATAATGCCGATTGCCCACCCTCCTCATAGTCATAATATTGTTTAAAAACATCCTCTGGAATTTTAAATAAAACATCCACATCCTGATCTTCAGAAAACGGCCTTATGGCTGTTCGCTTTACCTTTGCATAAGAACCAAATATTAGCTTTGTTTTCCCAGAATACTCACAATCATAAAAATTATCATGCAATTTTCTACAAACACCTGCATATTTTTTCTTAGCATCTTCCCTTTGCGCAAGAGTTAACCTAATATTTTCACAAAATTTTTCAAATTGTTTTTGCATGACATTACACCTTGATTTCCCCACTCATCAACTTCGGCAACAGCGTATCGCGCAAGCGAGAGAGATTTTGGATTTGAGAATAATTATTGAATATTTTTTGGTCAATTGGACTAGCAGCTTCTTCAAAATTCTTCACAATTTCTATTGGCGGAATTATCACCTTAATATTCAAAAATCCGTCCTTGTTTATTGAGCCAAAAACTGTTCCCTCCGCTTCAAATTTATCAAAAGCCTCTTTGAGCGATTTTGTCTTATAAAGAGCGTACGATCTTTGATCGCTTCTGACAGCTCCGACTCCTCGTCCGATACAACATTTATCAAAAGCAACGTTTATATCACCGACTGGAGCTCGAACACTAACTAAAACATCAAATTTTTCTGCCATTCTTTTCGGTTCAGTTGTATAGAGTCTTACCTTTGGAAATCTTTCTTGAAATTCAGCTCTTCCTTGAAAAAATATCATGCCATCACCTTTTTCATTATAACTTTCACCAGATGGTGATTGTCCCATTATAATTTCAAATTCATCTCCGAGCTTTCCAACTCTCCACCCTTCCGGCACACCATTTTCCAATTTCAGTTTTTTCCCATCGATTGTGAAATCCACAAACCACTCCCTAAAAATCCCCTGCGCGATTTTTTCTAGCGTTTCATTCTCCGCGCGTAAAAGTTCAATCTTATCATCCAAACTCGACAGCACCGATGCGATTTGTTTTTGCTCCTCTAGCTCCGGCAGCAAAATCTCTTGCGCAAGTAAATGTGGAACTTTTACGCTCGGCTGAACACCACCGATATCCAAATTTAAAATTTGTTTTTTAAAAGACGGGCTTTTCATTTTATAATAAACAAACAATGGATAATTTTTATCATTAATCCGTAAAGCAATAAGATTTTGTGCGATAGAACCTCTATTTTGCATTGAAAAAGAAACGTTCCCGATTGTTCCCACGGTTGGAATTAGAATGTCAGCTTCCTTAATATGTCCATTCCTAAACCACGATTTATATATGCCTTCATCTACAAATTTTGTAACTTTTGAATAATCCGGCTCTCGTTTGTCTTGGGAAATCGCATTAACTTCTAAAATTTCATAGCCACTGTCAATAATGGGAGGTGTCTTGCCTCTGTTATCAATTACTTTATCAGTAATCTCTCTTAAAGTTGTTTCTTTCCAGTTATTCATTTACCTTGCATTAACTGAAATAGGGTTATTCCAGCCAAATCTATAAGTTAAATAATTTATACTTAGACCTACAATTATCGGTATAATTATCAATAATATCAATCCGCTTATCCATTTATGCTTCCACGCCAATTTAACCAACGCCCATATTCCATTTTTAGATATAAAAACAACAACGAACCAAATCCACCAAACTGGATGCGTGTATTTCCACCACACATTAATATCCCCGTTTATTTTTTCTATCTCAAAAAAATCTCTCAATGATTCCTCGACTTTTTCCGTAGCGATGCCACGCACCTTATTCAGAGAAATAGTTTTTTTATCAAGATTGAAAGTCATTTCAATTATTGGCAACTTGCCATCTCTCTTAAATAATTCAAAGGTAACAACTCGCATTTTACCTAAATTATTACTCCAGACATACAAAAAAGTATTTTTATTATTTACATCCCCTAGATGATTTTTCTGAGGATCAACAACAAGCATGTCTTTCGGAGAATGAAACACAATATCTCCCATCCCATACTTAACTATGAGATCGTTAACAAATCCCGAGAAATTCCCAAAGTTAAACTGTTTGAATTTATATTTTGCAATCATATTTTTTAACCTAATTTTACTCAGACACCTTTTTATCTCGTTGGCTAATTTGTTCTTTCTTGCTCTCGGGAATTTTGTTATAAATTTCTTCAATCTCTCTTGGCTCAGTTATCATTTTTTCCGCGATAAAATTTACCAAACGAAAAAGTGATGATGCGATTTCAACATCATCTCGCAAGTCCATTTCACCAGGATGCACAGCTTCATTTCCAATTACACGAAGCGCGTCTAACGACTCTTGAACCTTAGCTGGCAAACCTCTTTTTACCAAATTGCCAATATCTGTATTAATATCTTTACCTTTCTCTCCCAACTGAATGCATAATTTTTGAATTGAAAGCCTTAATAAGGCAGCTGCCCCCCTTGGTGATCTTAGGAGTATCTCTGCAGCTTCCAAATAATCACTTTGAATTTCTTGAATTAGATCTTGATTTGCTGGTTCAATTCCTTGAAAATCAGGAAAGATCATAATTTCATTGTGCCAAAAAGAATTTTTTGTGCAATGAGAGCAAGTACACATTTTAATCTCTGGTAAAGCACGATACCCAGAGCCCATCAATATGTAATACATATCATTCCAAATTTGCCTTGCGAAAGCATTGCAAAAAGGACAATTATAGGATGAATCATTAAATTGTGGTGCTTTGTATGGAATTTTTGTCATATTGTTATAATTTTAACCCAATTTTACTAAACTTTTTTATTCTCCATAACCCCCACAATCTCATCCAACTCACCAACTTTTTTTCTCGCCGAATCCAAAACATTCTTCGGAAAGATTTTAGCATATTTCCCTAGAACGCCAACAAGAAAAACCATAGGGGAACAGACAGGCGTCCATTCTTGAATGAAAAATCAAAATCTTTCGTAATCAAAATACTTTCACTCGCTTCCCATCTCGCGCAAAGTTTATCCAATGTCTTCAAAGCCGGAACATCATTTCTCCATTTAACTTCAACTGGCAAAACCCCAGCTGGATATTTCGCGATAAAATCAACCTCTCCGGTTTTATCCCGATAGAAAGAAACTTCTCCATCGCGCCTTATGCCCGGAAACCAACTCTCAACCGTCGTACAAACCAAATTTTCCGCTACATATGACATCTCTTCCGGATTATCAAAAATCTCCTCTGTCTTTTTTCGCAAAGCATTTCGAAGCGCAACATCAGTCACATAGAACTTTATATTTCCCGACCTGCGTTTATGATCAAATCTTTTTGTTTTTGTTCTATCTATTCTGAATAAGAGAAAAGTTTTTTGCAAATAATTCAAATAGCGATCGAGCGTTTCCCAATGAATCCGCATATCTTTCTGAAGCTTGCTCAAAACAGCTTCTGAACCGTTAAAATCAACCAGTCTGACATATAAAGTTTCCAGGTCCTTGACCTTGCGAATTTTTGCCACTTGAGGCAAATCTTCAAATAAAACTTTGGCGATATGATGCTCCCATAGAGTTCTTTGTTTTGAAGCAATATCATCTTGTTGCCAAACACGAGGAAAACCACCCTCAATAATGAATTTTTTCAGATAATTAACTATTTTTTGTTTTTCCCATACACTTAATTCTTGATGTATGGCTTTAAGTTCTTTATACGCGCCCTCAAGAGCAAAAGAAGAAATAAATTTCTTCTTTTGATTCCATAATTTTATTATGGCATTACCTATTCTTTTATTGCCTTGCTCTTTATAATCCAAATATTCGCGAAATGAAAATGGCCATAAAGTATGCTCCGATATTCTCCCTAAAAGGCTTTCTCTGTTTTTTTGTTGTATTCGCAAAGAAGATGAACCACTCACTAAATATTTGATTTGAAAAGGACGGTCATGAAAAGTTTTCAGCACCTTTTCCCACTGCGGAAGCTGATGGATTTCATCAAAGAAAAAATATAACTGCTTGGAAGTCTCAATCAATTCTTCTTGTAAAACATCCGTTGAATAAATTTTAATTATCTGATTGAATATTTGTTTTTGGTCAAAAGTCGTACGCAAATATGGATCATCGAACGAGACATAAAGAATGCGCTTAGGATCAACTCCGGACTGTAAAAGTTCTTTTATGATTTGTCGCATTATAGTGGATTTTCCAATTTGCCTCATCCCAACTATACTGACTATTTGCTCACCCTTAAAAAACTGATTTTTTATTTCAGCATACATTTCTCGCTTATAGATTGGGTCCTTATAGCGATCTATTCCGGCCATCCCTTGCTGCCACCAAGGATTCCAACTTTTTAATTGTACGAGTAATTGATCATCCATAAATGCCTATTTTAAGCCAAGTTATATCCACTTTCTCATATTATACACTATGGTGAGTAATATAGTCAATACATTATACACTATAATGAACTAATAGCTCATAACTTTAACCCAATTTTACTCAGTTGTTTTTCAATCTCCTCATTCAATTCTTTTTCCTTTTCCATTTGCCCTTTGAGTTCGCTCGTTAATTTCCTCATCTTCTCTTCAAACGGAATCCCATCATCAATTTCATCCGGGATGCCAACATAGCGACCAGGAGTCAAAACAAAATTATGCTTTTCAATCTCAGAAAGTGTGGCTGATTTGCAAAAACCTTTTATGTCCTCGTACTTTCCTTCGCGACTGCGCCATTGGCGATAGGTGTCAGAAATTCTTTCCATATCCTCCCTGGTAAACAGCCGATGTACTCTGTCCTGCAAATACCCCATTTCACTAGCATCAATAAAAAGAATTTCGCCCGTGCGCTTGCGATCGCCATTGCCGGTGCGCTTGCGGGAAATGAACCAAATGCAGGCCGGAATGCCAGTGTTATAGAAAAGTTGTTTGGGAAGCGCTACGATACAATCCACCAGATCATTTTCAATAATATTTTTTCGGATTTCTCCTTCATTGGACGTATTAGATGAAAGCGAGCCATTGGCCAACACTAAAGCCATGATGCCCTTGGGTGAAAGATGATAGATCATGTGTTGCATCCAAGCAAAATTAGCATTGCCCGTGGGTGGCATGCCATATTTCCAACGTGAATCGTTTTTCAAAAGTTCGCCCGACCAATCACTATCATTAAAAGGTGGATTAGCTAGGATAAAATCCGCTTTCAAATCTTTGTGCGTGTCGTTCAAAAATGAGCCTTCTGTATTCCATTTGACTTGATTGCCATCGATGCCTTGAATCGCCAAATTCATCCGGCAAAGTTTCCAAGTAGTTTGATTGGATTCTTGGCCGTAGATAGAAATATCATCAATTCTTCCCTTGTGTTCTTTCACAAATTTCTCACTCATCACAAACATCCCGCCACTGCCACAGGCCGGGTCATATACTCGACCCTTGTATGGTTCGATCATTTCCACCATTAGCTTCACGATTGATTTCGGCGTATAAAACTGGCCACCTTTCTTGCCTTCGGCATTAGCAAACTCACCCAAGAAATATTCATAAACTCGCCCAAGCAGATCTTTTGACTTGGCCGCTTCATCACCCAGAGCAACATTACCAATCACATCAATGAGACTTCCAAGCGCCGCCTTGTCTAAGTTTGGCTTAGCATAAACCTTAGAAAGAATTCCTTTGAGCGTCGGATTATCTTTTTCGATCGCCTCCATCGCCTCGTCGAGATCCGTTCCAATGGACGGCAACTTGGCGCGAGAATGCAGATATGACCAGCGCGCGATTTGGGGAACATAGAAAACATTTTCAGCCACATATTCATCCCGATCTTCCGGATCAGCCCCAGCATAGTCTCCTTTGCCTTCTTTCAGTTTTTCGTAAAGCTCCAGAAAGGAATCAGAAATGTATTTTAAAAATATCAATCCCAAAACTACATGCTTATATTCCGCCGCATCAATATTTTTCCGCAACTTGTCAGCAGTCCTAAAAAGAGTTTTTTCAAAAGCCTCAATTTTCTTGTCATTTGCCATAAGTTTATAAAAATTTATTTTCTCCAATCCTTAACCAACACCCCACCTCGAACACGCCTTACCACAACCTTCTGCTTTTCCTTCCAGTCAAGCTCGCGGACAATTTCAATCGGCAAAGTAAGACCGATGGATTTGCCGCCACCGAATTTTGTTAGCTTGCGAATATTGCTTTCTTCTGCTTTTCGCCTTGGCATATGTTTTGATTTATTACTGAATTAGTTCCTGAATTTTTTATATTTTTATGATACCATTAAGCAAGTAATTACTCAAGATTTTGCAATAGACGCCCGCGAACGATTTCAGCTTAACATACGTCGGGATTTTGGACGATTGGGAGGATGTTGAGGGGAAATTGGAAAAATAAAAGGCGCAGAGCTTGGTTTTACCAAGATGCGCCTCCTTCAAACAAAAAACTGTTTTATTTGCTATTTTTTTCTGCTGGTAAGTCCTTTAGCGGAGAGGCTCATAGTATGAGACGGTTTCACGCTCATACTCAATATTGACTCCTGCAGCAGCAAGCTCATTTTTTTGAGCAAATACAGGAAAGCACCCTGGCCAGGCACGTTGCCCGATAGGTCTCCCGAGACTGTCAAGCGCAATGTTGCCTCTTCGCTTGGTTTTCCAGCCAACCGAGAAAAAAGAACTGGCGTCGGCATTGGTGATAAAAACTTCACCGGATTTAATTTCTGGATGCTCTTGGGCATTAAAATTAAACATCTTAACTGCGCCAGATTTCTTCCATCGCGTCCAGAAACGAGCATCATTAACCTTGCTTTGGTTCGGCATAACTACTCTCCTTTTCTTCTTTTAAGGTTAGATTTGCTTAATTGCAACTTTCTGCCTGTATTACAAAGAGTCAATATAAGAGCTTAGCACAAAAACAACTAGTTGTCAAACTAGAAAAAGTAAAAAGGCTCTAATAAGCCAATTTGTTCGGAAGGAGTGATATATCCACGAACGATTTTAGCTTAACATACGTCGGGATTTTGGACAATTGGGAGGTTGTTGATGTCAAGAGCTTGTATATAGAACTCCTTTTCGCCGTCCGCGAATGAGTGGATTCGGGTCAAGGACAGCCAAGCGCATAAAGCGAGAGGATGTAATACAAAAAGCTATTTCTTCACATTAGCATTAATCAATTTTATGCCTTTTCACATAATCATCAATTCTATTTCGATCCTCATTCGCCTTGTTTCCCTTGAAGT
>Ga0172379_10009000_pt1 | contig 12426 bp, 16 predicted proteins | sample GrowelOW334metaG_FD_119756 | JGI IMG/M metagenome (GOLD analysis project Ga0172379, IMG submission 119756) | Groundwater microbial communities from an aquifer near a municipal landfill in Southern Ontario, Canada - Groundwater well OW334 metaG | ecosystem: Environmental > Aquatic > Deep... | reverse complement strand
GGGCCCCCGGCTCCGCCGAAAGATGCGTAGTCCGCATCTTCGGGTGAAAATAGCGGGTTGTTAAGGAGAAATCCAATGAAAGAAATAAGGACAGTGATCGTGGCGGCTATAGTCGCCGGCTGTTGTGCGCTGGCCGCCAAGGCCGCGGATGTGGTCGCTCCGGATAGTAACCCGGGCGAGACGAATTGGTATATGGCGAATAACGACCAAGTGCGGGGATTCCTCCAGTTTAACGGAAAGGACCTTATGATATATGCATTTGTCGGAAAACGCCCCATAATTTTTGAAGGCCTGGGCGTTGCCGGTTGGATCAGCGACGGGCTTATGAAATATAAGTTTCACGGCGCAAACGGCGTTTGCAAGTTGATGGTCAAGTTCTCCAAGTCCGGCAGCGGCCGCTTCGCTGCCATCATCGACGCAAGCGAACAATGCGGCGGGTTTGACGGTGATGACGCCACCCTGCTGCCGCTGGTGGGCGCGGAGTTCAGATATTACACGGCCGGTTAAATGGAACCGGCACAAAAGCCGTTCCACGCAGATACTGCGCGGGACGGCTTTGCTTTTGGCCGGTTTTACGGTCCTGACGCTTATTTCTCTGCGCGGAAAGCGAACCTCGTCGGTGTCCCGCCAGACAGGCGGGTCTGGCGGTAAATTGGTAGAATTGAGCGATGGACGAAGACGTAAGTTATTTTAAATACGCGCAGACAGGCCTGGAGCTCGCGGCCGCGGTCGGACTTGGCTTCTGGGCCGGTTACAAATTTGATATGCGGTTCGGGACCGCCCCCTGGGTGATGCTCGCCGGCGCCGGTGCGGGCCTGGCCGCCGGTTTTTATCTGGTGCTCCGCAGCCTGCCCGGGGAAAAGGAATATAAGAGCGGGAAGAAGGAGCCGAAGGCATGATGTTTTCCGCCTGGTCGGCCGCTGCCTGGGGCGCGGCTTTCGGGATTCTCAACGGCTGGGCGTCGCGGCTCGCCCTTCAATGGGCGCTGCGCGGAACCGACAGGGTTTTTTACCCGGTGTACGCCGCCGGGCTCGCCTGGCGGCTGGCGTTCCTGGCCGGCTCGGTTTGGTTTCTTCGGGATAAAAAATATATAATTTTACTGCCTTTCGCGTCCGCGCTTATATTTACGCAGTTGATTTTTGCGGCGATCCCTCTGAGAAAAGATGGAACTGAAAACAATTCTTGAGCATCATGTAGTTGACCATATCTGGACTTTTTTCAATCTCGGTCCGCTGGCCCTGCCCTTTTCCAAACATTTGCTGATGATGACTATCGCCGCGTTCATCCTTGTCGCGGTCCTGCCCGCGCTGGTCGCCAGTAAAAGGCCGGCCCTCGCCCCGTTCCGGGCCCTGGTGGAAATAGTGGTCCTTTTCCTCCGCGACGAGGTCGTAGGACCGAACCTCGGCCATAAGACCGCGGCCTATCTGCCGTATTTTGCCACGCTGTTCTTCTTCATACTCGCAATGAACCTGCTGGGCCTGGTGCCCTACGGGGCGACCGCAACCGGGAACCTCGCCGTTACCGGCGGGCTGGCGCTGACCACCTTCGCCCTGATCAATTTCGCGGGCATAAGGGAACAGGGCCTGGCCGGGTATCTGGGGCATATCGTGCCCAAAGGCGTGCCACTCTGGCTTTACCCGCTGCTGTTCCCCATAGAGCTCGTGGGCATGGTTACCAAGAGCTTCGCGCTGGCCATCCGACTTTTCGCTAATATGATAGCGGGACATATCGTGATACTCTCGTTCATAAGCTTTATCTTTATTTTTGGCGCTATACACATAGCGTTGGGCCTGGGCCTTACCGCGCCTATCTCGGTGCTTCTGGTCCTGTTCATCCTGATGCTGGAACTTTTCGTGGCGTTCCTGCAGGCGTATGTTTTCACTTTTTTGACGGCTATTTTCACGGGCGCGGCGATGCATCCGCACTAGCAGCCGGCCTTTTTGAAGGCCGGCTGCGCCATATGCTGTACGCCATAAGCCGTAGGCTGACGGCGACTTTTTAAGAGCTTATGGCCTATGGCATCCGGCTTATGGCGGTAGAATCTCTGATGTTTATATTAGGAGGAATACAATGAACGACATGATGTTTTTAGGACTGGGTTATATCGGCGCCGGTCTTGGCGCGGGCATAACTCTGGTGGGCGCGGGCCTTGGCATAGGCAAGCTGGCGGCCAGCGCGCTCGAGGGTACGGCCCGCCAGCCGGAAGCCGGCGGCGCCATAAGGACCACGATGATCATCGCGGCGGCCCTTATCGAAGGTCTCGCATTTTTCGCGCTGGTCATCTGCCTGCTGGCCGTGATGAACTTCGGCATGCCCAAATCGGAAGCTTCCGCGGGCGCGGCCGTTCAGACGGAAGCGCACAAGTAGGCCCGCGGGCCGCGGGGTACGGGACTCGTCCGGTCCGACTGGAACGCGCGGATCCCGCCCCGGCGGACGGTTCTATGCCGTCCGCAGGAGCTGAACTATGGAAGCGTTAATACGGCCGGAATTCGGCCTGATGTTCTGGACGATACTCATTTTCGCCCTGCTGGTCTTTATACTTTCAAGAACGGCCTGGAAACCGCTTATGAAATCGGTGGAGGAGCGCGAGCGCGCCATCCGGCATGACCGGGAAGGCGCGGAGAAGGCCAGAGCCGAGGCTGAAAAGATAAAGGCCGAGCTGGATACGCGCATGGCCGCTTTCAGAACGGAAGCGGGCCGCCGGCTCGAAGAAGCCGCCGCGGAGGGAGAAAGGGAGCGGCTCCTCATAATAGACGACGCCCGCAAGAGCGCGGCGCAGCTTATTGAAAACGCGAAGAGGGAACTGGAGATCCGGAAAGACGAGCTGGCGAAAGAGCTTAAGAACAAGGTAAGCGAGCTGGTTTTTATGGCTGCCGAAAAAGTGCTGCTTAAGACCATAGATCAGAAGGCCAACAAGGAGCTCGTCGGCGGCTTCCTGAAAGAGCTCGAAAGCAAGGACGCGCGCTATAAGCTGGGGAATTAGGGAATGAAAGCAACGGACCAGATCCTGTCGAAACGTTATGCCCGGGGCTATATGGACCTGGACGGCAGAGCTTTTGACAAACAGGGGGAGACCGGAGCGGCCGCCAGAATAAAGGAACTTCAATCGGTGCGCAACGCGATCAGCCAGTTCCGGCGGCTTCTGCTCCATCCCCTGGTCGGTCATGACGATAAGAGCGAGATCCTGGCCAGGCTTCTGTCAAAGGCCCTGATGACCTCGCACGCGGCCATTTTTACGCGTCTGCTTATAAGAGAGAACAGATTTTACCTGCTGGAGTCCGTTATCGAGGACTGCATGAAGTATTACAGCGCTTACGCGGGGATCGTTTCGGCCCAGGTGTCTTCCAGGTACCGGCTTGGCGAAGAAGAGCTGCGGCACGTCGGCTGCATACTCTCCGCCGCCACCGGCAAGAACGTCCATATCTCCCATACGATCTCCGAAAGGGTTATCGGGGGCATGGAAATAAAGATGGGAGACCTGTTCGTGGACGCCACGGTGAAAGGCGGGCTTGAAAGGCTTAAACAGAGAATACTGGCGGAGTAACCCGGGAACGGGCGGAAAATTTTAAAAGGGCGGCCGGCCCCTTGCGGTGCGGCCATCTTGCGAGGATCAAACATGATACGACCCGAAGAGATCACCGACATAATCAAGAGCAGGATAAAGAACTTCGTGCCCGACGCCGAACTGTCCGAGACCGGGCAGGTTCTGCAGATAGGCGACGGCATAGCCCGGATCTACGGCCTGAGCAACGCCGTCATAGGCGAGCTGGTGGAGTTTGAAAGCGGCGTGTTCGGCATGGTGCTGAACATCGAACGCGAGAACGTCGGCGCGGTGGTCATGGGCGCCGATTCGCTTATTAAGGAAGGGGACAGGGTGAAGCGGACCCGCCGGGTGATGGACGTGCCGGTCGGCCCCGAGCTCATAGGCCGGGTGGTGGACCCGCTCGGCAACCCCATAGACGGGAAGGGGCCCATAAACGCCAAGAAAAGGCGGCCCGTTGAAGTTGTCGCCCCGGGAGTCCTGGAGCGCCATCCGGTGAACGAAGCCCTGCAGACGGGGATAAAAGCCATCGATGCCATGATCCCTATAGGCCGCGGCCAGCGGGAGCTCATTATAGGCGACAGGCAGACGGGTAAGACGGCCGTCGCCATAGACACGATCCTGAACCAGAAGTACGAACCGGCCGGCCAGCGCCCCATCTGCATTTACGTCGCCGTGGGACAGAAAGAGTCCACCGTGGCCCGGGTCGCCAAGACTCTCGCGGACCACGGAGCCATGGAATATTCGATAATGGTTTCCGCTTCCGCCTCCCAGCCCGCGTCGCTTTTGTATCTCGCGCCGTATTCGGGCTGCGCGATCGGAGAGGGTTTCTTGTGGGAGGGAAAGTCCGTGCTGGTGGTTTACGACGATCTTTCAAAGCACGCGCAGGCTTACAGGCAGATGTCGCTGTTGCTGCGCCGTCCTCCGGGGCGCGAGGCTTACCCCGGCGACGTGTTCTACCTCCACTCCCGGCTCCTGGAGCGCGCCTGCAAACTTTCGGAAAAGAACGGCGGCGGCTCGCTTACCGCCCTGCCCATAGTGGAAACGCAGGCCAATGACGTCACGGCCTACATCCCGACCAACGTGATCTCCATTACGGACGGGCAGATCTATCTGGAATCTTCGCTGTTCCATTCCGGCATACGGCCCGCGGTCAACGTGGGCATCTCCGTGTCCCGCGTGGGCGGTTCGGCCCAGATCAAGGCCATGCGCCAGGTGGCCGGCAGGCTGAGAATGGACCTGGCGCAGTATAACGAACTGGCCGCGTTCGCCCAGTTCGGTTCCGATCTGGACAAATCCAGCCTTGATCAGCTGCGGCGCGGCGAGCGCATGGTGGAACTGCTGAAGCAGGACCAGTACAAGCCGATGCCCGTGGCGGAACAGGTGCTGGCGCTTTTTGCCGGCGCCGGGGGCTATCTCGACGACGTGGAACTGCCGTGTATAAAAAAATTCGAAGCGGGGCTTCTCAAATTCGTCAAGGACAGGTATGCCAACCTGCTGGTGGATGTCGCCGAAAAAAAAGCGCTGGACGCGGACCTTGAGAAGAGGATGACGGACGCCATCGCGGAGTTCAAGAGGGATTTTGCCCTGACGGCGTCCGGGAACTGAGTTTTTACGGGTATGGAGGAGCTAATGAGGTATCTGGTCACCGGCGGCGCGGGTTTTGTAGGTTCCAATCTGGTTTTCACGCTTTGCGGGGAACGCAAGGCGGAGGTCGTGGTGCTGGATAATTTTTCCTCCGGGCATTTTAAGAACCTGATAGATTTCAAAGGCGACGTTATCGGCGACGATATCCTCAGCCGCGCCTGGTTCGACAAGGCCGGGCGGGTGGACGCCGTCTTCCACGAGGCCGCTATCACCGACACCACCGTGCACGATCAGAAGCGGATGATGGAAGTGAACGTGGAGGGCTTCAGGAACATCCTGCAGTTCGCGCTTGAGAAGGGCGTTAAGCGAGTCGTGTACGCCTCTTCAGCCGGAGTTTACGGCAACGGCGAATGTCCCATGAAAGAGGACCAGCGCCTGACCCCGGAGAACGTATACGGCTTTTCAAAGGCGATGATGGACAATGTCGCCGGCGAGTTCGCCGCCGCTCATCCGGAGATAACGCTGGTCGGCCTGCGCTACTTTAATGTTTATGGTCCCCGCGAATATTATAAGGGCGCCGCGGCAAGCATGATCTACCAGCTTTACCTGCAGATGAAGGCCGGAAAACGGCCTAGGATCTTCAAGTTCGGCGAGCAGATGCGCGATTTCGTCTACGTGAAGGATATCGTGCGCGCCAACCTGAACGCGCTGGACGCCGAAAGGTCTTGCGTCGCCAACGCCGCCACGGGGCATCCGGAGAATTTTAACAGGGTGATAGACTGCCTGAACAAGGCGATGGGGACGGATATCGCCCCCGAGTATTTCGACAACCCCTACGGTTTTTTTCAGCTAAAAACGCAGGCCGATCTGCGGCATGCCAAGGCTCTTCTTAACTATAGATCGGAATGGAGCCTTGAGGACGGCATAGCCGATTATGTGAAGGTATTGGGAAAGGATAAAGGATGAAGGACGAGGGATAAAGGAAGGTGTGCGGAGGGAGCTTTTTCTCCCTTAATCCTTCTCTGCATATGGCATCATTACGGGACATAAGAAAACACATAGGATCTGTTAAGAACATAAAACAGATAACTTACGCCATGAAAATGGTCGCCGCCGCGCGCATAAAAAAAGCCCAGACCGCCATCCTTTCCTCCAGGCCTTTCGCCGTTAAAATGGAGGAGCTCATCTCCGACCTTTACGACGAGCTGGATAACGACGATTTTAAAGCCTCGCGCGCTTATTCGCTGTTCGCCGAACGGCCCGGGGCCGAAGCGCAGGGGCTGGTGCTGGTTACGGCTGACAAAGGGCTCTGCGGCTCTTTCAATTCGAACCTGCTGAAAGCTGCCGCCGCCTGGCTGCGCGAGAACCGGGAGCGGAAGATCTACGTCATATGCGTCGGCAGGAAAAGCCGGGATTTTATGAAGAGGCTGAAGGGCCTCGACCTGGAAGTCGCTTACGAGATGGTCGGTATCTTCCCGAAGGCCGGTTATGTTCATGCCGATCTGCTGACCGAGAACGTGCTCAGGCTCTTTGCCAGGCCCGACGTGCGCCGGGTCAGCCTTATCTATAATGAATTTAAGTCCATGCTGGCCCAGCGCATAGTCAAAACGGAGCTCCTGCCGCTAAAGCGCAGCCTGCTCTCTGACGCCTGCGCCGTACCGGGGAAGGACAGGCTTAAGGATTTCAGTTTTGAACCGGAAAAGACGCCGCTGCTCGAGGTCCTGCTGCCGAGGCATATAGGCGCCCAGCTGTACCGGACGCTGCTGGAATCCCAGGCGGCGGAGCTCGCCGCGCGCATGAACGCCATGGAGGCGGCCTCCAAAAACGCCTCGGAGCTTATAGACGGACTCACGCTCAGGCTTAACAAGATGCGCCAGGCGATGATCACTACGGAGCTCAACGAGATAGTCAGCGGCGCGGAAGCGCTTGGCGGGTAGGCCGGACCTTCCGGGGAAGTGCGGAATTTTTATACGCAGGAGTGTTTATGAATATAGGGAAAATAGTTCAGATCATCGGGCCCGTCATCGACGTGGAATTCAAGCAGGGGGAGCTGCCGGGGATATTGAACGCCCTGAAGATGAAATTCAGGGATGAGGGCAAGGACGTCGTTCTGACGGCTGAAGTGGCGCAGCATCTGGGCGACAATACGGTGCGCGCCATAACGCTGGGCGCCACCACCGGCCTGAGCAAGGGTCTGGAGGTCAAAGATACGGGCGCCCCCGTCACGGTGCCCGTAGGAGACGCCTGCCTTGGCCGGCTTGTGGACGTGCTGGGCGAACCCAAGGACGCTTTCGGTCCCATAGAGACCAAGGACCACCTGCCCATCCACAGGGCCCCGCCCCCTCTGACCGAGCAGAAGACCGAGACGGAGATCTTTGAGACCGGCATAAAAGTGATTGACCTGCTGGCTCCTTTCGTCAAGGGCGGCAAAGTGGGCCTGTTCGGCGGAGCCGGCGTCGGCAAGACCGTGGTCATCATGGAACTTATCAATAACGTGGCCAGGGAACACAGCGGTTATTCCGTTTTCGGCGGCGTCGGCGAACGCTCAAGGGAAGGCAACGATCTCTGGCATGACATGAACGGCGCCAAGCTCTCGGACGGCAGCACCGTCCTCTCCAAGACCTGTCTTGTTTTCGGCCAGATGAACGAGCCGCCCGGCGCCAGGGCCCGCGTCGGGCTTACCGCGCTTACCCAGGCCGAGTATTTCAGGGACAATAAGGGCCAGGACGTGCTTTTGTTCCTGGACAATGTTTTCAGGTATGTGCTGGCGAACGCCGAGGTTTCCGCCCTGCTGGGCCGTATGCCGTCCGCTGTCGGATACCAGCCCACGCTGACAACCGAGATAGGACAGCTGGAAGAACGTATTACCTCCACGCGGAAAGGCTCCATAACTTCAATACAGGCCGTCTACGTGCCGGCTGACGATCTTACCGATCCGGGCGTGGCCAACGTGTTCTCGCACCTGGACGCGACCATAGTCCTGTCCCGCTCAATAGCGGAACTGGCCATTTACCCCGCCGTGGACCCGCTGGATTCCACCTCCAGGATACTCGACCCGCTCATATTGGGCGAAGAACATTACCAGACCGCCAGAGGCGTGCAGAAGGTGCTGCAGCGGTATAAAGAGCTGCAGGATATCATCGCCATTCTGGGCATAGATGAGCTGTCCGACGAGGACAGGCTGGTGGTCTCCAGGGCCAGGAAGATACAGAAATTCCTGTCCCAGCCGTTCTCCGTGGCCGAGAAATTCACCGGCCGTCCCGGGAAATACGTAAGCCTGAAGGAAACGATACGGGGTTTTAAAGAGATCATCTCCGGCAAACTCGACGCTTTGCCTGAACAGGCGTTTTATATGGTCGGCGGCATAGACGAAGTGATAGAGCGCGGCAAGGAACAGGCTGGTAAAGCGTGAAGAGTGAAGAGTAAAGCGTGGGTAATGGAAGGTCTTATATGCCCTTTACCCTTTACGCTTCACTAGATGATTTATGGCGAAAAAAATTTTGCTTACGATCCTGACCCCCGAAAGGGCTGTCCTCAGCGACAAAGAGGCGGATTTTGTCGCCATCCCGGCTTTCGACGGGGAGATGGGGATACTGCCGGGACATATTCCGTTCGTGGCGCAGCTGAAAGAGGGGATACTGCATTACAGGGAAGGCCATAAAAAAGAGATCTTTGCGGTATTGAGCGGCTTTGCCGAGATACACGGGGACAGGGTACTGATACTCGCCGAAGGCGCCGAGCTTTCGAAGGAAATCAACGAAGAAAGAGCCCGCCAGGCCTACCAGAAAGCCAAGGAAGCTCTCGCCATGCGCGGCAAGGATATGGACCTTGACGCGGCACAGGCCTCGCTGCGGCGCGCCATGGTCCGTCTGAAGATAGCCGAACTGAGAAAAAGGTCTAAGTAATACCGGAAAGATCATAAAGGAGACAATAGATGAACAGGCGCATGTTTCTGTTCCTACCTCTCGCGATGCTGTTTTCGGCTTCTTCGGCGCAAGCCGCCGAACCGGAGGTTTACGAACATGGAGACATGGGGGGGTGTGGCCGCGGTCGCGGCTCCGTCTTGGAGACCGACCTTAAAATTCCGGTCCCTAACGCAAAGTTTTCGTTCCCGCACGCAATCCTGACTCAGTTGGGAAAGGATATGCTACGCTTTGACAAAGCAGTAAATGAACTATACGAGCTTGATTCCGCGATCGTAGCCGTAGTCTCCCCTTATTGCGAAGTTTCCGGTTTTGAGGAGATGCTGAGTATCCATCAAAAGGCTTTTGAGGACAGGAAAAACGAGGATCTTGGCCATTTCGATGAAAAGCTTATCCAATGGGTTTCGCCGCAAGATGCGTTGCTGGACGCAAAAACTTCTTTCCCCGACTATTACGGACTTGAAACGGTCTGTCGTCCCCCGAATATGCCTCCGAAGCTAAAATTGGCTGTGGCTCCCGGCGCAATGTCCGAAGAAAACAAAAAGAACCTTGCAGGTTTGAACAAGGATATCCGTGATTTTTATAACCTGCAGTTGAAACAACATAAGACGATAACGGAACTGATGCGTTTGGAGCAAGGGTTCAGATGCCGGGAAGTTATTATGGCATACTATCCGCTGAAAGGGACCCAGTATGCCCGTTTTTGGGATCATAGGAATGCGGAGCTTGCCCGGATCGCTGAGAGCTCCTTGCAATGGGAAGTAATCCCGTAAATATTCGCTGAATTCGTGGAGGGGGGAATGGAAAACACGCAGACACAGGGATCTTCGCGCCTGCTTTCTCTGGACGTATTCAGGGGCCTCACGATCGCCGGCATGATAGTCGTGAACACTCCGGGTAATGACCAGGCCTATACGCAGCTTGACCATGCGGCGTGGAACGGCTGCACTATGACGGACCTGGTTTTTCCGTTCTTTCTTTTTATCGCGGGGGTTTCACTGGTGTTTTCTCTTTCTAAACGGATGGAGAGCGGCCGGACGGAAGGTCTTGCCCCGCAGATCCTGCGCCGCGCCGCGGTCATTTTCGGCCTGGGACTTTTTTTGAACGCCATACCGAATTATCATCCGTCCACCATCAGGGTACTGGGCGTTCTGCAGAGGATAGCTATCTGCTACGGATTGACCTCCATTATCTTTCTTAAGACCGGCCTTAAAACCCAGATCGGGATAGTCGCGGCCGCGCTTCTGGGATATTGGCTGGCCATGACCTATATCCCGGTGCCTGGTTTCGGCGCCGGCGTACTGACCAAAGAGGGGAGTTTGGCGTCCTTCGTGGACAGAACGCTTCTGGGCGCGCACATCTATCGGCAGGGACCTTATGACCCCGAAGGGATATTAAGCGCCGTACCTTCGATGGCTACTATTCTGCTCGGCGTGTTCACCGGACTATGGTTGCGGAGCGGCCGGACGCATAGGGATAAAATATATGGAATGCTCGCAAGCGGAACGGTACTGGCCGCGGCGGGTTGGCTGTGGGGGATATGGTTCCCGATAAATAAGGCGCTATGGACAAGTTCCTATGTGCTTTACACCGCGGGTCTGGCTTTGTGGGCGCTCTCGTTCTGCTACCTGCTTATAGAAGTGAAAGCAATAAAGTGGTGGAGCAAACCTTTTGAGATCTACGGAATGAACGCCATTGTCGCTTACGTAGTGCCCATACTCCTGCTAAAATTCATGGTCCTTACTAAGCTGGCCGTGCCGGGCGGAGATCCCATCCAGCTGCGCGTCTGGCTGTGCGACCGCATATTCGGGGCCTGGCTTTCGCCGCTGAACGCCTCCGCGGCTTTCGCTTTTTTCTACACGCTCCTCTGGCTGATCCCGTTCTGGTTCCTCTACAAGAAAAAAATATTCATTAAAGCGTAGGACGTGAAGCGTAAAGAGTAAAGGGTAAAGGGCGGATGCAAATTCCCCTTTTTACACTTTACCCTTCACTCTTTACCCTTTACCGCCGTGTGCAGCGCTATGGCGCCGAACACCAGGGGCCGGTGCGTCACTTCCGGGAAACCTGCTTCCAGAATAAGTTTTGAAAGTTCTTCCGGCTCGTGGAAAGAGGCTATGGTGCCGGCGAGGAAACCGTACGCGGTCCTGCCGCGCGGAGCGATGAATTTCACCGCCGAAACCATGGCTCCGACGTACAAGTGGAACAGGCGCCGTATAAAACGGTTGGCAGGCTGGCTGGTTTCAAGATGGACAAATATCGCCCCGGGTTTCAACACGCGTCGGAATTCCGAGAAGTGGTCCGTAAGGGGAGTTTTTCCGAAGGCGAGATTGCGCGTCGCGAAGGAAAGGGTGAGGGCATCGAAGGACGCATCGGGGAAGGGCAGGCGTCCCGCCTCGCCTTTGAGAAAGTGTATTTCCGGGTATTTTTTTCTGGCTTCGGAAAGCATCTCTTCGCTGAAGTCCAGGCCGGTGACGAGAGCGGTTCCGTGCGAAAGCCGCCGGATCTCAGCGGCGAGCGCGCCGGTGCCGCAGCAGACATCAAGTACCCGTTCCGGACCTGAAAGCAGGGCCGCGCGCGCCGCGGTCCTGCGCCACCTGCCGTCCAGCCCCAAAGTCAGGAAAGCGTTCGCGGCGTCATAATAGCGAAAAATGCCGGCATAAAACCCTAAGACGGAGGCGTGGGTTTTTTCCGGCATTTTTCAACCGCTGAAGCCGCAAAGCAAAATTACTTCTTTTCTTCGGTCTTGTTGTCGGCTTCGGCTACGAATTTTTTGATCTCTTCAAAATATTCGATTATCAGCCTTGCTTTTGAAAGCCCGAACGAGAACGGATACTTATCTGTGTCGTTCCGCTTCAGCACGATCACCGGCTGGCCTTTGAATTCTGTTCTTTCTACCGCCATAACACTTCCTCCAGGCGCCGCCATCCGGGGCGGCGTTTTACTTGATGGGTTTATGATAACACAAAAAACCGGTAAATTCAACTGTATTGATCATGAGGACATTGACTTTATGCCGGACGCCGCGGCGGGGGTCAGGTTGCTTTTTGAACCGTGGTTTTTCTATAGTAAGGCATATGTCAAATAAAGATCTCGCGGCAAAGCTGGCGGTCGAAGGTGTTAAAACGGCGATAATGCTTTTCGTGCTCCTGCTTATAGGCCGGTTCATAGAAACGCTGCCGTTCGCCGGCTTACCCGTCTTTCACGGACTTATATCGGCGGCGGATATGCTTTCCGCGTGCGTTTCAGCGGCCGCGATCGCCGTTTTCATAAAGGCGGGTTTGAACGCGAAGACGACCGTTGATGAACTTGCCGTGTGGCTGCCTGGCGCCGGTACGCTGCTTATCTATCTCACGCGTCTGGTCTCGGTTCTATTCG
>Ga0172379_10008999_pt1 | contig 12428 bp, 21 predicted proteins | sample GrowelOW334metaG_FD_119756 | JGI IMG/M metagenome (GOLD analysis project Ga0172379, IMG submission 119756) | Groundwater microbial communities from an aquifer near a municipal landfill in Southern Ontario, Canada - Groundwater well OW334 metaG | ecosystem: Environmental > Aquatic > Deep... | reverse complement strand
GCCCGTGGCCGTGCCAGCCAAATCCTCAAGCGCACCAGCCACATCACGCTCGCATTGAGCAAGAAGGCTGCACCGAAGGCGAAGAAGGTTAAGGCACCGAAGGCTAAAAAGGAAGCTAATGCCGAAGCCAAATAAAATTGTATGTCTAAAGTAGTAAACCCATTTTCCCATAGGCTCGGCATACTGCGTGACTGGCGTCATCGCTGGTTTGCCACGGGTCCTGCCTACGTCGAGAACCTCAAGGCCGATATTCTCTTGCGCGAGTTTTTGATGAAGGAGATGCGCGGTATGTATGTTGGCGGTCTCGAGATCGAGCGCGGCAACGGCAAGTTGCGCGTTATCATCAAGACATCACGCCCCGGCGTTATCATTGGTCGCTCGGGCGAGGGCTCGACCAAGCTCCGCAACTCTATCGCCAACTTCTTGACCAAGAAGGGCCTCCCGGTCCCCGAAATCAAACTCGATATCGAAGAGATCCGCAGTCCCGAGAGCAACGCTGCTATTGTTGCCTATATGGTTGCCGAGGGCCTGGAGAAGCGCATGGCATTTCGCCGCGTGCTCAAGCAGACAATTGAGAAGGTTATGGCTAACCGCGATGTTAAGGGCGTGCGCATCGGCCTGTCGGGTATGCTCGGCGGTGGTTCAATGTCGCGCACCGAGCACCTTAAGAAAGGCCGCATCCCGCTCCAGACCTTGCGCGCAGACGTCGACTTTTACCGCGAGCGCGCAACGCTCCCGCTTGGCGTCATCGGCGTTAAGGTGTGGATCTACAAGGGTGATGTCTTCACTCCTCGTGGCAAAGACAAATAAAATTTATGTTGTTTCCTAAGAAAGTAAAATTCCGCAAGTGGCACACAATGCGCCACAACCCCAAGACGATTAAAATCGCTACGCGCGGTATTACCGTTGCCTTTGGCAGCCACGGCCTTAAAGCTACGACGCCAGCTCGCGTCCGCAGCAACCAGATCGAGTCGGCCCGCAAAGTCATCGCCCGCAACTTGGGTAAGACTGGCAAGAGCTGGATCCGCATCTTCCCTGACAAGCCGTTTACTCAAAAGCCGCCCGAGGTTAAGCTCGGCAAGGGCAAGGGTGACCCGGTAGGGTACGAGGTCGAGATTTGGCCTGGTCGCGTGTTGTTCGAGGTAGATGGCGTCTCTGACGAGGTGGCTATCAAGACGCTGCTCGCGGCCGCCAAAAAGCTCCCACTTAAAGCTAAGGTCGTCGCTCGCCACTAAAACGTATGGCAAAGAAAACTGATATAAAATCTCATACTCCCGCTGACCTCACCAAGCTTGTCGCTGACAAGCGCGAAGAGCTGCGCGCCTTGCGTTTTAACGTCGCAGGGAGTAAGAATAGGGACGTTAAGCTCGCCTCTAAACTTCGCAAGGAGATAGCTCGCGCGCTCACTGCACTCAACAACCATGGAAACTAAAGCACCACAGCATAAGATGTTTACCGGCACAGTAGTGTCGAACAAGATGACGGACTCGGCCGTGGTCGCGGTGTCTCGCTACGTCAAACACGCCAAGTACAAGAAGTACATGAAAAAGACCTCAAAGTTCACCGTCCACAACCCGGGCAACAAGGCACAAGAAGGGGACAAGGTCACCATTCGTGCTATTAAGCCCATGTCCAAGACCAAGCACTTCGAGATAGTGTCCAACTAAACTACTATGATTCAAGATCGCTCACTCGTAACTGTTGCAGACAACTCCGGCGCTAAGATCGGCAGGATTTTCAAAGTTCCTGGCGGCAGCAAAAAGCGCTACGCCGAGATAGGCGAGGTTGTTATCTTTTCTGTCCAAGTGGCAGAGCCGCGCAAGCAGGTAAAGAAAAAGGATGTCCTCCACGGCGTCGTTGTTCGCCAGCGCAAACCGTTCCGCCGCAAGGATGGCAGCTACATCCGCTTTGATGACAACGCAGTGGTTGTCTTGGACTGGGGCGCTAAGGACAAAAAGGAGCCCAAGGCAGGCCGCATCTTTGGCCCTATCCCGCGCGAGCTCCAGGAGCTTGGCTACCAAACCATCATCTCGCGCGCACCCGAGGTTATCTAACATTTGTATGAACACCCTTCACGTTAAAAAAGGAGATACGGTCACTGTCCTCGCGGGCAACGACAAAGGCAAGACCGGCAAAGTTGTCGCCGTCTTCCCCAAGCTGGGCAAGGTTATTGTCGAGGGTGTCGGTATGCGCACCAAGCACCAAAAGCCGCGTCGCGCTGGCCAGGCAGGCCAGATAATCGAGAAGCAGTCTCCGATAGCAGTCAGCAAGGTTGCGCTGAAGGATAATAAGAAGAAAGCGAAATAATGCGAAGCCCGGTTAAATAAAAAGCTATGGAACTCATTCAAGATAAACAAAAGAATACCTTCGCCACTTTGTCCAAAGACTTTGGCTGGACGAGCACGATGCAAACCCCCAAGGTAGAAAAGGTGGTCGTGTCAGTTGGCATTGGCAAGATGCTCAAGGACAAAGAAAAGGTTAAGCTCGTGGCCGACCGCTTGGCTAAGATTACCGGTCAAAAGCCGGCCGACCGCGCCGCCAAGAAAGCTATCGCGACCTTTAAGACGCGCGAGGGCGACAAGATCGGCTACCAGGTCACGCTCCGTGGCACGCGCGCAGCCGACTTTCTCAACCGCCTTATCCATGTTGCGCTCCCACGCACCAAAGACTTTAAGGGCATCGGCACCACTGTCGACGAGATGGGCAACTACACGCTCGGCATCAAGGAGCACTCGGTGTTCCCCGAGACTGCCGACGAGGAGCTTAAGGATGTGTTTGGTATGGCCGTGACTATCGTCACTACCGCCAAGGACAAGGTAACTGCTAAGGCCTACCTATCCCACCTCGGCCTCCCGTTCAAAAAATAGAATATTTGTGAATCACTAAAGAAAAACCCGGGACTCGTCCGGGTTTTTTGTCGCTCGGTGGTAGGATGGGGGACATGAGCGTGTACCGCATGGTGGTAGTTGCAGAGGCAGCAATCATACTTCTCCTGTTGTTTTGGGTAGGATATGTGGTGATCGTGCCGCGGGTTGTAATCTCTCCGGTCGAACGGACGTCGTTCGCACACAACCCTGACTCTACGTATGAATATTTTTACGAACCAGTAGCCGGCAGTACCTTTAAAGCGTACGGTGCCGAAACGATAATAAATAGCGACACACTTAACGATGTCACGACACATCCGCACCAAAAAGGTGATGAGGAGTTTCGTATTATTGCCTTGGGAGATTCGTTCACATTTGGGTATGGGGTCCGGCAACATGAAACCTTTCCATCAGTTTTGCGCGGCATGCTTAGTGATCCGTCTTTTGCGCGTTGCTCTAAAAGGATAGAAGTGCTCAACCTGGGGGTGCCAGGATATGACCTCGCGTATGGGGTTGAAAGATTCAGGCTCCGCGGCGCTGCCTATAATCCCGACTTGGTTATATGGCTGGTCACTCAAGGAGATGTTATGGAGAACGCCGACGATACCCAACGACTCATGAAACTGTCGTCGACAACCGACAGTGCGTTGGGCTGGGATACGATCATGCAGAGATATGACCTCACTGAAGACGTTGCTGCCTATCAACAACGAGCGATAAAAAAATATAAAGACTTATACAGTGGGCACACGCTGATGGTTAACTTTCAAAATATGTACGCAGTACCGAATCTTTTTTTTGAGAGTTTAGATTCTGCGCAGGACACTCTTAGCCGACTTAATCTGAGTACACGTAATGGCCATCCATCGTTGCTCGATACGCGCACCGATTACCTACCCGATTTTCACCTCAATGCAGGTGGTAATCGTAAACTTGCCCAGGCGATAGCGGGCCACCTACTCGAGCAGCACATGGTGCCGTGCGAGCGCTTATAGCCTTTGTACTATATAGTTTCCGATTGCCAAATAATCGGCGCGACTGTGCACAATAAACTCAATTGCTTGCCCAGGGGTCTCTATCAGCGGTTCGCCGGCGGCGTTAAGGCTGGTGTTTATGAGTGCCGGGATGCTGGTGGCGCGCTCGAATTTTTCTAGGAGCGGACCTAGCCCACCTTCGCCGCGGACTACTGATTGGGCACGTACGGTCCCATTAACATGAACTGCTTCGATAATTGTTTGAGAGGCGGACTCCTTCACCTTGAAACAGAAGTTCATATGTGGCACGCGAGTGTGTTCAGGGGCCTCGAGATATTGAGGCACGGTGTCCTCAAGGATAGCAATACCGAACGGTCTGAACATTTCACGACCTTTTATTTCATTAAGGTGTTTCTTTGCGTCAGGATAGGAAGGGTGCATCAAGATGGAGCGCGCCCCCAAGGCGCGCGGGCCAAATTCTGCACGACCTTGGAACCATGCCACACTTTTGCCTTGAGCCAGTAAGGTAGCAACGCGATCTTCTAATGTTGATTGTGTATATTTTTCGTACCGAATATCAGCTCGTGCAGTAAGTGCAGCTTCGATATCCGCCTGCCCGTAGTGCTTTCCAAGCCGCAAATCATCAACAGGGTAACGAGCACCGTTGTTCGTTACTTGTTCGACATAGAGCGCTGCGCCCATGGCTGCTCCGGCATCGCCGGCAGGTCCGAATATTGATATTTGTTGTATGCCTTGGGACCGTAGTAGTACGCCGTTTGCTGCGGCATTAAGCGCGCATCCGCCACCTACACAAAGTGCAGTTTCTCCGGTGCGGCGGAGTGCCTCTTGCGCAAGCGACATATATATTTCTTCGGTAAATGCCTGAATGCTCGCGGCAATATCATGGTGTCGCTTTTGTATAGCTTCGTGCGGCTTGCGCGGCTCACCAAACAGAGTCTCAAATTGTTTTGACCACGATCTTGCATTGGAGTGAAAGCGAAAGTACTTCATTGCAAGCTCAAATGACCCATCTTCTTTTGTACAGACGAGCGAACGTACTTGGTTTAGATACAAGGGGCTACCATAGCCAGCTAGTCCCATGAGCTTGTACTCGTCATCATTTACCCTAAATCCTAAAAATCCAGTAAAGACAGAGTACAAGAGCCCGAGCGAATGGGGGAATTCGAGCAGTGCGAGCGGTTCTATGCGTGACCCTGTGCCGTGCCAAAGCTCTGTAGTGGTATATTCGCCGACACCGTCGGCGGTGAGTATTGCAGCAGATGTAAAGGGCGAAGTGTAATATGCCGCCGCTGCATGCGATGCGTGGTGGGGAACAAAGTACACTTTGCCGTTGAATGATAGGTTGGTTTGTATTGTATGCTCGACAAGTAGCTTTTCTCCAAGCCAAGCAAACAAGGCGTCAGCAAACATGGGGAGCGCGCGGGGGAATAGTGTTAGTGCATAGCTAACAATGCGTTCGAACCTCCGGAGTGGCTTTTCATAATAGGCGATGGCGTCTATGTCTGCCATGCTGAGCCCGCTCTCGGATAGACATGCGTGTATTGCTTCAAGCGGGAAGCGATTGTCGTGTTTTGTTCGCGAAAATCGCTCTTCTTCTGCAGCAGCTAGTACTTTTCCGTCCTTAACTATCGCGGCTGCGCTATCGTGACCATATGCGGATATGCCAAGTATGGTCACGTTAGTAGGGGGAAGTGATGTCCAGGGCGTTGTCTCTGGGTTCCTGCCAAAACGAGGAAGTGTGGTTTCTGCGCCGATGTCCTACGCAGAGCGCTAGTATGCCCCCGAGCGCATATATAACACTAGCGATACCGGTGCCCAGTATACGAGCGACAGCAGCGTTAAGTTTTTTCATAAGAATGGGTATACAAATATTGGCACCGGTGATAGCTCGATGCTTAAGACAGCGAGTGCCAATATAATGAATCCAAGAAATAGCGGAACGAGCCACTTCTTTTCCGTAAGCTGGGAGAGTCGGTACAGTTGGGTCACAATCGCACGGATGCGGGCCATGAGGGCATTCTAACTGCTTACTCGCTTAGTGGGCAAATAAAAAGCCCGACCTTTCGGCGGGCTTCAATCTTCTGATGCGGCCTTGTCCTTGGCGATGAGGTACTCGACCACTGCTCGAGCGGTAGGTCCCTCGACACCAACTGCGGTGAAGTAGGCCTCAAGCGTCATGAGGTGCTCGTTCTGGATCAAGAGGAGCGTACCCTTTTCCTGCCAAGCCAGCTCGGCCTGCATCTCGGCGTCGATCGGGCGCGGGTCGTCGTGGACAGGCAAGTTCTCGCGATCGTGGTGACGGTGATGATACCGGGCACGTTCGACCGCAAGGCGATAGAGGCGCTCGGCCTTGTCGTCGTTCTTGGGGTCGTCGGTTGGCCAGTCAAACTGTATTGCTGCCCGCTTTTTTATCTGCGCCAACACTTCGGCGCGGATCTTTGGATCCAATCTCATCTCAACCAAGTTCAGTACCCCTCGGTGTTGCGTTACTAGGCATGTTGTATCACAAAAAACGCATCTCGTCAATAAAAAAAGAACGGGAACTATATACATAACTACCCTAGGCTTTAATCTCGTTTAAGCCGCCATGCGGTGGACACTGTTCTAGTGCCTGGCACTTTTTCTATCTTTCCTGCGGCTTGTAAGCGGTTAAACACCGCCTTAATTCGAAAGTCCGAGGGTATGTGTGTTATTTCGCGGGCTTTCGCGTTCTTTATGGTGGCATTGGTTTGTAGGTAGTCGAAGATAATTTCCTCTGGTGAAGCCAATGGCTCATGCCGAATGGTTACCATGACAGAGTTGTCGTTCTCTTTGATAACAGGGGGCTTGAGGCCTATTTCTTCCATTTTTACGAAAGCTGTGTTGAGACCTTCGCCCACATCTTTGTTTGGTGGGTTGGGAAATTTATTCATTATTCGAACAATTACGCCGTTGCGTGCAAAACGCTGGTCGAGAATGTTTTTGACTGTGATATTGGCGGGCAGGCGGCCTGGGCTTTCCACTTCAACACGGTCGTCGAATATTCGAATGTGTATGTCGTCTTTAACGCTATAGTCGCGGTGGAGCACAGCGTTAGCCAAAATTTCGTGCAAGGTTTCGTGAGGATATTTGATAGTTTCGAATTTGTCTCCGCCGAACTTAGGGATACTTTCAGTTATCTGCGTTGTAATCTCGACCGCTTTTGCAATTTGGGTATACAAATCGCCCTCAACAGTGATAGGGTCGCCGTCGAGCAAGTCGCGGTGTCCTTCTAGGCGCGTTTTGTAGCGATATATTTTTATTCCGCAATGCTTCGCTAATGCCGCTTGTGGTTCTTCTGCAAAGATGAGCGTACCCGCGACAGTAGGGCGTTCGCCTCGCAAGAGGTTTTGCTTTTTAAGCCACGGCTCTGGTTGAGTTGTTGGCACAACTTCCGTAATAAACTTCGCGGCTACCGCAGACTCCGTAATCATCTCTTTCGAAATGTTCAATTCTTCGTTTTCGAATGAAACGACTCCTTTTGCCATTTCCAAACGCTTGAGCTTGTCGGGCGTGTTGACTGGCAAACTTTGTGCGCCGCGCCGTATGTACGGCAGACCATTCGAAGCTTTAACAATGCTTTGTGTTTTATTTATTTGGATATGCAAAACAAGCCCCTCGTATCCGTCGCACTGGAAAAATTCGTAGTGGAAATCTGTGCCAAGCGGGAACAGTTCTTCGAACGGGGCAATGTGGCCATTTGCCGCTTCAACGTTTGCAAAGCCGCGCCAAATTCTTTCCTTGTCGGTTATGCCGACGTATAGGTCTCCGCCGTCTGCATTGGCAAAGGCAGAAATGTGGTTGGTGAGAATCTTCGGGGCAATTTCAAGCCCTTTTACGTCCCCGAATTGGTTTTCATCTACAAGGCGTATTTTGTCCGCCTGTTCAGTGGTTAGAGATACTGTCTTTATAGGCATATACAAAGCCTACTCCTATATTCGAATTAGTGCAATATTGACAGTTCGAATAATACGGTCTTGACTATTTAGGAACTTGACCACCCTAACTTTTGGGTATAATATGAGTACATGACCAACTTCCAGACACTTACAGAGTTTATGGTTTTCTTCAAAGACGAGGAGGCTTGCCGCAAGCACTTCGAGTCTATTCGTTTTGCAAAAGGCGACTTTTGCCCGCACTGCAAGCACGCTAAAGTTATGCGCTTCGCAGACGGCAAACGCTATCGTTGCCACTCATGCAAGCGCGACTTCACTATCAAGACGGGAACGCTGTTTGGCGAAAGCAAAATTCCTTTGCAGAAATGGTTTATCGCTATCTACCTGCTCACAACTCGCAAGAAAGGCATTTCCTCTATCGAACTCGCCCACCATGTAGGCGTTACGCAGAAAACGGCATGGTTTATGGATATGCGTATCCGCGAAGCGTTGAAACAGTCGCGCGGCAAACTTATTGGTATTGTCGAGGTGGACGAAACCTATATCGGCGGCAAACACCGCCGCAAGCATGGTTTTCGAAAGAAAGCGGCAATTATGGGCATGACAGAACGTGGAGGCCGCATTCGCGCATACCAAATCCCAAACCGCGAGACACACGTTATTCTCAACACAGTTACACAAAATGTAGACCGTAAGGCGTTCATGATGAGCGACGAAGCAGGGGTATACAAGAAACTCAACCGCCTCGGCTATCAGCATGGCTCGGTAAAGCACGGCAAGAGGCACTATGTACGCGGTAACGTGCATACGAATTCTATTGAGAGCTTTTGGGCATTGTTCAAGCGCAACTATCACGGGACGTATCATTCCATGAGCAAAAAGCACCTGCAGAAATACATTGACGAGGTTTGCTTCCGCTTCAATGGGCGTGAAGGCGACGTGCATGAACTATTCGATGCAGTAACAGAGAAAATTTCGAAGCGTGTTAAACTGTCTTACAAGGCACTTACGGCATGAAGAAGAAAACTTCAAAACGCAAAACTACACACGAACCTATCCCCGCAACCTTTGACGACATACTAGGGGCTATTGCTGGTTCGAAATACAAGAACAAAAAGACTCTAAAGAAGAAGCGTTCAAAATAAACGCATTCGTGGCGTAATGGTAAACGCGCTTGTTTTGTGAACAAGTACGCTTTGGCGTATGTGGGTTCAAGTCCCGTCGAATGCACCTAGGTATCAGCTAGGGTAGTTATGTATATAGTTCCCAAAAGAACTCCCCGCCAGGTGGGGCGGGGAGGTAACACATTGGGCCATCGGGTCGTGGCTGACTATTTGGACACGAGCCGGAGCAGATACAGGGTCGCCGGGAAGCAGACCACGCCAGCTCGGAACGCGAGCCAGTTCATATCCGTGCCTGTGAGCAAACCGTATCCAAAGCTCAACCCGAACACGAGTCCGCTCACGATCACGGTGAGCCAGGTCACAAGGAACGCGACCCGGAAGCCAAGCGGCCTCTGTGCGAAAGGCACGAAGTTGGTCGGATTCGACATCGCTGGCTCCTTTAGACCGGGTTGCCGTCGAGGTCGGTGCCGTTCCACCATGCGCTGACATAAGCCAGAGAGATGGCGACAGCGGCGACCGTTGCCAGGCACCACAGTGTGATATTGAGAGAGCGAACGTGTGGTGCGATCTTGCGGCGGAACTCGATCAGGGCGGGGGAGTCAGTCATTTGGCACTCCTGTTGTCTGCGGGCTAGGTAATCCAGGCCGCTATGTGCGTTCTTTGATATTATATACTAAAACACACGAAAAGTCAAGGGTGGGGGAGCGGTGGCTTAAAACAAGGGCTTTTTAGAGGTTGCACTGCGTATTGCCCTGTGCTAGTATCTACCCACGCCCGTTTGGGCTCCTTTTTTCTGATAGGTGCCGCTTAGTCCACCAGCCGTAAGGCTGGAAAATCAAAAGGGCGAGGTAAACCATTAGAATCGTAACTCCCTAGGTAAGGGGAGTAACCGGCTAACGCCGGCAACTAATTACACAATGGCAAAGAAATCTACTGTCGCGCGCTCTAACAAGGCCCCGAAGTTCAAGTCTCGGGTCGTTCGCCGTTGCTTCCGCTGCGGCCGCAAGCGCGCCTTTATGCGCGACTTCGGTATGTGCCGCGCCTGCTTCCGCGAGGCAGCAAGCGAGGGTCTTATCCCGGGTGTTCGCAAATCTTCTTGGTAACTATATGATGACCGACCCTATTTCAGATATGTTGATCCGCCTCCAGAACGCGTCGCGCGTCGGCCACACGGCTGTCACGCTGCCGTACTCGGCGATGAAGCAGTCTATCGCCAAGGTCCTCGAAAAGGAGGGCTATGTTGCCGATGCTAAAAAGAAGGACAACACGCTCACGATGAGCTTGCTGTACAAAAACAGCCGTCCGGTTATCAACGGTGTTAAACGCATCAGCAAGCCGTCGCGCCGCATGTACGTGGGCGTCCGCGACATCCATCAGGTCAAGCGCGGTGCAGGTTTGCTCGTTATCTCGACCCCAGAGGGTGTCTTGGCCGGCAAAGAGGCACGTGCCAAGCGTGTCGGTGGCGAGCCGTTGTTCGAAATTTGGTAATATTATATGTCACGCTTAGCTAAACGCCCCATCGCTGTACCAGAGAAGACCGAGGTAACCATCTCGGGCTCTACGGTCGCGGTTAAAGGTCCTAAGGGCACCCTGAGCCGCCCAGTACACCGTCTTATCGGTGTCGAGGTTACTCCCGAAGGTGTCCAGGTGTCTCGCAAAGTAGAGAACCTTGAGTCTCAAGCTGCTGTCGGCACCGTCGCTTCGCATATCAAAAACATGATTACCGGTGTTAACACCGGCTTTAGCAAAAAGCTCTTGGTCGAAGGTGTCGGCTACAAGTGGGAGGTTAAGGGCAAGCAGCTCCAGCTCGCGCTCGGCTTTTCGCACCCGGTACTCGTCGATATCCCCGAGGGTCTTACGGTTGTTGCCGACAAGGGCACGCTGACTATCACCGGTATCGATACAGAAATGGTTGGCCAGTTTGCCGCTAACATCCGCGCACTTAAGAAGCCCGAGCCGTACAAAGGCAAAGGTATCCGCTACGAGGGCGAGGTTATACGCCGCAAGCAGGGTAAGAAGGCCGCATAACACACGACTATGGCAACTAACTCAACTACCAAACGAATAGGCAGGATATCGCGTCACAAGCGCATTCGCGCGCGCGTGTCTGGCACGGCCGAGCGTCCTCGCCTTGCTATCTACAAGTCCAACCGCTACTTTGAGGTGCAGATTATCGACGACACGGTCGGCAAGACCTTGGGCTCGGTAAAGCTCGCCGATGCAGTTAAGGCAGGACAGGAGATCGCTAAGAAGGCTAAAGAGAAGGGCGTGTCCTCGGTGGTGTTCGATCGCGGCGGGTTCCGCTTTGCGGGACAGATTATTAAGTTGGCTGATGCGGCTCGCGAGGGCGGACTCAAATTTTAAAATTGTATGCAAGAGGAAACTAACATCCCCAATACTGCAGAGGCACCGGTTGTGACCGAGACCCCTGTTGTTGCTCCTGCGGCAGCGCCTGCCGGCGAGCGCCGCGGAGCCCGTGGCCAGGGCCGCAGTGGTGGCCGTGATGGCCGCCGTGGTCCGCGCCAAGGCAACCGCCCGCCGCGCGCCAAGTCAGAGTTTGACACCAAGATGATCAACATCCGCCGCGTCGCCCGCACCGTTGCTGGCGGCCGCCGCTTCTCGTTTTCAGTCGCTCTTATCATCGGCAACAAAAAGGGCAAAGTCGGTGTTGGTCTTGGTAAGGCAGGCGACACCACGCTCGCTATCGAGAAGGCGACCCGCGATGCTAAAAAGCACATGATCACCGTGCTGCTCGCCGATGACAACTCTATCAAGCACGATGTATCGGCCAAGTTTAATGCATCGGTAGTCAGCATGATGCCAGCCAAGGGCCGCGGTTTGGTTGCCGGTTCGTCGGTACGCCCGGTGCTCGAGCTTGCCGGTATCAGCAACACGGTTGCCAAGCTCCACAGCGGTAGCAAGAACGGTCTTAACAACGCCCGCGCCGCTATTGCAGCATTGAAATCTCTCAAGTCGTAATCTTTCTTACTACCATGCAACTCAACGAACTAAAATCTAGGACTAAACGCGATGGCTCTAAGCGAGTCGGCCGTGGTCGTGCGTCGGGCAAGGGCAAGACCTCGGGTCGCGGTACCAAAGGCCAGAACGCGCGCGCCGGTCACAAAAAGCGCCCAGACGTCCGCGAAAAGCTTAAGAAGCTCCCCAAGCTGCGCGGCTACAAGTTTGCCAGCTTCCGCGAGAAGCCGGCCGTCATCAACCTCTCGACACTCGAGGCAGCGTTTGGCGCGGGCGAGACTATCAACCCGACAGTCTTGGTAGAGCGCGGCCTTATTTCGGTCCGCCGCGGCAAGACGGCCAAGGTTAAAATCTTGGGCGATGGCGAACTCTCTAAAAAGTTCACGTTTGCAGGTTGTTTGGTCTCCGGTGCTGCTCGCTCGAAAATTGAGCAGGCGGGTGGTACCATTCAATAACTGTGAATTCCTTCTTCTCAAAACTCACTCTTCTCTTCACCGACGCACAGCTGCGCAACCGGCTGCTTTTCGTCATAGGCGCACTTGCGGCCTTCCG
>Ga0172379_10008998_pt1 | contig 12429 bp, 13 predicted proteins | sample GrowelOW334metaG_FD_119756 | JGI IMG/M metagenome (GOLD analysis project Ga0172379, IMG submission 119756) | Groundwater microbial communities from an aquifer near a municipal landfill in Southern Ontario, Canada - Groundwater well OW334 metaG | ecosystem: Environmental > Aquatic > Deep... | reverse complement strand
GTAGACCCCGGGCTTGCCCGGGGAACCGACGGAATGAGGATTCCAAAGGAAACATCCTTTGGCCGCCAGGCGTGGTTTCAGACCACGTCGGGCGGAATACCGCTTAAAATATATTTTTGATTCAAATTGTTTCATTTTACCAAATTGAACAACCAAAAAACAGGGACGCCCCTGTTCTTTTATTTGCTTTCTTGCTTATTTGCTTATTGCTTCCCCTTGATTCCTATCGAGGAAATAATTTTTTCAATTGTTTCTTTGCTCGCGTTTACCAAGTTTTCTCCCAGACCCGTGAACACGTAGGCGAAATATCCCGTATCGGTTTCAAAAATATAAAGCGGGCCGCCGCATTCGCCGTTCAATGAAAGCGTCGGGCCTTCCGCAAGGACTTTGTAAACCGTTTTGCCTCCGATTTCCATTTTTTGCACTAATTCCGGATTATTCGTGTCCTTAACCGCCAGAAGATCTTCGTAAAGCTGAACAAATAACGCCTGGCTCACCGATCCCTCCGGTATCTTCCCGGCCAATACACGGAAATCAATACAATCCGCCGCACAAATTTTGGCGATAGATCCGCATTTCCTATTGGTCATCTCTACATCGATCAACCCCTGGGCATAGCGATCATAACTGGCGCCGAAAGACCAATTCCCGGGATAATCCAAGGAAAAACCGTAATTATTTTCGCTGAATGTTTTCCATTTCGAATTATCGGCTTCGGCCTTGGTGGAATTGGAAAACCAGAACAACCCGAAACCCGCAACGGCCAGAATCAGGATACCCGCGGCGGCAGAAATCAATTTATGTCTTTTTACCAGCTTCATGATATCTGTTACAACGATATTTATATTATTATTTCGGAAACTATCCGACATATGCCTGATATTGCCTCAAGATCAGCCAAACCGCAATAGATGCCACCCCAAAGAACACGCCCAGAGCGATAACCATCTTTCTTTTGCATCCACCGCAAGGCTTTTCGTTTTTTGAAACCACTGTTTCTTCCATAACTATTATTTTACCATACCGACAGCCTTGCAACAAAAAGCAGGGCCGGCCCTGCTTTTCTAAATTTTGCTTTTCTTGATTTCCCGCTATTCTTGCTTATGCGCTTATCCCTGCAACGCTTCCTTCACCAGCTTGCTCGCCATCCCGCTGTCCGTCTTTCCTTTGACCTTGGGCATCAATTGCGCCATTACTTTGCCCATATCCTTGACGCTTTGCGCGCCGCTTTGCGCCACGGCTTCGGCAACCAGTTTTTTAACTTCGTCTTCGCTTAATTGAGCCGGCAAGTAACGCGAAAGCACTCCTATCTCCATTTTGGCCTTGTCCGCCAGATCGGCCCGGCCGCCTTGTTCGAATAATATCAGCGAATCACGCAATTTTTTTGTTTCCGCGATAACAACATCAATAATCTCCTCATCGGACAATACCGCCAGCGCGATATCTTTGCCCGCCTTGCTGAATTGGTATTGTTTGTCCTTTTCCTTTATAAGGATCGCGGCCTTGAGCATTTTAAAAACCGAAACCTCCGCATCAAGTTTCCCCTTGAATGCGGTTTTGAAATCCTCGTTGATCTTATCCTTCAACATTTTTAATCCTGATTTATGATTTACGATTTAAGAATTTTAATTCATTCATAAATCATAGATCCTAAGCCATTATTCAGAAATTAGGCCTTCTTCATCTTCTTGATCAGGTCGTACTTTTTCTTGTTTTCAACCTTGCGCAACGCCGATTTTTTCTGCATGTTATCGGACTTCACTCGCTTGACGAACTGGCGCTTGCGCATCTCCAGCAAAATTCCGCTCTGCTGAACCGCCTTTTGAAAGCGGCGCATCATCGCCTGCACGTTCTCACGCTGTTTTTTTCTGATTTCTAATGCCATGTGAATAGTTTATTAGTTTTTAGTAATGAGTTTATGAGTAAAATACAAACTTCACGATTATCCTGTGGCAAAAGGAAGTTCTTCGCCGCCCACCAAATGGATGTGCAAGTGGTCAACCGATTGCCCCGAATCCTTGCCATGGTTGACGATCAGGCGATAACCGCTTTTGTCCACACCCTTGGCCTTGGCAATTTCGGAAACCGCCAGCATCATTTGCGCCAAAACATCCTTATCCGCGCCGCCCGCTTCCTGGATATTGGCAATGTGCTTTTTCGGGATGATCAGGACATGCACCGGATGCACCGGCTTGATATTCTCAAACGCCAGCACCAGATCGTTTTCGAAAACCACCGTGGCCGGTATTTCCCCCTTTATTATTTTGCAAAACACGCACTCCATATATTTAACTTAATTTAAGCTATCCGTCAACCCTATCCGGGAAGACTACTTCTTAAATCTTTTCTTGATCTCTTGCACTACGGTTTCCAGCTTCAGGCTTTCCTGCTTGCCGGTTTCCATGTCGCGCAGGATTATCGTGCCTTCCAAAGCCTCGCGTTGGCCCAAAAGCAAAGTGAATTTGGCACCGTATTTGTCGGCGATTTTCAACTGTGATTTCAACGAATCGCGGTCAAACGATTCGCCTGCCGATATGCCCGCCTGGCGCATATCCTCGAATAATTTCAGGCTCTTTTTCTTGCCCAGGCCTCCCAATTGAGCTAAAAACACTTTTACGGTTTTTTCTTCACCCACTTTGACATCGGCCGCTTTCATGGCCGCCACGATCCGATCCACGCCCAAGCCGCCGCCCATTGCCGGCGTATCCTTGCCGCCCAGCATCTTTACCAAACCGTCGAACCTTCCGCCGCCGCCCAATGCCGCCATCGGCGCACCGTCTTTGCCATCCTGGCAAATTTCAAACACCGTGCGGGAATAATAATCCAATCCGCGCACCAAATAAGGATTCAAGCGGTAAGACAAGCCGATTTCTTCCAAATATTCAAGAACTTCCTTGAAATGGGCTTTACATTCGTCGCACAAATGGTCAACAATCTGGGGTGCCTGTGTTTTGGCGTTCTGGCATTTTTCCTCCTTGCAATCCAAAATTCTCAAGGGATTCTCTTTCACCCGGCGTTTGCAATCGGTGCAAAGAACCGCTTCGCGGCTCCGCAGATAGCTTGCCAATGTCTTGCGGTAATACGGCCGGCAAATGCCATCGCCAATGCTGTTGACCTCGATCATGATATCGTTAAGCTTCAGCTCTTTGAGAATATTGTAGTAGATCTGGATGATCTGTGCGTCAACAATGGACGCTTTTTCGCCAATGACCTCGAAACCCAGTTGCGTGAACTGGCGGAAACGGCCCGCCTGCGGCCTTTCATAACGGAAAAACGGCCCGTAATACCAAAGCTTCACAGGCTGGGGCCAGTTGGCCATCCCGTTTTCCAAATATGACCGCACCACTGAAGGCGTGCCTTCGGGCCGCAAAGTCAGCGAATCCCCGCCTTTGGTTTTCAAAGAGAACATCTGTTTCTGGACAATATCGGTCGTGCTGCCAGTTCCCTTCACGAACAGATCGCTATTCTCCATGATCGGAGTTTCTATCCGGCTGAAGTTGTAAAATTCCGCGATCTCTTTGGCGGTTTCATAAACTTTCTCGTAATATTTCTGGTCATCCGGCAAAATGTCGTGCATCCCGGTCACCGCTTGGAATTTTGAAGCCATATTGCAAGCTTAAAGCGTAAAGATAAAAGTTTAAAGTAAAATCCAATCCCATGATTTCGGCATTTTACTTTTAGCTTCGCGCTTTTAGTTTTTAACTTTTAATATTTCGGCGTTTCGATCTTCGACAGATCGGTTAAAGGCCATAACCTGAATTCAACCTTGCCAATAATATCCCTTTGCGGCAATTCCCCCCAATCTTGCGAATCGGAAGAATAAGGCCGGTTGTCCCCTAAAACAAAATACTGCCCGTCGCTTAATTTATAGGCAGGCATATCGGGCGCTTTCAAATTCGCCGGGATGTAACCCTCGCTTAGGGTTATCTCCTTGCCGTCGGCACCCGCAACTATCACGTTGCCACCCCTGATCTCCACGGTCTCGCCCGGCAAACCAATGATCCTTTTAATAAAGCGCTTCGTTGTGTCCCGCGGATACTTGAAAACAACAACCTCGCCCCTTTCCGGCTGGCGGAAACGATAGGACAGCTCATTGACGATCAAATAATCCGCCTCATGGAAATTAGGCTCCATCGAGGATCCCTGGATCACGAACGGCTGGAACAAAAAATAGCGGATCGGAATCACAATCGCGAGCGCCAATACTACTATTTTAACCACTTCCCATGAAAATTCTCCGACAGCTCTTATTGCGGAAGACATGTGTTGTAAATAATTAATTTTTTACTTAAATTGGCTTAAAACAAGTTAATTATACCAAAAAAATCCGTCTTGGGCAAGACTAGCGCGACACTATACTAATGCCATCGATTTAGAACGTTCAAACCCGGCCAGATTTCGACGAACGACGACGAAAGTGTATCCAATACGATACATTGAGGAGGAGAAAGAGAAGGAGAAAGTTGAAAGATGATTGGATTTCAACGTTCCCTTCCGGGCAGGACTCCTTTGACCAATCTTCGTCGTTACTTCGGATCTAGCGTACTTTCGGAAGTACGTTTCGCTCCTCGCGCCTAGAATCTTGGCCAAAGGAATCCTGCTAAATCGACGGCATTAGTATAGCGTCGCGCTGGATTCTGCTATAATAAACCTGAAAAACCAAAAATCATGACTAAAGATAACGGACAAAAAGCAGTGCTGATAATCGGGTTGGGAAACCCAGGAAAGGATTACCGCAATACCCGGCACAGCCTGGGATTCATGGCGGTAGAGGCTTTCGCGAAAAAACATTCTTTCCCGGATTTTTCGATGGTTGAAGACAATACCATGGTTTCAACCGGGAATCTCGGCGACAAAACGATAATCCTGGCAAAACCGCAGACATTCATGAACAAGTCCGGATATTCGGCAAAACGGCTGGCGAAACATTATTCCCTTTTCAAAGGCAAAGACTTCTCGAATTTCTGGGTGATCAATGACGACCTGGACATCGAGCAAGGAAAAATAAAAATCGTCCAAAACCGCGGCGCCGCCGGGCACAAAGGCGTCCAATCCATCATTGACCAAATGAAAACCAAAAACTTTGTCCGGTTCCGCTTGGGCATCCAGCCAAAAACCGAAACCCAGAAAAAGATCCCGACTGAAAAGTTGGTATTGAAAAAAATTTCCCCCGAGGAACAGGTCGAATTCGACAAGGCCGTTGATCTTGCCATCGCGGCAATAGAAGCCAGCATCAACGGAGGCATCGAAAAAGCGATGACCGAATATAACCAATAGCCAACCGATTAATTCCAAATCCAATTCAGTAAAAATTATATTTTGAGCCGGGCCATCCGTAACGATCCGGCTTTTTGCTTCCTCGGCGAAGGTTTGAGATAATCAAAAATATATTTTAAACGGTATTCCACCCGGCGTGGTACACCCCGGGGCAAAGCCCCGAGGTATTGCACTCAATAAAGCACCCCAATCATCCAAAATTTTTTGCAACAAAAAAAATGGTGTATAGTAAAAAAGTAAATGGACAATATCGGACAAATATCATTTATAAAAAACGGCGAGGATGGTTTTCCTGAAAGATTGCGGAACATCCCAAGCGCGCCGAAAATTCTGTATTTCCGGGGGCAACTGCCGGTTGAGGATGAAAAATTTATTGCGGTCGTCGGCTCCAGGATCTGTTCGGATTACGGCAAGCGCGCCGCCAACGATATCTGCCAGAAACTGGTTGATGCCGGTTTCATTATTGTTTCGGGGCTCGCTCCGGGGATCGACACGCTGGCGCATACCGTGGCAGTGGAAAACCATTGCCGCACGGTCGCGGTCTTGGGAACCGGCATTGACAAAACCAGCCTCTATCCCCAATCAAATCTTGACTTATCCGGGGAAATAGTTAAGAATGGCGGCTGTCTGTTAAGCGAGTATCCGGAAGGTACCCGGGGAGCTAAATTCACTTTTCCCCAGCGTAACCGGATAATCGCGGGTCTTTCTTTGGCCACGATCATTATCGAGGCAAAGCAAAGGTCTGGTTCGCTCATAACCGCCACGCTGGCGAAAAAATACGGCAAACCGGTTTTCGCGGTTCCGGGTTCGATATACTCATTGAATTCCGGCGGTTGCAACGAATTGATACGGCAGGGCGCCATACTGACCCGCAATGCCGAGGATGTCCTAACCGCTTTGGGCCTATCAATACCGGAAAAAGCGGCCAAAAGTCTCAACACCGCCAATCCGGAAGAAAAGTTAATATTGGAAGCGATATCCGGCGAAGCGCTGGAAATCGACAAGATCATCGCCAAAACAAAATTAGCGCCGCAAACAGTTTTAAGCGTTATCCCGGTTCTGGAAATCAAAGGCATCATAAAAACCGCGGGCGGCACAAAATATTACCTAAACAAGTAATTTTCAGTTTTCAAATTCCAATTTTCAATGAATAATACAATGTTGCAATGAAGCAAACGGAATACGGTTTATTTGTTTGGAAATTGATTCATTGAAAATTTAGATTATGCAACTCATCATTGTCGAATCACCCACAAAAGCCAGAACCCTCCAAGGGTTTTTAGGTTCGGGCTATAAAATACTTTCGTCGTTCGGACACGTCCGCGACCTGCCCAAAGGCGCTTTTAGCGTTGATATTGAACACGATTTCACGCCCAAATATACCCTTACCGCCAAGGGAAAAACCACGGTCAAGGCTTTAAAAGAAGAAGTCAAAAAAGCCGACAGCGTGCTTATCAGCACTGATCCTGACCGTGAAGGCGAAGCCATTGCCTGGCATTTAATCGAAGCCCTGAAACTCAACGGGAAGAACGGCAAACCCTACCAGCGCATCGAATTCCATGAAATCACCAAAGGCGCGATCGACGCGGCCTTGAAAAATCCGCGTCAGATCGACGAAAACCTGGTAAACGCCCAGCAAGCGCGCCGCATCCTCGACCGTATTGTCGGCTATCAGCTATCGCCTTTTCTTTGGAAAAAAATCGCCAAAGGCCTTTCGGCCGGCCGCGTGCAATCGGTGGCCGTGCGCCTGATATCCGAACGCGAACGGGAAATTTTGGCGTTCAAGCCCGAAGAATACTGGGAAATCGCCGCGCTTTTGAAAAACACAAAAAACCAGCCCTTGAAAGAATTTACCGCCAAACTGTCAAAGGCAAACGGCAAAAATCTGGATAAACTGGAATTAAAAAATAAAAAGGCTAGCGACGCGATCGTCAAAGATTTGGAAAACGCAGCATATTCGATTGCCGCCATCGAACGTAAAGAAACAAAAAAGAATCCCCTGCCTCCGTTCACCACTTCAACATTGCAGCAAACCGCGTTCCAAAAATTCCATATGACCGCCAAAGCCACAATGACCGTGGCCCAACAGCTTTACGAAATGGGTTTGATCACCTACCACCGTACCGATTCGCTCAACCTGTCGGCGCAATCATTATCCGCGGCCCAGGATTTCATCACTAAAAATTACGGTACCCAATACTGGCCGGGCCACGCCAACACCTACAAAACAAAAGCCAAAGGCGCCCAGGAAGCCCACGAAGCAATCAGGCCGGCGTACGCCGATCAAACGCCCGAAATGGCCTCCAAGGATAAAAACCTCGTCAAAACCCAATACAAGCTCTACGAATTGATCTGGCAAAGATTTATTGCCAGCCAGATGAACCCGGCGATAATCGACAGCATCGGCATCGATATAAACGCCACGGTAAATTCCGGCGCAAATTATGGTTTTAAAGCCAACGGCCAAACCCTTAAATTCGACGGCTACCTGAAAGTCTATCCGGTAAAATTCGAGCAGCTGGAACTGCCGCAAATGGAAGATGGCGAAAGCCTGGAATTCATAAAACTCGACCCGACCCAGCATTTCACCAAACCGCCGGCACGGTTCAACGAAGCCAGCCTTATCAAAGCGTTGGAAGAGCAAGGCATCGGCCGCCCGTCAACCTACGCGCCGATCATCACCACCATTCAGACCCGGAACTACATTGAAAAGGACGAAAAGAAAGCTTTTAAGCCCACGGAAATGGGACTCATGGTTAATGATATTCTGGTCGCCCATTTCCCGCAGATCGTCGATATCGGCTTTACCGCCAAAATGGAAGAGGAGTTCGACGAGATCGCGGACGGCAAAATGGATTGGGTAAAAGTCTTGCGCGATTTTTACACCCCATTCAAAGAAAACCTGGACGCCAAATACAAAGAAGTGGAAAGCAAAAAAACTGAAGTTGTCGCCACCGACAAATTATGCCCCAAATGCGGCGCCAATCTCGTCATCAAAATGGGACGTTTCGGAAAATTCTACGCCTGCCCGAAATTCCCGGAATGCAAACACACGGAAAACATGGAACCCGCCAAACCGGCATTCGAAGTGGAAATCCCCTGCCCCAAATGCAAGACCGGGCATGTCGTGGAAAAGAAAACCAAAAAGCGCAAAATCTTCTACGGCTGTTCGGCCTACCCCGATTGCGACTTTGCCCTCTGGGACAAACCCACCGGCGCCAAGTGCGAAAAATGCGGCGCGCTTATCACCCAAACCCTGCGCGGCATCGAAAAATGCTCAAACAAAGAATGCCAAATTAAACAAAAATCAGCTTGACGACAAGCTGATTTTTGTTTAATTTGGCCTCAGCAATAAAATTCCCAATTTAATGGGATCGAGGAACGAGTGATGACGGAACCAGATAAATCAGGCGGTGGCAATCGAGTGGCAACCGCAATTCTATCGGGAAAACTCCCGATAGACGCAACGCCCTTGGAGTTAATGGAGATACGACGCTTAGCTCCCAGCGAAAGCGAAACAAGGAAAAATGCGCTAATCGCATTAACAACCGCGGCCGGCGATTTCAAAGCATGGGACACTGCTCTTTATCATGCCCTTGTCCGCGATCACGAGGCGCAAGACATAACCGCAAAAAAAGCGACCGAGGCGGCAGAATCGGTTTACCATCTTAAAAGCCTGAGTGTTCATGCGACACCAGAACAACAGGATCTAATTCTGGAAAGACTAAAGGAAATGCTGGAATCGGCAATATACGCGGAATGTGAAGGGTTTCTTAGCGATTCCCACCCGCTGATTTCAACGCAGCTAATGTCACGTATGGAGGAACTCGCGTCAAACGACAGCGAGCGGCTGCGCTTGTGCCAAAAGCTCGTACTACCCAAATCAGTAGAATTAAGAGAACTCAAAAAAAGACTACTTGACGCCCTCTCGAAAAGCTCTTCACTAGGGCTACAGAAATGGTTTGAAGTATATTCCGAAACTTCCGATCTGAACAACGGATTAAGAACAGTGGCTTGGGACCAAATGCAAAAAATCCAAGCGGGAGCAAGCGGTACGGCCTAGAAAATCCGTCCGCTATTTTTTTACTTGAAGCATAATTGCAATGCCAAAAATTGACAAAACACCATAAAAATTGATAATAGATAGATGTTTGTAGTGGCTTTAATGCCACTAAAAATAAGCCGAAGTGGTGAAATTGGCATACACGCAGCACTCAAAATGCTGTAAGGGCAACCTTGTGTGGGTTCAACTCCCACCTTCGGCACAAAAAATTCCGCGCTAACGCGCGGAATTTTCGTTTATGGATTATAGTTAATCGCTTATATCTAAATTCCCAAATTAGGATCGGATACTAAATCCTCCGGATTTTTGGCCATCTCGCCCCGCTTCCAGGCAAAATAAGCCGCAACGCCGGCCATAGCCGCGTTATCGCAGGAAAGGTCGCGAGATGGCGCCAGGAATTTAAATTTATTTTTTGATTCTTTTATCTTTTTTCTAAATTCGTCTCTTAATGCATGGTTGGCGCTCACTCCTCCGCCGATAATTATCGACTTAACGTTAAACTCAATCGCGGCGCGCATGGTTTTGGAAACCAGCACATCGATGATCGATTGCTGGATCTCGTAACTCATGCCCTGGGAATAAATTTTCGATTTTTGCGTTTCCAGCGTCTGCTTCTGGTGCAAATACAAAACCGCGGTCTTCAGCCCGGAAAAACTGAAATTGAAATTTTTCCGGTTCAACATCGGCCGGGGAAGTTTAATACCGGATTCTTTATTTCCGCTCTTCGCGAATTTTTCCGCGCATTTGGCAATTTCCGGGCCGCCCGGATAGCCCAATCCCAATATCCGCGCAGCTTTATCGAAACACTCGCCCGCGGCGTCATCTTGGGTCTCGCCCAGCAATTTATATTCACCGATTGCCGTTGCCAAAAACAACAGCGTGTGTCCGCCGGACACCACCAGACACACTGCCGGCAAATAATCTTTCTTGAATTTTTCCTCGCCGATCCCCAAAGTAAGCAAATTCGCCAAAAAATGCGCCTCCAAATGGTTGGCGCCCACCAACGGCAAATTGCATTTTTTCGCCAGGTTTTGCGCGAAGTTTATGCCTGTCCACAAACAAGGGTCCAGCCCCGGACCCTTGGTCACCCCTATAAATTTAATCTTGGAAACCGCGAATTTTTTAATTGCCTTCTCAAAAACCAGCGGCAGGTTTTTCTGGTGCTCGCGTTTCGCCAAAAAAGGATAAACGCCGCCATAACCGGCGTGCAACTGGGTTTGTGAAGAAACAACATTCGAAAGCGCTTCGATCTTTTTCAATTTGTCCTTGGATTCTTTTGCCCGCAAAACACTGATCGAAGTATCGTCACACGAAGTTTCAACAGCTAAAAAGTAAATCTCTCTGTTTTTGTTTGAAAATTGGCTCATTGTAAATTCATTGAAAATTGGAAACTGAAAATTATTTCGCGGCCTCTATCGCCAGTTTCACCGCTCCGACAACCGGCTCGCCCACCACCACAAAATCGAATTTTCCCGGATAATAGCGGTCGATCTCGTTCATTGCCGTATCGGCCACCCAGCGCGATTTGTAAACCCCGCCGACAAGGACCAAGGGAACCGGCTCGGAAAAAATCAGCTTGGCCGCCGCCACGCGCACCGAACGCGAGATTTCCTTTCCGGCAGTCACTAAAATTTCCCTGGCGATCTTATCGCCATCGGTCGCGGCCTCGTCGCACAATACCGCCAGTTTCGCCAATTCCCCTTCCGAATCCTGGAAAATGAACCTCAATAATTTGTTGATATTTTTATATTTGTATTTCCTAAACACCAAATCAGCCAGAGATGTTTTTTCACCGCGGCCATCGAGATATTCGGCAACTGCTTCCATAACCTTATTGCCGATCCATTTGGCACTGCCCTTGTTAACCCATCCCTGGTTGTTCACCAATATTTCCTGACCGCCATTCCAGCCGTGTATCGCGGTTCCGGTTCCCGCAATCGCGACAATGCCATCATGGCCGCTTGCACCCGAACGAAATGCAACTAATTGGTCGGAACCAATATTCAATTTTGCGGAAAAAATTTTCGTCAGTTTTTTTTGTTTTTTTAGTTCTTTGACGATATTGGCTTTTTCGTTTTTATATTCTTCTTCAACATCCGGAATCCCAATAAAAATAGAAGTTATCTTTATATTTCTTTTTCCTTTTAAAACGCCTGCAATCCCTGCCGTTAAATTTTTGACAGCCTCAGCTACCCCGACATTGCGCGGCGCCGAGCTGCCGCTTACCGCCCGCGCAACTATCTTGCCATCCATATCCGCCAAAACCACGGCGGTTTTTGTCCCGCCGCCATCCACCCCGATCACAAATTGGTTTTTCGCTTTATCAATCATTGGATTGCTTATTTCTTGATTTTACCACAAAAAAATATTTTTCTCCCAAAAACAAAATAAGGGAAGCTCAACGGGCCTCCCATGCAATCAATTCCAATTCAATCCGTTCTCTCCCAGTTCTCTAAATAGAGATCGATTCTGGATAATGCGGGAATTCGGATTATTTACGTCCCCATCGAAGAACCTGTCGAAATGGGTTCTTCTACGAACTATCGATTCCGAAAAATCTATCGCCCCCGGAGCTTGATCATCCAAGGGTGAATGCATCGGCATTCCTTTCTCCCTCCTAATTTATTGTTTAAATCTAAATAACAAATACACAACCAACAGTCAAATAAGGCCGTCCCCACCATACAACCATCCCCACCAATTTTAACAACCCCATCTTAATACCTAAGATAGGACAAAATACAAAAGTATAAAAAATCCGGCCTTAAGCCGCTAAAATAAAATGGAAAAGAGGATCCGTGGGTATTGCTACCGCGCGGATTCCTCAAGTTATTCAAATCTCAGCCAAGTATGCACCGAACGGCCATCCTCGGCCAGTTCGCCCATACCATTCGTCTTTTCCAGGCAAATTTATATTCCCCGAAAGGAACTCGTAAAAAATTGCAAATCTGCCACTTTCTTTTTACAATAAATTAAGTTCTTGCGTCGGGGTATTAACCCCGCCGCAACCAGAGGATGTTTCCTCCAAGATTACTTGAGTTTTACTAAGGGCTCCTCATTCTTTTTGTTCCCCGCAGCAAGCTGACGGG
>Ga0172379_10008997_pt1 | contig 12429 bp, 16 predicted proteins | sample GrowelOW334metaG_FD_119756 | JGI IMG/M metagenome (GOLD analysis project Ga0172379, IMG submission 119756) | Groundwater microbial communities from an aquifer near a municipal landfill in Southern Ontario, Canada - Groundwater well OW334 metaG | ecosystem: Environmental > Aquatic > Deep... | reverse complement strand
TCCAGATAAAGAACTACATTAACGATCAATCTCACCATCAGGTCGATCCACCACGAACGCTCTTTGAGTAGGCGGAGCCTACAAGACAGAAACCACCGGCGATTGAGCCGGTGGTTTTCATTGTAAAATGGCGGTAATCATTGTATTCTAAAAGGACTAATTAAATTAAATTTCAATATTATGACTAATGAACAAAAAGGAGTGATCTTGTCGGATGCGTTGATAGCGCGGCTTTTGCCGGAGGAACTTTTTACTCCTGAGGAATTGGAGAAACGATATCCGTCGCGGGAATTGGTGGCGGGAGCGATGGTGACGCGGATCGCGCCGAGTCCGACGGGACCGATGCATGTGGGGAGTTTGTATACGGCGCTCATGTCGGAGAGGTTGGCACATCAAACGGGTGGGGTTTTTTATTTGCGTAATGAAGATACTGATAAAGCGCGCGAAGTTGAAGGTGCGGCGGAATTTATTGTTGGTTCTTTGGAATTGTATGGGATCAAAGTTGACGAAGGAATGACTGCGACCGGAGAAGAAAAAGGGAATTATGGTCCGTACAAACAAAGTGCGCGGGAAAAAATTTACAAAACATATATAAAAGAACTTTTGAAAAAAGGACGCGCGTATCCGTGTTTTTGTACGACCGAGGAATTGGACGCACTTCATAAAGAACAAGAGGCTGCGGGAGTTCGCCCGGGATATTACAGCACGTGGACAAAATGGCGTGATCGTTCGGAAGAAGATGTTGCGAAAGCGCTTGATGAAAAAAAAGCGTTTGTTATTCGTTTCAAGTCGCTCGGAGATTTTGAAAAAAAAGTAAAAGTGAAAGATATTTTGAAAGGGGAAATGGAACTTTCCGAGAACGATCAGGACACCGTTATTTTAAAATCTGATGGAATGTTGCCGACCTATCATATGGCGCACGCGGTGGATGATCATTTGATGCGAACGACGCACGTGATCCGTGGAGATGAATGGCTTTCTTCCGTGCCGCTTCATATCGAGCTTTTTAACGCGTTTGGTTGGGAGGTTCCTGAATATGGACACTTGGCGCCGATCACAAAAATGGACGGAACATCGCGCCGCAAACTTTCAAAACGAAAAGATCCCGAGGCAAGTATCGCGTTCTATGGAGAACAAGGTTATCCTGCGGAAGCAGTGACCGATTATTTGCTCAACTTGGCAAGTTCGGATTTTGAAGCGTGGAAAAAAGAAAATCCCGAAAAACCAAATCGCGAATTTATGATCACACTTGAAAGACTCGCGCGGTCATCCGGTCCGCTTTTTGATTTTGTAAAATTAAACGACATCAGCAAAGAGATCGTTTCCCGACTTTCCGCGGAAGAAATTTATCGTCGCGGTTTGGAATGGGCGAAAAAAAATGATGAGAAATTGGCGGTTGAAATGGAAAAAGATCCAAAGTACACGACAACAATATTCAATATTGAACGCGAAGGCGCGGAGCATGTGAGAAAAGATATTGCAAAGTGGTCGGATATTCGTTTTGAAATTTCTTATTTCTTTGACTCGCTTTTTGTGTTTGATCACGAAGCGGCGGAAACACTTCTTACGGGAGCAAAAGAAGAAGATATTCGTTCAGCAATAGAATTATTCTTCAAAACATACGACACGAACGACGATCGAGACGTTTGGTTCGGAAAGATAAAAGCATTGGGCAAAGAGATCGGGTATGCCGAGAACGCAAAAGAATACAAAGCTGACAAAGAAAAATTCAAAGGACAGGTCGGCGATGTTGCCAAGATATTCCGCGTTCTTTTGACTGGAAGAACAAATACGCCCGATCTTCACTCTATTATGAAGGTTATGGGCCGAGAACGAGTGGAAAAACGGCTGAAAATTAGTCTATAAAGTCCATAAAGTCAAAAGTCTATAAAGTCACGACGAAAAACGCGTGAGAGTTCGTCTTTGCGAGCGGAGCGAAGCAATCCAGGGTTTATATCACATACTCCTAGATTGCTTCGTCGTACCTCCACACTGGAGCTGTCCACTCATTGGATCTTTTGTTTCTCTCCCTACGCGAGCAGTACACCTTTTTGATATTTTCGCTCGTACCTCGCAAAATATCTAAAGAAGGTCTTGCGCGATGGGTCCCTTCCCATTCCTCACCTCGCAAAGACGACGTTATAATATAAATATTTTACCCGCGCTTTTTGAGGTGAGTTTTTTACTTGGAGGTTTAACCTCCAAGTTTGACGAAGGTTGCACTCGGCCTCTTTTTGTTTTTTAACTTTTACTCACACTTTTCGTATAGGGCTTTTTTTGGTACAATTACGCGCATGATAATTACATTTTACGGTTTAGAATTTATTAAGGCTCAGACAGGCGACGTTATCGTGGCTTTTGATCCGATCGGCAAAGATTCTTCTTTTAAGAATTCTCGTTTTGGAAGCGATCTGGCACTCGTAAGTCTTTCGGATAAAGATTTTAACGGTGTTGATCAACTTACCTATAAAGAAAAAGCACCGTTTGTTGTTTCCGGTCCGGGCGAATATGAGGTCAAAGAAATTTTCGTGAAGGGATACGGAACGAATTCAAAGTATGGCGGAAAGGATCATATTAATACGATCTATTCGGTGAAGTTCGATGAGATCAACTTTTGTCATTTGGGAGCGCTCAGCAGTATCGATCAAGTGACAAGCGAGATCATCGAAGGACTTGGTGATATTGATATTCTTTTTGTTCCGATCGGGGGAGGGGATGTTTTGGAAGCTGCCGAGGCGTATAAGATCGCAACAAAGCTCGCACCGCGGATTATCATTCCAATCCATTACGATGAGACTGCTAAAAAACAGTTGGATGCGTTTCTTAAAAATGCCGGAGCCGACGGTCTTGCTCCAGTAGATAAATTGACCATCAAGAAAAAAGATATTTTGGAGAAAGAAGGCGAGATCGTTCTTTTGAAGTCACAATCATAATTTTAAAGAATAATGTTATTTCAAGAATACATCGAACAAATACAGAAAAAACCCGTCCAAGACAGGAAGGTGATCGCTCTTATTGTGACGAGTATTTTATTTGTCTGTTTTACCGGTATCCTTTTCAAACTTGGAGGTTTTGCCATATCAACGCGTCCGGCTGCTGATGAGAAGGTTCAAAATTCAGTAAATGATCTGAGTAAGCAAACATCCGGTTTTTTTGATCAGACAAAAGGTCAATTCAATGAGTTTTCTTCTTCGACAAAAGCGATCAATGATCAGTTGCAAACAATGAACAGTTTGCTTGCAAGTTCGACAGCAAGTTCAACTTTGGGAAATACATCAAGCACAACAACGGTACAAAATTGATAGAACAGAATTTATTTTTTATGGTATCATAGCAAAACATTATTATGGCTGAAGAAAAAAAAGGAGTAATAGGAGAAGGTTATATCGAGAGTGAACACATTCTTCCGCGAGATATTTCTACGGAGATGAGAGAATCGTATTTGGATTACGCGATGTCGGTCATTACGATGCGCGCGCTTCCGGATGTTCGAGATGGTTTGAAACCGGTGCATCGCCGCATTCTTTTTGCGATGAACGACATGGGACTTACGAGTTCCGCCAAATTCCGAAAATCCGCCGCAGTAGTCGGAGATGTTTTGGGAAAGTACCACCCGCACGGCGATTCATCGGTGTATGAAGCCATGGTGAAAATGGCACAGGATTTCTCATTCAGATATCCGCTTGTTTTGGGACAAGGAAACTTCGGTTCGATCGATGGAGATTCTGCCGCCGCTATGCGTTATACCGAGGCGAAGATGTCGCGTTTGTCAGCAGAGATGTTGCGCGATATCGAGAAAGAAACCGTTGATCTCGTTCCCAACTACGACAGCACGAGAAAAGAACCGACTGTTCTGCCTGCAGCCGTTCCAGCACTTTTGCTCAACGGAACCCTGGGTATCGCCGTCGGTATGGCAACCAATATTCCACCGCACAATCTTTCAGAACTTTGTGATGCGACGGTGCACTTGATCGAGAATAAAGAAGCGACGACCGACGATCTTTTGCAATTCGTGAAAGGTCCGGATTTCCCAACGGGAGGTATCGTGTTCGGACAAAAAGATATTCAACATGCCTATGGTTCAGGTCGCGGCGGCGTGGTGTGTCGCGGAGAGGCTGAGATCGTTGAAGGAAAATCAACACAGATCATCATTACGTCACTTCCGTATCGCGTGAACAAATCCACGTTGGTTGAAGCTATCGCGGATCTCGTTCATGAAAAGAAGATCGACGGTATCAAGGGTTTGCGCGATGAATCGACAAAAGATATTCGCGTGGTGATCGATCTCAAGAGCGGTTCGTATCCTCAAAAAGTTTTGAACTACTTGTACAAGCACACCGAACTTGAATCAACGTTCCATTACAACATGGTGGCGTTGGTTGGAGGTGTTCCACAAACACTTTCTCTCAAATCGATATTGGAAGAATTCATTTTGCATCGACAGATCATCGTTACACGACGAGCGCAGTTCGATCTCAGAAAAGCGGAAGAACGCGCACATATCTTGGAAGGTTTGAAGAAAGCGCTTGATCATATCGATCAGGTCATCAAGATCATTAAAGCCTCAAAGGATACGCCGACCGCGCATGCGAACCTGATGAAAGAATTCAAGTTCTCGGATCGACAAGCGACAGCCATTCTTGAAATGCGTTTGCAGAAATTGGCGGGACTTGAGCGAAAAGCGATCGAAGACGAATTGAAAGAAAAACTCGAGCTCATTGCCGAATTAAAGAAATTGTTAGCAAGTCCAAAGATGATCTTGAAAGTCGTGAAAGATGAATTGCTTGAGATCCGAGCAAAATACGGCGATGAACGAAGAACGCGTGTGATGAAACATGCGGCAAAATCGATCTCGGTCGAGGATATGATCCCCGATGAGGAATCGATGCTCGTGTACACGCAAGGCGGCTATGTAAAACGAACGAATCCCGATGAATATCGCGCGCAACGTCGCGGCGGTGTTGGGGTGGTTGATCTTGATACGAAGGAAGAGGATTTTATCACGATATTCTTGAACACAAACACGCATAGCGATCTGTTGTTCTTCACCGATCAAGGAAAGGTCTATCAGATAAAGATGTATGATATCCCGGAAGGAAAACGAGCAACAAAAGGAAAATCGATCATGAACTTCCTCTCACTTGGACAAAGCGAACATGTTACATCGGTTCTTGCAATGCCAAGCGAAGTGAAAGCGCGTGAACAACTTTCTCTCATGATGGTCACGAAACAAGGTACGATCAAAAAAGTCGCCGCTGAAAGTTTCAAGGATGTTCGAAGAAGCGGACTTATTGCGATCAATCTTGCGGAAGGTGATGAATTGCTCTCAACTATGTTCGTTGGTGGCGGAGACACGCTTCTTTTGGTTACATCGCTCGGACAATCCATTCACTTTAAGGAAAAAGAAGTTCGACAAATGGGACGCACCGCAGCCGGAGTTCGCGGGATCAAATTGGGCACGGGCGACAAGATTATTGAAGCCGGTGTGGTAAAGAAGGAATATGAAAAGCCCGAGATCATGGTCATTTCTGAGAACGGTTTTGGAAAACGTACTGATATCGGAGAATACAAAGTTCAAGGACGTGGAGGCTCGGGAATCAAAACGGCAAAAGTCACGGCAAAAACCGGAAAGATCATGTCTGCAAAGATCGTCACTAAAGAAACCGATGAACTCGTCGCCATTTCAAAGAAGGGACAGGTGATCCGAACGAACATGGAAGAAATTCCAAATCTCGGACGACAAACTCAGGGAGTAAAGATCATGAAACTTCGCGAAGGGGACAGTATTGCGTCGTTGATTTGTTTTTAGGTAAGGCCGCTTCGCTTTTAGGCTACTAGGCCGTCCGTTTGTCTAAAGACAAACAAGACTTCTAGGCGATTAGGAAAAAAGGAAAAAAATGCACAGGCTTCGCCTGTGCATTTTTCGTTAGTCGTTCTCGTCCCTAGTAGCCTAAAAGTTCGATATGTCTTTAGACATATCGACGGCCTAAAAGCGAAGCGGCCTAAAAGCCTAAGTAAAAAACTGTGTATAAGTAACCTCGCAGTGCATTTAATTACTTTTTACAAAGTGTTACAATAGACCCATGTCATTCGCAAGTCCGGAAAGCAATATTATGCAGTTGGGAAAGATCGACGGGTTTTTGGTCGCTGATTTTGGGGCGGGCTCGGGAGCATATACCATTCCGCTCGCACGTAAGGTTGGAGAAAAGGGGCGCGTGTATGCGATCGAAGTTCAAAAAGAATTATTGCCAAGAATAAAGAATACCGCGATGAATCAGGGTCTTTCAAACGTTGAGGTTTTGTGGGGCGATATCGAACGTAATATGGCGACGAAACTCGCCGATAGTTCGGTGAATTTGGTTATGATCGCAAATGTACTTTTTCAAGTGGAAAACAAACTTGGATTGGTGAGGGAAGCAAGACGTGTTTTAAAACTGGGAGGAACATTAATGGTTGTTGATTGGAAAGATTCATATGGTGGTTTTGGTCCGCAATCGGCTTTTATCGTTCCACCTATGGAGGCACGAAAATATTTTGAAAAGGAAGGCTTTGTGTATGAAAAAGATATACAAGCCGGTGAACAACATTATGGATTTATTTGCAAAAGAGTGTACTAGCGTTTTTTATTGAAACGATCTTTGAACTTCTTTTTATTACAAACACGACGTTAATTTTTTTGAAAAAACAATGAAAAAAATGAGCACATTCCAACTCGCAGTTCTTGTGATATTTGGATTTTCTATTTTTATCGGAGTGATGATCTTTGCTTTGAAACCGCGTGCCACAAAAGAAGGTGAGGTTGATTATGGTACGGTGAATGTGTGGGGAACGCTTCCTGCGAGCGTTATGAATGATATTACGCGCACTATGGGTGTAAAGATGGATGTAAAATACACTCAAAAATCAGAAAGTTCGTTGTTGCCGGACATGATACAAGAACTTGCAAAAAAAAGTGTTAATACTCCGGATGCGGTGATCCTTCCTCCCGGAGAGTTTACAACCTATCAACCATACCTTTTTTCTTTACCTGAAACATTGGTAACAGAAAGTTCTCTTCGCAGTACTTTTGTCGGGCAAGCCGATGTATATTCCGGAAAAGCGGGAATATACGCGCTTCCACTCGTTGTCGATCCAATGGTCATGTATTGGAACACTGATATTTTTTACTCGAATGCGGAAAGTTTACCACCGACACTTTGGGATGAATTTGGTACCCTTGCTCCTAAAATGACCATTCTTGGGGACGATAAACTTATTGTAAAAAGAAGTACGATTCCTTTTGGAGAATATACGAATATAACGAATGCAAAAGATATTATTTCAATGCTCATCATGCAATTCGGTGTGCCGATCATTTCTTCCAATAAGGGTGTTTTGGACGTTGATGTGAATAGTCCGGTCAAAGACGTGCCGCAACCCGGTGTTGAGGCCCTTGAATTTTATATGCAATTCTCGAATAAAGATCTTCCGACCTATTCATGGAATCGATCACTTCCAACATCAAAAGACATGTTTACAACAGGGGATAGTGCCGTTTATTTTGGATACGCAAGTGAATTTTTCGAGATCGAAAAAAGAAATCCTCATTTGAAATTCGACGTTGCCATGGTTCCTCAACAAAGGGCGACAAGCAATAAATTAACTTTCGGAAAAATGATCGGTATTTCCATATTGAGTAACAGTCGAAATCAAACGGGAGCGGCAAAAATGATCGAAATACTTGCCGGGGGCGGAGTTGCAAAAGATACGACGTATGTGCAAAAAATATCTGACGGGCTTAATTTGCCGCCGGCGCATCGTATTTTGCTCGCAAAGAAACCAAAGGGTATTTCTCCCGCAATGTCACTTTTCTATGATGCGGCACTTATCAGCAGATCATGGCCTGATCCATCTTCAAATGAGACCGATAGAATTTTTGAAACAGCCGTTGAAAGCGTTTTATCAAGTAAACTCGTTGCTGATCAAGCGATCTCAAGTTTACAAAGTCAACTTGAGCAGGTCGTTTCAATTTTTGAGAAAAAAAATAGAGAATAATTATGAAAAAGAAAAAAACAACATTAGGAATTGTAAGCTCGGTCTTGTTTTTCATCCCCGCCGTGAGTCAAGCTGCGATTTTGAAAACTATCATACCGGCATCTTGCCAAATTGGACCATGTCATATCGGAGATGTTCCTACCGTGCTTAGTAATTTAGTTTGGGACTTGGGATTCTTATCAATACCAATTGCTGTGGTTGCATATTCATATGGGGGTATATTACTCATTTTGTCTCCTGCGGATCCTGGAAAAATGAAAGAGGGTGTGACGGTAATAAAAAATGCATCGTGGGGGGTCGTACTTGTTTTTACGGCATATATTATTATTCAACTTATTATTTCAACACTCGGTTTGTCCGGGGGGGATTTTGTTGCTACACTGTAGTAGAAGTATAATTTAGATCATATATGATAACTAAAAGAATAAAACATTTTGTAAAGATCTCGGGTTGCGTTGTTTTGATTTCCCCGCTCATTGCATCTGCAGCAATGATCAATATCGGTTACTCAGGAACGCTTACACAACTTATTGCGGATATTACCGTTCAAGTAGTAAGAATCGGGGCGGCTTTGCTTACTATCATGATTGTTTGGACAGGGTTTCTTTTTGTAACGTCTCAAGGGGTTCCTGGTGAAATAGAAAAAGCAAAAAAATCTCTCTGGTACGTTGTTATTGGTGGTGGTATTTTACTCGGTGCAACCGCTCTTGCTGCTGTGATAAGCGGTACTTTTGGGTCTATCTTTTAATAAAAATATGATAACAAAACATAAAAAAGGACTGTACTTGATAACCGCGATAGTATCTTTGCCACAAATAACGTCGGCAGCGGTTTTTGGGTGTGCAACTTCGGGTACCGGTTGTACTTTTAAAGAAGTTGTTCCTGAATTCATTACGGCTATTTTGAAACCGGTCGTGCCTTTTATTGTTGGAATGACCGTTGTTTATTTTTTGTGGGGTGTCGTATCGTATATTAAAAATGCGGAAAGTGCCGATGCAAGGGAAGAAGGAAAACAGAAAATGTTCTATGGCATTATAGCTCTTGCGGTGATGTTGAGTTTTTGGGGTTTTGCACTGGTACTTAAAGCAACTTTTTTTGGATAAAAAATATGAAAAAACAAATTAAAACAAAGGCAGCTTTTTTCTTAAGTTTTTTTTCAACCCTGCTTTTTCCGTTGGTTAGTTTTGCAGCGGTAAATGATTTTAAATATTTGCTTGAGAACAGACTGAGACCTATTTTAGATCAAGCAGTCCCGCTTTTGATCGCTGCGGCTGTTATTATCTTTTTCTGGGGAGTATTGAATTTTGTTCGCGAGGCGGATCAGCCCGACAAACGTGCAGAAGGAAGAAAGTTCATGGTGTTCGGTATTATCTCCATTTTTGTGATCCTTTCCGTTTGGGGTTTGGTTAATTTGGTTATTATGACAGTTTTCGGAGGTGAAACGATCGTTCCGGAAGTTCCTGTCGGACCGTTTTAATGAATGATCTAAAATGAAAAAAAAGATTCTTTTTTGCGGTATTTCTTTGGTAACACTTTTTTGTGTTCCGTTCGGTACGTATGCCGTTTCAACCGTTACTATCTATGAAAGTTCAATTTTGACGTTTTTGAAAAGTTTGGTCTCGTTGCTTATTAGTGGAGCGGTGATCTTCTTTTTCTGGGGATTGATGAAATTCGTTCAAGCTTCAGAGGATTCAGATGCACGTGCGGAAGCAAAAGGCCTTATGATCTACGGTGTGATATCTATCTTTGTTATGGTCTCGATCTGGGGATTTATAGCCCTTTTGAGTAGTACTTTCAATCTCAATAATACCACCGGTTCAATTAATGGCTTAATACCGTAGTTTTTTGTATCTATTACCGTTGTTCTATTGCGTGGATGTCAATAGCATTATATAATTGTGTGAGTCATTATTAGAAAAATGACTCGTACATTGGATCTTTCCAATTTATTTAATTATTAATTAAAAAGTAAATAATAAAACATATATGAAGAAAAAATATTTAGCAGCGCTTATGGTTTGGGCTTCAGTTCCAGCCTTTGCTTTGGCTGCTCCTGTTGCTGATGCCGGTTATTTTACAAACTTAATAGGACAGATCAAAAATATTGCAGGATTACTTGTTCCTGTTTTGATCAGTTTTGCCGTTATCTTATTCTTCTGGAACGTTGTTAAATTTGTTGCGGGAGGTGCTGATGATGAAGCTCGAAAAGAAGCAAAAGGCATGATGATCTGGAGTTTGGTAGCTATCTTTGTTATGGTCTCGATCTGGGGACTTATTGCATGGATTCAAACTCTTACCGGAGTAAGTGGTGGTACTGTTACGACACCGGGATTACCAAGTTAGTCATTAAAGTATTTTTAACCGATCATGTTGTCTACGATCATCGATAAAATTTGGACTGAGATAATAAATCCGTTTATTCTTTTGATGATGGCGGTGGCGGCAGTTTACTTTATCTGGGGAGTGTTTCTTTTTGTCAAAAATAGTGCGGATGATGCTGACAAAGGGGAAGGAAAGAAACATATGGTCTATGGAATTATCGGTCTTTTTATCATGATATCCGTAGAAGGAATTATTGCACTTATAAAAGCAACCGTCAGTTAAAAATTTAAGATTCAAATAAAAAAACAGCGCCAAGGCGGTGCTGTTTTTTTATATTGTTAAAACTACAAACAATGATTTATACGGAGGCTTAGCCTCCGTATAAAAAGGTGGTATAATATTTTTTATGACACGAAAAATTAAATTTGGCGTTGATGAATATTATCATGTTTATAATAGGGGAGTTGAAAAAAGAAAAATATTTTTAGATAAAGCTGATAGGGAACATTTTGTTCGCTTGCTTTTTATTTCAAACTCCACAAAGTCGTTTGAATACAGAAACATTAAAAAACTTCTTTTTGAGGATATTGAGCGTGGAGAACCATTGGTTGCCATTGGAGCGTATTGTTTAATGCCCAATCACTTTCATTTACTTTTGAGAGAAATAGTTCCTGGTGGTATAAGTATTTTTATGGGTAAATTTCTTACGGCTTATTCAATGTATTTTAATAAAAAGTATGAACGAAAAGGTCGTTTGTTTGAAAATACTTTTCAGGCTCAATATGTTGATAATGATAATTACTTAAAATATCTTTTTGCATACATTCATCTTAATCCGATAAAACTCATAGAACCGGATTGGAAGGAAAAGGGAATTAAAGATAAAAAAGCAGCTTTGAAATACTTAAATGAATATAAATATAGCAGTTATTTAGAGTATACAGGTGTTGATCGTGAAGAAAGTAACATACTGTCTCGAAATATTTTTCCTGAATATTTTGAACAAACGCAGGATTTTAGTGAATTTATAAATGACTGGTTAACTTTTCAAAAGGAGAATGGAATAACTTTATGATTGTAAAATACGGAGGCTAAGCCTCCGTATAAAACGAAGTTTTTTTGTTTGTGTTTTACAGCTGGCTTTTTTTATATTTTTTGATACAATGTTTTTACTGGTTTAAAGACAGTATGCGCCCATAGCTCAGTTGGTAGAGCAGTCGCCTCTTAAGCGAACGGTCGCAGGTTCAAATCCTGCTGGGCGCACAAAAAAATAAAACCGAAGTTAATAGCTTCGGTTTTATTTTTTGTTATAATTATTATATGAAAATAGAATGGAATAAAGTAACGTGGTATTCGAAGATTGCTGCTATTGTGGTGGGGGTTGGTATTTTTTTCTTGGGATTTTGTATTGGTGCATGGTCAGAAAGGGTAAAAGATCAAGCTAAAAGTATTTCAACGGCGAGGGTTGTTTTTGGAGAGCGCGTCTAGGAGAATTATTAAAAATACTATATACTCTGTTTCAGATATATAAATGCTGAGATGGCGAAATTGGTAGACGCGTTAGCCTTAGGAGCTAATGGGGTAACCCGTGGAGGTTCAAGTCCTCTTCTCAGCACAAAATACCAAAACCAAAGCGAACAGCTTTGGTTTTGTTGTATTTTGTAGCTGAGAAGAGGACTTGAACGGCGGAGCCCGGGGTGAGGAATGGGTTGGGACCCGTTCCGCAAGACCTTTTGAGATTATTTTATGAGCGGGTAGCGAAATAAAATATCCAAAAGGTGTACCGTTCATGTAATGAAACTCTGGGCGGGCGAGCCGCGTCCGGCAGTACTTATGAGTTTGGAGTCCCAGAGGGCGAACAAACGAATTAGTAACTGCGGGACAAGTCCGTGTCTTACCACAAAAGTTAAACAAAAAAACAGCTCCCGCTTCGGAGCTGTTTTTCTTTGTGCCCGAAGCCGGACTCGAACCGGCACGCTGTTTAAAGGCAAGGGATTTTAAGTCCCTCGTGTCTACCATTCCACCATCCGGGCATAACCTGACTTTTTTATGGAATTAAAATTCTTTTGGAGG
>Ga0172379_10008996_pt1 | contig 12430 bp, 9 predicted proteins | sample GrowelOW334metaG_FD_119756 | JGI IMG/M metagenome (GOLD analysis project Ga0172379, IMG submission 119756) | Groundwater microbial communities from an aquifer near a municipal landfill in Southern Ontario, Canada - Groundwater well OW334 metaG | ecosystem: Environmental > Aquatic > Deep... | reverse complement strand
CGGCAGGTCAAGTTCGAATGGCGCCACCCCTTCGCAAATCTATTTGAATTTCCATGAAAAAATGCTTGCGGCTAGCTCTGTTGATGAGCTTTGCCCGATGTTTGCGGCCACTAGAGTGGAGCAGATTAAGAGCGACGAGAAAACACTACCAGCTGAGCAAATCAAAGCCATGTTTCAGTTTATGCAGCAGGTGTCACCGAGAAAAGTGAGAATTCTTGGTGAAGCTATCAACAATGATACTTGCACCCTTACTTTGGATGCACCAGATTACAAAGATCCGATCTTTGGTGCCGCAAATTCATCGTCTTCTTCTGAGACTTCTAATACTTCTTCTTCTTCTTCTTCTTCTTCGCCTAAAAAGAAAAGTACGGTCGGAAAAATTTCTTTGGTACGTGAAGATGGACAGTGGAAAATTGAAAAAGAGTCTTGGCAGTCTGGAGACTAAAGCAGAAATACTTGAGTACTCAAGTATTTCTCTTTCAAAGAAGACTGCTATCTGTTTTTCAAAATGCGTGTATATACACGCATTTTATTTTTGACGAACCAATGCCGTTTAAGAAATGCCAAATCACTAGTAAAACTGTTTGCTGGTTCCACGCAATTATTTCGAGCTGACCTAGGCTGATTAGGTAGCTTGGAGAAAATCAAATGAATGTCGACAGGAAGAGGCAGCCCTCACTCGAATCTCGTCTCGCTCTATTTTGGTTGCATAGGCTAGGCATTGTCACCCTGGTTCTGGGTGTAGTCTTTCTCATTACATACTCGATGCATACCCTAAGCCCTGAGTTTGCTTGGCTATTGCCCTGGTTGAAGTTAGGCACTGGTTTTGCGGTGTCTACTGCTTTGCTGTGGCTGGGTGAGAAATTGACCGGGCGAGATGATCAAAAATGGTTTGGTCAGGCCCTTACCGCTGGCGGCTGGTCGCTGGCCTATTTTTCAACTTATGCTGCCCACTATATTCCCTCGGTCAATGTTATTGAGAGCCTACCTGTAGAGACGGCTTTGTTAACTCTAGTTGCTGCTGGTGCCTTGTATAGCGCGCTTAAGGCCCGCTCTGAATTGATGGCTATTTATTCCATTACTTTGGCGGCCGGAACAATATTGATTAATGGCCCAAGCCTTTACAGTGATGTTTCATTCTTGATTATTGCCATTGCTGCTGCCATCCTAGGTAACACTCAGTCTTGGCGAAAACTCTTTGCCTTTGCGTTAGCCGCGTGCTACATCGGACATTTTTACTGCAGCTTAAGCATCACACCCAATCACAATGAGCGCCTAATTCTGGCTGCTTTTCTCTCATCTTTGTGGATGGTCTTTAGTGTTGCAATAGGCTTCTCTTTGAGTATTCCGGCCCAGGCTCGAAATTTAGTGACTGGCCTGGCTTGTGCCAATGCCATGCTGTTTGCTGTTGGACTTTCAGCTACTACCGATAAAAGTGTAGAGCTTATTTATCAAACTATTTTCGTTGCCTTTGGCTTACTCTATCTTGCTACTTCGTATTGGCTCAGAAGTCGAGACCAGGCTCAGCTCAGTACTGTTCATGCCCTTCTTGGGTTGTCGTTCATTAACGCAGCCAAACTTATGCACTATTCAGGCCTTACTTTGTTGACCATCGATGTGGTGCAAATTGCTTTGTTGACGATTGTGGCCATCCGTTACGACATTAAGGCCTTTCGCTACACAGCGGCGGCATTAACAATGGCCTTCATCTTGTTCTGGATTTCTGGCGCAAGCCGCCATCAAGAGCAAGTTATTATAGGCATCCATGCCATTGAGTATTTCCGCATAGCGGCTCTGGGAGCTGGAGTTTTCGCCATACTGTCACTTCTCCATTTGCGCACAGAAGGCAAGAACTTCTATTTCAACTTCTATTATTTTGTCAGCAATATCGTAGCCGTCCTTGCCATTTTCAATATCGATGACCTCAGCTGGAGAGCGTTTGCTTTCGCCCTTATTGCTTTGACAAACTATGTCTGCGGACTGCGCAACAAAGATGACTACTATGTTGATGTTGCCTTTCTTCTTTTAGCAATTTGCTCAACCCAAGTACTTTTTGCTTGTCTGCAGTGGAATACTCTTGCCATAGCTTTGACTACGGCTACCTTCTATGGTGGCTATATCTATAGCCGAAAATGGGAGGAGCTAGATAGATCTCACTTGGTTCAACTTTTTCACGACTTGCTCGGCTATGCCGGAACCCTCACCCTTACTGCATTGATACTGGCCAAAGCCCCGAGTGACTATTGTTCAACACAGCTTGCACTCGAAGCAATTGTTTTGCTTGTTGTCGGCTTGTCAACGAAGGATAGTTTTCTTCGCCGTAGTGGCTTAGTTGTGCTGGCTGTCCTTACTGGCAAATTGCTTTTCTTTGACTTGGCCAACCACAACACTTTTGAGCGTATCCTTTCGTTCATCGCTGCCGGAGTAATTTTCTTGCTAGCTTCTTATCTCTATTCGCGTTTCAGCAACACATTTGATGAAGCAGAGACTGAAAGCGAAAGCTTTAGCGAAGGAGCGGGGGCGGGAACGGCAGACGTTAATCAAGAGGGCCCGTATGATAGACTCTTGAGAGAGTTTTAGCATGCTAAGTGGGGCCATATGGCTGGCAATCTCTGTAAGTCTTGTGGCAAACCTGCAGAAGGCGAAAGGGCTGGCTCGATCACGTCTTACTTCTTTCAGCATAATTTCTGCCAGTGTCAGGTTAAGGCCATGCAAGCTGCGGCGAAGGCCATGCCCATGCCCAAGCCTATTGATCCAGCTGACAAAAATGTCTGTTTAAGGTGTGGCAAGGCCAAACCCGTAAAAAGTAGAGAGGGTTCTTTCACTGCCTATCTCTTTCAAGAGTTGCGCTGTCATTGCTCTGGAGGAGAAAGCTCGCAGCGCCGCACCACGGCTGATCGATTATCTAGTAAAGATGCCGACAAAGCTGCTCAGCGCAAACAATTTGCTCAATCTGTAGGCGGCTTGCGGCAGCCGGCCGAGGGGCCAACCGAACAATTTGTGAGCGATACCATTATTGGTGGCACATTCAAAATTGTCTCTCCAATCGGTGAAGGGGGGATGAGTGCTGTCTATTTGGCCGAGCATTTAGGACTACATCGCAATTTTGCTTTGAAGATTCTATCGCCCGATCTTATCAACGAGCAGGGTTGGTTGCGCTTTCAAAGTGAGGCCCAGACTCTAGCAGCTCTCAACCATCCCACATTCGTTAAAGTTTACGATTTGGGTATACACAATGGCACCACCCCCTTCTACGCTATGGATTATCTACGCGGCTATAGCTTAGAAGAGTTGATTGCAGGCGATGGTCCTATCCCGCTAGCTGAGATGCTTAGTATTTTTCTCGAAATCTTAGATGGCCTTGCTTATGCCCATCGCAATGGTATTGTGCACCGCGATTTGAAGCCAGCAAACATCATGATCTGCACAGTTAATGGTACCAAGACTGTTAAGGTACTTGATTTCGGAATTTCAAAATTGGTGGGTGCTGCCGCTAGTACAATGCAGCAGCTTACATCGGTCGGTGATGTATTTGGCAGCCCATTTTATATGAGCCCTGAGCAAAGCAGAGGTAGCGCCGTTGATGCACGCTCTGACATCTATTCGCTTGGTTGTAGTATGTTTGAAGCACTAAGTGGCTTCGTTCCCTATGACGGCGAAAATGCTTTAGATACTATTTTGCTACATCAAGACGCTGAAATACCAAGCATATTTGATCTGGTTGGCAGCTCTGACTTGCCTCCATCAATTGATATTGTCCTGACAAAGTGTCTGGCTAAAAGACCTGAGGAGCGCTACCAGTCTGCAAAGGAACTGGCCTTAGATCTTACTCGCATTAGTGAGGGCAAAGACATACAAGATTACGGCTCTGTTGCTGCACCAACCCACACAAGATCTAATCGCTTTGAGACAGCAGAAAGCAGTCAGTTTTCTTTTGTAAATTCGAGATTACTTATTGCGGCAACTGCTATTGGTCTGATTGCGGCTGCTGGATGGGCAATCGTGTCATATAGCGGTCGACCACTAGAATTGAAGCCAGCCACTGCTGACCAGAGCGAACGTAGAGCAAGTTCAGTTAACACGCTGGGTGTTTTAGATTCGGCACCAACCATTTGGACGCATTTCGATCTTGCCCAGGAGCCGCATGGGTCAGAAAAAGATCAAACTCCATTTTCGTCGATTGAGAAAGTCGGTGGTCGACCCATGCTTGTTTTTAACTTCCCCGATGATATTGCCTTAGGGTTGCTTTCTGACACCTTTGTCAACGGCTTAGTCGGAGTCGGGCGCAATGCAATGGGTAGAGTTGAATTTCGCCCGGATGTAGAACTGACATACACGCCTACTAGTGTTTTGAAAAAGTATCCTCAATACCTTAAGCGCTTTAGGCCTGGCGATTTTCACATTCTAAACTTAGACCAGAGTGCCTCCGGTGATCTGATGCTCAAAGCCGCGGCTGACAATGCGCCATGGATAGAATATTTAGTTTTTAAAGATGCTGAAGATCTCACAGCTCGGTCAATTCCTTCGCTTAATGCTTTCCGCAATTTGCGCATACTTGAAGCCTCTGGTAGCACCATTAGCGGTGATATCTTGGCGCGGGCAGATTGCTGGAGCCGACTAGAACAGTTGCACTGGGCTAGGGCCGTCAATCCAGGACCTCTACTGACGAAGCTTCAGTCATCACCAATAACAGTTCTGCGACTGGAGAATAGTCGTTTGACCAATGCTGACTTTGAGCTCATTTCTAAGCTTACGAAGCTGCATAACCTTACTCTTACTGGTACTAAGCTGACAGAGCAAGACTGCAAGGTCTTAAATAAGCTAAAGCATATAAAGCGGCAGAGGCCGCAAGAATATGTTGAGTAAATTACCTACTGCCTTTCGCTCTCTATGCCGAGTTTCTTGCATATGACTGATAGGCTGTCACCGTAGATAATCGTGTCTCAAAAGCTCGATGGTTGCCTTAATTAGCTCTAGACAGGCGAGTATCTGCTGTTGGTCGCAATCAAAATTAGCGATGGTCTCGAGCATGGTGTTGCCGCTGCCGAAGAAATCGCCAAAACCTGCAGTCAAGACATGCACATCATGCTTTTGCAAACAATCAGAAATTTTACTGTCGTTAGCGAAAGATTGGCCCAGGGTTTCTGGATTTGCTAAAAGTTCATAGCGGCTGGCCAAGTCGTCTCTTAACGTAACTACGTGGCCGTAGTCTGGTGTATTGGCTTGGCGATTGAGAAAACCATGTGGAGTGAGCAATTTCAGGTAAGAGGCAGATTTTAGAAATACTGTCTTTTCTCTTCTTGGTGCTTCAGATTTTGACCGTTGTGCGAGGCTTAAGAGAAAGGGTAATCTGCCGTTTAGTTTGCACCTAATGGCCATCTGATAGGGGCGGTTGTTGGCTTCTGTCTCGTAGCCAAAGCCGACGTTGCGTCCGTGCAAAGTGATCTGATGGCCTTGGTAGTTAAAGTCTAAGTAGGCACTGCGGTATTGTTTCTCAAACTGTTGTCTAATTTGGGCCGGCGTTTTGCCGAGACCAAAGGCCATTAAAAGTGGGTTCGCAACCGTATTTATGGCCTTGCTAAATGTGCTTTCTGCCGCTCTAAATTCAGCCTCTTCAATGCCTTTGAAGCTGCGATAGTGAGCATTCAATTGGGGGGCCAAAGACTGCAAAAGCTGGTCGAATTTGCTGAAGTTTGTAGAGCTATCGAGTGGCCGTTCTGGCATTTCTTCTCCAAGTTGAAGGCCTTTCCTCTGGGAAGAAAGGCCTTCAATTTTTGGTTCCTGAATTTCGAACTAAAGTGATTCTTTAGTATCGATTTCGTTTTTCAATTTGGCGAGAAGCTCATCAACACTCATTGTGCCAATATCGCCTTGGCGACGGTGGCGCAATGCGATTTGATTGTTCTCTATCTCTTTGTCTCCGAGAATCACCATATATGGTATCTGATCAACTTGCGCGTCACGAATACGATATTTGATTGTTTCTGAGCGTTCATCAAGTTTGACGCGCAAATCGGCATCTTGCAACTTGGCCACAATTTTGGCTGCTGCCTCGTTGTGACGATCAGATAGTGGCAAAACAGCAACTTGGGTCGGCGCTAACCAAAGCGGGAAGGCTCCAGCATAGTGCTCGATTAAGCCACCGACAAAGCGCTCCATCGAACCAAGCACCGCGCGGTGCACCATGATGGCTTTATGGCGATTGCCGTCAACTCCGATGTAGTTAACATCGAAGCGATCAGGCAAGTTAAGGTCGACCTGTACAGTCGGACCTTGCCACTCGCGACCAATGGCATCGAATAGCTTGACGTCAATTTTCGGAGCATAAAATGCACCGCCACCATGGTCTACTTCGTATTCCATGCCGCGGCTCTTCATCGCACCTTCGAGGGCTTTGGTGGCTTGTTCCCACTCTTCATCACTACCCATAGCATTTTCTGGCTTGGTGGCCAGATAGGCTTTGTAGGTGTAACCGAAAGTAGTCATCAAGGTTTCGATCAGATCGATAATTCCTGAAATTTCACTTTCTAGTTGTTCTGGTGTGCAGAAGATGTGCGAATCATCTTGTGTAAATCCGCGCACTCTAAGCATGCCGTGCAGCACACCAGAGCGCTCGTATCTATATACAGTTCCGAGTTCGGCCATGCGCACCGGTAGGTCACGATAGCTATGCAGTTTTGATTTGTAGATCATGATGTGACCGGGGCAATTCATCGGCTTAGCGCGATAATTTTGTCCATCGATTTCCATCGGTGAGTACATGTTTTCAGCGTAGTTTTCTAAGTGACCGCTGATTTTGTAGAGGTCTTCACTGGCAATATGCGGGGTGTATACAAACTGATAGCCCCGTTTGCGGTGCTCAGCGCGCCAATAGTTTTCAATACAGTCGCGCACTGTCGCTAGATTTGGATGCCAGAATATTAGACCTGGTCCTACTTCTTCATGAGTCGAAAATAGATCGAGCTGTTTGGACAGTTTGCGGTGATCTCTTTTTTCGGCTTCTTCTAAGCGGTTAATGTATGCTTCGAGATCTTCTTTGGACCACCAAGCAGTGGCGTAAATGCGCTGCAATTGCTCGCGTTTTTCATCGCCGCGCCAATAGGCACCAGATACTTTCAATAGTTTGAAAGCTTTGATTTTGCCAGTTGAAGGTAAGTGAGGTCCGCGGCAGAAATCATTCCAAACTGTCTTGCCTTCTTTATCTTGCATTAGATAAAGAGTTGGATTATGGTCGCGGTGCTCGGTCAAAAGCTCAGCTTTAAATTTCTCGCCTTGGTCTTTGAACTCAGCTAATTGCTTGTCTACATCAGGAATGTTGAAGCGCACGAGCTTTTGATTTTCGCTCACTATTTTCTTCATTTCTGCTTCAAGTTGGGTCAAGTCTTCTGTACTTAAGGCGTGACCGGGAATATCGAAGTCGTAGTAGAAGCCGTCGGCAATGGTTGGTCCGATGGCAATTTTGGCATCGGGGAAAATACGTTGCACTGCTTGAGCTAACACGTGCGCGGTAGTATGGCGCAAAAGCTCAATGGCTTCTGGGCTTTCTGGTGTGAGAACTTTGACTGTATCGCCGTCGTTCAAGGGGGTGAAGAGATCTCTCAACTCATCATTGATGATCACACCAACTGCTTTGCGATAAAGTCCTTCACTAATGTTTTTGGCTAGATCAGCGCCGGTCTGGCCGTTATCGAGCAGACGTTCTGCTCCATCGGGCAACTTGATCTTTATTTGAGTTTCTACTTGCGACATAACAGGTATCTACCTTCCTTCTTGCTTTGCCGGCATCTACAAACTGCCGGGTGGATGTTATTCAAATCTTTCAAAAAAGATTCGAAATGCCATTTTAGCAGGCGAATTCTGATTTCAGTTCAGCCACAAAGGCGGTCAAGTGCTGGTTATTGGTGAAGAATCGTATGCCAAGGGCATCCCACCGATAGATACCTGTCTCAACATTTCCCGCATCAACGAAGAATTCGACCTTAACTCCTCCTCCAGCTCCCTTTACGGTTAGCTCGAAAGAAGGTTCGGCTGGTTCGAATAATACTTGTGAGCGCTTTTCTTGCACCAGCTCTTCAATCTTCTCGGCCAAGAATAGGGCCTCATCTTGAGGGTAACGGCAAAGCAAGTAGGCATGAGCGACAGTGTGAATGTCGGCAGTGGCGTTCTGCAGCAAAGTAAGCTCGGCTACTTTCTCGTCCCCGTGCCGGGTCTGGTATTCGAGAACGTTGGGGCCGTTAATCAGTGTTAGTTTGACGTGCTGCCAAGTTTGGGTTTCAAGGGGGTGATCGGCCTGGGTATTGCCTTGGGCTGAGATTGTGAACTTCTCACCGGGTTCTATTTTTAGGGAGCTGCCAAATTCTTGGTCTTCCGATCTTAGTGTGGCCATTATTTTATTTTCCTATGCAGAAATTGGCAAAAACTTCAGTGATTACTTCTTCAGTAACGGCAACGCCAGATATCTCGTCTAAAGCGTCCACCGCTTGGCGCAAGTCTGTGCCCAAGCAATCGTGAGGAAGGCCTGTACTGACCGACTCTTTCAAGTAGCCGAGCGATTCTAGGGCGCGCAGACAGAGTTGCCCTTGTCTTTGATTGAGTGAGCCTCCTAGCTCTTGCAAGGGAGAGCCAGCAAGTGCCCATTGCTCTATGGCTGCCTTAAGCTGCTCTAAGCCATTGCCATAGCGAGCTGAGATTTCGATGGGAGCCTCAACTGCAGCGCGGGCAGTGCTTAGGCGTTGCATGATTGGGTGACTTTCGCTAATTGATTCTTTTTTGAGATCTACTTTGTTGTTGACCAGCAAGTAGGGTCTTTCAAACTCTATCAATTTGCTGGCGATTACTTCTTCCTCTTCGCCGATGCCCTGAGAACGGTCGAGCAAAAAGACAACTAGATCGGAGTCTTCAATGGCTTTGCTTGTGCGGGCAATGCCGATTTTCTCTACTGTATCTTCGGTCACTCTCACACCGGCGGTGTCAATGAGTATTACAGGAATGCCATTTACATCAACTGGTTCTTCAATTGAGTCGCGAGTTGTACCTGGAATATCAGTGACAATCGCTCTTTCGAAGTTGAGCATTTGATTGAGCAAGCTAGATTTGCCAGCATTGGGACGGCCGACAATGGCAAGTTTTAAGCCTTCGCGTAGGTAGCTGCCGCTGCGTGCGGTTTTGGCAAGTTGCTGGAGGCGCTTACTGCAGTCGTCGGTAATTGCTTCTATATCATCTGTAGCTAAATCACCCACTTCTTCAGGAAAATCAATGCCCGCTACAATTCGCGTGAGCAGTTCCATTAGCTTCGACCGCACTGACTTGATCTCGTCGCCTAGTTGTCCTTTCAGTACCGTCAGCGCTAGACGCGATTGACGCTCAGTTTTTGAGTGAATCAAGTCGAGTACGGCTTCTGCTTGGGTGAGGTCGATGCGGCCGGCAAGAAAACCACGTTTAGTAAACTCACCGGCTTGTGCCAGTCTGGCACCGCGTTCTAGGGCGAGGTTGAGCAGCTCCCTCGTGACAATCGGCGAGCCGTGGCAATTTATTTCCACCATATCTTCGCCGGTATAGCTGTTCGGTCCTTTATATGGAATCAAGACCACTTCATCAACAAGCTCGAGATTGCCTTGATTCTCTTGAACTATATAACCGATGGTGGCCTGGTGACTTTTAGGCTGCCAGTCAACTGTCTGAAAAAGTGCAGGCGATAGAGGAGATGAATTATTGCTACCAGGCAACCGGGGCAAAAATATTTTTTGCACGATAGAAAAAGCCTGAGGCCCTGAAAGCCTTACTATGGCTATGGCCCCCACTCCTGGAGCAGTGGAAAGGGCACATATAGTGTCGTCATTTATTGAACTAGGAAACATAATTTGCTGCGATTTACTGTGAAAAGTACTTGAAAGTAGCCTGAGCACGATGGTAGTATCTCACATCAATTTCTTCCCGCGCATTCCCTTGTGGTGAGCACTTTAGGTATAAGCATGAATAAAGCAGAACTGGTAAATGTAGTAGCTAAGGCTACCGGTCAATCGAAACTAAGTGTACAAAATACTGTTGCTTCTCTTCTCCATTCCCTAACCTCAGCGTTGGCTAAGGGTGAGAGAGTAACTTTAGTTGGATTCGGCACTTTTGAGCGTCGTCAAAGACAAGCTCGTTTTGGTGTTAATCCACAAAATCCCAAGCAAAAATTGAAGATTGAGGCAGCTAAAGTGCCTGTTTTCAGAGCTGGGCAAGAACTGAAAGACATTACTGACGGTAAGGCAAAAATGCCTGCTATGCCTAAATCGGTAGCAGCATCTGAGCCTAAGGCTGAGCCAAAGAAAGCTGCTAAGCCAAAAGCTAAAGCCGCAGCCAAACCAGCGAAAAAAGCCGCTGCCAAAAAATCTGTAGCGAAGAAGCCCGTAGCTAAGAAAGCTGCTGCTAAACCAGCTAAGAAAGCTGTGGCCAAAAAGGCCGTAGCCAAAAAGCCAGTAGCAAAGAAAAAGAAACGCTAGAAAAAAAGCTAAGAATTTTAGTTCTAGTGCAATAGATAAATAAAGAGAGAGCTTCGGCTCTCTCTTTTGTTTTCAGTTATGTTTTGATGTAGCGCAAGACATTGATACTAATAAGATTGACGAGGGCGTGGGCGGCCACCGGTGCAAATATAGAGCCCGTGCCGACCATAAGAAAGCTCATGACTAAGCCTACAGCTAGTGCCCAAAGAGCGTACGGATAATAGTAAAAAGACGGCAGGTGGGCTAGACCAAAGCAAATTGATGATGTGGCTATTCCGCCCGTGGCTTCTACTACCCCTCGAAAAAAAACTTCTTCGCAAAAGCCTGATGCTAGTGCCAGTAAAATACTGTCGCCAAAAGTTAGTTGACCAAAAATAGGAATCATCTCGTGCTTCAGTAGGTCATGCATCGATTGAAAAATGAAGAAGCGACTTGCTAACTTTTGCGATAGATAGAGAATAGCCATGTTGATGGTGGAGATTGCCAGGCCTGCAGAAATGCCCCACACAAGTACGGTGAGGTTGCATTTGAAGAGGCCGCGCAAGTCAATTTCGCCAAAGTAGCACCAAGCAGTTGCTGCTAAAAGTAGTACAGCTTCGATGGCAATTGAGATAGCAACTATGGTTTGCCTATCAAAGGGCTTTTGCTCTTCGTCAGTTTGCTGGTAGCGCTCAGGTCGTTTTAGCATTGCTAAAGACCACCTCCGGGCTGACTACACAAAGATTTTGTTGGCCATCAAGACTAGCAATCTGACCTACCAGAGTGCTGGTTTGCAGGGCATTATCTTGACGAATGAGGACAAATTGTGACTGCTCCAAATTGCTCTGAATAGGCAGAGGCATACTTACTTTTTGACCCATGCAAAACTTACTAATTTGTTCTTTGTTGCAGACTATTTGGCTCAGTGGCAGTGCTTTTTCTACTGGGCATAGAGCTGCCAGTAGAGATTGAAGCCCTTGGCCTTTCAGCTCTACCAGTTGTTCAAAAGTCAAGGCTTCGCTGATTGCAAATGTGCCCGACCTCTCTCGCACGAGTGATTTTAGGCTGCCCCCAAGGCCCAGTGCTGCTCCTAGGTCGCGTGCAATTGAGCGAATATAGGTACCTTTTGAACAAGTTATTCTGGCAGTCACCACCGGTAGGGCAACTTCTACTAAAGCAATTTCGTTTATTGTCACTTGTCTTGTTGGTATCTCAATGCCGAGAGCCTCGAGATCAGCTCCTGAACGAGCTAAGTTGTAGAGCCTTTCACCTTTGACCTGTATGGCGCTGTAGATGGGCGGAATTTGACTAATATCTCCAGAAAATTTTTGCATTGCTGAATCTATTTGAGCGTTTGTTAGCGTGGAAGGTACTTCCTTGCTTTCAATTATTGCCCCTTCCATATCGTCAGTTTCAGTTTGTACGCCAAGTAGTATTTCGGCTAAGTACGTTTTGTCATCACTAAGAAAACGTAGAAGACGACAAGCTTTACCAACGGCAACTACCATCACTCCTGATGCCAGTGGGTCAAGAGTGCCAGCGTGTCCCACTTGTTTAATACCCGTGAGCTTGCGCACCCGAGCCACTACGTCGTGTGATGTTATGCCAACCGGTTTGATGATATTGAAAAAGCCGTTTACTTCGGCCTCAGGCTCAGACTTCACCGCGAGAAATTTTGCCGAGCAGATCGGTTACTTTTGAGCCGCGCTCAAGAGAAGTATCAAGCTTGAAGACCATTTCTGGTGCAAAGCGGAGACCAAGACGCCGGCAGATTTCACCACGAATAAATCCAGATTGCTCATTCAAGCATTCCACTACTTTTTCAGCAGCTAGATCGGCAGCGGCTGCGGCACTTACCTGTGGCTTTTGCTCGGCTTGATCTTCAGCTTTGCCAGCCGGAACTTCAGTTTTAGCCGGTGCGAAAACTGAAATGTGAATTTTGGTCGAGCGCAAATCAGAAGTGCATT
>Ga0172379_10008995_pt1 | contig 12430 bp, 6 predicted proteins | sample GrowelOW334metaG_FD_119756 | JGI IMG/M metagenome (GOLD analysis project Ga0172379, IMG submission 119756) | Groundwater microbial communities from an aquifer near a municipal landfill in Southern Ontario, Canada - Groundwater well OW334 metaG | ecosystem: Environmental > Aquatic > Deep... | reverse complement strand
CGGTGATTGCAGAACTCACAATGCACCTCGATGGTGGTGCGTTCGGTCAGGATCGCATCGACTTCTTCTTCGCCCAGCATGCGTAGCATCTGCGCGACATTATCCCGCGAGCAGGAGCAGCAAAAAGCGACCGGCTGGGCCTCAAACAAGCGTACTTCTTCTTCGTGAAACAGCCTGAGCAATAAGGCCTGTGTGGACAGTTGCATCAGCTCGTCATCGCGCAAGGTGTCGGCCAGTTGTGTAAAGCGCGACCAGGCATCAACGTCCTCTTCCGTCTGATCAGGCAATTTTTGCAGCAGCATGCCAGAGGCCGAATGTTCGTCGACCGCCAGCCACAATCGGGTGTCCAATTGTTCTGAATGGGACATGTAGTTTTGCAAGATCTCTGCAACACTTTCCCCCTCCAGTTCCACGATACCCTGATAGGCAGGTTTTCCATCCTTTTGGATAAGTGTGATGACAAAGCGTCCGTCGCCGAGAAGTTCGGACAAACAGCCCTGTAACGGCCCTTCCCATTTTGCAGTTGCACGCAACTTCAGGTCTCCGCCACATTCCACTACCAGCAATTTGATCGGCCCCGTCCCCTGTATTTGCAACAGGAGCGAGCCGTCCAGCTTGAGCGTGGCCGCCAGCAGCACCGCGGCGGCAGTCAGTTCGCCCATCAGTTTCCGTAGCAGGGGCGGGTAATCGTGGCGGTCGAGTACACTGCGCCATGATTCGTCCAGATGTACGCGTTCGCCGCGGATCGGTGCATGTTCAAATAAGAAGCGGAAGAGGGAGTCGGGCAGATGTTTCATAGTGGCAATGATAGCATGCATGGCAATACACGGTTAACCTGCACGCAGCAAATTGGGGATCAGTCAGTCCAGATTAAGGGCGATTTGCCGCCCTTGCGATGCATCAAATGAAAATAGGCACTAATAATATAGTGCCTACACTCATATTGAATTGGTGCGCTCGGCGGGAGTCGAACCCACGACCCTTGCTTCGGAATCCAAACCGGTCTACCGTAGTCGTTATGTATTAATACATATTAATCGTTGTTAATCAATATAGTAGATGTTTGAAATAATCGAATTAGAATGATTATTCGCGCCTATTTCAGCCTAATTATCCCATTTAATGCTAACTATATTAGCAAAAAATAATATGCAATTATTTTCTTGTGCACGACCATAAGTCTCACTTATACTGCCAGCAATCCAAACTCAAATCGTTCCAGTGAATTCGTGAATAACAACACTCCGTCGGAATGCAATTTATCAGTTCACGAACTTCAGCTATGCGACTCAATGCGGGCAAGAACGCATGATTCAACAATGACTCTGGATAATATATCTGGACCGCCTGTTGATGTAGAGAAAACCGTTACATCTGCCTTGTCGAATAAAACTAGGCTGATTCAAATTCCATTTGGTCAATTGCTTGGAATTGATCAAGTAATGGAGAAGAATCTCATCTCTGTAGGCATAGATTTGCCACTGAGGATAGGCATTGAGGCTTGGAAAAAAGCTGCGCTCATTCTGTACCTAGACACACACCCTATATTGGTACGTCAATCAACAAATGGATACTATTGCATAGGAGGATTTCGGAGCTTTCGGCTTGCCCAAACACTTTATTCAAACAATCCGGATACGCCCGTACTTGTCTTGTACCGCCCTGGGAAACTAAGTTCAGCCACAAGGCAACAATTACTCGCCGTTGAAATCTTCGCTGATCCAGCCATCTCTCGCATAGACCGCACAGAAGCACCTCATCTTTATAATCTCTGGCGGCAGTTGGGATCCAGCTCTTCGATAATTACGGGCAATACGGATCAGAGTTTTGATATGGCAATGGGGTTTTCCCCAAGAAATAAAAAGAAAAATGGAATTCCAAAAGCCAAGTGACAGTCTTGCACATAAAACGATTCTTAATGCTGTCACAGAGGCAAAACTTTCAGCAGATGCGCTTCGCCGTTTATTTTGGCTAATCAATGCCCATCCAAAACTGATCGCTTTTGTACAGATAGCGCAAAATTTAGAACAAATTTTTAGCTGCGAACCATTCAATGCATTGAATCCCTTACAGCATCAATGGCTCAAAGATGTACCGGACTGGAAAAATATTCTCAGGTGGATCAATGGAAACCACCACACCTTATCTACAAATCCCGATCTGATAGATTTCTTCCGCACCCCCGAAACTGGCGACAAACGACACCCCATGAGCCGCGAAGGCATGTTGCGGCATGGGCTATACACCAGTCTCTGGAATAGGCATGAAAGTGATGCAGGGACAATAGGTGTAACAGGTTTCAGTAAACAATATCAATGCCTGCAGTCTCAATTGTTAATCGCAGTTATGTCAGCACGCTGTATGCATTCATCATTAAGTATTTATGAAACATACAACAAGGAAAGTGACTTCCCAGATAAGCCGATGCTGAGTTATCCATCGACATTAGTTTTACGAGAAATGAGTCACGGAAAATATAGCGCATTATTGGGTAAATTAAACCCAGAGACTGGATTCAACAGCTTTCATGCGCATATCCAAAATTTAGTATCCCAACATGCATCAGCCCCTGGGATATCACCGACAGTTGCGACGGATTTCATTAAAAAAATTGCTAGCTACCTTGATCGTGTTTTTAATGATATCCATTCAAGTAATCCGCCATCTTTGCAGAGAAAAAGTGGGGGCGGAGGAGCTGGTGGAGGAAGAATTCGACATGGATTCGTTAATATTTCCGATCATGCTTTTCGTCTGCAGGTAGATCCATCACTCTTTGGACTAGATGAGGATATGTGCACATTTGAAGTCGTATATGTTAGAAACGATGAAGACGAGAATGAAAGAGAACGAGGGGGAGAGTCGCCGTATGAAGATGCCCGACCTGTGTTGGCACTCTATGATATATCCGAGTTTAAAGGTGCCATCATGCGCGCCAAGTATGCGGAACGCATTAAAACAACCGCCGCACAGCGGTTCTTCTGGGATTACAATCAACTGACACCCACCGAGATTAAGTGTTTGCAAGCCAGGTTATCTTCAGTCTGGGAAGATTTTTTAACAGACAGGCGCTTAACAAAGAAGGAATTGGACTTAGTACAAGGCGCTCTCATTGTCGAAACGATGCTCAGTTTTGGACAAACATTGGAAAGTGCAAGAAATTTGTCCATTCGTAAAGCGGAAAGTGCAGCCATCGGCGAATTCGCTCTGCTTTCCAGAGCCGACTCAACGGGTTGCAAAATTGCACATGGATGGAGATTGCCCGCCTTGCGCCCAGCCTACAAAACGCAATTTGACGATAGACTGCAACCTTTCAACAGGCACATGCAGGACTCGTTTATTGTACCGGACATAACTGGCCTAGGTGGAAAAATACTGTATTACTTGGAAAAAACTGCGCGAATGCATGACCGAATTTTTTCGGCCGAACCAAAAACAGCGGACCAAATGTTTGCCGCAGTAGTTGAAGAAATACAGGACAAAAAAAGAATTACTCAGGGGCGGGTATCACGAGTAATCGGCAATGAAATAATTCGACTCAGTGGAGATCAGACCCTCGCATGGTGTGTGACATCAGATATGGTACGACGGAATGAACCCCGAATGTTCTATACGGCATATCCATCAGAAAAGTTGGTCGCTGTTTATACACAAGCTTTAGGTAATTTAATACCCAGTTTTGGCACCGTCGCCTCGAACGAATTACCTCCTCAGGAAAATATTGGATATGTCGGCGCGCGTTTTATTGCAACGTTCGACACGGTTAAAAATTGTATTCAGTGTCTGAAGCAATTCCTCATGGTCGGTTTAGCCAATACCAATAATTTGCAGGAGCGTATTCAATACCATAATCGCTACACCTTATATACGTGGCTTATGCAGTCACTTGGCACAACCCTGCGTGCCGTTAATGATCCAAGTGAAATTATTGGGCAGTGGAATAAGGCTGAAGCGGTCGCGTCAGTTACCTTGGCCGATAAAGAAGGTGTTTTTCAGGATCGTGCGAGACTGGTTTATCTAGGAGAGCGGGTTCAATCCCAACTGAATCACTATTTTATGCATCGACGAATTTTCATCGACAGCATCGGTATTCAGCGCGCGGTTGCGAAATTGGATGGCGAGGCACAGTTGCTTTTTCATCTAGATAGTGAAAAGCAGGCCTTTCCTGTGAGCAATGCTTGGATAGAAGGCCAGCTAGAGCAACTAGGATTTCCCTTGCCTGGAAATTTTCATCGTGCTTTCCTCAGAACTGAGTTATTGCAAGCAGGATGCCCGCTGCAGACTATTGATGCTTTTCTAGGGCATGCCAATCAGGGTGAAAGTGTTTTTGATGCTTTTTCCACTTTCGATTACACCGACTATAGAAAATATTTGGATTTTCATCTGGGTAAAATCTTCAATCAATTGAAACTGGTGCCCATATGGAGCAAGTTGATTCCGCATTAAATTTTGTGCTGGAGAATTGCCATTTTTGGGAGCGTGCGGGTGCGAGATTGCCTGCGCTACTTAAAAAACATGCATATGAACTTGAGCGCTGGCTTGCCAAAAGCAATTTACCCTTATCCAGTGCGCTTATGATTCATCATCCTGGCACTGCGATAACAGAGCATGAATCAAGGCAATTTGAAGATGCGTTGCTTAGTATGTTGGATAAGGATGGCCGCAACAAACGGCAAATTATTGCCTGGTTACAAATTACCTATACCGTTATTGCAGCATTGAATGCCAAAGGATTGAAACTTCACCCTGTTCGTTTGGCAGTCGATATCCGTCCATCAAAAAGTCCTTTTGTTCGCGAGCGAGTTAGTCAGATCGCACAAGTTGAAAATTGGCGCAGTGCATTTTTCGAATGGTTAAAAAATAAAAGTGAATTCGCCTGTACTGAACAATGGCACGCAGCAGCGTTGTTGTGTTCGGCGATGTGCGGATGTCTATTAGATCATCGAAAACTTGTCATCTTGGCGAATCAGATAAATAAGCCGATCCGAAAAACAGGCGAGCTTACCTACTTCGATTTTCAATTACCGTATCGAAATCTACCGGGGCTGCTACTGCAACGATGGTTCCCAGACCCTCTCTCTGAAATGCTTTTGATCCGAGCTCAGCAGCCAGGAGTTGAAGCAAGACTCGATGTGAAAAATGTTCGACGTATTTTAGCCAACTTTCTGAAAGAGATCGGCGTTCCAAAAAACTATCAACTAGGATCACTACCGAAATTTGCCGATGCACTGTGTGTGTACCATGAATCCAAAGCCACACAAATCGACATACGGTTTGCTAGTGGCCGCTATGTTTCACAGTCACTCAAGCATTCGGATTGGTTGAGATTGAATGGCTGTGGAATCAATAATCAGAAAGAGTACGCTTCTTCTGGGGAAAGTACCCACAAAGTCACTCTAAGTGCTTTTCTGGTGAAGGAAGAAGATGATCCTTCAGCCACACAAGATGAATCGAATATTGAAATTGAATTGATTGCGCCCTGGTTTTTTGAATTAACAGAAAAGCTGGATTGTCTGGATATTCTGCTTGATCTTGCTGACGCAGACGCAAAGACCCGAATCAAGACAGAACTGGGAGATTTTGATTTGAGAGCGCAGTGTGAGTATGCACGTCCTTATCTGCAATGGCTGCATGAAATGCTCAACGGATGGTCAACCACTGGCGATGCTTTTCAGGCAGGAACTATTCTTAAATATTTTAAGCTAGTGGTCCCTGCTCTGATTGAGGCCTTCGGTACTGAAGCGCCCAGTAGAAAAGATGCAGAAGAGTTGGTGGAAGCATATGGCAATATTTTGGAGTCACAACCACTTGGTCAGCACCGTACCAGTCTCGCACGAGGTTTGCGTGAACTCCATTTTTTTCTTGTGCGAAAATATGGCTGCGAGAGTGTTGATGTTGCAGAGACTTTTGGTAAAGATGCTGAAGTGACTGTAGTTGAAGCCCGTGTCATTTCAATAGATGAGTATCGTGCAAGTGATGAGTGGTTACGAAAAAAGGCTTTCACCGGTGTGGCACCAGCACTCATAGAGGCGGCGAGACTGGTGTTTATGCTGGCATTTAGATTGGGCATGCGGCGCATGGAGATCATGCTGCTTAGGTTGTGCGACCTGCATTGTAAGGGGGCGCCAGACATTCTCGTGCGCCCACACGCGGGTCGACGACTCAAGAGCCTTTCATCAAAACGCCGTTTGCCATTGGCAGCGCTATTAGACGCTGATGAGCTTGAACGGCTGTTAAAGTGGGCGGGTCGTCGCACAAATGAAGAAGTGCTGCAAAGCAACTCCGAATACTTGTTTGTCCTTCCTGCAAAGGAGCATATCCCAATAGAGCGCACTGTTGATCTGATACATGAAGCTATGCGTGTCGTTTCCGGTGATGATGATCTTCACTTGCACCATTTGCGCCATTCGTTCGCCAGCTGGACTTACCTTAAGTTAAGAATCGAATCGCACCCAAGCTTACTAGATGCATTCAAACATCTGCCGCTTACACATCAATATTTGCGGGATGCGCACAGCTTACGTCAGAACTTACTACCCGGGAATTCGATTCCAACCCGTAGCGCGGCCTATTGTGTCTCACGCCTCCTTGGGCATTCAGGCCCCAATGTGTCCATGAATCATTACATACATTTTAGTGATCTATTGGTATATGGTTGTGCAAGGCGTGATGTTGCAAACGTGGGAAAACCGATTTTGATCTGTGCATCTGGATTCCCTGAGCGAAACGGGTATCGCCATCTCAATGGTTCAATTGATGGCCTTTTAAAAGCCGTGCGTAATAAATGGCCCGAAAAATATGCAACGTATGCGCCTAGTGTCAGGCAGCATGTTAACAGTGAACCCAAGACACTTGATGCTGAAAAAGAATCCAAGAAAAGCAATAACCAAAATTTTGATACGTTTCTAGCGTTAGATAAATTATGGGGTGTGCTTCATCTGCATGACAGCAACATCCAGCATGAGGATATCGCTCTCGAGTTGAATATTTCGAAGGAAACGGTCGAGCAGCTTATTGAATTATCCACACCACTGGCTGATAAGTTAGGACTTAGTCTTTTTAAGGATGGGAAACGCGAACGACTCGCCCCGCCCAAAGCTAAACAAGGTCCAGAATTACAGTTCCATAAGCTACTGGTCACTGCGTTGCATGATTTATATCAAAAAAATCCAACATTGCTGGCATCAGGTCTGCAGATTTATTTTGATTGCTTTAATCGTCAGAAAAAAGACGTTGTATTTAAGGGCGAAAGAGAGGTTGAGCGTGCCAAAATTTATCTTGGATTTTTAAAGCAGCTCAGTTTCTCTATTCAACAGATTCAGATAGTGATGCGCACACCCTCTACTAATAGCGCACCACTGAAAAAGTGGAAAAAGGCTCTCGGTTTACCGGATTCCGTTAAAGCGAAATTCATTGCTTCACCCAATAATACCAAGGGGGCTTATTCTACTTGGCTCGGTATACAAGCCCTGTCGATCGACGGTCGTTCGCATCATGTTTTGATCGGCGGAATTTTTATGTTGGTTAAGGTAGTTATAGACTCTGCTATTTTTGACCAGTAGTGGGCGTAACCTGTTGCGTAGTGATAATGTGGCGCATGCGGTGCGTATTCCTCTGAAACTGGACACTCAGTCCAGCGCAAACTGGGCAGTCGGAGCGTAGCGATGCGGGGTTGTGTTTTTACTCCTGATTTGCAGGTTTAGTCAAACCGCTTTTACTCTTTCTCATCGATTCGCTAGACAGATTCAGGTTGTGTGCGTTATGCACAAGTCGATCCAGAATGCATGGCTGGCATACTGATTGTCGCGATCCGAGTGATGCATCAGTCTCGCCGCAGGTTTATTGCGGAATCAGGCCGTCGTTAGCGCATCCGTGACGACGTTAGCTGCCATGCGCGGCTTGATCGGCCTCGCCGATCGAACCAACTTCCTTTGTCGCTTAACCGCCAGAGCCCTGAACCAGGCCGTGTATTCCTGCCCCATCATTTTTCTTGCAAAATAATTTTTATTTTACGTCATCCTTGGAAAACTATTTTTCGGGGGGCTTATTTGTAACTTAACTTTAATGAAAGATTCAAAGCTAAGTAACATTCATTTGGCATTCTGTCGCATGTTCTTGACTATTTTATACAAAATAACTTCATTTGATTGCCACAGGAGTGTTTCAAAAATGAGTATTCGTCGTCGTATTACGCTGCTGATAGCTTTATCTATCATTGCCATTTTCACAGTTAGTGGTTATTCGATTTTTCAGGCGCGAGTGAATGCTGCAGAAGTCAAGAAAGTGACTGAAGGTGTGGTGCCAAGTGCCCTCGCCACAGCTGATCTTGTGTCTCAAGTTAAAGAAGTGCAGCTTGTAACAATGGCTTTGGTCTCTGCACCAAATGGTAATCTGGCTGGGCAGGCCAGTGATAAGCTAGTTATTGGTAAAAAAATTCTTCAGGAAGAGATTAACTTTCAGATTGTGCATGTGGCTGATAACACTCAGAAAGGGCTTGTAGAACAGGCTAATGACAATTTGCTTGAATACTTCAGTGCAATAGATGACACGGTAAAGTTCAAGCTCGCTGGACAAAATGAAATCGCTGATGCGACTTATTATGGCAGCGTGGTGGTTTTGCAGCGGGAGTTGCAGCAGATTGTAGAAACACTGCGTGTTGAGAAGAGTCGTGAGAAAGATGCTGCAATTGCTGTATTGAATGACAATCTGTCTAAAACAGCAGCCGGTGTAACTGGATTGTCACTCGTTATTATGGTTGGTCTGAGCCTGTTTGGCTTCTTCCTTTACCGCCAAATTATTACCCCTATTAGTCAGATGCAAGAAACAACCAGCGAAATTGCAACTAGTCAAGACTTTACGCGGCGAGTTCCTGTCAGGCGGATGGATGAAATTGGTAAATCGATCGTTGCCTTCAATTTGATGATCACAAAAATAGAAGAGAGTTCTGCTTTGCTCAAACAGAAGACAAATGATATTAATTCCATGTTGCAAAACATGCCGCAAGGAATTTTGACCATTACAGCTGGCAATAAAGTCCACTCTGAATATTCTGCCTATCTGGAGAAAATATTAGATACAGAGGATATTGTCGATCATAATTTTATGGATCTTGTATTTTCAAACACTAATCTTGGTTCTGATGCGCTATCGCAGATCGATGCTGTCATATCTGCATGTATTAATGAAGATGAAATTAATTTTCATTTGAATAGTCACCTGCTAGCAGCTGAAATTGAAAAGAGCATGCAAAATGGACAAATTAAGATTCTCGATTTGAGTTGGTCTCCTATTACAGATAGTGCAGGAACAATTGTGCGATTAATGTTGTGCGTTCGTGATGTTACTGAACTTAGGTTGTTGGCAGCTGAAGCGAATAAACAAAAGCGTGAGCTTGAAATTATTGGTGAAATATTATCGGTTACGCAGGATAAGTTCTATATGTTCATCACCAGTTCCTTGAATTTCATCGATGAAAATGAACTATTAATACGTGATAATTCAGAACATAATTCTGATGTTTTAATGCAGTTGTTCCGTAATATGCATACCATTAAAGGCAATGCGCGCACCTATGGATTGAACCATTTGACAAGCATTGTTCACGAAGTAGAGCAAGATTACGTTGAGTTGCGTGAGGTGCGCCTTGACTTAATATGGAATCAGATAGCGCTGATGGATTCGTTGCTTAAAGTCAGGGAGACTGTTGAATATTATGCCAAAATTAATGAGGTCAGTTTGGGGCGGAAGGGTACAGGGCGTCGTGAAGGAGTTGAGCATTTCTTGATGGTTGATAAGCAGCAGATTCTTGCAACAATTAATCTGCTGGAAAATGCAACCCCGGGAAATTTGAATGAATTGCGCGCGGCCCATGCTGCTGCCAGCAAGACGCTGCGTCTGCTAGGTACTGAGCGCATTATTGAAACGCTGGAGGGGGTGTTTGATTCATTGCCTGCACTGGCTAATGAACTTGGAAAGTTGCCTCCGATCGTTGAAATTCAGGATAACGGTTATGTTGTTCATAATCAGGCGAGCGGGATGCTTAAGAATGTATTCATGCATTTGCTTAGAAACTCGATGGATCATGGGCTGGAAACGCCTGAGGAAAGATGGGCACAGAATAAGCCTGTGGCTGGAACGATTACTCTGACAATGGATGTGCAGGACGGCATGTTGCAAATCAATCTTAGCGATGACGGGCGAGGGATTGCTTTGGCTCGTATACGTAATATAGCCATAGAAAATAAACTAGTTACTTCTGAAGAGAAATTTACTGATGAAGAAATAGCGGACCTGATTTTCCGGTCTAGTTTTTCTACCGCCACTACTGTGACTGAAGTTTCCGGACGTGGTGTCGGAATGGATGCGGTGCGGAATTTTGTTAATCGAGAACACGGCAAAATTAACATTCGATTTACCGATACCAATATTGGGGCGGAGTACCGTCAATTTGAAGTAATCGTTTCTTTGCCAGAAATGTTGTCAGAATATGTCGGTGAATTTGATTTCCATCGTCCAAATGAATTAGAGGATGGATTGATTGACATTCAATCTGTAGATAAAACTATTGCAAAGCAAGCTTAAAGTATTCAGTCATGATGGTGAAGTATTTATTTCGTAAATTTCTGTTTTGCGGAATCTGTTCTGTGTGAAATTTTGGTTTTGACACCAGCGGAGAGCGGGAATTTTTACAATTAATATGAATAAAAATTTGAACAAATTTGATAACAAAGACTTCGCTGCCACTCTTGTAAGTAAGGTCTTGGTGTTGGATGAAAGTGTAGAGCATCAAGATGCGATTAAACAGTTTTGCGAAGATAATAATCTCATTGCACTCAAGGTTCGTAAAAATCGTCTGATGTCAGTATTGCAGACGAATATTGATCTAGGCGCAATTCTATATTCAGAAAACTACGGGGGATCTACTAAGGAAAATGTAGAAATAGCATTAAAGATACATGCATTTCGCCCTGAGTTGCCTATCATTATTCGTCGTGAGAATGAAGCGACACTCGACGGTCTTTCTGAGATCATCAGCCCCGCTTTTTGTGCTGCCTATTCCGCAAGTGATATGGGTACATTACGTCAATTAATCGATGAATATATCTTCAGTCTAGTGTATCCAAATGCACTTCTGCGAGGTATTTTAGAGGTTACAGAAACTGTGCTTGCTAGTCAGTTTAGGGAGCTGACGATATCTTGGGATACGCCTTTTATTGTGCGTGATCGGGTCATCTTTGGCGAGGTGTTTAGTCTTATCCCGCTGGTGAGCAATTGGTGTCGGGGCTACATGATGTTGCAAACCGAGGAGGAGCCTATTCTTGATGTGCTTGGTTTGTTTAACCGGCCCTATGTTGATAGTAATTTTCGGGCGGTAAACAGCTTGCTTGGTGAAATAACTAATCTAATATGGGGTTCCTTTAAGAATCGTTACATTGGGGATGTGGCAGCCTCTTTCGGTAGTCAGGTACAGGTTCCACTTGTTGTCAATCACAAGCATAAATACATTTCTTTTGGTACAGAAAACCCGCAGTTGTGTTTTCTTTATACGCTGGTAGACGAAAAATCTGGCCAAACAGTAAAGCTCTATCAGCGTTTTATTTTCAATCTTAGCTGGTCGCCGGAGGATTTCAAAGAAATTATTCACGATGTTGAGGCGTTTGTTGATTCCGGTGAATTGGAATTATTTTAATCGATTTAATAAGGACAATAAAATGGCGGAAATTCTTGTAGTAGATGATTCAAGTTTGGTGCGTGATGAAGTGGCGGCCTTCCTGACGCGGAGTGGTCTGGATGTGGTGACTGCTGTGGATGGCAAAGACGGCTTGTCCAAAATACAAGGAGATTCCAATATCAAGCTAGTAATTAGCGACGTCAATATGCCCAATATGGACGGACTGACGATGGTTGAAAAAATTCGCGGGGAATTGGGTAAGAAGCAGATAAATATTATCATGCTGACGACCGAGAGCAATCCGAGCATGAAGGAGCGAGGTAAGGCAGCCGGTATCAATGGATGGATTGTCAAGCCGTTTAAAGGTGAAGCCGTGCTTGAAAGTATCAAAAAACTGGCTGTATAGACTTGATTTCGTCCGCAGCTCTAATTTTGCTTTTCAGGTTTAACAAACCTGAGTTTTATAAACAATTTCAGTTTGAAAATTAGGCTACGGATTTATTTTGATAATTTTGATAACTTTGATACTATGCGCGGCCATTGCGGAATTGCAGGGGGGAATTCGACTTCAGTCGTCGTGGTTTTTATTGAAATGAAGATAAATAAAATAGATCATTGCAAGACACAAGGAGTGCGCCGTCATGGCGCACTCTTTTTCTTGACGCTATGGGTGAGATCGGTTACCTCCCCCCCCCACCCCCCCCCCTCCCCACCCCCCACCCCCCCCCCCACCCCCCCCCACCCCACCCTACTACTTCTCTT
>Ga0172379_10008994_pt1 | contig 12431 bp, 11 predicted proteins | sample GrowelOW334metaG_FD_119756 | JGI IMG/M metagenome (GOLD analysis project Ga0172379, IMG submission 119756) | Groundwater microbial communities from an aquifer near a municipal landfill in Southern Ontario, Canada - Groundwater well OW334 metaG | ecosystem: Environmental > Aquatic > Deep... | reverse complement strand
TATTAGCTCATTCGGTGCCGGATATTTTGAAAGTTCAGCAGATTTTATCAAGTATCATCGATGAAGATGAACGGGCGGGAGCCGTGATCCGGGGGATACGGGAAATGTGCAAGAAGGAACCGGTAAAGAGTGAATCAGTGGATATTGATATTGTTGTCCGGGATATTGTCACGTTGCTCCATGTTCGCAATAGTCTTAAAGCGGTGGATCTGACGGTGGATATTGAACCTGGGATGAAAGTTGTTACGGGCAGTAAGGTGCAACTTCAGCAGGTGGTATTGAATCTTATTACCAATGCGCTGGAAGCTTTGAGTGAGGTGCCTGTAAAAAAAATGAACGTCCGGGTAGATTCCTGCAGGGCGGGTGTGATATCGGTTACCGTTTTGAATTCCGGTCCCCAGATCGCGACGGAACGATTGGAACAATTGTTCAAGCCGTTTCATACAACCAAGGAAGAAGGCCTGGGAATGGGTCTTTTTATCTGCCGGTCGATCATTGAAGCCCATGGCGGTCATTTGACGGCGTATAATGTTCCGGGTGAAGGCGTAAACTTCTGCTTCTCGGTACCCAGCGCCAAAACACCCGGGTGGGATAAATGAAATTACGCGCCGCTACGGTTTACATTGTGGATGATGATAGTTCGTTTCGTGAAAGTCTTGAAGAGTTGGTTGGTTTGATGGGATACCAGGTTTTCGGTTTTGGATCGGGAGAGAGTTTCTTGAAATATCAGCCGCTGCAACGTCCATCGTGTATCTTGCTGGATGTCTTTCTTCCTCATTTTGACGGTTTTGCATTGCAGGCCCGGCTGTCCGGAAATGGCGCGGTGCCGCCGATCATTTTTATTACCGGTCATGGCGATGTTCCTATGAGTGTTAAAGCGATCAAGAAAGGGGCGGTAGATTTTCTTTTAAAGCCGTTCAATAAGAAAACGCTTCATGCCGCGATCATTAATGCGCTTGAGCTGGATAAACAGAATCTTAAAGAAGAGTATCATCAGAAAAAGATCTGCGATCGTATTGCCGTTTTGACTCCCCGGGAGAAAGAAGTGATGCATGAAGTTATTACCGGTAAGTTGAATAAACAGATCGCCATAAAGCTGGGGACGGCCGAAAAGACCATCCGTAAGCATCGCGGACGGGTGATGAAGAAATTAGGACTTTCTTCCGTTGCTGAATTAGTCCGGAATCTTGAGAAAGTCGGCATTGTTGCCAACGGGAAATGAATAACACTGAAATAGAGGGGTTAAATGAGAATACTGATCGTTGGAGGAGTAGCGGGCGGGGCATCAGCCGCGGCGCGGGCGCGAAGGTTATCTGAAGAGGCCGAGATTGTGCTGTTCGAGCGGGGCGAGCATATTTCTTTTGCTAATTGCGGGCTGCCTTATCATATCGGAGGGGTTATTGCCGAGCGTCAGCGCCTGCTGGTTCAGACACCGCAAGCCATGCGTGCCCGTTTTCGTATTGATGTGCGGGTAGGGACGGAAGTTCTCCGGATCGATACGGCTGGTAAATTTCTTATGACAAAAGATCTCTCAACGGGACTGGAAAAAAAGGAAGTGTATGATGCTCTAATCTTAAGTCCAGGCGCTGAACCGCTCAGGCATCCTTTACCGGGGATCGAGTCGAAGAAGATCTGCACGTTAAGAAGCCTGTCTGATATGGATACGATCAAAGCCATGGTCGATCGCGGGCAGGTAAAGAAAGCGGTTGTTATTGGTGGAGGTTATATCGGCCTGGAAATGGCCGAAGCCCTGCGGGAGCGTAAGGTTAATGTGACGTTGTTGGAACTTAAGTCTCAGGTGATGGAGCCGGTTGATCCTGAGATGGCCGCAGTGCTGCATCAGGAACTTATTGCACAGGGGGTTGGACTGCACCTTGGAGCCGGCGTAAAGAGTTTTACTGGGGAGAATGGAGCGTTACGGCTTGAGCTCAGCACGGGTGGATCGATGACCTGTGATCTGGCGATCCTGGCGATCGGCGTGAGGCCGGAGGCGTATTTGGCGAAAGAGGCCGGCCTTAAGATCGGCGAGCGTGGCGGCATCGTGGTTGATGCACAGATGCGAACCAGTGACCCGTATATTTTCGCCGTGGGAGATGCGGTGGAGGTTTCAGACTTCATTACGGGTGTCAAAACATGTATCCCGCTGGCTGGCCCGGCGAACAGGCAAGGCCGTATTGCAGCGGATAATATATTTAACAAAGTGTCTGTTTATAGGAACACGCAGGGCACTGCGATCTGCAAAGTATTCGGTCTTGCCGTGGGGATGACCGGGGCGAATGAGAAACAGCTGAAGAGTAAGAATATTGCTCATGAGAAGATCTATATTCATCCAGCCGATCATGCCACCTATTATCCCGGCGCATCGTCTATCAGCATGAAACTGCTTTTTGATCCTGTGAATGGCAAGATCTTTGGTGCGCAGGCAGTCGGGCGGCAGGGTGTGGATAAACGCATTGATGTTCTCGCGGTTGCCTTGCGTGCCGGTTTAACGGTGCAGGACCTGAGGGATCTTGAATTGAGTTATGCCCCGTCGTATGGGTCGGCAAAGGATCCAATAAATTATCTGGGATTTGTGGCGTCGAATGTGATGGACGGGATGTGCCCCGTTTGTCATTCAGAAGATGTGTTGAATTTGCGTCCTGACCAGGCTGTTTTGGATGTCCGTGATGCCGGAGAAGTTGAGTCCGGGAAGATCCCGGGAGCCCTGCATATTCCATTAAATGATTTGCGTCAGCATATGGGTGAGTTGTCAAAAGATAAGGAATTGCTGGTTTACTGCAAGGTTGGCTTGCGCGGATATTTAGCCTGTCGTATTTTATTGCAAAATGGATTCAAGTGCCGTAATCTTTCGGGCGGGTATGTGACCTATGAAGCTAAAACGGGATTGCCGAGAAAGTCCTGAAATTGCTGTTTGCAATCGTATTTAGTTGTATTATTGCATTTCCTGCTGCTTAGCTTAGGGAGTTGACAATCGCTATTTCTCAGCTATACTCTTAGAGTCTTGACCGGGCGGCCGTAACGTTGGTGTGTATGGTCGGTGGTCAGGAGGGACAATGATGCCCAATGTGCTTCTAATTTCAGAAGCCCGTTGGGCTTTTTCTTTGTCAGCGTACATTGTCGACGGAATGATGGCCTTGCTAAAGGAGATGGTTATGCGGATAAATGTCAGAAAAATTGTTTCAACCGTTATTGCGTTGGTTTTTTTGTGCAATGTTTCAATTGGGAACGCCGCTTTTTTGGCGGGGGAATTAAATCTCCCCGTGCCGGGTACGATGCTGGCAGTAAGTCCTGCGTTTATGCCGCCGGTTCTTAGGGGCATGACGGTTTATCCCGACCAGCCGTTACGTTTTGACTTTATTCTTGATAGCGGTAATGATCGTCTCTTGCAAAGCGAGCTTGAGCCGGTATCGCGCAAGCTGGTGAATTATTTTCTGGCGTCGCTTACCATCCCTCAAAATGACCTGTGGGTCAATTTATCTCCGTATGAACAGGAGCGGATCCTTCCCGAATCTTTGGTGAGAACCGAGCTAGGGCGAGACTTGTTGGCGCAGGATTATCTGCTCAAGCAGTTGTCCGCTTCATTGTTGTATCCTGAAAGCGGGGCCGGTAAAGTGTTCTGGCAGCGTGTGTATGCGCAAGCGTATCAGAAATTTGGCACTACCGATGTTCCGGTGGATACGTTCAACAAAATTTGGATTGTGCCCCAGAGAGCCAAAGTGTATGAGAAGAACAATGTGGTTTATGTTGTTGGCGGACACCTGAAGGTGATGCTGGAGGCTGATCACACGGCCATGCAACAAAGCCGTGGTGGTGCTGCGGCCACAGCGGATGTTCAACGCGCAGACGCAAGCGCGGAAATGACCAAAAAAATCGTCCGCGAGATTATTATTCCGGTGATCGAGAAAGAAGTAAACGAAGGTAAGAATTTTGCAACGCTGCGCCAGATCCTGTATTCTCTTGTCTTGGCCCAGTGGTATAAATCAGCGCTTAAGGACAGTATTTTGAATAAAGTGTATTCTGACCAGAATAAGATGTCGGGGGTGGATGTGTCTGACCCGGCCAATCGCGAGAAGATTTATGCGCAGTACATGGCGGCGTATAAAAAGGGAGTATTTAATTATATTATTGATGGCGATCGTTTACAGGAGATTGTTGGGCAGATCGGGAAATCTGTACAAACATTGCGAATGATGGTCGGCTATGACGGAGCGAAGGGAAAGGTTCCAACGAATGAAGAAATTCTTTGATTCTAAATTCTTTTGATGTTATAACGTGTATACTATTATTTCAAATATATTTGCCAGTGAAACGCTCTTAGGTTTGCACGCGTTCGGTTAAGCAATATTTTGATTTGGAGGGGATATGCCTTTTGCGATTGATAAAACAGTTCGGGAACGAACGCTAAAGTGTAAACGTGATTTCGTGTGTTGTGATATCGGCGGTTGCCCGGAGTGTGACATCGAGCAGGAGGTCAGTAATGATCTTGTTTTTGTTAAACCCAAGCAGGGCAGCGCTTATGCGTGTTCATATTTAGTTCCGTTTGCTTCATCGTATGTGTGTCGTTGTCCCGTGCGAAGTGAATTGTGGCAAAAATACAGGAAATGACCGAATCGAATGCATATTTTTTGATTCGTCGTATTTTGTTGTGCTAATATCACAGATGTGACCTCCTTATTTTTTTACCGAACAGGTGTGGAAAGAAAATAGTTGACATTGTTATTTCGTATGTTATAATTCACTACTAATTAAGTAGTTAATGTAGTAAATAAAAATGAAACTATCTACCAAAGTCCGTTACAGTGTGCGTTTAATGATCGACCTAGCCATTTATGGCGCGAAAGGTGCTGTCTTGCTTAGAGATATATCCAAGCGGCAGGAAGTTTCGGAGAAATATTTGGGGCATGTGGTCCCTTTGCTCAAGAGTGCGGGGTTGATCAACACCATGCGCGGGGCGAAGGGTGGGTTTGCGCTTTCGCGTTCGCCAATGGCGATCACGTTAAAGGATATCATGGTAGCAGTGGACGGTCCTATTTGCCTGGCGGGGTGTTCCAAGGGGCTGGAGCGATGTAAAAAGTCCGGGTTTTGTAATGCGGGAGATTTTTGGGGTGAGGCCAGCAATGCTCTGGTCAAGATTTTTGACGGGTTTACACTGGAGGGCCTTGCCGAACGCCAGCTAAATCATGAGAACGGGTTAAATTATGTCATATAAAAAGGAAGTTGAGCATCGGGATATTCCAAAGGGTGTACAAAATTCTATTTTAAATGATGCGATCGTTAAAGACTTGTGGGATGCGATTGGTACGATAGATTTTGGGACAATCACCATCAAGGTGCATGAGTATAAGATCGTTCAGGTGGAGGTAACAACAAGGAAACGTTTTGATGATGTGTGGAAATTGGAAGGAGGAGCCGGTATTTAAAATATTGCAGTTATCGGAGATCTAAAATCAGGTTAACAATGAGAATACACTGCCGGTCCACCGGGGTGCAGTTAAAAAAATATAAAATTTTGAGGCAAAGATGAACTGGTCGGCCAGAAGTCTTCAGCGAAATAATGAAAAGGCAGGAAAAAATGAAGACTTTTGTTTATTTGTTTGTGGCTTTGGCTATGGTTTTAACAGGAAGCGGATCAAAGGCGTGGGCGCAGGCATTGAGTAATGAAGAGCGTTTGCAGGCACTGGAGCAGCAGATCGCTGTTCTCAAACGTCAGATCGAGAATGATAAGGAAGTGGTCACAACAAAGGCAGCAACAACACCGGTGGTAATCGCGAGCGCCAAGGACGGTTTTCAGATTAAGGCGCCGGATGACAACTATAAATTAAAGATCAGCGGTTATGCGCAGGCCGATGCCAGGTTTTTCGGCGGGAATAAGAAGGAGGCATCCAGCCCTGTAGACACGTTTACCACACGCACTGTGCGGTTGGTTGTGTCCGGAACTGTTGCGAATAATTTTGACTTTTTTATATCCCCGGAGTTCGGGACCAGTACAATAACCTTGCCGGATGCTTATATTGACTGGCGGTTGGCAAATGCGTTTAAGATACGCAGCGGTAAATTCAAGGCGCCTTTCGGGTATGAGCGTTTGCAATCCACACCAGCGGCAACTTTTGCCGAGCCGGGGCTGGTTGAAAATCTGGCGCCCAATCGTGATAGCGGTATTCAGTTTTATGGAGATCTGCTGAAAGAAACGGTCAATTATTCATTGGCGTTGACAAATGGTATTACGGACGGCAGCACAAGTGTAACGGATACCAATAATGATAAAGAGGTTGGCGGGCGAATTTTTGCTCAGCCGTTCAAGAATTCCGATCATCTTGGGTTGAGAGGTTTGGGTTTGGGTGGAGCCGTAACATACGGCCATAGGGAAGATACAACATTACCCTCGTATAAAACAGCCGGACAGACGTCGTTCTTTACTTTGGCGGGTACAACGTACGACGGGCCGCAATGGCGTTATTCACCACAGGTGGCCTACTACTATAATTCTCTGGGTCTTTACGGGGAGTATATTTCTTCCGAGGCGAAGCTGACAAAAACAACGAAACGTCAGAAAGTAAGAAATAGCGGTTGGGAAGCTGCCGGGTCGTATGTGCTCACGGGTGAGGATGCCTCGTATAAAGGCATTGTTCCGTTGCATCCGTTTAATCCCTCGAAGGGTGCTTTCGGTGCGGTGGAGTTGACCGGTCGTTACAGTACACTGGACATCGATAATGGTATCTTCGATAGCACGTTGACGTCTAATGTTATTACTTCTGCGCCAACTGAAGCCCGTGCCTGGACGGCAGGACTTAACTGGTATTTGACACGCAATACCAGGTTGGTGTTTAATTGGGAACAGATCACCTTTAAGGGTGGCGCGGCAGCTGGCGTGAATCGTGCAACGGAAAACCTGTATTTGAGCCGTTTCCAGGTGGCTTTTTGACCCGAATTCTTCGAAAGAAAAATTTGCTCGTAAGAGTTCGCGCATAGAACTCGGATTGTGTTTGTGCGTTGTCAGTTTTATGTTAGCGAAAGTCATCCTCGCAGGGGGGTAAATTAAGATAAAATTTGAATATATATACATCAGGAAGGAAATAATATGTTTAAAAAAATACGCAATTTTGTGATAACCGCGGTCTTGGGTTTGACGTTGATCGTTCCGGCGTTGGCGGCGGACAAGGTGGTTTTACTTAACGTATCGTATGATCCCACACGGGAGTTATACCAGACCTTTAATGAAGCGTTCAGCGACTACTGGGTGTCGAAGGCCGGCATTCCGGTGGATGTCAGTCAGTCGCATGGCGGCAGCGGCAAGCAGGCGCGCGCGGTGATTGACGGGCTTGAGGCCGATGTAGTGACGCTCGCGTTGGCGTATGATATTGATGCGATCGCCGAAAAAACGAATTTGCTGCCGAAGGGGTGGCAGGCACGCCTTCCTAATAACAGTTCGCCGTATACGTCGACCATTGTTTTCCTGGTACGTAAGGGAAATCCAAAGGGTATCAAGGATTGGGATGATCTGGCCAAGCCCAATGTTGCTGTAATTACACCGAATCCGAAGACTTCCGGCGGTGCGCGCTGGAATTATCTGGCGGCCTGGGGGTATGCGCTGGCCAAATGGGATAATAATGAAGTGAAGGCTCAGGATTTCCTGAAAAGTATTTTCAAGAATGTTCCGGTGCTGGATTCCGGAGCCCGCGGGTCAACCACTACGTTCGTTGAGCGCGGCATCGGCGATGTGCTGATTGCCTGGGAAAATGAGGCGTATCTGGTAGTTAATGAACTGGGAAAAGGGGAGTATGAGATCGTTACGCCGTCCTTGAGTATCCTGGCAGAACCGCCGGTGGCATTGCTGGACAAAAATGTGGACCGCCATGGCACCAGAAAAGTGGCTGAAGAATATCTGAAGTTCCTGTATAGTGAAGAAGGGCAGGAAATTGCGGCGAAGAATTATTATCGTCCCCGTCTGGAAAGTGTGGCGCAAAAGTACGCGCATCAGTTTCAGCCCGTCAAGTTGATCACCATTGATGGCGCATTCGGCGGTTGGCAGGCTGCGCAAAAGAAACATTTTGCGGATAAAGGCATTTTTGACCAGATCTATGGCAACTGAAAGATACAAGTCAAAATCTGTTTTACCGGGGTTGAATCTTGCCCTGGGATATACGATGGTATATCTTAGCTTGATCGTTCTTATCCCGTTGTCGATGCTTTTTTTCAAAGCATCGGCAATGGGGTGGAATGATTTCTGGGGTACTGTATCGGCGCCGCGGACACTCGCCGCGTATCGGTTGACTTTTGGCGCCAGCTTTGTCGCCGGACTGGTGAATGTGGTGTTCGGCACCTTGATCGCCTGGGTGTTAGCCCGTTATTCTTTTCCGGGTAAAAGGATCGTGGATGCGTTCGTGGATTTTCCGTTTGCCCTGCCTACGGCGGTAACCGGGATCACACTTGCCACGTTGTATTCCAGGAATGGCTGGATCGGCCAGTATTTGTATGATTGGGGCATGCCATCGGCTTATAATTTCTTTGGGATCACGCTGGCGCTGACGTTTATCGGGTTGCCGTTCGTGGTGCGAACGGTGGAGCCGGTCATTCAGGAGCTTGACGGTGAACTGGAAGATGCTGCCGTCAGCCTAGGGGCCAGCCGCTGGCAGATCTTTTTCCGGGTGATCTTTCCAAACCTGATCCCTGCGATCATCTCGGGTTTTACGCTGGCGTTCGCGCGTGCGATCGGGGAATACGGGTCGGTTATTTTTATTGCCGGTAATATGCCTGGTAAGACCGAGATCGCGCCTTTGCTTATTATGACAAAACTGGAGCAGTATGATTATGCCGGGGCCGCGTCGATCGCGGTGGTGCTGCTGATCGTATCGCTGGGGTTACTCTGGCTTGCGGGTTTTATTCAGAAATATTTCTCAAAGCGTATCGGAGTGAGTTAATGTCATCACGCATGGAATCGGCTGGAGTCCGCCGCACATTGATAGGGGTCGCATTACTTTATCTGGGTTTGTTTATCTTTATTCCCTTGTGTGCTATTTTTGTTCATGCGTTCTCCAAAGGTGTTCCGGCGTATTTCAGGGCGATCCAGGATCCTAATACCCTGGCGGCCATTAAATTAACGTTGTTGACGGCGTTGATCGCTGTTCCGCTTAATCTTGTTTTTGGGATTGCCGCGGCCTGGGCGATGGTTAAATTTGATTTTCCGGGAAAGACCTTGCTGGGGATCCTGATCGATATCCCGTTATCGGTGTCACCGGTGATTTCGGGTTTGATCTTTGTGTTGCTCTTTGGCGCACAGACGGCGCTGGGGCCATGGTTGATCGAGCATAACATCAGAATTCTTTTTGCTCCACCGGCAATTATTTTAGCGACGATCTTTGTTACTTTCCCAATGGTGGCCCGGGAGTTGATCCCGGTAATGAAAGCCCAGGGTAGTGATGAGGAGCAGGCCGCGATGACGTTGGGCGCGAGCGGTTTTTTAACGTTTTGGAAAGTGACCCTGCCGAATATCAAGTGGGGGTTGTTTTACGGGGTGGTCCTTTGTAATGCCCGAGCCATGGGTGAATTCGGCGCGGTTTCGGTGGTATCGGGCCATATTAGAGGACAGACGAACACCTTGCCGCTGCATATCGAGATTCTTTATAATGAATATAATTTCGCTGCGGCATTTGCGGTGGCTTCGATCCTGGCCATGCTGGCGCTGGTAACGCTGGTTTTAAAGTCCGGGATTGAGTATCGATATCGGGAAGAGATAAAAGCAACGGCTAAAACAGGGCATGCAGTATGAGCATAGAAGTAAAGAAAATGACTAAAACATTCGGGAGTTTCAAGGCTCTGGACAGGATCGATCTTAAGATCGCGACCGGGGAACTGGTGGCGTTATTGGGACCTTCGGGCTCCGGCAAAACCACCCTGCTGAGGATCATCTCGGGGCTGGAAAGCGCTGATGAGGGAGAGGTGTTGTTTCATGGAGAAGACGCGCGAGATCAAAAGATCAAGGATCGGAACGTGGGTTTTGTATTTCAGCATTATGCGCTATTTCGTCATATGACCGTGTTTGATAATATTGCATTCGGGCTGCAGGTCAAGCCGAAAGCATTACGTCCGGGGAAGAAGGAGATCAGCTCCAGGGTGCATGAGTTACTTAAACTGATTCAGCTGGAGTGGGTGGCTGATCGCTATCCGTCGCAGCTTTCCGGCGGGCAGCGACAGCGGATCGCGCTGGCCCGTGCGCTGGCCATTGAGCCGGGGGTGCTTCTTCTTGATGAACCTTTCGGTTCGCTTGATGCCAAGGTGCGTAAAGAGCTCCGGCAATGGTTGAGGCGATTTCATGACGACCTTCACATTACAACTCTTTTTGTGACTCATGACCAGGAAGAGGCACTGGAAGTGGCCGACAGGATCGTGGTAATGAATAAAGGAAAAATTGAGCAGGTTGGAACGCCGGAAGAGGTATATCATCATCCGGTGTCGGCTTTCGTTCTGAATTTCCTGGGAAATGTGAATTTGTTTCACGCCCGGGTGGAAGACGGAAGAATGACCGTTGGTGAGCCGGGCGCTGTACTTCAGGAAGGTAGCACGGCCAGGGCCGCCCGGGTTTATGTTCGCCCGCACCAAATGGCCGTGGAGCGTTCACGGCCAGGTGCAGATGCGATCGCGGCAACGATTCAGTTCATTAATCCGGCGGGGTCGGTAGTCAAGATTGAGGCGAAGTCGCTATCGGGTCAGCTGATCCAGGTAGAAATGACCCAGCAGGAATACGCGTTCCTCAAGCTGGTTAAGGGTGAGGAAGTTTATCTCACCCCCAAAGACATGACGTTTAGCGAGTATGAAATTTGATTTTTATAATGTTGCAGATTGTTGTTAAACATTAATTTTTTATTTTGGCATTGAGAATTAAATTTAAACTGTGCGTAGGGGCGGACTTTATGTCCGCCCGGCGTAATGACGATTATTAAACGTAAGTTCGCAGTAGATATTAAGGATAAAAAAATGGCACAATCAACGAATAATCCGCAATCAATTGAAACCTTTCTGGCCCAGGCCGGCAGCCGCTGGGACGGAAAAACCGGCGCGGTATCCATGCCGATCTATCAGACCGCGACGTTCGGACATCCGGCCCTGGGACAAACCACCGGCTTCGATTATACCCGCACGTCCAATCCCACCCGTGCGGTGTTGGAAGAGGTATTAGCGCGGGCCGAGGGTGGGGCTAAAAGTTTTACTTTTGCCTCCGGTCTGGCGGCGATTGATGCTGTTATGCATTTATTTGTGCCGGGAGACCAGTTGATCGTGACCGAAGACATTTACGGCGGAACATTCCGTTTATTTGATAAAGTGCTGCGCCCGCTCGGGATCAAGACGATCCCCGTGGATACATCGGATATTAATGCCGTGCGCGGAGCGATCAATCCGGCGGTAAAGGGGCTTTTTGTGGAATCGCCCACCAACCCGATGCTGCGCGTGGCTGATCTTAAGGCCCTGGCGGCGTTGGCGAAAACCCGAGGGTGGACGTTCATTGTGGATAATACCTTTCTAACCCCGTATTTTCAGCGTCCGCTGGATATCGGTGCGGATATATCGGTATACAGTGCCACAAAATATTTATCCGGGCATAATGATGTGCTGGCCGGGGTGGTGATCGTGAAAGACCCGGTGATCGCCGAAAGGGTGGGCTTTTTTCAGAACGCCATCGGTGCTGTCCTTGCGCCGCATGATGCGTGGTTATTACTCCGGGGTCTTAAGACCCTGCCGCTCCGGTTGCGTCGACAGGAACAAAATGCCTTGATGCTCGCCCGCTGGCTGGAACAGCAAGAGTGGGTGGCTAAAGTGATCTATCCCGGTCTTGCCGGTCATCCGGGACATGCGCGGTTAAAGGAACAAGCGTCGGGGTTCGGGGGCATGCTGGCGTTCGAGGTGCATCATAATGATAATCTGAAACGCGGGATCGAGCGGGTCAACGTGTTCATTTTCGCCGAAAGTCTTGGCGGGGTTGAATCGCTTATTACGATGCCGGCTGTGCAGACGCATGCCGATATCGCGCCGGCTGAACGGGAGCGCCTGGGGATCAATGACCGCTTGTTACGGATATCGGTAGGTATTGAAGATCCTGATGATCTTATCAATGATCTTCGGCAGGCTTTTGATCCGAAGGCGGAAGCGTACAGCGGGGGGAAGTCATGACGCATAAGGATACTGACTTGAAAACAAAAATCGTTCATTCGGGCCATGATCGCGATCCTTTTACGGGCGCGTCAAGCGTGCCGATTTATCAAGGGTCGACCTTTGCCCAGCCGGATCCGGATCATCCCGGAGCTTATGATTACGGCCGCAGCGGCAATCCAACACGTGAAGCACTCGAATTGGCGATAGCCGAGCTAGAAGGCGGCGTGCGCGGTTTTGCGTTTGCGTCGGGGATGGCGGCCATTTCATCGGCGTTACTGTTATTCAAG
>Ga0172379_10008993_pt1 | contig 12431 bp, 10 predicted proteins | sample GrowelOW334metaG_FD_119756 | JGI IMG/M metagenome (GOLD analysis project Ga0172379, IMG submission 119756) | Groundwater microbial communities from an aquifer near a municipal landfill in Southern Ontario, Canada - Groundwater well OW334 metaG | ecosystem: Environmental > Aquatic > Deep... | reverse complement strand
TGGTACATTTTGAAATTGTTGATAGGTAAATAGTCTAAACTGGCAGTCTTAGAGACTGCTAACAACCGTCAAGCCACCCGCTTCGCGGGTGCGCCATGACTTCTTTTTTCCTTAATAAATCCTTAACTTGCTGTGAAGATATGCCTGCAAACTCGGGAACCTGAATCGAGTACCTTGGATCATTGACGTCTCTTTTTACCTCGAGTTTTTGTAACTCCATCAAATTTGCCGTTTTGTAGCCAAAACCTTTATTTTCGGCATTGTCTTTGAGTTCTCCTTCATCGACGCGAGCAATACGTCTTTGAGAAAACGGTCGTACGGGAACCGATTGCATCCTTACTTGAGGTGGGCGTGCGGCAGCAGGTAAAAGTTCAGCCGTTGGCCATAGTATCGTTGAAATGACAAAAATAATACGGACAATAATCATTGAATATTTCATAACAAACGACTCCCTTTTTTGTGGTTGATAACAGCTGACGCGATGATAGCAAGTGTAGATTATGAAAGTAAAGTAGGTTGTGATTTGGGCTTAAGCTTATGAGCGTGGGGCAAAATCACTATTTTCTTGCAAAATGGCCAAATTAATACTAATTTAGATATTGTATTGGCTGAAATTTAACTAATTAGGGAGGGGCAGTTATGTATATTCCACGAAAAGCATTACAACAATTGGAAAATTTAGAACGTGAAGGAAAGGTTGTTATTATCTATGGACCTCGCCGTGTTGGAAAAACAACCCTACTTAAAAAATACCTTGAAGATAAAAAGGACTATCTGTTTGTCACAGGCGAAGATGTTTTTGTTCATGAGTTTCTTTCGAGTAGATCTATTGAAAAACTTAAAAATTTTATTGGCAACAAAAAACGGCTGATTATTGATGAAGCACAATGTATTCCTTCTATCGGCGCAAATCTTAAACTTATTGTTGATCACATCCCTGATGTACGAGTTATTGTTACCGGATCGTCCACCCTTGATCTTACGGGAGCAATGAATGAGCCGCTTACTGGTCGCAAATATACAATTACCATGCTTCCTATTGCTCAGATAGAATTGTGTGCGATTGAAAATCGGGCAGAGAGTAACGCACGTCTTGAGGAGCGATTGATATTCGGATCGTACCCTGAGGTTATTGGATTAAAGGGAGATAGCGATCGCAAAGAAAATCTTCATGAGCTCGTTTCATCCTATCTTTTTAAAGATATTCTTGCACTTGAAGGAATTAAAAAAACAAAAAAAATAGTGGACTTGCTCATATTATTAAGCTTTCAAATAGGTAAAGAGGTTTCGCATAATGAGCTTGCTACCCAGTTATCAATGAGTAAGACGACCGTTGAAAAATATTTAGATCTTTTAGAAAAAACCTTTGTCCTCATAAACATCCGAGGGTTTAGTAAAAATTTGCGTTCAGAGGTTACCAAAACATCGCGCTATTATTTTTGTGATAATGGTATTCGCAACGCGTTGATCAATAACTTTAATCAGCTCAGCTTAAGAAATGATGTTGGCGCCTTGTGGGAAAATTATCTTGTTGTTGAGCGAATCAAAAAACAGCATAGCCTTCGTCTTTTGAGTAATAATTATTTTTGGCGAACATATGACCAAAAAGAAGTAGATTTTGTTGAAGAACGCGATGGTGCTATCTTTGGTTATGAATTTAAGTGGGGCAAGTCTGATATTAAAGCGCCGGCGTTGTGGAAAAAAACGTATCCAGACGCCTCGTTTCAATGTATCAATCAAGATAACTATACGTCATTCATTGAATGAAAATAGTCATTTTTTATCAGGTACATGCGATGGAGTATGGTTCAATTTTTGAAGCAAAGAAAGTTGGCTTTTAAGGGGACTTATTTACTTAAATCTTGCCTTCAGAAATAAAGCAGAGTATGCTTTAAATCACGTATTTCGTTGGTATAAATAATGTTTTTTAGCGTTTTTTTTACTCTTCACCTGGAAGGGGGGATTCATGTCGGTACACGATGCCACAAATGATGACAAACTCAAAAGTAGTGTTGCGCCACTTTCGATCGAAAAAGAATTAAAAACATCGTTCCTTGATTATGCAATGTCGGTGATTGTAAGTCGAGCACTTCCAGATGTTCGCGATGGTCTAAAACCTGTTCATCGCCGTATTTTGTACGCGATGCACAAGCTTGGTTATTACAATGACAAACCTCACCGTAAATCTGCTACCGTGGTTGGTGAAGTTATCGGTCACTACCATCCGCACAGTGATTCAGCAATTTATCAAACGATGGTCGGTATGGTGCAAACCTTTTCCAAGCGTTACCCTCTGCTTGACGGCCAAGGAAACTGGGGCTCGATTGACGGTGACAATGCAGCTGCTATGCGTTATACCGAAGTGCGCATGGCAAAAATTGCCCGCGAGCTTTTAGCCGATATCGAAAAAGAAACCGTGCGTTTTGTCCCGAACTTTGATGAGTCGCGTACTGAGCCAACACTTTTACCAAGTAAAATTCCAAATTTGCTTATCAACGGTTCAACCGGTATCGCCGTTGGTATGGCAACATCTATTCCGCCTCACAATCTTACTGAAGTTGTTACGGCATGTATTGAGTTGCTTAAAAATCCGCAGCTTTCTGAAGATGAATTATTCAAGCTTATTCCTGGTCCAGATTTTCCAACAGGCGGTGTGATTTGCGGCCGTGCAGGCATTGTTAAAGCCTATCGCACAGGCCATGGCCAGCTCACCATGCGTGGCGTTGTTGATATTGAAGAAAATAAAAAGCATACAGCATTGGTGATTACCGAAATTCCTTACCTTGTTAACAAAGCCGATCTGATTACTAAAATCGCCGATCTTGTTAAAGATAAAATTATTGAAGGAATTTCAAACATTCGCGATGAATCTGACAAGCGCGGTATTCGCGTTGTTATCGAATTAAAACGCGGTGAGATTCCTCAAGTGGTGCTTAACCAGCTCTACAAGCATACGTCATTGCAAACAAGCCTATCGCTCATTATGTTGGCTCTCTTTCAAAACCGACCAATGTTCTTTGCATTGCGCGAGCTCCTTGAACATTTCTTAATTCACCGTAAAGAAATTATTACACGTCGTTCAGAGTATGATCTTGCACGCATCAAAGAGCGCGAACATATTTTGCAAGGGTTGATTTTGGCCCTTGATAACATTGATGATGTTATTGTATTGATCAAGAAAGCTGACACCGCAAGTGAGGCAATTCTTGGATTACACAAAAACTTTGCATTGTCGCTTGAGCAAGCAAAGGCGATTCTTGAAATGCGCTTGCAGCGTTTGACCGGGCTTGAGCGAGGCAAGATTCATGTTGAACTTGAAGAAATAAAGAAAGTAATCGCAAAACTTGAGTTGATCTTACGCGATGAAGAAGAGCTCAAGAAAGAAATCTTAAAAGAACTTGAAGTTATCAAATCGACCTATGGCGATGCACGTAAAACAAAGATTGAAGGTGCAATTGATAATTTAAGTGAAGCAGATTTGATTCCTGATGATGAAGTGCTTGTAACGCTTACGCGCAAGGGCTACATCAAACGCGTACCACTTGAAACCTATGCGGTACAGCATCGTGGTGGCAAGGGTAAAAAAGGCATGGCCGATCTTGATGATTCAGATGACATCATGGAAGATGCATTTGTTACAAAAAATCATGACGAGCTTTTATTCTTTACCAACTTTGGTCGTGTCTACAGCATGAAGGTGTTTGAAGTTCCTGAAGGAACGCGTACCGCTAAGGGACGTGCGATTGTTAATCTGCTGGAACTGACCGAAGGCGAAAAAATTGTTAAGTTATTGTGTACTCGCAGCATGGAAAATAAATTCCTTGTTATGGTGACCAAGTTCGGAACAATTAAAAAGACCGAAGCAATGGACTTTGCCAAAATCAGAAGTACAGGTATCCGCGCAATCAACCTCAACGAAGGTGATGAACTTGCATTCTGTGCATTGAGCAGCGGTAGTGATTCAATTGTTCTGGCAACGCATAACGGGCAAGGGATCCACTTTAAAGAAATGGAAGTTCGTCCTATGGGCCGTCAAGCTGCCGGTGTACGTGGTATTGAGTTGCGCAATAAAGATTCAGTTGTCGGTATGGAAGTTATTCCAGAAACAAGTCATCTGTTGTTTGCAACCTCGCGTGGTTACGGCAAGCGCGTCTTGGTAAGTGATTTCCGTGTTGCCCACCGAGGTGGCGTTGGAGTTCGAACAATACCAGTTGATGTTCGAAATGGCCATGTTATTGGCCTTGTGCGCGTTACTGATGATTCGCATATTTTATTGATCGACTCGAACGGTAAGATCATTCGCTTGTCACCGCAAGAAATCCGCAGCATGGGACGACAAGCAAAAGGCGTCCGTTTGGTCAGGCTCAATGATTCGCAAACGTTGTCAGCATTGGTTGCATTTGATGGTGGCAACGCTGATGAACCAAAAGAATTAGATGAGCCAGAAAAGAACACGGCGCTTGATCCGATTGATGATAATGAAATGATTGCATCATCTAATCAAGATACAACAGAAGAAGCTATTGGTGATCGCTCGGATGATGCGACATCAATGGATGCTTCTGGGGATGATAAGCGTAGTAACGAAGAAAACAATTTGGTTCTTTTTTAATAGAGGCATGAACGATACACTGACCGTCGCAAGTTCGTGATGGTCAGTGTATAAAATATATCGCGGGGGCGCAGAATTCTATGCACCATGGGGCTATCGATCGCAGGACGTCTATTTTACTTCATCTTTCTCTTATTCCAGATTTTGGTCCAGCAGCCGTACTCAAAGTACTTGGCGGCTTGTTGAAGGCACATCAAAACGTTACTGACCCGTCGCTGGAAGATATTGCTGTAGTGCAAGAACTGCACCTTGATGATTTGTATACATATTCTGTAGATGATTGTATTAACCGCTTGCAGCTTACGCCCCGTCTGGCAGAGCTGCTGGTTGCCGGACTTGCAGATCGGACATTAATCAACAAAGAATTGTCACTTGTAGAGCAACACGGCGTTGAGGTGCTTACCTTTCTTGATGGTACCTATCCTGATTCACTCAAGCATATTTATTTGCCGCCGGTAGTGTTGTATTGCCAAGGCGCGGTTCCAGATAATACAAAAAAGATTGCACTTGTTGGCGCGCGCAAGGCGTCGGGGTATGCCCAGCACATTGTTGATGCCCTTGTTCCTGACCTTGTAACGCATGGCTGGCAGACGGTCAGTGGTGGGGCCAATGGTGTTGATAGTATGGTACATAAGCGTACGCTTGATGCTGGTGGCTCAACGATTGTTGTTCTCGGTTCTGGGATTTTGCAACCATATCCTGAAAAAAATATTCCATTGTTTGAGCGTGTTATCGCAAGTGGAAGTGTCATACTTTCGCCCTTTCCGTTGATGACTTTTCCCGATCGGAATACATTTCCGGCACGCAATAGAATTATTGCTGGCCTTAGCCAGGGGTCGGTTGTTGTTCAGGCTGCGGCACGAAGTGGTGCCTTGATTACGGCACGGTTTGCGCTAGAACAGGGACGCACTGTATTTGCCGTTCCAGGTTCCATCAATGACTTATTAAGTGTTGGGTGTCATGGGCTTATCAGGCAGGGGGCGATATTGGTCAGGTCTGTAGATGATATTTTAGAAGAATTTGGAGATGTACCACTTGAGATGCATCGTGAGCCTGTTAAAGAGAAAACAGTCAAAAAAGAACCATTGAGCAGGACTGGACAGTTATCAATTCCTGTTGCAATTGAGCAAGAAGTGCCAGGTGTACAGGGAACAGTTCTTAAAAGTTTGGTAACTCCAGCATCGCTTGAAGATGTGGCCAATGGTACCGGACTTTCTATGGTTGAGCTGCAAGATATTATTTTTGAACTGCATCTTGATGGAAAAGTTAAACAGCACTTTAATGGTTTGTGGCAGCGTTGTTAACGATGTTCAGAAGATAAAAAGCTAAACAAGGGTAAGCTATGAATAAAGATATTTTATATTGCGCTTCGCAGTCGGCGTCGCGTCAAATGATTTTAAGAAACTCAGAAATTCCATTTAAGTTGCTTGAACATACCAGCGATGAGCTTGTACCTCATCCTGAAGACGATTTTAAGGCCTATGTTCTTGCGATTGCACATGCAAAATTAAAAACAGTTATTTTGCCAACCCCAGGCGAGCATGGCAGCGAACCATTGTTTGTGCTTACCGCAGATACATTGGTCCGCACTCAAAAGACCAGGCAGATTTTGGGCAAGCCACGAGATAGAGAACATGCTCGTCAGATACTTACCATTGTCGGTCAAGAACCAATTGAAGTGGTGACTGGATGTTGCCTTGAAAAGATGGTGGCTGATGATGGGCAGTGGAAGACTGTTGATGCCGCTCATTGGACGACCGAAACACTTGTTGAGTATGTTGTTGAGCCGGTATTGATTGATGATTACCTAGCCTCAACACCGCTCGCGCTGCGCGCCTGTGGAGCAAGTATTGTTGAAGGGTATGGCCAAAATTTCTTAAAAAGCATTCAAGGTTCGTACACAAACGTTCTTGGCCTGCCGTTATTTGAATTGCGTCAAGAACTGAAGCGGCTCAACTTTAGATATTAGTTAAGCGGTTCATTTTGATCGGGCTTCCAATTTTTGATGATACGTTCGAAGAGTACCGTTGCTGCCTGATTGGCCGAAGTGTCACTGGTCGCTGGAAGTACGGTTTTAGTTTTAGTCAGGACATTTTTTGCTTGGTGCATGCTGAGCCACATGGTGCGGGCATCAAGATTGGCTGCATCCATACGCTGGAGCGCTGGGAAAAGGAGTTCTTCTTGGGTGTTTGCCTGGATTGTCTCAAGATGTTTGATAAGATTTTTTTCAAGATGAAGAAGAAATTCAAAGACAGTTGTGTACAGGAACTCTTGTGATGCGATCTGCTCGGGATTTTCAAGTTGTTCAAGCTCATCAATAAAACCGTTTTTGACCGCTTGTTTAACCAATGCGTTAAGCGCTGCTTTCTCATTTTGCATAAGCCAATTGATGAGACATACTAATTCGTATGAGAGAGAAATATTAACGTCCATGGATCCTCCTTTGCGAGCAAGGCACAACATTGCCTCTTCTGGTCTAGCGGTGTTTATTATGGTGTGTGACATCTTACGCCTACAAGTATAAAGACTATGGTACGATTTTACAGCAATGCCAATATATTGATAGCTTTTTTATCGGTTTTAACTAAGACTTATACGTGTGAATGAAGTAAAAAAAAGAAGGATAAAGTCATGATTAAGGTGGGTAGATTGGGGGGTATTGTCGCCATGTCAGTCTGTTTGTCGAGCTGTTCATTAACCGTTGTTGATCGTGAAGTTAAAAAGGGTGATGAGCTTTTTGCTCGGTGGATTGCCTCGCAAAAGGTCTTTGATGATATATCACCAAGCAGCATGAAATTTTTAGTTGACGATGGCTATGCCGTACACTTTAAAAAGCGTTACCAGGGTAATAAAGACCATTTGGCATCAAATTCAACGATCTTAAGCTCGATGTTTAATTGCAGCTTTGATTTCCAACTCGATCTTGTCGACATACATAACAGTACGCTCGTAAACACGATTGGACACGTTACGGCCTTGCTCGAGCGAGATATGGAGGGGTTTATACAGTATCTCAGGGATATCGGTCTTACGTCCCCCGCCCAGCAGGAACATGATAAAGCTCTGCCCAATGATACAAGTAAGAAGTACAAAGAGCTTATCAAACAGTACAACGGTTTGTTACAGCTTTTCTTCCTGAACGGTGATGCTGGAAGCGATGAAGAACTTGTCTATTTGCGAGCAGTGGCGAACAGAATGTTTGAGTATGCCTTTGGCCCTGGTACATGGCCGCAGTTCCATACGATCCTTCTTACGCCAAGCGATCATCCGATTGCCAGAGTTTTTTATGCCGCTATTTGGTACTATCTTGCCGGGAGCGGGTGGAAGCAATGGCATAGGCAGTGCCTTGATGCCCTCAAAAGGGACTATGAGAAGGGTAAGAGAATCGTGTACATTGCCGGCGGGAGCGATGTCTACCAGCTTATCAAGCATGGGATCTATTCTATTGACCTGATTGACCCTATCCTGCCAACCCAGCCGCGATACTACTCTGAAGGATGGGCATGGCTTGTGCGCGATGGGGGGATTGGCGATGAAATTATTTTTACTTTTCAAGACCGTACGATTGTTGCGCGGCGCACGAGTTGTACTAAACATGGTTTCTTCAGTGCCAAGCTTTCGATAGGTGAATGGGGTGATGTTCCAAGCAGTGTAACAACGTGGACGCTATCAGATAAAAAGTCGCGTAAACGACTGGGAACGTGGGTAATTCACCGCCGTTGTGCAACTCAGGCTGATTTTGTGGCAGATGATTCAAGGTCCCTTGTGATATCGTTCAATGAGCTTTATTTTGTTGCAACGCAGAATCCGATTAAGAGTTGGGGGATCAATCCTGCGCTATTCGATGACCATTTTACAATGCATGTTAAACAGTTGCGTCACTCTGTGACGAAAGAAATGATAAAAAATATGGCAGAGGCTGATGCCTCTGCCTTTAGCTTCATTGCGCTTGGGTCTGAAATAAATTAATGTGTTGGCTTGCGCATATCAATTTGTTTGGCATTGAGTGTCATTGAGTCTTGCTGCGCTGCGTTAAGAATATATTCTTCGCATTTGTCGGTTCTGACAAAGAGCAAGCTTTCAAAAACAGCATGCGGCGGAATAGTATAGCCGAATGAATATTCATCGGGGGAAAGCTCCTGGCCTGTTGCGCTGTCGTAGACAATGGTAAGGTTGTCGACAAGATTTTTATGATGTCTCTTAAGTTTATCTAGCGTGCTTAGATTGTCCCAGCATTCGTAGCCAGACTTGGCAGCAAAAACCGTGAAAAAGCCAAAACAGGTTGCCAGTACGGACTGAAATGCACCTAACCACCATTTGAAGTTATTCTGCATAAAATTATTATGAGCACAATAAAAGGTGTACGCCGCCGCCAAGCCGCCTACTACTGTTGCTACAGATAAACCTGCGCCGGCCCAGCGGAGTGAGCTCTTATGGTCATCTATCTTGGGGAAGAGGCGCATGATGTTATCAAGCGGTACCGATTGTGATTGCAGTGTTGAAAGATATTCAGTTTTTGAAATGAGCAGTGTTTTATCTGAATTGTTTTCGATGTGGACTTTTATAGGTGTTATGTGCTGATGAAGGTTCTCTACGGTGACATTGGTAAAATCACTGAGCACGGGAAGTTGGGGTTCTGATGGTGTTATAGTGGGTGTTGATGTAATAATGTGTGGAAATATAATTGAGGAGTGGTGATGCTCGCCGTCGTTATTGTTGCCAAGGCAAGTTAGTGCTGTTGTAGTACCAATCAAAAGAGCTGTGAAGAAATAACCGACAGCGCCATTTTCTAAGTCTGTTGCTTCTTTAACGAACTTTGCAACGTTTTCCGATTGCATCAGTTTTTTTGTTTCTTTTTGTGTCATCCACTGGCATGAGCAGTTGACGTCTGAAAAGGGAGTTTGGATCTTTTGTGTATGCATAGACACCGCGAATACAGATGAACAGAGCAACGAAAGCGATGCGAATGTCGTAATTACGTGTGATCTAAATAGCTTCATACAAAAACCTCTCTTAATTCAATTCAAAATATTCTATTAGTACTTACGTTCGAGTATAGCATTTTTATAAAAAGATAATAGCGTCAGTAGAGAATCAAAGAGCAAAAAAGTGCGTTTTTTGTGTGATTTTAATAATATGAGGTCAAAAAAGTGTTTATTCCCTGTGTAATACTTTGGGCTATTTGTTTACGGTAGCTAGGCTGGGCCAAAAGTTTACACTCGTCTTTGTTGGTAATAAATCCTACTTCTGCCAGCGCCGATGGAATTGCATTTTGGAAGAGGACTCTGAAGTGTGCTGGCTTGATCCCACGGTCGATGGCTGGGTGATCTGCTTTTGCAAGGGTTGAAAGTATATTCTTTTGAATACACAGTGCAAGGTTTTTTGAGAGATTGAGATTGTTTTTAAGGTGTGTGTCAACGATATCTATGAGCTGGTTATTTTGGGCTAAATTAACGAACATGAACCCACCGGTGCGGGATGGTGGGAGTAGCTCCTTACTATCAAGGTAAAAGGTTTCAATCCCTGAGGCTGGGCTTCCCAATTTCCCGGCAGAGTTTACGTGAATAGAAACAAAGAGGTGCGCTTTGAGTTGGGCTGCAAGTTCGGCGCGGCCCTGGAGTGAGATTTCTTTATCCCATTCGCGTGTTAAGGTAACCTTTGCCCTCTTTTTTTCCAGGAGTGCTTGGACCTGTTTGGCAATATCAAGTGTAAGATTTTTTTCGATTAAATCATAAAAACCTTTTGCTCCCATGTCAGAAGCGCCGTGCCCGGCATCAATAACGATGCGAAAAGGGGCTGTTGCTGGTGAGGCGTTGTCTGACTGGAAGGCATCGTTTGAGGCGTGTAAAAACAGAGCTTCTTTATGAGTGATGGTATCAAGATCTTCTTTTGAAAAGATATCAAGGACCAAGCGATAAGGATTATCGATTTTACTCCATCGAATCAGCATTTTATTGGGGCGCTCGAATGATGTTTGAGTGTCAGGATCGATCAGGTTTCTTGATTTTGCAAAGGTGAGCGCGACGACGACAGCAGGAACTTTTTCAGTACGCTGAGATATTGCGACATCTTCGATAAAGCCGTCGGCTTTAAGCTTGTCAAATTGGGCCGTTATGGTTGACATATTGCTATTGCCAAGGCGCATGCCGGGGAAAACAAGGCGGAGTTGAGAGGTTGCTTTGTTGATAGATTTCTCTAAAAATATCGGACTAGAGAAGTCAAACATCACCTGCTTTGAAATTGGAGTACTCGTGACTTCTACCCAGTTTAGACAGTTAGGTTCGTTTGAAATTTTTCTGACTACTTCGGTTTGCCCGCAATTGATACGTGTTGTCGCGCCGATAAAAAGTAAGGTAACCGTGATTGTGGTTACCCAGTCTATGGTTTTCATAAAATCCCCCCCCCTTATTATTTTCCCTACCCTCATTGTTACTGTAGCAGGTTGGTGCTCCTGAAAACAATGATTTAATTACAAGGCGAAAATATATTGATCTGGTGGGAGATTTTTATATTGATAAGTAGAAATAACGCGAAGCTGGTTGTTGAGGGGTGGTTTGTTCAGGGAAGTGGGAATATTTTGGAAGAAAGACGGTTAAAATGAAATTGGGGCTGGAAGAGCCAGCCCCAATTTTTAAACGGTCGTATCGGAATAATCTTGAGGTGGGGTTTTGGGGGATTTGGTTGTAACGCTTTGTTCTAGCTTCAATTTTTCAAGAGTCTCGATAATTCGTGCTGAATGCTTGTGCGACTTTGCAAAGAAGATGGCATCCTTTCCGTTTTTTGTTTTTGGTAAGACCGATACCCCCCGCGAGAGCAGTTGAATAATAACGTGTTTTACATAAGAACAATTATAGAGCTGTCCATCGGCTTGACGCTTAGTGAAATACATTGTATTGGAAAGATATAAAAGTGCATACATCAGTGCTGTGTAGCCGTCTTTGTCCTGAAGATTAACGTCTATTCCTTCATGAGCAAGAAGCATGCGAATTAGTTCTATGTTCTTGTCGCCTTCCATCAATGCAAACATGAGGGAAGTGCAGCCTTCTTCATTTTTGCAGTTAACATCAACGAGAGAATTGGTAAGAAGTATTTTTACAGGATCGATCATTTTATTGTAGGTAGCAAAAATCAAAAGGGAATTGCCCTTATCATCTTGAGTATTAGGGTTGGCACCATTTTTGATAAGCCTAATTGCGGTATTCACGTCTTTTTTATTTAAAGAAGACTTCAATTTTTCATTTAAAATACGTTGAGTCATTTCTTCGTTTGGTGGCGGCATGAGTTTAGTATTATCTTCCATCATAATAGCTGCGATAGTTGATGTCTGAATAACGAAGGTGGTGGACAACGCAAGAACGATTAATCTTTTCATAAAAACCCTTTAACACTAAAAAATGGTTAGGAAAATAAGTTGAAACGGATGGGTATCATAGTCTGAAAAGTAAAGCTCGGCAAGTGTTTTTATCACTTGCTAACGATAACCCCGTCCCGTAACTCGATAGTGCGTTTCGCCTGGGCGGCTATGGCCGGTTCGTGGGTGACGATGATGATGGTGACATTTTGTTCGGCGTTGAGTTTTTTGAAAAATTCTATGATAGTCGAGCCAGTCTGCGTATCAAGGTTGCCCGTTGGTTCATCGGCAAGCAGGATGCTTGGGTTGTTGATCAAGGCTCTTGCAATGGCGACGCGCTGTTGCTGGCCGCCAGAAAGTTGGTAAGGGTAATGTTCGGCCCGGTGGCCAAGCTGGACAAGGTTGAGCAATTTTTGGGCTTCTTGGCGGGCGGTTGCTTCACTTGCTCCTGCGTACAGGCGGGGGAGC
>Ga0172379_10008992_pt1 | contig 12433 bp, 17 predicted proteins | sample GrowelOW334metaG_FD_119756 | JGI IMG/M metagenome (GOLD analysis project Ga0172379, IMG submission 119756) | Groundwater microbial communities from an aquifer near a municipal landfill in Southern Ontario, Canada - Groundwater well OW334 metaG | ecosystem: Environmental > Aquatic > Deep... | reverse complement strand
GTGGCGCGACATCCCTCCCGCGCCGAGTGAAGGTGGTAGCTGCCAACTACACAATCTTACTAGGGTTTTTGGACCTGGCGGTAATCGAAACCGCGTCCAGAAAGCCTCAGCACACAAGTTCTACGTGTGTTTTTCCAGATCAATCTCAACGACTTCAAGCTCCGGAACGGCTCTCATCGTCCAGCAATTGGTGTACTCAGTCAGATCGATCAATTGCTACCTCGACCACTGAGGCCCACTAAATGACGCTCTGACCCCAGACTATGGGTTGAGTCTAGGCAGAACGGGAAGTCACGCCGCTAGACGCTCTTCCTGGTAGCCATCTGTGTTGGCAATTGTGTTTTTAGTCGCGTTTTCACGGACGTCGACCATCTCCGACACGCACTCATGCACCTCATTGCTCCCTGTCGAACCCTGACAGGCCCATAAAAGAGATAATACCTCACCACTCGCCCCTTGTCAAGAAAAAAATCAAAGCAAATCAGGTTGTCTATTTCCAACAAGAAAGATCCGGACCACTGGGAGCGAACCCTTCCAGATCAAACCTGTCCCCAAAAGTTTTTTCAATGACACAATGCCCGAGGGATGGAACCAGATGATATCTCGCTGGCACGACAATTAGTTTGTCACATGAAAGGAAAGAGTAGTACCAACCAAGAGCCCACTTCTGGGGGCTTCCAGCGATTTTACCGTCAGTGCCGTAAAACCTCGGCCTTCAGGCCGGGGATATAAGACGCCTCCCCCGGAGGTTTGTCTTGGGTCCGATTCTTCTTGCATCGACCATAGATAAAGTATACAAATAGAACTATGATCATCCACAAAGGATGCGTTTTTAGGCTGAAGCCAGACGCCGAGACAGCTCCATTCATGCCGGGGAGGATGTCAACCCATCTCGCGAGGCCAGCTGAGTCAACTACCCTCCCCCTGAAGGGGGAGGGCTTGTAAGGCCGGAAGGCCGAACGAGCCCACGTTGACCAGGCTGAGTTCCTGAGGCTGACAATCTAGGAAGGGAACTATGTTGAGCGCAGTGCCAAAGACCGACGACAGGATGCTTCCTCAGTCCTGCCCTCTCGAAGTACCCGTTGCAGACACGCTAGGGAATGCACGAAACGGACGGGTGCATGTGGCCGACGCTCAACCTTGCCAAGGGGAGACCGAAGAGCCCGTCAGCTCTTCGGCGTCACCTGCGAAAGCAGGGTGTGGCGTAAGCCACGTTTTCGTCCTTGATAAACACGGAAAACCTTTGATGCCCTGTCATCCTGCCAGGGCTCGCAAGCTCCTGGACAGGGGGCGTGCGCGAGTTCACCACCTGGTTCCGTTCGTTATCCGCCTGATCGATCGAGAAGACGGCCAGGTTCAGCCAATTCGGCTGAAGTTTGATCCCGGCTCGAAGGTCACTGGGATAGCCCTGGTCCGAGAAGTAGGAAAGATCCAGTACGTCCTCTATCTTGCTGAAATCGAACATCGCGGCGCGACGATCCGAAAGCACATGATTCAACGAGCGATGTTCCGCCGTCGTCGAAGAACAGCAAATCTAAGATATCGAGAACCTCGCTTCAACAATCGAACAAGGCCGAAAGGATGGCTCCCTCCATCTCTGCAAAGTCGGGTCGATAACGTGATGGCGTGGGTAGTAAGGTTTCAACGCTGGTGTCCCGTCTCTGCTATCTCGGTCGAGCGAGTTCGGTTCGATATGCAGGTCATGGAGAATCCAGAGATCTCCGGAGTCGAGTACCAGCAAGGAGTGCTCCAGGGCTACGAGGTACGCGAGTACCTACTGGAGAAGTGGGGACGAGAGTGTGCCTACTGCGGAGACGATGGCGTTCCGCTTCAGGTCGAGCACATTCTTGCCAAGGCCCGTGGTGGGTCGAGCAGAATCAGCAATCTGACTCTTGCGTGCAGAGATTGCAACGAGGAAAAAGGGACTCTTCCAATTAAAGAGTTCCTTTCTGGCAAGCCACAACGTCTTGCTGCGATCCTGGCCAAAGCCAAGGCTCCACTGAAAGATGCTGCTGCCGTGAACGCCACAAGGAACGCACTTTTCTTCTCCCTCTGGAATACCGGCCTCCCTGTTGAGGCTTCTTCAGGGGGTCGAACGAAGTTTAATAGATCTCGGCTTGGCATCCCAAAGACCCATTCTCTGGATGCGGCCTGCGTTGGAGAAGTGGGTGAGGTTCATGGGTGGCAACAGCCTGTGCAGGGAATCAAGGCAACAGGTCGAGGAAGCTATCAACGAACACGCCTCGACAGCTTCGGTTTTCCACGAGCACGCTTGACACGGCAGAAAGCAACTCATGGCTTTCAGACTGGCGATCTGGTCAAAGCTGTAGTACCCTCCGGGAAGAAGATTGGAACCTATGTGGGGCGTGTAGCAGTGCGAACAAGCGGATCGTTTAACATCAGCACCCAAGGACAGGTTGTTCAGGGTATTAACTGGAAAAAATGTTCCATCATTCAACGAGCGGACGGTTACGGCTACGAAAGGCAGGGCGCTCCTCCCAATCCCCTGAAGGGGATGGGTTTCCGCGCTGAGGTTGTTAGATAATACTATGTTCTTCCGAGATCACAGAACGTTGAGCAGGTTCCCCATTGTAGCCACACTCGCACTGCATCACATCCTCCTCAAAGCAAATCAGATCGACTCTCTCCATCAAGAAAGATCCGGACCACCGGGAGCGGAACTTTCCAGAGTACATCATCGGTGACAAGTTCTTGTAACGGTGCAATGACCGAAGGATGAAGCCACACAAAAACGCTACAACTACATCTCGTCGGCACGACAATGGGTTTGTTACACGAAACGAAGGTACAGTACCCCCAAAGTGCCCACCTCGGGCGACCCTCCAGTGATTTGATCACCTCTTCTGAGAGAGCCACTTCAGGAAGCTCTGTGATCTTTTTTGCGAAGAAGACCATGGCGTGCAAAAGTGCCTTCTGTTTGTCACCGACCTTGAGCTGTATGATGAGTCCACGGAGAATTAACCGGAGTGCTATCTCAGCCTGCTCCCCCATCCCGACATCTATGTCCAGGCCAATCTTGTTGATTTGAAAAGAACTGTTGTATGACATCGAGCTATCCCAATACGCTGGCTCAACATGACCGGATCCGTCGAACAGACGAATCGTGTTTCCTGCTACCAGATCTGATACTTTTGCTACGTCGTAGAACATTTCTCCAATCATCGTCTGCTCCTCCTATTCGACAACGCTCCAGTAGATACCGATCTCCCCTGGTTCCGCCTCGGTCGGAAACTCTCTCTCGCTCACAAACTTCACCACCCACCCATCGTCCCACTCGTCCCCTATTTTGAGTTTGAGAGTCTTGCCGATTACCGCAAACTTCTCCGGAATCCACGAGGTCTGCTCGACACTCCCTCTTCTCAGGACACACTGTTTGTATTTGTGATGTTCATGATTTTCGTTCCATTCCGGAAATGGACAGGCTACCTGGTGTTCAGCCTTGTTGATAGCGAGGACTGGTTGACGGCGGGGGCGCTTGCTCGAAACGGTCACGTGCCAATTCTCCACTCAGGAGCTACCCAAGGCGTCTCCCAATCAAGTGGCTCTGAAATTGCGTAGATATGCCCCCATTCCTGATAGTAAGCCTGAACAATCTCAGGGTCTGTAATATACAGCGCGTTCTCAAAGCTAAAAATTGCATTGTTAGTGAAGTTAAATGATCCTGTCCATACTGCCGTTGGCGAGAACCCTATCTCCCGATTATCTTCCGTGCCTTCTATATCGGAGTCTGAATTTATGACTATAGAACCAAATACCAAGAATTTGTTGTGCATTTTAGGGGACGTTGCTTCTTTATCAAAATTATAGTTTCCAACGCACCTAACTGCGTCGAACCCAGGATCTCCACATATGGACGAATTACATACCATCGTGTTATCAAAAGTGTACCTATAATGTGCAGAAAGCCTAGAATAGTCCTCTCTTAGCACCTTCGCCCATTCCTGTCTATTACATATATCGGGACGAAGGAAATCTTCCTTCTGTATCGCAATCATGGCAACCTTCTTTTTGGCTAGAGCGTCAATGATATCATGATTTGTAATCCAAGCTACACACCCAACAACAGCCTCAGCTTCCTCAATATGCCGAATCAGATGGTCCTTCAAGTTACGAAAATACACTTTGTCTTTTATCGAGTTGTCCTTGTAATACTTCTCCTTCTCGCAGGAAGGAATGTCGTCGCATGGATTGCGATATGCGTTGAGATTGGAACCAGCGTGCTCTATGCTTCTCATTTTTAACTCCTTCTCCTGTTAATCAACTACTCAACAATGACGTTGTGCCGAGCCGCCATCTCCCTGAGCTGCTGGAGAGTCATGGTGTCGAGTCCATGAAACGGGAACCCGTAGCACAGCACTTCTCCGGAACACCGAGACCCTTCCTCAAGCACTCTTAGGGCACTAAGGAGCTTCTCTTTTTCCTGCTCTCCTGGGGGTCCGTTGTAGACCGGCTTCACATAGTCGTCTTCTTGCTCGAAGGTCAACGGGAGCCCGTACTTCGGGTCAATCTCGTAGGTCATTTATTATCTCTCCCAATGGGGATACCGTAACTAGCAGCCATATCAAAGAGTTCCTGGTCGCTCAGCCCCTTGAACTCTTCAATGGGGTCTTCTGGCGGTGCCACGATACAATACACATTGAGATCACGGTATTCGCGCAGTGCAATGATCGTTTTGCGCCTTTCTTCAGGAGACATCTTTACGGTTGAGCCCCCAGATCTGTTCTGCAAGAGTCTGAATGTTTTTTGATCGATCTCGTAAGCCACTTTACTCTCCTTTTAGAAACACACCCTTGATGAACTCGATCTCTTCCGCAGGCACCTCAGCCCGATGGCGCTGAAGATAGTGGACGCACAGACTGTTCGTCACCACCATGCACGGATTGGTCGCCACCAAATAGTCTCGACTGGTACTCTGCTCTCCGCAACTACAGGTATGCCACCCCTTAAATAACCCTCCTCTTCTGAATTCACCCCCATTTAGTGTCCCAACCTCAATCGGACTATTGATAGCATTTTTCATCCTTTTCGTGATGTCATCGTTCGTCGCCCTGACTGTAGGAGGTCCCTTCGGCTCGATGTACAGCAGTTTCCTTATAGTTTCTTTTCTGCGTATTGAGCCGGTTCGTTTGTACATTCATCACCTCCCTCTTCTACTCTGGAAGCAACTCCATATCCCAGATTATTTCGTAGTCTGACTCTGGAACCTCGGCTGGGTGGTCTCGGAGATAATGAATGCACAGGCTATTTGTGACGACGGGACGAGGAGAGACTGATACCAGAAAATCTCTGTTATTGCTTTGCGCCCCACAGCTACAAACATGAAAACCTCTTGCCGCCATATCAAGCCCGAAAGTATTGTTACTCTTGTAGAATAGTCCAGTCTGTTTGACCCTCTTCATCGCCTCGGTCATCTTCGCGACGTACCAGTCGTGATCTACCGTTTTACCAACTGGCAGTTTCGGCTCGATATATAGCAGACCAACAACTGTGCTGTTCTCGTCGCTACCAAGGGACGTTCGTTCGTAAGCCATCTCGTAACTCCTGTTAATACCACCTAGAAATCGGATTCCCATCCATCTTCTCGATAATCTCCAGTTCTTGCTTTGGAATCTCGTCCCTGTGGTGCATCAGGTAGTACGGAGCAAGACTATTTGTAACAACATGAAACGGAAAAGGAGATTGTGAAACAACATAGTCTACATTTGTGCTCTTTGCCCCACACCCACAAGTGCACTCGTGCCATCCTCTATAGGCACTATTCACTATGAACCTACTCCCAGACAACATCCCTGTTTTGAAAGGAAATCGGATTGCATACATCATCTTTTCGGTCAGCTCATCCATTACAGGAGCGACTGAAGGGGCATGCTTTGGCTCGATATACAGGATACCCCTGTACTCTGTTTCAGGACCCCTCTTGTTCTCGTAGGTCATCTCACTCGCCCTTTCTTAGTAATGGGTCTTTTCTAGTTCTGTACTTGAGCTGAAAAATGATCCTGAGCGCCTGAGTGAGCTTTTTGTCCGTCGAGATCGCTGGGTCTTTGAAGAATTTTGCATCATCGTCCAGATTGTCGCAACAACGAAGTTCCGGACATGTAACGCAAATTTGCTGTCTCTCAACACGACACACCTTTGGTTGAAGCGGAAGAGAACTAATTCCTATTGTCATCTAACAACCTCAGCGCGGAAGCCCACCCCCTTTAGGGGGAGGGTAGTTGACTATTCTGCTCCTGTTCGTGGATCCACGTAACCAGCGGTTGTGTGACAAATGTCCAATCCCACCGCTGTCGCGTGTATTCTGCCTTGTTCATGGCTGCCTGCTTCAGTTGAGGCCAGGTGTCCATGCACTGCTTCATGGCCTCGTAGATGCTTTCAGAGGTAACCTCCGGAGCCATTCCGAAACTCCCCCAGGCGGGGACCATGGGTCCATGCTTTACGGGGACAATTCCAGATGATGCCAGGTCCACAGTGCTCATCACATGGTCAGCATGACCCGTGCACATCGTCTGGACGACAGGAACTCCACACGATCTCATCTCAAGCGGGATGATTCCGAACCCTTCAGCTCGACTGGGGAACACCCCTGCATGGCTGGCGAGATAAGAAGCCCGCATGTTCTCCACAGGTCGAGATCCCTCGTGGTAGTAGACCTGTACCCTGTCTTTTGCGGCCCCCTTCGGAATCGATGCCACGAGCGCCCGTACCGGCTTGGTATTCATGTTAAAGACCAGCCTCAGTACAGCGTTTCTTCCGTCCTTCACCAGCTTATCGAATGCCTCGATGACCTGGGGAGTGCTCTTTCTCTGAGGAAAAAAGATAGAAGAACACAGATGAAGAAACACGAACGGCTCATTAATTCCGGGGAGGCTCTCCGTGGTCTTGGTCGAAGGATAGAACCCTTCGCTTACGCCATGGTTCACAACCAGGACCTCTGGAACGACCCCCGAATCGACGCTGACCTTCTTCACCCAGGACGACGGAGCCAGCACAAGATCCTGCTGGTTCATGACAGCTTTCCAGGACTCCGGAATCACATCAACGTCTCCGATGAACATCCCGGCGACCTTGAACCCACTGGATCTGATCGCCATCATGTGGTGGGTGGGGTTGATCGCCACGCAGATGTTGTCAGAATCCTTGGTGAAGATCCCGCTGGAAATAATCTGCGAGACGTCCATGCGGTCCAGGTAGTTGATATTTTCAGCGTATTCACCACCTACAACCGTGTGGTCGACGGAACCATCCCACGTCGTGTCGGCAACGAAGACATCGATCCCGCTCTTGACGAGCGCCCCGATGAGCCCCTTGCACACAACTGGATAGCTCGAATACCCTGAAACCGGACCAACAAAAAGAACTTTCTGCCTTCTATCCGCCACTCTCCTCGCCCTCCTCGTAAACTTCTTCGTAGTCGTCTTCACGCGGTTCTTCCCGCGTTGTGCGGATTGAAACCTCAGGGTTGTCCCCGTTCGTGAACACGAAGAACGTGCACCGACTTAAATCAAGCATTAACGGAGCATCCAAGCTCGCAATATAATAGGTTGCTCCATACCTATCTCTTTTTGCACGGAGCTTAAATGTAACGTCTCCTTTGTTATTCGACTGCCTTCTCCTGAACTTCGTTTCTGAACTCTTCTCCATGGTTCTCTACCTCCGGTTCCGGTTGTGACTTTGCTGTGTCCATGGCCATTGTCAACACATCAGAAAACTGCTTTCCAACAGCCACAGGACCAAGCACGTTACGGAGGTGCACCCATGACGCACGGTCGGGGCCAACGCGCCGTTGCGCCATGCTTCTCATCGCCTCGATCAAAGCCTCTTCGTCCGGATCCGCCCACTGCTGATCCGGCTCATAGCATCCAATTCCGTACATCCCCTGAACAGGGATGAGCTTGTATGGAACGAGCACATCGTTCGCTGGGTTCTGAGCGAACTCAAGAATCTCTCTTGACGCTCCCCACCCTGTCGTGATGACGTTGCTCCCGCAGAGCTTGGCTTCCATCACAGGAAGATCGAACCCTTCTCCTCGGGTTGCCGACACATAGCAGTCTCCAGCAAGATGAAAGGCTCTCACCTTGTCGATGGGCCACTTTCCAACAAACGCCTTCACGGATGGACTTCGACTATCATCAACTCCTGATTCTTTGAGAGCTTCCCTGATCAAATCGTTGATAGCTGAGACATCTCCAACGCTCTTGATTCGGAGCACTATGTCTTTTTGGCCTTGGAATGCCTTGAGGTATGCTCGAACCAACCCCTTGAGATTCTTTCTCTCTATGGGTGTGGCCACGGTATAGAAGACATACCTCTCCCTGTTGACTGGCTCCGCAATTTCATCAACCCCAGGCACTGGCCAGTGTGTCTCATCGAAACTGTGTGGGATTACATGGACAGGGATCGAGATATTCGCTTTGACCAGAGCATCCTTGGCATGGCGAGAAGGGACGACGACTGCATCCAGCTCGGACAACATCACGGCCACAGCCTCTGGAATATGTGAAGCTTCCCAAACCGTCACTCCAACGAAGGCAACCCCGTGAGGTCGCCCAAGCGGGACGAGGTTCACGTAGTTCCTGCACACTGCCGCAGGATCGTGATGAATCACCACACAGCGCGTCACGACCTTTGCATTCGAGGTTCTTTCCTGCTCGACGTCCAGATCTACCGATCCTTCGGAAATCGTGATGACGGTCTCGACTTTTCTCCCGGTGTTATCCAATAGCTGGTTTCCATCGTCGTCCAGACTAGGGAATACCCTCGTTGTCCCGATTCTTGGATCACCAGCCATGACGCGCTTCAAAGGCTTCATCACGTTGACGACTGGCTTCGCAAGGTCAGAGAATTCCGAAAGGTCTCTGTCGAACCTGACTAGATTGGTCGAAATCGATGGGGGAAGGCGCAACCCTCGGTACTTCACCTTCATCAACGCCTTTAGATATCCACGAGTGGCGACGTCCTGTCCGTCTCCGGATCCTAACGTGCTATACCAAAGGGTTACAGGGGTTTCTTCCATGGTTTGCTCCGTCACGACTTCTTCTCGCGGGGGCGAGGAAAGCGTTTGCTCTTGTTGATGGTGTTTTGTTTTGCTGTTGGTCTCATGTAGTCAATAAACAATTTCCCATAGAGATGGTCGAACTCGTGCTGGATTGCTCTCGCCAGGAATCCTGTTGCCTCATATATGTAGGTATCTCCATTCGTATCCATGGCTGTGAGTTTAACAGTCTCTCGTCTTTGAATGTCCTCGAATACACCAGGAAACGAAAGACACCCCTCCGTCCCCATGAGAACCCTGCCACTGAGATCGACCACTGGATTGATTGCAACCAGGATTACTCTGTCTTCGGCAGCCAAACAGTTCGTCGTGTCGATGACAAAAACCTTCCTGTTGTCACCTATCTGAGGAGCAGCGAGCCCAGCACCGTCACGAACTTTAACTGTTTCAAGCATGTCCGCAACAAGTTGTTGTAGCGGTTCATCGAACGTATCAACCGCGAGGCATCCTCTTCGGAGGAAGCTATCAGGGTACATTACAATATCACGGACCCCACCTTGCATCAAATCACCCTTTGAGTGCAATCCACTCTTCAAATGAATGCTCCACAAAATGTGGTGCAATCTCTTTTTCCCAGTAGGTCGTCCACCAGTGGACATTCGTTCCGTTACGCAACTGCGGATTGATCACAAGCTGGTGGATCAGATGCTCGTACAGGACCTTCTTTCTTCGACCAAGCTCCGGAGAATCTGCCGACCCACAATCATGCTCGACGTAGGCTACCGGAGGATACTTTCTGGCATAGCTGGCCCATGATGTACCAAGAACCTTATGAAAAGGAGCCTCGTGAATGATGCCAGCCATCTTCATGAGGCGTTTATCAAAAATCCTCCCATTGTCATCATACAACGAGTCTGGAGAAGACTCCTTGCTCAAAATTTTCGTGATATCTCCAGGATATCCCCTGAGCACACGAAAACATGGACACTTACCGTGCGTCTCCTCGATCGCAGAAACGAACCCATCTCCATCGAGGAAGTTCTCGTGCCAGATCTCTCCTGGGTCTGCGTAGAACACCCACGTCCGAGTTGCGAGGTTAATTGACTTTTGCCTGGAGTATCCAAACCCGCAATCCCACATCTCCCGATCTGTGACAATCGCGAAATGGTCTGCCATATTGAAAAACTCAACTCTATTCTCTTCTGTGCTCCCCTGGTCTGCGATGCACAATTCCACGTCGATGCGCTCGAAACGCCGGATACTCTCGATAACCGCCTTCGTCTCTTCCAGTCGGTTATGAGTGATCATGCAAAGAGAGATTGGAAGCCGTTCCATGACCACCACCTCTCAAGCGTCCGACATGATGTTGTCGGTGATCTTGAAACGCCTGTTGCAATAGGAGCATCTGAACGGGTCCTTGACCGTGAGGCGCCTGGTGACGATGGCTGGTTTGTTCTCAGAACTCATCACGGGGCTTCCGTCCGGATAGGTGACCACGCCCCAGTCCTTCTGGTCTACATCTTCAATTTCAAAAGGTTTATTAGCATATGTAATTGAGAGAGCACTTCGATCATTCGGCTTCGTGCAGATGGGGCACTCGATATGGATCACCGGAGGGAGCTTGCCGTCGCTGCCGACAACTGCTTGATACCCCAGGAGATCCGCCTCGATCACGATATCGCGCTCCTTACTCTTGTACACTATATAGATGTGCTCCTCCGGGGTTTCCGCGATGGTTGTCATGGCCCGATGGACGGCTCGCCCCTGGGAGTCGAACCCACGCTGGATCTCGACCTTTGTGGGTTTTACGAGAGGAGGGAGCTGTTCTGCGAGAGCCTTCTCCTCCTCGGAGATGCGATCATCGACGATTTTCAAGGACTTTTCGAGGTCGGTATGGTCAGTTTCCATGGTGCTCCTATCGATTTCAAAAGTATAGCAGATGTTACCTGGTCACCACGAAAAAAGCAACTCTTAATCTGCTACTGGACAGAAGTACCTGTAACTACACAGAAATCTCCCATGTGCTTCAATGGAGACGTGATCTTTCAACCACGGAAAGTTCCGCTGCGGAGGTCAACGATACCGATTCGGGGTGTTACTACAATGGAGCCGTGATCTTGCGACCACAGAAAGATTATTGAGAGCTAAAATAAGCCGCTTGTTTTTTGTCCAGATTAGTGTATGCTTAGTCGTAATGAGCAAGATTTACAGATTTGGAAGCACGAAAGCAAACTTTGTGAGGATTTAGTTGTCTCAAGTGACTCGCATAGCGTTTAGTAAAAATCTGAATACGGGAAAGTATGCCACTCTACTGGAACAAGCACGACGGCTTGGGATGGTTCGTACTGAGGTCTGGCAGCGGTTTGGCTCGCTTGCTGGAGTTGGGGTAAATGATCGCAAGATCCGGGATTGCTGGATGCAAGCGGGAAGAGCCTTCGGGGTTTCTGCGAACGCTTGGAAAGAAACACTACGGGATGCTCTGGACAATATCAAGGCAGCTCGTGAGTCAGCAAAGCAAAAGGTTCGTCAATCGATCCGAAGGCATACCTCCGATCCCGACGAGCAAAAGCTACTCTATACGACGCTGAAGGGAAATGTCTGGGTAGACGATCTGTACCTCGTCAGAATGATGAGAAAGTATTGGCATCGTGGACATAGCCACACCTATAACCAAATTGTGGTGCGTGCAGACAACTACAGGACCTTCATCCGCGAGGGGAAAGCATGGGTAGCTGTTCCTGGGTTGGATAAAGGCAAGCGCATATGTATCCCACTCAACACAAATGTGGCTCCGTCTGGAACGCTTAAAGTTATCTTGAGAGATGGGTGTGTCGAAATTCATTACGCCATAGACGTCGAGACTCGGACGGATTGCGGTAACCGAACGATCGGAGTAGACAAGGGCTATACCGAGGTGTTGGTTGACTCAGATGGAGAGCATCATGGGACTGAATTGGGGAAGATGCTTAGTAACGAGTCTGACCGACTCAAGATAATCTACCAGCGTCGGGCTAAACTTCGGTCCATTGCCAAGAAATCTGATCCGGAAAAGACAGCTCGGATCGAAAAGAATAATCTCGGAAGGAAGAAGCTGGATCACCACGCCAGGACCACGAAGCAGAAGGTAAGAGACGTCGTATTCAAGGCAGTACACGTGGTGGTGGATAAGGCGTGCGTTGTTGCTGCGGAGGATCTTTCCAGTCCCTTCGTTTCGGGAAAATTTGAAAAGAACACAAACCGGCGATTGGCTGCCTGGACCAAGGGGGTAATCGCCGAAGCACTTGATTCTGTGTCTCACCGAAGAGGTTCTTCGGTCGTTCTCGTAAATGCTGCATATACCTCACAAATCGATTCCAAGACCGGGTGCCTCGCTGGCGTCCGGAAATGGGATCGTTTTTATCGGGAAACCGGGGAGGTGTT
>Ga0172379_10008991_pt1 | contig 12434 bp, 8 predicted proteins | sample GrowelOW334metaG_FD_119756 | JGI IMG/M metagenome (GOLD analysis project Ga0172379, IMG submission 119756) | Groundwater microbial communities from an aquifer near a municipal landfill in Southern Ontario, Canada - Groundwater well OW334 metaG | ecosystem: Environmental > Aquatic > Deep... | reverse complement strand
TTTAATCTGCTGCAAACTCAAACCTTGGGACAAACCGACCGCCGCCGCGTTCATGGCGTTGGCGATATTAAAGCCTCCCAATAATTTTAATTCAATCGGTTCGTCTTTAAAACATTGGCCGGAATGGCACAAAATAAAACTGCTGGCCTCGCGGCTGATGACTGTTTGGCAAGCAATCAGCTTGAGCCAATTATGGTCTTTGGCGGCAAAATCTTCGTCCTTGATTTCCACCGGCACGCGCTCGGTCAGATGATATTCAATTTTAGACTCGGCCCAAAAATTCAAAAAATAATCTTTGTGCTCGTCGTCGCCGTTGACGATAATGGTTTTTTTGACGCGGTCCAGGCTCAATTTTTTAATGCCGGCTTCCACTGGTTTGACGCGGCGCTCGGCGTCAATATATTTGGTTTTACAGTCCTTGAGGTGAGCGAACAGCATGCCCTTGGCTTCGCGATAAGCCTCAAAACTGCCGTGCGATTCAATATGTTCCGGATAGAGGCCGGTTAAAACCAAAATATCGTAATTGATAAAACGGTGGCGATACTGAATAATGCCCTCGGAGCTGGTTTCCACCACCGCGTACTGGCACTTGTTCTTGACCATGCGGTTCATCAGGCGAAAATTGAACAGCCGGCCCGGCATGGTCATTTTTTTGTCGTTGAGCCACTCTTTATGGCCGTCGCCGAACATAGCCGTGGAAGTGTAGCCGACTTGGTAGCCGGCCGCTTTTAACATCTGGGCGATTAAATAAACGCTGGTGGTTTTGCCGGTCGTGCCGGTCACGCCGATGACTATCATTTTTTGGCTGGGATGGCGGTATAATAAGTTGCCTAAAACGCCCCAGGAAAAATGATAAATCGGCCATAAATAATCCCAAAGTTTTTTGGGTATTATTTTTTTTATTTTATGAAGCAGTTTGTCGAACATGATTTTAAATTTCCAAATCCCAATTTCCAAATCCCAAACAAATCTCAATTTCCAAATCACAATTTCCAAATGGATTAAAAATTGAAAATTGGTGCCTTAAAAATTGTTTGGAAATTAAAAATTGGAAATTGGAAATTACGTAATTAAAGCCTTCTTCTCATCCTCCTCGCCAATTGATATATCCTATAATACAGACTATTAAACACGAAATCAAATGTGCCCGGATATGCAGTTTGGCGGCCGCCCCAGCCCTCTTTAAAGCGGGTCACGCCCGGCCACTTGGCCTTGTCCACGCCGAATAAATCGTAGTATTTATAGCCCTCGGCTTTGGCCTGCTTGATAATTTGCCAGTGGAGCCAATAGGGCGCCATCAGAGGACGCCAAGCATCGGCGGAAGCGCCATGGACATAGGTAACGGTATCGCCGAATTTAGCCACCACGGCCGCGGCTAAAAGATGCTCCTCAAAAAAAACCTGCCACAATTCCATCAAGGGCGATGATAACATGGTTTGATAATAAGCTCGGCCGTGCAAACTGAATTTATCCCGTTGCTTGGTGACCTCCATTAAACGCCAAAATTCAGCGAACTCTGATTCGTTCGGCCGGCCGTGTTTAACGCTTAAATTTTTCTTGCCCGCGAGTTTAATGTTGTATCGAGTCTTAGGATGCATAGCGCCCAACAACTCATCCTCGCTTTTATCTAAGTTTAGAATAATGGTCTTGCTTGGTTGAATATCTACTGAATTTTTAATTTTGAATTTTGAATTTTGAATACTAAATTCTTGTGTCGGTTCAAATCTAAAAAAAACAATTTTTTCCTTTTTGGCTAGTTTTTCTGATTCAGTCATTAGGAAATTAAAAATTTTTTCGAAATTCGAAATTCTAAATTCGAAATTAATTATCGGCCCGCGCGGACAATACCAATAAGATAAACCAAAAGGCAACATCTTTTTAATAAGGATTGCCGTAGCTATCAATTCCCCCTTTTCCTCTACCCCCAAACGCCAAACTTTAGACCCTAACTTGGCGTTAAATTCACTCCACTCCCATGATTGCAAAAAATCGCCGCCGTGAGTAGCGACGAAATCATCTAATTGCTGGCTATTTAAATCAACTAATTTCATAAAAATTAAAAGCTAACGGATTAAGTCTAAATTTTAACGTCATAAACATTGTATTCTTCATTCCCATTTACTTCTAACTAAAACTACTAAAGCAGTTAATGGAAAAACCGCCATCATAATAATGCCGTAATTAAGCGGCAAAAACAAGGATACAAATGCAATTAAAATCGGACCAGCGACTTGGCTGATTCTACCAGATACCTCCAAAAAACCAAAAAGCGATCCCTTGTCCTTTGCGTCAGGAAATAATTGTGATAGTTGAGCAATCTTGCCTCTTATTATTGAATGATAAGAACCTATAATCAAGCCTAATATAACCACAGAAATCCAAAATGACCAACCGATGGACATAGAGAACAAGGAGAATGGCACAATACTCCAGGCAATAACCAACCAAACTAATACTTTTCTGCCTCCAAATTTATTGGATAATAACCCAAAAGAAAAAGTTGAAATAATTGCAAGAAATTGTCCTATGACCGAATAAATAAGTATTTTGGCTTCTGTCAGTCCAGAATATTCTTTCAAGAAAATCGCAAAATAATAAGTTACGACAACGGCAACCTCGCCTATCAGCCAGTAGACAATTAATATAGAGTAAATTGGTTTACCATTTTCGGATTTAAATATTCGGATAACATCGGATAGTTTCCATTTAGACAAGGGGAGAAAATTCTTAGTAAAGTCTTTCGAATATGAAATAATAAGCATCGGAAGACTAAAAAGAAAATTGAAAGCTGCAGCTACAAGAAAAATATTACGATAAATATCCGGTCTTTCAACAACTGGATATTTTAGATAACCAAGCAGAAAGCAGATGCCTGCTGCGAATATTCCACCTAAATAACCTAACGCCCAACCAGCACCGCTGGTCTTCTGCAAATTAGAAGTACCCGTTATTTCCGGAAGATAACTATTATATATCGGCAGAGCTAAATAATAACCCAAAGCACTAAAAAAATAAATTACAATAACAACAATGACGTTCTCACCGATTTTGAAGCTTAAAAGAGCTGTCATTAAAACACAAAGAACGGTTGTAATTGTTAGCCAAACCGACCTCTTCCTCGTATTGTGAGCCAGGGAAGTTAAATATGGTGAAATAATCGCCGAACAAGCTAACACCAGAGCGGTTAGAATGCCCCAGGCACTATTACCATTTGGATTATCCTTGAAAAGATATTCTTTAAAGTACAAAGAAAAACCAATAGTTGAAATTAAAAGCGCATGCGCCGAATTGCCCATATCAAAAGCGTACCATGAAAAAATTTTAATCTTATCTCTCATTTGCGTCTTTTTTCGTTTCTTATAACGTTTAACTTATCCTTGATATGTGCTTTAAGGCTTCTCTAATTCTCTCCCCACTATCAACAATTTGCGAATCTACTCTGTTCAGGGCTTCCCGCGCTTGGCTCAAAGAATAACCCAAGGACACGAGCGCCTCCAATTCATCGCCCCGCGCTTCTCCTCCCAGGGTATCGCCACTGACCAAATGTCCGATTTTATTTTTCAATTCCACCACCAAACGTTCGGCAGTCTTACGGCCGATGCCTGACACCGTCGTCAATAAATCAGCCTTGCCCAAAGCAATCGCCTCTTTTATTTCATCAATTTTGGCCAAGGACAAAATGGCCAAGGCTGACTTGGGGCCGATGCCGGAAACGGTCAGTAACAGTTCAAAAAATTCCAGTTCGCCGATGGTTTTAAAGCCATAAAGCGCCGTGCCGTCTTCTTTGACCTGCTGATACAAATATAATTCGGCTTCGCTTCCCAATTCGCTAATCAATTTTGGCGCTACAAAAACTTTATAACCCAAACCGCTAACCACGGCGATGATATAATTTTCTCGTTTAACCAAAATTTTCCCGGAGATGTAGGCAATCATTTAAAATGTTGGATTATTTCCTCTTAATTCTGATTAACCCGGAAACCGGCACGACTTTCACACCTTTTTTCTCCACCTCATCTAAAAACAAATTCATGCCCAGAGAATCGGAGGCCATATGTCCGGCAATAACAACGTTCAGGTGATATTTTTCCGCTTCCTGGCGGTGCTCTTCGCTCATATGCATGCCGATAATCGTGCCGATTCCGGCCTGCGCCATTTTTTCGTAAATGTCTTTGGAGCCGGAAGTGCCGCCGGTAAATTCGGTCACGGCGATACGGCCGCAACTATGATTTTCGTGGCCGGCAAACAGCCTCGGCCCGGCTTTTATTTTGACCGCCTCTTGATATTCCGGAATGGTCTTCAGCAGGGTTAAAACTTCATCAACCGTTTCCAATTTTTTGGCATTTTTCTTAAATAAATCTACCAAAAATTTAGCTCCCAAGTTATCGGCAATAGTGTGAGTGCACATCAAATCAATTTTTAAAACGCGAGCTATATCGCCGACACGGCTGTGATTAATTGGTGAAATGCCGCGCGACACCTCGGCAATGCGCGGCTTAATCACCGATTCGGCAATGTTAATCGGCACGCCGTAATCGGCCAAGACCTGGGCCTGCAAATTCATAACATCGTGTAAATCGGCCAGCGCCACGCCCAGCGGATGATGGCCGATAACCAAATCAACGTCGCCCAGCTTATCGGCCAAGAGCAGTTCCGAACCGCCAATATCAATACCGCTTAATATTTTCTTGATTTGTTTTTTATTGTTATCAACTAAAACGCGAGTGTCGCTATAAGGATTGGTTAATTTTTCCAAATCAAATTCCGCCCGTTTATCTTTGAGCAATTTTTCATATTGTTCCTTGGTGCGCGCCAAATATTTTTTAACCCGTTCTCTGCCGCGCAAATCCGCCTTGATTCCCAAGTCCACTGCCAGTTTATAAACATCTTTCGTAGTCATAAGATTAATTTTAATTGGTTAAGGCTATAGCCACGTCTTGCTTATTTAACTTAACGTCTTCTCTGATTAAAACTTTGACCGGAGTTTCCTCAACGATAATCTCGGCGCTGATGGTATCTTTCATAATGTCGGCCTTCCAATCATTGACCATTTTTATGATATCATTATCGGTCGTGCTGATATAAACCGTCACGGTGTCGGCAATGGTCAAACCGGCGTTTTTGCGAAGACCATTGATGGCGCGGACTAAATCACGCGCCAAACCTTCTTGGGCCAGCTCCGGCGTAATGGCGGTATCCAGCTTGACGGTCAAATCCCCATCGCCCTTATTGCAAATAATTTCCTTAACATTTAATTCATCCGTAATTAACCCTTTATATTCATCTGATACTTGATAATTATTGACGGCTAACTGCTGTAAGGGTTGGCGAATTTTAATGCCGGCCTCGTCGCGCTTAGCTAAAGCCATCTCCACAATTTTCCTAATCATTTCCATTTCAGATAAAACTGCCTCGTTAATTTTTTCTGCCTTAGGCCATGATTCAAGATGGACAGACTTTTCCGAACTGGCAAAATTATGCCCGCTAACTTTTTGCCACAGGCTTTCAGCCACAAAAGGCATAAAGGGCGCCATCACTTTGGCCAAATTTTCCAACACGAAACGCATAGTCGCTAAAGCATTGGTTTTATCATTACCTTCGTTCTTGAAGCGGTCGCGGGAACGGCGCAAATACCAAGTGGACAAGTCATCAATAAAGGCGGTAATCGGCCGCACGGCTTTGGGCAGATTATAATTATTCATCGCCTCCGTTACATCCTTAATCAATAAATTTAATTTAGAAACTATCCAGGTATCTAAAATATTACTACTGGAGACTTTATAACTTTCAACTTTATGAACTTTATGAACTTCTGGTGCGTAAAGTTCGTAAAACTTATAAACATTCCAAAGAATCATGACGTTTTTGCGCAAAGCTTCCTCCACGCCTTTTTCGGAAAAATTCAAATTTTCCGCCTGCATCACCGGACTGGTCAAAAGATAAGCGCGCAAAGCATCCGAGCCGTAATGGTCCAAGACTTCATTGGGGTCGGGATAATTATTCAGCTTTTTGCTCATTTTCTTGCCGTCTTCGGCCTGAACGATGCCATTGACTATCACGTTCTTAAAAGCGGCTTTCTTGAAAATTCCATTGGCGATAATATGGAGATAATAAAACCAAGCCCGGGTTTGGTCCACGCCTTCGGCGATAAATTCGGCCGGAAAGTTGGCGTCAAACTTATCTTTGTCAGCAAAAGGATAATGCTTCTGGGCGTAAGGCATGGAGCCGGAATCAAACCAAGTGTCCAAAACATCCGGCACGCGTTTCATCTGGCCGTCGCACTTAGAGCATTGGAAAGTAATCTCGTCAACAATGTGCTTGTGCAGGTCGGAAATTTTAGCGCCACTCTTGGCCTCCAGGTCAGCTACCGCGCCGAAAACTTCCAGCTCGCCGCACTTAGCGCATTTCCAAATCGGCAAAACGCTGGCCCAAAAACGCTGTCGGCTTATTGACCAATCGCGCGCGCCGGTGAGCCACTGGCCAAAACGGCCTTCCTTGATATGTTCGGGCGACCAGTTTATTTTTTTAGCCGTAGATAAAGCCGACTTCTTGATGTCTTCCACTTTTACAAACCAAGAACTGGTGGCGTAATTTAAAAGCGGTGTTTCACAGCGCCAACAATGCGGATAGCTGTGTTCATATTTGGCCTTATCAAATAATAAATTGTGATGCGCCAAGTATTTAATAATTTCCACATCGGTTTTAGTGTGGTCGTCTATGGGCTTGACTGATAAGCCAGCAAAATCTGTCGCTTCCGGCTTAATAATGCCGTCCATGCCGATATGCTGAATAAACGGCAAATTATATTTTTTACTTAACTCCAAATCGTCCTCGCCAAAAGCCGGCGCGATATGCACCACGCCAGTGCCTTCTTCGGTTGTCACGAAATCGGCTCCGTAAATCTTCCAGCCGTTCTCTTTATTTTTTAAACTCTCATCTTCAGAATAATAATCAAACAACGGTTTATAGGCTTTACCGACTAATTCAGAGCCCTTGAATTCTTTAACAATTTCGCACTCTTTATCTTTCATTATTTCACCAACTCTAGTTTTGGCCATAATATATCGTTCTGGATCCCCGCCTTCGCGGGGATGACAGGAGAGCAGAACATAATCAATTTTCTCTCCCACGGCTAAGGCGACGTTGCCGATTAAGGTCCAGGGCGTGGTCGTCCAAGCCAGAACAAAAGTTCCTGGTTCGTCCACTAATTCAAATTTTACTGTCGCGGACAAGTCTTTAATGTCTTTATAGCCTTCAGCGACTTCGGATTGCGACAAGGTCGTTTCGCAGCGCGGGCAAATGTGCATGGAACGATAACCCTCGTAAATTAACTTTTTGTCCCACAACTGCTTAAACACCCACCAAACGCTTTCCATATAATCCAAGTCCATGGTTTTGTAGCCGTGCTCAAAATCCACCCAGCGTCCGAGGCGCTTGATAGTTTTTTCCCAGTCTTTGGCATAGCCCAAAACTTTGGACCGGCAGAGTTCATTGAATTTGGCCACGCCCATCGCTTCAATATCTTTTTTGGACTTGGTGCCCAATTCTTTTTCCACGATATTTTCAATCGGCAAGCCGTGGCAATCCCAGCCCCAAGTTCGCTCCACGCGGTAGCCATTCATAGTAAAATAGCGCGGGACGACATCTTTCATCAGGCTGGCAACAATGTGGCCGTAGTGCGGGGTGCCGGTGGCAAATGGCGGGCCATCATAAAAAACATAGTCCTTTTTGGGAGCTTCCCTATCAACTGATTTGGCAAAAATTTTATTAGTTTCCCAAAAATTCAAAACTTCCTCTTCCATGGCGGGAAACTGGCTTTTAACGTTTTTATTATCCATATGATAGCGAAAAATAGGCAAAACAAAGCAGGCAAAACGCCTTAAATTATTTACTTATTTTATCCAAAAAAACCCTAAAAGTCAAAGAAAATCTGCCGCATTGACGAAAATTATAGTATGTGATGTAATATTCTTAAAGATAAAATTGTTATTTTCAAAATAAAGTTTGGAGGACAAAATGGCAAAATTTAAAGACGTACCAGAAGACCAGAAAAAAGAGCTTGAGCTTGAAGAAACGGCATTCACTTTGCGGCTACCAGATGATGATATTGAAGAGAGTCTTTTTGAAGAGAAGCTTTTTGAGGAGTTTCGTGAAGGGATGAGACAAATAAGATTAGAATCAGCGGAGCCTGATGACGATTTCCCACCCGATTTTTATTCGGACGATCTCGGCTTTGATGAGTTTCTTATTGATGAAAAATCGCTGCCTGCCATGCCTATTTTGTAATATTCTTCATCTTTTTTTAAGAGGGGCAAGCCAATTTGCCCTTTTTTATTTTTTGCTACAGAATAACGCTATACTAATTAACCCCCTCCTGACCTCCCCCTTCGCAAGGAGGAGGAAGACAAGGAATATGAATTTTAAATTACAGGCCAAATTTAAACCGACCGGAGACCAGCCTCAAGCCATTGAGGCTTTGGTGCGTGGGCTGAAAGCCAAACAGCATGAACAAACACTCCTCGGCGTTACCGGCTCGGGCAAAACTTTTACCATGGCCAATGTCATTGCTCAAGTCAATCGGCCGACTATTATTATTTCTCACAACAAAACTTTAGCCGCCCAGCTCTACCAAGAATTCAAACAATTTTTTCCCGACAACTCGGTTCACTATTTTGTCTCTTATTACGACTATTACCAGCCCGAGGCCTATATCCCCCACACCGATACTTACATTGAAAAGGAAGCACAAATCAACGAAGAAATTGACCGCCTCCGCCATGCCGCCACCCAAGCCATTTTAACCCGCCGCGACTGTCTGATTGTCGCCAGCGTCTCCTGCATTTACGGCTTGGGCGAAAAAGCCACTTATGAAGAACAGGGGCAAACTTTCCGCGTGGGCGACACTATCAAAAGAAATCAAGTTTTGCGCCAGCTCATCGGCGTCCAATACGAAAGAAACGACCTCGGTTTTTATCGCGGGACTTTTCGCGTCAAAGGAGAAAACATTGACGTCCACTTATCCACGGGCGAAGCCGTGGTGCGCTTGGTCTTGTTCGGCGATACCATTGAAGCGATTTATAATTTCCCCATCAACCCCGACAAGGAACAGGCTTGGCTGTCCGACTTGCGCAACGCCTCCGGCGCATCTTTAAAAACCGTGACTTTATTTCCGGCTAAGCATTTTATCACCCCGCAAGACAAAAAAGATTATGCTTTATCTTTAATTCGCGCTGAACTCGCTGACCGGGTTAAAGAATTAAAAAACTTGGGCAAGCTGGTGGAGGCCGACCGGCTGGAACGCCGCACCAATTATGATTTGGAAATGCTGGAGCAAGTCGGCTATTGCAATGGCATTGAAAATTATTCCCGCCACCTGACTTTGCGAGAGGCAGGAGTTGCGGGAGACACTCTTTTGGATTTTTTCCCTGATGATTACTTAATGATTATTGACGAATCGCATGTGTCTTTGCCCCAAATTCGCGGGATGTATGCCGGCGACCAATCGCGCAAACAGACCTTAATTGACTTCGGCTTCCGTTTGCCCAGCGCGCGCGACAATCGCCCTCTGAACTTCAAAGAGTTTAATAAAAAAATCAACCAGGTTATTTACACGAGCGCCACGCCCAGCGACTACGAGCTGGAACGAAGCGCCCAAGTGGTGGAGCAAATTATCCGCCCCACCGGCCTCTTGGATCCGCGCATCAGCGTCCGCCCGATTGCCACGCAAATCAGCGACCTGCTTAGTGAAATTGAGATTAGGGTGGCCAAGCATGAAAGGGTCCTGGCGCTGACCTTAACCAAGCGCATGTCCGAAGAATTATCGGAATATCTGGCCGAGAAAAAAATTAAAGTCAGTTACTTGCACTCGGAAATTGAAACCTTGGAACGGGTGGAAATTTTGAAAAAACTGCAGTCCGGGCATTTTGACGTATTGGTCGGCATCAATTTACTGCGCGAGGGTTTGGACTTGCCCGAGGTGTCTTTGGTGGCGATTTTGAACGCCGATATGGCCGGGTTTTTGCGCACGCCGACATCACTTATTCAAACCATGGGCCGAGCCGCCCGCCACATTGACGGCCAAGTCATCATGTATGCCGACAAAATTACGCCGGCCATGCGCCAAGCCATCCAAGAAACCAAGCGCCGCCGCAAAATTCAAGAGGCCTATAACCAAAAACACGGCATAGTACCGCGGACAACCTCACGTAATAGTTAAATAAAAAATGCTATCCTCATTGCGAGAATAGCATTTTGCTTAATTAAATATCTTTGATAAGATATCGCTTTCCTTCTTTGATTTTGGCATTAAAGCAATGGTTGTTCTTAAGTCATTGCGCCACCTCCCTTTTAAATAGTAATCAATAAGTATTTGTAGTTTTTTGCTACGCATCGGTTCTGGTAATAAGAAAGCGACATTTCTTGCCTCACTAAACCTTTCTTTTTTTAAACATTTAGTAAAAATGGCTTGCAGCTCTTTGACGTTTAATTTTCTGCCTAATAAAGCCACGACTTCTTCAGAGCCCTCCAGTGAACCCTCTTTCAAACATCTGTTCAAGATAATTTTTAGTTCAGTGTTGCTTAATTCTCTACCAAGTAAGGCTGCGACCTCTTTAGAGCGATGAAGCCAACCGCCTTCTAAATATTCGTCAAAAACTATCTGCAGTTTTTCTTGGCGTATTTGTTTTGGCAATAAAACGGCTGCGTCTTTAGCACAATTAAGATAGTCCTGGCTCAAACATTCATCAAAAACTATCAGCAGCTTTTCAATGCGTATTTGTTTTGGCAACAAAGCGGCAGTTTTTCTAGCGCCTTCCAAATAATTTTGCTTTAAACGTCTAGTGAAAATGATTAGCAACTCTTTGACGTTTAATTTTCTGCCTAACAATGTAGCGGTTTTTCTGGCATCCTCCAGATTGCCTTGTGTCAAACACTCATCTAAAATAATTTTCAGTTCTGCGGTTTTTAATTTTCTACCTAACAATTTGGCGATTATTTTAACCTCATTAAGATGGCCTCCTAATCTTAAATATTTGCCAAAAATTATTTTTAATTTCTGACTGCGCATCGGTTCCGACATTAAGACGGCTATACCCTTAGCGCTATAAAGATTGTTTACGCTCAAATCTCCATTAAGGAGTATCTTTAATTTCTGGCTGCGCATCGGTTCTGACATTAAGGCGGCGGTGTCCTTAGCGCTAACAGAACCGCCCTCTTTTAAATATTTGTCGAAAACTACTATCAATTTTTGACTGCGCGTCGGTTCTGGTAATAAAACTGCGATTGTTCGAGCCTCGTCAAGATAATTATACTTACACAAGGACTCAAAAAGTTTAGTTAAATCTAACATGACTTGCTCCTATTTAATTGTGAAACAACAAATTTTTTTCAATTTTTTAATCTACTATTTAATCACTTTTCATTATATTTGTCAATGTTTGCCAAAATTAGCTAATTTATTAAGATTATTTGCCTAAAAATCTCTTACTTCTTAATTTTCTATGGTAACCGATGGCAAAACGGTGGGCTTCATCGCGGACGCGTTTAATCAGGTGTAGGGCTGGTGAATTGAGCGGCAGCTGGAGGGCGCTCGCTTGGTTGGGGAAAAAGATTTTATCGGGCGCGCCGGCCGAACGCAGACTCCTGGCCCGTGAAATGCGCGAAGCGCCCCAACCTTCAGTTGGGATTTCATTGGCCATGGCCCGTGAAATGCGCGAAGCGCCCCAACCTTCGGTTGGAATTTCACTGGCCAAGCCCTTGGAAATGGCGATGGCTAAAATATCCAGCTTGTTTTTTTTCAAGACCTTCAAGGCGGTGTTAAGCTGGGCCTTGCCACCATCCACGACGATTAAGTCGGGTAAGGGCCAGTCGTTATTGAAACGCCTTGTTAGCACCTCTTCCAACATCTGTACATCCCCGTGTTTAAATGAATTTAGAATTTGGAATTTGGAATTTGTTTGGAAATTGGGATTTGGAATTTGTTTGGAAATTGGAAATTGGAAATTGGAAATTTTAAACTTCCTGTATTCATTTTTATCCGGTTCGCCGTTGGCAAAGACCACCATAGAGCCGACGGCTTCTTGACCGAAAATATTAGACAGGTCGTAGCCCTCAATGCGCTGGGGCACTTTTGGTAAACCTAAAACCTTGGCCAGTTCCACCACATCGGCGGCGTATTTTTCCCCCACGCTCAAGACGCGGGCGTTGGCCAGCACCTGTTTGATGTTTAATAACTGCCATTTCAGTTGCGATAAAATTTCTGCTTCTCCGGCTGTTAACTTGTTTTTGACCTGTTTTCTCTCGCAACGCGCAACTCGCAACTCGTAACTCTTAACTACTCTTTCCTTTCTTCCTGATAAAAATTCAATTATCGGTTTAATAACCTGCCTTTTATACTGGGTAACACTAATTTTCCCGCCGCAAACGCCAAGACAACG
>Ga0172379_10008990_pt1 | contig 12434 bp, 11 predicted proteins | sample GrowelOW334metaG_FD_119756 | JGI IMG/M metagenome (GOLD analysis project Ga0172379, IMG submission 119756) | Groundwater microbial communities from an aquifer near a municipal landfill in Southern Ontario, Canada - Groundwater well OW334 metaG | ecosystem: Environmental > Aquatic > Deep... | reverse complement strand
TTTCATCTCTTTGAGTACCGCATCGACAGGACGGGTTTTATAACCACCACTGGTAATAGTATTTCCGTGCATTGGATCACAGCTCCACAGCACTTTCTTCCCTTCACGCTCTATTGCACGAATCAACTTCGGCATCCCATCCGCCACTTTGTCAGCACCCATACGGACAATAACATTCAATCGTCCCGCTTCATTAGTAGGATTAAGAACATCACAAAGACGAATCAAATCTTCAGGATCCATAGATGGACCTGCTTTAACACCGATAGGATTATTAATGCCACGCATAAACTCAACATGAGCACCACCGAGTTCGCGAGTACGATCACCAATCCACAACATGTGTGACGATACATCATACCATTCACCCGTAAGAGAGTCTTGACGGGTAAATGCCTCTTCGTAATTGAGTAACAACGCCTCATGAGAGGTATAAAAATCAGTTTCACGCAATGTTCGATAATTGTCCGATGTAATGCCGCACGCCGCCATAAAACGAAGGGAATCATCAATTTGACGTGATAATTCATCGTATTTTTTTGTCAATTCATTTTGACCTACAAACCCGAGATTCCACGCATGAACTTGATGTAAATCAGCCAACCCACCCGAAGCAAATGCACGTAAAAGATTAAGTGTCGCCGCTGATTGATTATACGCTTGAATCATACGGTTGGCATCTGGAGTACGTGCAGCTTCAGTAAACTCTACGCCGTTAATAATGTCACCACGATAACTTGGAAGGCTCACTCCGTCAATCGTTTCCATGTCGGATGAACGAGGTTTTGCAAACTGCCCCCCTAAACGTCCTATTTTAACAACAGGAACACCCCCTGCAAACGTCATAACAACTGCCATTTGCATCATTACCTTAAAGGTGTCACGAATATTATGGGCGTGAAACTCCGAAAAGCTCTCCGCACAATCACCACCTTGCAATAAAAAGGCTTTCCCTTCACACACATCCGCAAGACTTTTTTTCAAATTCCGTGCTTCACCTGCAAAAACAAGAGGAGGATAGTTTTTAAGTAGCGCTTCAACCTCTTTTAAACGCTCCTGATTGGGATACGTAGGTTGTTGTTTGATTGGTTTTTCTCTCCAACTGGATCGGCTCCATGCACTCATAGTATTCTCCTGCCAAAAATAGGCTTATTATTTTAATAGTGACAATTTTATCGTTTTATCCTAAAAAACGACTGATTAAATGCCTAAAAGCTATATTTAGGTTTTAAAAAGTATAATTACGCCACTTTATAAACAGCCTGTCTCGTGGAGTTCTAATGGATTTAAATTACTTTGATGTTGCCGTAGGTTCTATCGTTTTGTTATTAGGACTCAAGGGGTTCATGAACGGTTTTTCAAAAGAGTTGTTTGGACTTGTCGGAATTGTGGGAGGTCTTTTTGTTGCTTCTCATATTGGTGGAGCCCTTGGTAAATTTCTCAACGATGTTCTCTTCCATTTTGAAACAACAGCTGCTATCAATCTTGTCGGTTTTGTATTTACAGTAGGAATTTTTTGGCTCTTTATGGTTGCTTTAGGAGCGGCATTTAAACGATTAACTGCACTTAGTGGACTTGGAAGCTTGGATGCAGTTCTTGGCTTTGTAGTCGGAGCAAGCAAATTCTTTTTCATAGTATCAGTTATTGTCTATGCCCTCTTCAGCGTTACCGCGATACGTGAAAATTTTGGAGAAAAAATGAAACAAAGCATCTTTTTTGAGCCAATGTTCGCAACGGGTAATTTCATCCTCCATATTGAAACGTCGGATGTTACTGGATTAATGGATACCAATGAGAGTAAAAAAAGGGAAAGTAAGTAATGAGTTCAGCTACTGATTTTACCGAACGTACGATTGAATACGCTAAGCTTCTTAGTGATTTCAAACAATTATTAAAAGCCAATGGATTAAAATTCACTATTCAGCGTGAAGTAATTCTTGAGATGCTTTATAATTCAGACGAACACTTAACCCCTGAAGCACTGCATCGTCTTATTCAAGAAAAGTATCCTGATCTTAATACAGGGATTGCTACCGTCTACCGTACCCTTTCCCTTCTTGAAGATTCGGCGATGGTAACGTCCCTCTCTTTTGGTGCTCAGGGGAAAAAATACGAACTTGGGGCGAAAGATCACCACGATCATATTATTTGTACGGGGTGTGGTAGCATTAGCGAATTTGTTGATGAAGAGATTGAGCTGAAACAAAAAAAGATTGCTGAGAGTTTGGGTTTTTTGATGCAAGAACACTCTATGCAAATTTATGGCATTTGTCAAACGTGCCAAAACAAAACGAAATAACAAAGGAAAATTACAGTGACATTTGATAATCAATATGTTCAACAACGGATCGAAAAAGCCAACACCTTACGTGGGATGGGGATTGATCCTTATACCAACGATTCTAACCGAAACACGACGATTGAAAAGTTTCATAATGTCAACTCAGATCTTCAGCACAAAGAAGAAAAACGGGATGAGCATCGTCACTATATCGTAGCAGGACGTATTAAACTGTATCGTTTGATGGGAAAAGCGAGCTTTCTCAAAATAGAAGATGAAAGTGGAATGCTTCAAATTTATGTTGCACGTGACAATCTTCCTGAAAACTTTTATAATGATGTTTTTAAAAAACTCATCGAAGTTGGAGACATCATTGAAGTAAGCGGTTATCCTTTTGTCACGCAACATGGTGAACTTTCTCTCCACGCAAGTGAGCTTAAAATACTTACAAAAGCTATCTCCCCTCTCCCCGAAAAATTTCACGGTATTACCGATAAAGAGATGCGCTATCGTCAACGTTACCTTGACCTTATTATGAATTCAGAAGTACGAAAAACCTTTCATATTCGCTCAAAAGTCATCAGCTTGACCCGTCGTTTTTTCGAAGATAAAGGATTTTTAGAAGTCGAAACCCCTATGATGCACCCTATCGCAGGTGGGGCGAATGCTAAGCCATTTGTGACGCATCATAATGCTCTGGGAATTGACCGTTATTTACGTATTGCCCCTGAACTTTATCTCAAACGTCTTATCGTCGGTGGATTTGAAGCGGTATTTGAAATCAATCGTAACTTCCGTAACGAAGGGATGGATGCAACGCATAATCCTGAGTTTACCTCTATTGAGTTTTATTGGGCGTACAAAACCTATAAAGATTTAATTGAAATCACTAAAGAGTATTTTAACTATCTTTTCGATCATCTTGACCTCCCGAAACGTCTCCCGTATGCTGAGTTGGAAGTTGATTTCGATCAGTTTACTGAAATCGAACTGGTTAAAAGCCTTACTCTTATCGGTGGTGTTCCAGAATCAATTGTTAATGATAAAGAGGCGATTTTAGAATTTCTTCGTTCTAATAAACTCGAAGCGAAAACAACCCTCAATTTGGGTCAGCTTCAAGGGGAACTTTTCGATGAATTCGTCGAAGAGAAACTCATTAATCCAACCTTTATCACCCATTATCCCGTTGAGATTTCGCCATTAGCACGTCGCAACAATGAACGCCCTGAACTTACCGATCGTTTTGAGCTCTTCATAGCAGGACGTGAAATCGCCAATGCCTTTAGCGAACTCAATGATCCACTCGATCAGCTGGAGCGTTTTCAAGGTCAAATGGCTGCCAAAGAATCAGGTGATGATGAAGCCCACGAAATGGATGAAGATTTCGTCACTGCCCTTTCGTATGGGATGGCACCAACGGCGGGGCAAGGAATCGGTATTGATCGCCTTGTCATGATGCTCACCAACCAACACTCGATCAGGGATGTTTTGCTCTTCCCTGCTATGAAACCCCAAAACCAAATCAACAATGGAGACGAAGAATGAGTTTTTTAAAAGAATACGATAACGAAATTTACACCCTGTGTGAACAAGAGTTGGAGCGTCAAACTGACCATTTAGAGATGATTGCCTCTGAAAATTTCACCCTTCCTGCTGTAATGGAAGCGATGGGATCTGTTTTTACGAACAAGTATGCTGAAGGGTATCCAGCCAAACGTTATTATGGCGGATGCGAATACGCTGATGGTGTTGAACAACTGGCTATTGATCGTGCGTGTGAGCTTTTTGGTTGTAATTTTGCCAATGTTCAACCTCATTCCGGTTCATCGGCTAATGGTGCGGTGTATGCTGCGTTATTGCAAGCGGGAGACAAACTTCTTGGTATGGATCTCAGCCACGGTGGACACTTAACACACGGTTCAAAAGTGAGTTTTTCAGGCAAAAACTACCATAGTTTTTCGTATGGTGTTGAATTGGACGGTCGTATCAATTATGATCGTGTTCTTGATATTGCAAAAATTGTTCAGCCTAAAATTATCGTTTGTGGTGCATCAGCCTACGCTCGTGAAATTGATTTTGCTAAGTTCCGTGAAATCGCCGATGCAGTTGGCGCAATTTTGTTTGCCGATATTGCCCACATTGCAGGTCTTGTGTGCGCTGGTGAACACCCTAGCCCATTCCCACATGCCCATATCGTTACAACAACAACGCACAAAACACTTGCAGGTCCTCGCGGTGGTATGATTATGACGAACGACGAAGATATTGCGAAAAAAATCAATTCAGCGATCTTCCCAGCACTTCAAGGGGGACCATTGGTTCATGTTATCGCAGCAAAAGCGGTTGGATTCAAATACAACCTCTCTCCTGAATGGAAAGTGTATGCGAAGCAAGTCAAAATCAATGCCGCTGTTCTTGCTGATGTCTTGATGAAACGGGGATACGATATCGTCAGTGGCGGAACGGATAATCACCTCGTACTCGTTTCTTTCTTGAATAAATCATTTAGCGGAAAAGAAGCAGATGCAGCGCTAGGACGTGCAGGAATCACCGTTAATAAAAATACGGTTCCAGGTGAGACGCGTTCACCGTTTGTTACCTCAGGTGTACGTATCGGAAGCCCTGCTCTTACTTCTCGTGGAATGAAAGAAAAAGAGTTCGAACTCATCGCTAATAAAATTGCGGATGTTTTGGATGATATTGAAAACATTGAGAAACAAGCCCTAATCAAAGAAGAACTCAAAACTTTGGCACGCGGATTTATACTCTATACACAATCTACCTATTAATTTATCACTCTTTCCTCTTTTTTGAGGAAAAACATTAGGAGTTTTACCAATGACATCAATGGATATGAAACTTATTAAACTTGTCTCCGACCATTATTGGCTTAAGCATGATACTGTGGTGGATAAAATTGAGTTTAAAGGGCGTACTTTTTTTAATAAATACGAAAAAATACCTAAAATGCTGTCGCAATCTCTTATTGATCAACATCTAAAAAAACAGATTACTATCGCTCATTCTCTTATTAATCAATTCAATAAAGTCGAGAATATTGTTATTGACTATAATGGTACGGATACACAACGCTTCTATCATAAGGCACAATTGTTGCTTAGAGAAGAAGGGTTCATCAATTTCACCGCTTTTGAGACAAAAACTCCGGGGCATTTGCATGTGTATATCCATAAGGGGCATACAACGCTCCAAGAAGCGATACAATTAGGGAAGACTCTTTCTATGAAACTTGCTGCTAAACAGCCCAAACAATGGCGAATGTTTCCATCGGATGATTTGCCAAGTGAATTCAATATTCTAAACCTGCCCTATGAAGTATACGCTAAAGAGCGTGGTGCTTCATGGTCAAAACACATGTAATCTAAGGAGATACAATGGAAGAAAAAAACGAACTCAATGACATTATTCTAAATAAAGGTGGGGCGAGCACTGGAAGTAAGAAATTACTTCTGGCTATTGCAACGATGACACTCATTCTTATCATCGTATTGGTTGTTATGAACTCTTTGAAAAACAATGAAGTTCAAAAAGCACCGCAAGCAATTCTACCTCCTACGCCAACAGCTCCTACGGAGATTATTAATGATCCTCTTTTTGAACCTGTTGAAGTGATACAAGAAGGTCAAGAAGTTAATAATAGTGTTTCTCCAGAGCAGGATTTGGGTCAAGTTGCTCAAAAGATAAAAGAAGAGTCATTAAAAAATGCTCCTACGAGTCAAAATGTTGTTAGCACAGCGGTTGCTCCTGTAGCAGCTAAACCAGTAGTGCAAACAGCTCCAGTGGTTCAAGCTCCAGTGTCTAAACAGCCAGTAGTAGCTCAAAAAATTGCAGAACCAACTGTTGTTAAAACGTCAAAACCTGTACAAAAAACCGTACAAGCTTCACCCGTAAAACAAGAAGTTAAGAAAGTAGTTCAACCGACTATTGCTGTAAAAGAAAAACCTATCGCTACGCCAACTAAAACAGCAGAGGCAAAAGTTGAAGTGAAAACAGCCCCTGTAGCAAGTAATGGTGGGACGTATTACATTCAAGTAGGTTCATTCACTAAAGAGCCTGATAAAGCACTCTTTGATCGTCTAAACGCGAGTGGAATGAAGTACACGACTCAAAAATCTGGTGAAACAAGTAAGGTAATAGTCGGTCCTTTCCAAGGTGAGAAAGCGGTTCAAGATGCAATGGGTAACATCCGTCAAAATATTGAAGCCAAAGCATTCAAAATAAAGGGATAATATGATTTATTCTAGGCGTTTTACACTCGATCAGTTTGCACCGATTGCCATTTATGAAAAAATGAAAGGACACTTTCAAAAGGAGGTTAGCTTCTTATTTGAAAGTGCTGGAAACAGTGATGGGAATTATACCATTATTGTTATCGGAGCACGAGAACGTCTCACTTATAATCAAAAAGAGACTCTTTATACGGATGCGATGGGAGAGTGCCACGCCAGTGGTACATCCCCCTTTGATTTTCTAAAAGAGTACTATCAAAAAATCGATCAAAATTACCATCGTGAGATGACACGTTCTTTAGGTGTTGGCTATATTGATGGTTTTATTGGTTATATCGGTTACGATATGGTACAAGTTTTTGAACCCGTACTTGAACGATCTATGGCACTTCTAGAAGATCAAACCAATATTCCTGATATGGATTTAATCCTCCCAAAATTAACTTTTGTCGTTTCTCATAAAAATTCAACTATTACCGTAATTACTGCTTTGGATTCCATGGAAAGTAAATTTGATGAGATAGAGACTCTTCTAAAATCATCCTATAATTATTCTCCCCTTCATCCGATTAAAGAGGATCTTGGTGGAAGCTTTATCCATACGAAAGAACACTTTTTTGAGATGGTTGACAAATCAAAAGAGATGATTAAAAGCGGTGATGTTTTTCAAATATTGATGACAAATCGTTATATTCGTCATGCACACGTTGATCCTTTTAGCTTCTATCGTGTTTTACGGATTAAGAATCCTTCCCCCTATATGTATCTGATGCAATTCGAAGATTTCAGTATTGTAGGGAGTTCTCCCGAGGTGATGGTGAGACTCAGCGATGGGGATATTCTCTTGCGCCCTATTGCAGGAACGCGTAAACGAGGGGGAAATAAGCAACGAGATGTAGAGCTTGAAGAGGAACTTCTCTCCGATCCAAAAGAGTTGGCAGAGCATCTAATGCTTATTGATCTTGGGCGTAATGATGTCGGACGTGTTGCCCAAACAGGAACGGTTAAAGTCGAAGATATGATGCACGTTGAGCGCTACTCCCATGTTATGCACATTGTTTCTGATGTTCATGCCACTTTGCGAGAAGATAAAGATATGTTTGACCTCCTAGCCGCTACTTTTACCGCAGGGACGATGACGGGAGCTCCTAAAATTCGCTCTATGGAGCTTATAGCCCTCTACGAAGGGGTAAAACGTGGATTCTACAGTGGAACCATCGGCTATTTTGGTTTCGATGGGAATATGGACAGTGCAATCACAATCCGTACCGCCCTCATTAAACCTGATCATATCATTCTCCAAGCGGGTGCTGGGATTGTTGCTGATTCTATTCACGAGCTTGAATATCTCGAAGTCACCAATAAATTAGGGGCGCTTACAAGTACCCTTGATGATTTAATCGATCCTTCGTAATGAAACTCTTTACCATATTTGGGGATCCTGTCAGTCACTCTCGCTCACCCTTGATGCACAATAGCGTTTTTAAAGCGTACCAAATAGATGCCTGTTATACTCGTACTCATCTTGCTGATGGTGCATCGTTGCGTGACGTTTTTTTTGCTAAAGCGCTTAGCGGTGCGAATGTCACTGTCCCTCACAAAGAAGTTGCCTATGCGGTGTGTGATGAAGTACGGGGAATTGCGCAACACATCGGGGCAGTCAATACCCTTGTTCTCGAAAATGGTCGCTTGATCGGATACAACACCGATGCCGATGGATTTATGGCAGCCCTTCAGAGCTTTGGAACGCTCGCTAATGCACTTATAATCGGAGCAGGAGGGACGGCAAGAGCATTGGCAACCGTTCTACGTCAGAATGGTATTACCCCTACTATCGTAAACCGTTCAGAAAATCGTTTGGACTATTTTAAAGCCAATGATTTTTTAGCCTACAGTTGGGGAAATTTCCCACTAACAACGTACGATGTTATTATCAATACCACCTCCGCAGGCTTAGCCGATGAAGAGTTGCCTCTATCCTCTTCTCTTTTATCAGAACTATTCTCCCGTGCTACGTGTGCTGTTGATGTTATTTATGGCAAAACAACCCCTTTTTTACGAGAAGTACAAAAAGCCAAACTCCCCTACAAAGATGGTTCCAATATGCTCCTCGAACAGGGAGTTCTTGCTAACCATCTCTTTATGGATGGAACAATACCCCTTGATGCACTACGAGAAACAATGTCTAAAAGTTTTTCACTTTAACCTCTCCTTGAAAATAGCTCTTGCTTTGTCAAAAATTAAGGCACTAATACAGTGTTGGAGCTTGGGAAGTTTAAAAGTTTGGAAGTGTACAATACCCATATCAAAAAATACAAAAGGAATTTCATGCCAACTATCAACCGTTACGTCGATATCGACACTGTAGAACGTGAATCAAAAAAAGATTATATTGATCGTCACTCCCCTTTTATCCATTGTGCTGATGAAGCAAAAAAAGGTGAGAAATTCGCTGTTACTGTGAAAATGGGGAACGAATATTCTCATCCTGATGATTTCGACCATTACATCGCGAACATTGCATTGTACAATGGTGAAACACTATTGGCGCGTGCTGATTTTGTTGCAGGAACACTTGGAAATGAAAAAAATCATGCCGAAGTAACCTTCAACATCGTTCCAACCGGTAAAAAATTAACACTTGTTGCACATGGTTATTGTACAAAACACGGTGTATGGGAATCAACCCCTGTTATCGTAGAAGTAGCTGAAGTGTCTGCATGTTGCGGTGGAGGGCATTGTAGCTAAGGCTATATGCTTCCAAAATACTCCTGTGTCTTACACAGGAAGTAATTATCTGATATTCATTACGCCTCGTTCTTCTTCTCTCCAAAAATAGCATCCAATATTCCATCTACAAATTCGTATTTATTAAACGGTATCAAATGCTCAGGTTGTTCTCCTACTCCAATATAAAGAATCGGAAGTTCAAGAGCATAAGCGATGCTAAAGACCGATCCCCCTTTTGCAGTCCCGTCGAGCTTTGTAATAATGATTCCATCAATACCGATCATCTCATTGAACGCTTTTGCTTGAGCGATGGCAGAACTCCCCTGCGTCCCATCGAGAATCAAAATTTTATGATGCGGTGCTCCCGTATGCGCCTTATCACAAATACGGACGATTTTTTTGAGCTCATTTCCAAGATTTGTTTGGGTGTGAAGTCGTCCTGCTGTATCGATAATAACCTGTTCAAATCCACGTGCTTTTGCCGACTCAATAGTGTCGTAGGCTACCGCAGAAGGATCATGTCCTTGGCGAGAAGAGACAATAGGAACTTCGAGTTTATCCGCCCAACGAGTGAGTTGTTCGATAGCGGCAGCACGGAAGGTATCGGCAGCTCCTAAAATAACGCGATCACCGTTGTTAAGATGGCGTTGCGCTAGCTTGGCAATGGTTGTCGTTTTCCCTGCACCGTTGACACCAATAACGAGGGTAACGGTTGGTTTCTCAGGATTATCGGGAAGGGTATTTTGGGCAAAACTTAATGTTGCTAGGAGCTTTGAGCGTAATTGTTCACGGGTAATTTCATTTTGATACAGCTCTCGTAAGATAATTTCAACAAGATCGTATTCAACATCCGCCTCGAGGAGGATATATTCGAGTTCCTCTTTGGTGATTTTAACTTTTTTCTCAGGAATAATGGAGCTGATTGCATCCAGTGTTTTTTGGAGCCCTTTTTTGATAAAACTAAACATATTTATTTCCCCAACGCTTGTGCAATATCATTATCAATCATCTCTTCAGGTGTAGCCCCTGTGTAATGCGTTACATATTGACCATTTTTATACAGTACCATAAGAGGAATGGGGAAATTTTGTCCAACTCCAAGAGCTGATGCAATAGCACGTGCAAGGGTTTGATTCTCTGCTTTGTTCGAAACCACATAATTCCCTCCATACTTCTGTTTAAACTTCTCAAGTTCATCATTGGAAACATCATCTTCGATGGTAATTCCCATAACAATCAAATTGTCGCCGTATTTTTTTTGTAGATTCCCTAAATGACGCACTTCAGCACGGCAAGGTGGACACCACGTTGCAAAAATATCAAAAAGAACAATTTTGTCTTTGCCTGCATCGAGAGTGAAATTACCCCCTCGCTTCTCGACACTGTATGATTGTCCATTAGTGTCGAGAAGCTTAAATGATGCAGTCGAAACTAACGGCTCGTCACTCGACTCATCACTACCGCATCCATTAAAGAGGAGAGTTATAGAGATTAGAGGGATCAACAAAGTTGTAAAACGCATAAATAACCTTTGTAATTAGCTAGAATACAGTAATTATATCAAGTAAAGGTTTAGACGTGACCAAAAGTGATTTTCGCAGTGAGTGTTTGCAAAAACTTCGAAATCTCCCCTCATCAGGAAAAAGAGTTCGGGATGCCCGTGTCAATCACCACCTCTTGTCTGTTATTCGCCAAACACGAGCAAAACGAATATTATTCTATTGGCCTTTTGGATTTGAAGCAGATATTCGTAAAACTATTTTTAAATTACACTCTGAAAAGTTATTATACTTACCCTTTATGGAGGGTGTCAGTTTCAAAATGGTACCATTAAGATTACCGTTGGAGCGTAAAGCTTTTGGGATTTATGAACCACGGGTTTCGAATTTAAAATTAAAATTAATTGATATAGCTATTGTCCCCGTCGTGGGTGTGGATGGATCAGGAGCCAGAATAGGTTTCGGTAAAGGTATGTATGATCGTTTTTTCCCCACACTTAAAGTTAAACCGTTAATTATTTTCGTACAGTCAAGTCGGTGCAGTACATCGTTAGCATTATGTGATGATTATGATATTAAAGGCGATTTGCTAATCACACCAGATGGGGTGCATAGACTAAAGGATTTTCATGGTAAACAGCCTTCTCGTAAGCGGTGGAGCAGCCACGCTAGGAGGGGTAGTCGGATTTTTAATTTCTAAAAAAATATCCTCTGCACATTTTGAGCTCTACACGAAGCAAGCGCGCGCAAAAGCTTCTGTTATCGAAACTGAAGCACAAATTCTATTGGAGAGAGCAGCATCAAGATCTCGTGAGATTGAAAAAGAAGCTCTTCTTAAATATGAGGATACTTATAGTCGTGTTAAGGCTGATCTAAGTGACCAAGAACGAAAACTTCAGAACATGGAACGTGACTTTGAAGCTTTTCGTCAAAGTGAAACAACGATTATCCATTCAGCGCGTAGCGCAGTTGATAACGCGAGACTCAATTTGGAACGTAATGGACGTGCATTAGAGAAATTAAAAGAAGAGTACCGTCAAAAAATAGAACAAGTTACCTCAGTTTTGGAAGGGCGTGCAGCCCTTTCAGCCCATGAGGCTAAATTAATGTTACTTGAACAAGTGCGTCAAAATTCGAGAGCAGAATTAGCTCGATTGACGCGTGAGCTAGAAGAACAAAGCAAAGATCAATTGAAGCGTAAAGCCGATTATATACTGGCACAAGCAACGTCTCGTTTTGCAGGGGAGTTTGCATCTGAACGCCTTATTAGTGTGATCCATTTGGAAAGTGATGAGCTCAAAGGGCGGATTATTGGAAAAGAGGGGCGCAATATCAAAGCGTTAGAAATGGTGAGTGGTGTCGATATTATTATTGATGAAACACCAAATACCATCCTTGTTAGTTCATTCAATCTCTACCGTCGCGCGATTGCGACAAAAACAATTCAGCTTCTTGTCGAAGATGGACGTATCCAACCCTCACGGATTGAAGAGATCTTTCAGAAAGTGAGTGATGATTTTGAAGAAGCGATTGTACGCGAAGGAGAGGAGATTATTCTTGATTTAGGATTAGGAATAATGCACCCTGAGCTTTTACGGCTCGTCGGACGGCTTCGTTATCGTGCAAGTTATGGTCAAAATGCGTTGGCGCATACCCTTGAAGTCGCTCATTTGG
>Ga0172379_10008989_pt1 | contig 12435 bp, 11 predicted proteins | sample GrowelOW334metaG_FD_119756 | JGI IMG/M metagenome (GOLD analysis project Ga0172379, IMG submission 119756) | Groundwater microbial communities from an aquifer near a municipal landfill in Southern Ontario, Canada - Groundwater well OW334 metaG | ecosystem: Environmental > Aquatic > Deep... | reverse complement strand
GGCGATGCGTTCGGGAGAATCTATGAATACTTTCTTGGTAAGTTTGCAATTGCGGACGGCTCCGGCGGTGGAGAATTTTTTACACCGACTTCCATAGTCAAACTGATTGTGGAAATCCTTGAGCCATACAAGGGATATATCTATGATCCAGCGTGCGGTTCCGGTGGTATGTTCGTGCAATCTGTCGAGTTTATCAAACGACATTTCGAGAATGGCAAGAAAATAAAGGCGTCGCGCGAAGTTTCTATTTACGGACAGGAAAAAACGGATCAGACGGTCCGCATAGCCAAAATGAACCTCGCGATTCATGGTCTATCCGGTGATATCCGCCAAGGCAATACTTATTACGAAGATCTCCATCGTTCGGTCGGTAGGTTCGACTTCGCGATGGCCAATCCTCCGTTCAACGTCAACGGCATTGATAAAGAGCGTATCAAAGACGATCCGCGTTTTCCTTACGGCATACCTCGAAATGACAATGGCAACTATCTCTGGATTCAAATTTTCTTGAGTGTGTTAAAAAACACCGGACGCGCCGGTTTCGTTATGGCCAACTCCGCAAGCGACGCCGGACATAGCGAGAAAGACATCCGCACGAAGATGATTGATGACGGCTTGGTAGATGTGATGGTCGCCGTGGGTCCGAATATGTTCTATAACGTTACTTTGCCAGTTACATTGTGGTTCCTCGACAAAGGTAAAAAGAAAACAGATCGCAAGGATAAAATCCTCTTCATTGATGCTCGGAATATCTATCACCAAATAGATCGCGCTCATCGCGATTGGACGGAAGAACAAGTCCAGCAGATAGCTGACATTGTTCGAAGTTATCGCGGAGAGAAGGAATCGAAAAAGTATGCGGACATAAAAGGACTTTGCAAGGTCGCTACGCTTGATGAAGTTCGTATCGCTGGATACTCACTAAATCCTGGTCGATATGTTGGCACTGCGGATGGTGAATTTGTAAGCGATGATGATTTCGAAACGACTGTACGCTGGTTGAACACCGAATTCCAGAAATTAACGAATGAAGCACATGATCTTGAGGAGAAGATCGCCAAGAACTTCAAAAAATTATTTTGATATGACCACGCAAACCTTACAAAAATGGAATAGGGTAAAACTTGGTGATATTGCTGAGATTGAATCTGGCGGAACTCCAAGCAGTAGTAAACCAGAATACTGGGATGATGGAGATATCTGCTGGGCGACCCTTCCCGATCTAAAAAATAAGTATCTTTTTGATACAGAAAGAAAAATTACTTCGCTTGGATTAAAGAACAGTAGTGCGAAACTTTTACCTGTTAATTCGGTCATTTTTTCATCGAGAGCAACAATTGGAGAAGTAGCTATCGCTAAAGTTGAGACTTCTACTAATCAAGGAAGTAAGAATTTTATTTGCGATCCGAAAAAAATTGATTATGAATTTCTATACTACTTATTGAAAAGTAAGGTTGAGGAAATCATCAATCTTGCGTCTGGGGCCACCTATAAGGAAATAAACAAAACTGTCTTTTCTAGCGTGGAAGTAGAAATCCCTAATATCCCGGTCCAAAAACAAATTGCACAAACACTGGCTGTCTACGATGATCTTATTTACAACAACATTCGCCGGATTGATATTTTAGAACAGCTGGCACAAGCCATTTATACTGAACAGTTTGATTCGGCATCGCAGAAGAAAGAAAAGAAAATTTCTCTGGGAGAAATAATTAAAATTCATCGTGGTAAATCTTACAGTAGCGATGAGTTGTCCGAAAACGAGGGAATTCCTTTTGTGAATCTTAAGTGTCTAGTTCGAGATGGCGGTTTCCGAAAGAGTGGTCTTAAGTGGTTTATCGGTGAATACAAAAACACACAAAAAGTTGTTGTGGGAGATATCGTTATGGCGGTTACGGATATGACACAAGATCGTAGAATTGTCGCTCGTGCGGCACGCGTACCGACGCTTGAGGGTGGCTTTGGGGTAATCTCAATGGATCTGGTTAAAATAGAACCGAAAGACGGTAACGATAAAGATTATATTTACTCATTGTTGCGGTGGTCTGGTTTTTCCGATGAGGTAAAGAATCACGCGAACGGCGCAAATGTGTTGCACCTTATTCCGGACAGAATCACGGATTATAAAACATACATTGCGCCGATGGATCAACAAAAAGAATTCGGAAAGAAAGTGGGGCCACTGCTTGGTTTGATAGATAAGCTGGAGTTGCAAAATGAATCTCTGCGTCGTACACGAGATTTGCTGTTGCCGAAATTAGTAACTGGAGAAATACGAGTATGAATATGAAGAAGACTAAACAACAGGAACAACAGCATACTGTACCATGTTCCTATCTGGAAAATTTTGTTGATGAAAACGGGCATGTTTGGGTTCTCGATATTGATGACAAGATATTTAACGTAGGTCCTGATAATATCCTCAAAGAGCGGCATTTTTATTCGCTTTCAAGAAGTAATGGCGAAAAAGATATGTCTGTTGAAGACACCCTTGCTTCTATTGAGGGAGATTTCATAAACATTTACAGGGAAAAGTTTGCAAAAGATCTGTTTCTAACTGACGCAGAGAGAGTCGCTGTTTCTGTTTTTATTGCCGCCTTAATGACTCGCACGCGTCCTTACAGAGATCATCTCAAAAATTCTATGAAAGAAATAAAAGATTGGATGGAAGATTGGAAAAAACATCCTATGTCAGACGAGGAAAAGAGAACAATGGAAGCAATGCCGTCATCTGGAGGAGCAACCGTAGACCTTGAAACTCTCAAGAGCGGACTAAAAAACTTTGATGAGCACCATTCTACCAGTATTTTACGATCACTTTCACACAGCGCCGCACTCATTTACCACATGAAATGGTCGGTATGGAAGAATGAAAGCTACGGTTTTGTTACCTCTGATGACCCAGTGGTACTGCTTCGCCCAGCATCTATAAAAAAGTTTGGCATCGGCACTTTTGGTAGTGCTCCCGGGCTGAAATGGAAAGACGTTGAGCTGACCTTACCACTATCAAAAGGCCGCCTTCTACTGGCTGGGTGGATACTTAATGATGACTCATATATACAAGTTGATGATGAGATGACTAGAAAAATGAACCACGGAATCATTACTCATTCACGTGATCGGGTCATTGCCAGTTCCAAAACACGAGCAGAAGAAATAAAAACGAGATATACGGAAAAGCCGTATAAATCAAAAATAGAGAATGTTGCTACAGCCCCAATAAATTAATATGAACGAATTTTCTGAAGACAAATTAATAGAACAAACGGCCGTCAAGATTTTTGGCGGACTTTGGGGCGCGAAGAATTTTATCAACGCCTACTCCGATGAGGGCGATGCTCTGTTGGGACGAGAGAATCAAGGGCAAGTCGTTTTGGTTAGTCGCTTGAAGTCAGCTCTCGAAAAGCTCAATCCGGATGCACCGCAAGAGGCAATCGCTCAAGCTCTCACGGAGCTTACGCGCGACCGGTCCACTGCGAGTTTGGTAAACGCCAACCACGATATATACAAACTCATTAAGGATGGCGTAAAGGCGGAAATTCGTAGCGAAGACGGATCGTTCGAGACAATCAATATCAAGGTTATCGATTTCAACACTCCTGCCAACAATGATTTTCTCTTGGTATCGCAAATGTGGATTACCGGAGAGCTTCACAAGCGTCGTCCGGATCTTATCGGTTTCGTGAATGGCTTACCCCTTGTGCTGATCGAACTGAAGGCATCACACAAGAACCTACGAAATGCTTATCAGGAAAACATCCGCGATTATAAAGACACCATACCGCAACTCTTTTGGCACAACGGCTTCATTATCATTTCCAATGGCATTGAAAGTAAAGTCGGTACACTTACTTCCGCATTTGAGCACTTCAACGAATGGAAGAAGATAAAAAGCGAAGATGAAGAGGGTCGCGTGAGCTTGGAAACGGTCATCAAAGGCACTTGCGAACCTTCGCGGCTTCTCGATATCGTTGAGAACTTCACGCTATTCGATGATTCTTTCCGAGAAAGAATAAAGGCCATCTCTCGATACTTCCAGCTTTTGGGCGTTAACCAAGCATTCGAGCAGATCAAGAACCGCGATAAGAACAATGGCCGTCTCGGAGTCTTTTGGCATACACAAGGGTCCGGCAAGTCCTACTCTATGATTTTTCTTTCACAAAAAGTATTCCGGAAAATGACCGGCAATTTTACCTTTGTCGTCGTAACCGATAGGAACGAACTTGATAAGCAGATTTATAAAACATTTTCAGCTTGCGGTGCAGTGTACGAAGAGGAAGTTCATGCCGATTCGATCCAAAACCTACGTCAACTTTTAAGTGAAGACCATCGTCATATTTTTACTCTCATTCATAAATTCGGCACAAAGCCGGAGGAGACACCTCCTATGCTATCGGATCGAAGCGATATCATCGTGATGGTGGATGAAGCGCATCGCACACAATATGACCGCTTGGCGCAAAATATGCGTATTGCTATGCCGAAATCATCGTTCATCGGCTTTACCGGTACACCGCTTATGGCCAAGGGCGAGGAAAAAACGAGGGAAACATTCGGTGATTACGTATCGACCTACAACTTTGCTCAATCGGTTGAGGACGGGGCGACAGTACCGCTCTACTACGAAAACCGTGTGCCAAAGCTGGAAAACGAAAATCCGGAGATTCAAAAGGATCTCGAAAAAGTGATGGATTTTTATGAACTCACGACCGATGAGGAAGAAAAGCTTGAGCAGGAGTTCTCGACTTTCTACCATCTCATCACGCGCGAGGATCGTCTCAATAAAGTCGCGGAAGATATAGTGACGCACTTCACTGCCCGAGGATATGACGGTAAAGCGATGGTCGTTTCCATCGATAAGAAAACTGCTATCCGCATGTACACTAAGGTTAAAGCCGAAATGCAACGTCACTTGGCTAAAATGAACATTGCCGTATCGAAAGCGAAAGATGAGCATGAGAAGGAAATGTTAAGAGAACAAGCCCAGAAATACGAGAATATCGATATGGCTGTGGTGGTAAGCCAAAGCCAGAACGAGATCGCGGATATGGAGGAGTTCGAGATCGATATGCGTCCATTGCGCGCTCGAATTTTGAATGAGGATCTCGAGACGAAATTCAAAGACCCGGACAATAACCTGCGGATCGTCTTTGTCTGCGCCATGTGGATGACCGGCTTCGATGTTCCGAATCTCTCGACTCTCTACCTCGACAAGCCACTTAAAAATCACACGCTCATGCAGACTATCGCTCGAGCGAACCGTGTCTACCCGGGTAAGATGAACGGTCTTATCGTCGACTACATAGGAGTATTCCGGAATCTACAAAAAGCACTTGCCATATATGCATCCACTAAAAGCGGAGACGATGAAATTATTCAGGACAAGAACGAATTGGTAGAAATACTTTTCTCTACGGTTTCAAAAACGCGCCAGTTTCTCAAAACGCTCGAGCTCGATATTAATGATTTACTCAAGGCACAGGATGTCGAAAAAATACGGCTCGTGGATGTGTTCACGAATCGGATATTGCAGGATGAAAAAACAAAACAGCAATATCTTGAGCTTGCTGGTGATGCTTACAAATATTACAGAGCGGTCCTGCCCGAACCGAAGGCCGAAGATTACTATCATGAAGTAACGGCATACAAAGTGATCGCTTCACGCATACGGGAAGTGATTGACGAAGATACCGATGTCTCACAGGTGAAGAAGGATCTTGAGAACCTGCTTGATCGTTCCATTCGTGCTGGCGAGTATGTGATAAAGAGTACCCCAAAGATCAAGGATTTGAGCAAGATCGATTTCGAGGCGTTACGAAAGTTTTTTGATGATTCGGATACGAAGAACATCGAAGCCGAGCATTTGAGCGCAGAGTTGGAGGAAAAAATCAAAGAGATGATACGTAAGAATAAGCTTCGTAAACATTTCCTTGATCGGCTAAATAAGCTCCTCCACGAATACAATACCGGCTCGCACGACCTCGATGTCTTTTTCGACCAGTTAGTTGAGCTTGCAAAGGAATTGAGCGAGGAGGATCACCGCGCCGTTTCCGAAAACCTCACGGAAGAGGAGTTAGCTGTTTTCGATATTCTTCGCAAAGAAAACCTGAACCCGGGTGAAGTAGATCAAGTTAAAAAGGTTGCTAAAGAATTGCTGATAAAACTGAAAGCGGAAAAACTGGTTTTGGATTGGAAGAAAAAGCAGGAAACTCAGGCGGATGTAAAAATTACCATTCAGGGGATTCTTTATGACGAGCTTCCAGAACCGGCATACAGCAAAGAGGATTGTGAAGACCGAAACCAAAAGGTATATTTCCACGTTTATGACAATTACGTGGATGAGAAAGTAAATGTGTATGCGTAATGATAGCCGAAAAAAGTCGAAAGATGTCCGAAATTTTGATAAAATAAATTTGCGAATATGAGCACTCAAACCTCAAAATGGAATAAAAAAGAAATAGCAATTAAAAACCTCGCACTTTGGGATGAAAATCCACGATTCCCGGAAGAGTATTTTAGTAAAAGCGAATCCGAACTCATCGAATATTTCTTACGAAAGAAGGAATTTAAAATCGAGTCATTCGCGAAAGAGGTTGCAAGAGAATTTGATCTTCCTCAGTTGGAAAAAATAGTAGTTTTTCAATACAAAGGAAAGAGTATTGTTTTAGAGGGCAATCGTCGTCTGGTTGTGTATAAGTTGCTACTCAGTCCATCGCTGACCAGCAATCCATCGTTAAAAACTCTTTTCGAGAGTTTACAAAAACAAACAAAAATCAAAGATTCCTTCAGGCTTGAAGCAAATGTTACCACAATAAAAGATGAGGGATTGCGTTTTGTAGATAGGAAACATAACAGAGGGAATAACGAGGTCAGTTGGGGTGAGCCTGAACGTAGAAATTTCGCAGTGCGCCGTTCTCATGGTGGGAGCAAGGATATTCTTCGGGTTGAATTGGCTAGCGCAGTCAAGAAACTTCCTTTGCCGGATTCCATTAAGGAAGCAGTTCTTGGTAGAGGGCTTGTTACCACTTTTTATCGTGTTGTGGATAATGAGGCCGCGCGTAAAAAGTTGAGGTATGAAGTTTCAGAAAGCGGCACAATAGGCATTAAAGACCAGAAAATATTTAATGATCTACTCAAAGTAATCACATATAACGTCTGGACTAAGAAAGACTTCAGCGGAGGAGATGTTGATTCGCGCTCACTCAATAAGACAAGAGCTATAGAGAACTACATTTCTGGTTTACAAGTTAAGGATGCGGCTCGTGTTGATAAAGAAATACAGAAAAGCACAAAAGAGACGTTATTTGGAGAACAGGTACTCCTCACTCCTGCTAGAACAAAAAGCAATCAACTCTCCAGTGAGCGGAAGTATTTAATAAACTCATCAATTTATATTCAAAGTTTTCGGATTAACGATATTTACGATGAGTTGAGAAAGAAAATTGAGGTAGACAATGCCCCTAATGCCGTAGCGGTTCTTTTTCGTGTCTTTATGGAATGCTCAATTGATTGTTATATCGATACCCACAAACTGAAGATTAAAGATGATACAAAGTTAGCGGGGAAAATCCTGAAAGTTGTAGATCATCTTGAAGATGCCATTGCTTTACGTCGTCTTGCTGAGGAAGGTAATAAAACACCAACGCCAGAGGAATTTAAGAAGGTAAAGGATAAAGTTAAATTTAAGAACATGAGAAGGGTGGCGACAAAAGATAATAACAGCATACTTTCAGTAGAAACATTTCATGATTTTGTCCATGATTATAAAACATCGCCAATACCATCCGAGTTAAAGAAATACTGGGAGAACTTCGACAGTTTCTTTGTGGCACTGTGGGGTTCTTTCGTGACGGTTAAAAAGAAGAAAAGCAAATGAAAATAATAACCAGCAAAAGTCGGAAAAACTACCACAGCCCCCTTCGCTATCCTGGGGGGAAGACTTCGCTTTTACCATTTTTTGAAAAGATTATCGAGGATCATGATTTGGAGAAAATAACATACATTGAACCGTTTGCTGGTGGTGCCGGTGCGGCTCTGGCTTTATTATTGTCCGGAAAAGTCGGACGTATTGTGATCAATGATTTAGATAGGGCTATTTATGCTTTTTGGAAATCGTCCATATTTAGTTCCGCTAAATTTATAAAGAAGATAAAAAAGACTCCGGTAACTGTTAGCGAATGGAAAAAACAGAAAGCAATTTATAATGATCCGAAGGCCAATCTCTTTGATCTCGGTTTTGCCACCTTTTTTCTCAACAGAACTAATACATCCGGTATTTTAGATGGTGGACTCATTGGAGGGTTAAAACAAAAAAGTAAATATAAAATTGATGCCAGATTTAATAAAGACGTTTTAACAGAACGAATACAGCAGATAGCTCTCTATAAGGATAAGATATCAATTTTTAATAAGGATGGACTCCAGTTGATTGGTGAGTATTTGAATAAAAAGAACGCATTTATATATCTTGATCCCCCTTATTTTGAAAAAGGCGCAACTCTTTATTTGAACCATTATAAAAAAGAAGACCACGAAGCTCTGGCTAATAAGCTGAATAATAGCCCTGATGCATTTTGGCTTTTAACTTACGATAACAAGAAAGAAATCAAGTCACTTTATCCCGATCGAAAGATTGTCAATTTTTCCTTGAATTACAACGCCTATGAATCACGAAAGGGTCGAGAAGTAATGATCCTTTCAGATGCGTTTGCAAATTAAATTATGAATAACACCCTCAAACTAATCATCGCTATCGTTGTTTCCGAGCTTGCCGGTATCATCGGCTCGGTGTTTACTACTCCGTCCATTGCCGGTTGGTATGCAGGCATCGTCAAACCGGCACTCAATCCTCCGGCTTGGGTGTTTGGACCGGTGTGGACGACTCTCTTTGCGCTTATGGGTATCGCCGCGTTCCTCGTCTGGAAGAAGGGACTGGATCGCAGAGATGTAAAAATTGCCCTTGGCATATTTATCGGCCAGCTGGTCTTGAACACGCTATGGTCGATTATCTTTTTTGGTCTGCATAGTCCGGGTGGTGCGCTCGTTGAGATTGTTTTTCTCTGGCTCGCCATTCTCGCCACGATCATTGCGTTTTATAAAATCTCCCGTCCGGCCGCATGGCTCCTTGTGCCCTACATTCTTTGGGTAAGCTTTGCCGGATATCTTAATTTCTCAATCTGGCAATTAAATCCAGCAGGTTCTGGGCAGGTCGCCTGCACGCAGGAAGCCAAGCTTTGTCCGGATGGATCGTATGTCGGCCGTACCGGACCCAAGTGCGAATTCGCCGCGTGTCCGGGAGGAAATAATGATCTTTGGAAGACTGCAACTAGCAATGGCATAACGTTCCAGTATCCGGAGACGTTGCTCACTACATACATCAACACGCAGGACTGGCCTCCACAGGTTCAGGTTTTGAATGAGCCGTTTATTTGCACCGAAGCAGGAGAAGAAACTGCTCGGGCAGGACAGACCATGAAGCGAATGGTGGATGACAGGACATATTGCGTGACCAAAGAAAGCGAAGGTGCGGCTGGCAGTGTTTACACTAACTACGCGTATGCTTTTCCGAGCACTGACAAGACAATCATTTTCACATTCAGCTTGCGAGCCGTGCAGTGTGCAAATTACGACGATCCGCAAAAGACCGCTTGCGAAAATGAGCGATCAGCGTTTGATTTGGATAGCACTGTTGATCGGATGGCGAGAAGCATAAAATTTCGATAAAATAGAATAAATATGGGAAAATATAAATTTGTTAATCTAACGGTATTCATAATCTTTTTTGGAACAGCACTTTTCGAGGCATTCCAAAAACAAAATTGGATAGAAGTGATTATATTTTTAGCCTTGGGTATATTATCACTTTGGGCTGATTCTAAAAGAAAAACTTGAAATCAAAAAAATAATGAACACATACAAGCACACTCAAATTGGCTACTTGATGTTGGTTGTCACGCTGGTCGTACTGGTTTTTTTCTCCTGGCTTCAGATTACGGCCAGAGCTGAACCTCCCTCAGTCGACTCCGGTACAAATTTTGCCATTACCGCTATCATGGTGCTGATCTTATTCATTCTTGCATCTTTCGGCTCGCTTACCGTGAGCGTTGACGAACAGCGCGTGGCGGTCAAGTTTGGCTGGGGCATTTTTCGCAAAAAATTCTCGGCAAGTGAGATTGCTTCAGTCTCGCAGGTAAAAAACCATTGGTATTACGGCTGGGGTATCCGATTGTGGTTCTGTCCGAAAATGTGGATTTATAATGTTTCCGGTTTTGATGCAGTTGAAATTCGAATGAAGAACGGAAAAATCTATCGCATCGGAACGGATGAACCGAAAAAACTTGAGACCGCAATCAAGCGAGTCATATTTGCTTAATTTTTGAAAAGTTAAGCAAATCGCGCCAAGCTCGTAATTTTGGGCAACGCGCTGGGTCAGGTTCTCAATCGGTGTCCAACGTCTACCCCGGGGACAAAGCTCGCCACAAGGGCAAACAGCTGGGAAATCAGGGGTTACAGGTTCTCGTACTTGGCCAGCAATCCTTTCATCTGGTCTAAAACCACGGTAGGATATTTGTACTCCTCCGCCCAGTCAAAAGTTCGAAAATCGTTGAGCAGGGCGAGCCCAGAAGCTTTTTGCTGACATCAAAAAAGAGTCAGGTACCTTTTCCCAAGGCACCTGACTCTTTTAGTTTTCCGTGATTTTAGATCAGTTTTTTAGCCTTCTACTTCAACTTGAAAGCCACCGTAAGCCATTCGTTTCATGTCAAAAGGCGCGGACATATCTTTGTTCCCTTCCATCTGCTTGCTCATTTCTTCCATCACTTTAGCATTGACCTCATCTCGATGTTCTTTGGATTTAAAGACGATGAAAGAAAACCAAACGGTTTCCTCACTTGTTGCTCCAGCCATTTCAGGAAATGCACGTGCTTTTTCACCACCCATTTCCTGTGCGGCAAGGTCATCGCCTCGGCATTCATAGTATTCAAGCGCGCCATACTTCATCCACGTATCGCGGCCGTCTTCTGCCATTTTCTTGTATTCTTTAGTTTTGTCTTTTGGAACGACAAGCACAAATCCGTCTACATATTTTGCCATGATTTATTCACCACCTTTCTAATTAGCTATTTGGCTATTTAATTTTTAATGCCGCAAGGCTCTGACAAGCCAAATTAGAATTACGGCTCCAAGTAGGGCGACAAGGAAGCTGTACAAATTAAAACCATCCACTCCGCTCCCGCCGATCAAGCTCATGATCCAGCCGCCCAAAACGGCGCCAACGACACCGATCACAACATTTAATATAACGCCTTGTTGCGCATCGGTTTTCATTATCATCGAGGCGACCCAGCCAACCAAGCCGCCAAATATAATCCACAGAATAATTCCCATATTTTTTAATTATTAATAGTTATTTATTTTCTTCGTCTAGCTTATCCGCGGCTTCCGACGTGGACACTGTTTTGCCCATGACAAAAAGCTTAATAATTCCCCAGGCAACGAGCCCGTAGACGAGCATGGCCAGCAAAGTGGTCCATTCAAAAACACTGCCCTCGACTTTCGTGACGCGAAAGACATTTAAAAATGGCGCGGCAAAAGGAGAGCTGATAGTATAAATAAAGCTGCTAAAACCGGCGGAAGGGTTAGCGGCAAGCAATTTTAAGACAAACCGAAACGCCAAGAGCGCCTCAAGCAGTCCCAGAATATACCAAACAATTTGAGTGCCGCGATACAATGGCTTGGTGGAGGGGGAGCTGTATGAATCCATATAATTTTTAATTAATTAATTAATTTGCGTTTTAAACGCGGTTACGACCACCACCGCGCGTTCATTAAGATTAAGTTAAGCTTAGCGCGCCAATCATTAATTTAACATTAAACTTTTCCCGATTACTTGATTTTTTAATTTAACGATAACAATGCCTCTTGAGCAGCCAGCATATTTTTATTATAGAGGACGGCCTTTTCAAATTCTTGCTTGGCCAGGATTAAATTGCCCGTTTTTTGGTATATCTTTCCACGAATGATATAAAGCTCGGAATAGGCGACGTTCTGGTCGCGAAATACTTTTTCCGTCATAGCCAGAACCTTATCATCATTGCCCAGCTCAAAATAAGTGAGAATCGGCTCTATTTGGTACCACAGCGTTCGAAAAGAAAGCTTGTCCTCGATTTTTTCAAATTCTGCCGCGGCCTGGGAAAAATCTTTTAAGTGATAAAGAGCGATAGACAAGTTCAGGCCGGCAAAAATATCGCTAGGATTTTTAGACAAGTCTTGCCGAGCACGCGCGACGGTTTTGGCCCAGGCAGTGGCTTCCTCGTAATCTTCGCCCAGAATGTTTTTAGCCAGAACTTCTTTCCCCGGCGGCACTAAAACCAAATATTCATAATTGAATTTTTGCCAAAGACTTAGGAAATCGGCGTAGGAGAATTTTAAATTGTG
>Ga0172379_10008988_pt1 | contig 12435 bp, 9 predicted proteins | sample GrowelOW334metaG_FD_119756 | JGI IMG/M metagenome (GOLD analysis project Ga0172379, IMG submission 119756) | Groundwater microbial communities from an aquifer near a municipal landfill in Southern Ontario, Canada - Groundwater well OW334 metaG | ecosystem: Environmental > Aquatic > Deep... | reverse complement strand
GGGATGCACGGTGCTCAGGAGGAAGGTGCGCAGGCCGCGTTCGCGGCAGAAGACGAGGAAGTCGCGCGCGTGCGGCAGGGGCTCGACGAGATCCTGCACCTCGCGGAAGCGTGCGTGAAACCACGCCTCCAATTGCGTCATGGGCACGCCGGGCAGATGGCGGTCATAGAAGGGCTGGAATGGCAGGCAGAATTCCGCGCGGAACTGGTCGAGGGACATCTCCGGCCTGCCGGCGGAGACGAAGCAGTGGTTCGTGGCGCGCAGGACGGCGGGCAGGTCGTCCACCAGCGTGCCCGACCAGTCGAAGATGATGTTGCGGATCACAACCGGAGTTTCAGCAGGCCGACTTCCAGCGCGAGCGCCTCCTGGACGTTGGTGCGCAGCAGACGCTGGGTCTGCTCCAGGACGCGGAGGTTTTCCAGCGCCTCGGCGGCGTTGACGCGGGCGCTGACGGCTTCGACGGCGGCGCTCAACTCTGGGAAGGCCACGAGCTTCGCGTCCGTGCCGAGCTTCCGGAGCCAGACATCTCGGAGCCACCACTGCAACGTCAGCAGCAGCTCGGCGCGCTGACGGCGGTATTCGGCCTCGATGGCGGCGTCGAGCTCCTCCTCCCACTTCTCCTGCAACTTGGGTTCGGCGTCCGCGTAGCGCTGGAGCGGCGAGCGGGCGGTGAGCGTCTCCTTGATTTCCTCCTTCAAGGCGGCGAGGCGCGCGAGCATCTGGCCCAGCACGCGGTAGCGGCCCAGCAGGTTTTGCTTCGGCCCGGCGAGCTGGTCGCCGAAATCGCGCAGCCACGCGACGTGTTCGGGCGCGAACTTCCGGCTGCCGCCCTCCCCGGCGAAGTTCAACCGCAGGCATCGGGAGAGGATCGTTTCCAGGAGCTGCTGCGGCTCGGCGGTGAGGAGAATGAGGATGGAGCGCGACGGCGGCTCTTCAAGCGTCTTGAGAAACGCGTTCGCGGCCTGGGTGTTGAGGCGGTCGGCGGCGACGATGACCGCGACCTTCCAGTCGGCCTCGGTGGGCTTGAGGTTGACGGTCTGGATCAGCTCGCGGATCTGGTCCACGCTGATCTGCCGGGACTTCATCTCGGGCCGGATCCACTGCACGTCGGCGTGGTTGGCATGATCAATCTTCCGGCAGGCCAGGCATTCGTCGCAGGAATCCACCGCCGTGCTGCCCGCCCGGCGCGGCTGCTGGCAGTTCAACGTCTTGGCCAGCGTGCGCGCCATGCCTTCGAGTTCATCGAGGTCGTCGCCGGTGAAGAGATACGCGTGCGCGAGGCGTCCGCGCTCCAGGCTGCGCTGGAGCAGTGCGACGGCCTGTTGCTGGGCTGGAAAATCCGCGAATGCCACGGGCGGATTCGACTGTGCCGCGCCGGCTTTGGCGAGGCGAAAGTCGAGCGCGAGCTGGAGAGGGCGCAACTTTTTCTCCTCCGGAGGGCAGTTCACCGTTGACGGTCTGTGGCGAACCGCTAAAACGGTCGCTCGCTTGCGGGCGGCGGATGCATCAGCACGGCTGGTTCCGCTTATCCTTGGCATAAACAAAACCGAAATCTGTGGCGGCGGCGGTGGCGGGACTTGCGGACGGTTGATGGCTGAATTAAACCACCCCGCGTCCTGACCGTAACCGTGTCCGGCTTAACCTGAGTAGTTTCGCGCGAAGCAAAAATTAGTCGGCGGTGATGTGAAATAATTCACAAACCGCACGGCGCTCCTGACAAACACGAAATCACCATGTCAGACATCTTTCCGAAGTGGACGAACAAGCTGCCGGCGATGGTCATCGCGGGCGGATTGCTCGTCGGCGGGGTGGTCACGGCGGGCGTGACCTACTACCTCACGCCGAAGTATGCGCGCGTCGGCTACATGCCGGTGCAGCCGGTGCCCTTCAGCCACGCGACGCACGCCGACCAGCTTGGTGTTGACTGCCGCTATTGTCACAACGGCGTCGAGAAGTCGTGGTATTCCAACATCCCCGCCGCCGGCACCTGCATGAACTGCCACAATCAGGTGCTCAAGGATGACCCCCGGCTCGCGCTCGTCCGTGAGTCGGCGGCGACCGGCAAGCCGGTTCCCTGGGTTCAGGTCCACAAGATGCCGGACTTTGTCTACTTCAACCATTCCGTCCACGTGAACCGCGGTGTCTCCTGCGTGCATTGCCACGGCCCGGTCAACAAGATGGATGAGGTCCGGCACTCCACGTCGCTGGGCATGGCCTTCTGCCTCACATGCCACCGTGACCCGGCGGCCATGATCCGTCCCAATGACCAGGTCTTCAACCTCGACTGGCAGGCTCCCGAGGGCTTTGCCCAGAAGGAAGGCGCCAAACTGGTCAAGGATTGGAACGTGCATCCCGGCGAGAGCTGCTCTGTCTGCCACCGATGAAATTCATCCCCCCTGTCTGCCCGGAGCCGGAAACCGGCCCGCAATATTTCCGCAGTCCCGAAGCCCTCGCGGACGCGCCCGAGCTGCGCGAATGGGCGGAGCGGGAGTTCCCCGCCGGAGCCAGCGAGCTGACCGCCGCGGAGTCGCGCCGCGACTTCATGAAGCTGATGTCCGCCTCGTTCATGCTGGCGGGCTTCGGCCTCACGGGCTGCCGCCGGCCGACGGAGAACATCTACCCCTTTGGCAAGCAGCCGGAAGGCTACATCCACGGCGTGCCGCAGCACTTCGCGACCGCCATGCCCACGCGCACGGGCGCGATTCCGCTGCTGGCCAAGTCCAGCGACGGCCGGCCGACCAAGGTTGAAGCCAATCCGCTGCATCCTGACCAGGCGGGCACCGACCAGTTCACGCAAGCCTCCGTCCTCGGACTCTACGACCCGGATCGCGCGCAGCACTTCCGCAACAAGGGCAACATTGCCAAACGCGTGTCCGCGCTGGACGCCCTCGCCCAGCTCGCCCGGAGCGCCGCGGCGAACGGTGGCCGGGGTCTTGCCGTCATCGCGGAGAGCAGCAGTTCGCCGACGCGCGCCCGATTGCAGGCGGCCTTCGCCGCGAAATTCCCCGGTGCCGTCTGGGCCAATTACGACGCGGTGGATTCGACCATCCACACGCAGGCCGCGAGTCTCGTGGCCGGCAAGGCGGTCACGCCCTACTTCAAGTTCGCCCTGGCCAGGCGCGTTCTCTCGCTCGATTGCGACTTCCTCGGTGGCGAGGATGAGATGTATCGCTACACGCGCGATTTCGCGAAGGGCCGCAAGATCAGCAAGCCCGACGCGGCAAAGAAGGACGGCCTGATCAACCGGCTTTATGCGGTCGAGTCGTTGATGACGCTCACCGGAGGCAACGCCGACCACCGTTTGCGCGTGGCTCCGAGCCAGGTCGCGGCGGTCGCTGCGCAGCTTGCGGCGGAAGTGCTCAGGCTCGCCGGCGCCCCGGCCAGGCTCAATACCGCGAAGCTTGCGACCGGTGTCAAGGTGGACGCCAGGTGGATCACGGAGTGCGCCAAGGACCTCGTCGCCCACAAGGGCATGGCTCTCGTTGTGGCCGGTCAGCGCCAGCCGCTCGCCGTCCATGTGCTCGCGCACGCGATGAACGAGGTGCTCGGCGCTTTCGACAGGACGATTGAACTGCACGATGCTCCGAAGCCGGCGGCGAATCTCGCGGCGGCAGCGGGCGCGGAAACGGTCGTTGTCCTCGGCGCGAATCCGGCCTACACCGCTTCCGAGATTTGGAGCCAGATTTCCAAGACCGCGAAGGCTGTTATCCACCTCGGCTCCCACGAGGACGAGACGGGCAAGGGAGCGACGTGGCATCTGCCTGCCGCCCACTACCTCGAATCCTGGGGCGACGCCCGCACCAGCGACGGCACGGTGGTCGCCATCCAGCCGCTCATCGCGCCGCTCTTCGCCGGCCTGACGGAGATTGAAGTCCTCGCCCGCCTGCTCGGCAACGCGACGGCGAGCGATTATAATTTGACCCGCGAGACGTTCGCCGGCCTGACCGGCGGCGCGTTCGACGAGGAGAAGTGGAAGAAGTTCCTGCACGACGGCCTGCTCGCCGGCACGAAGGCGAAGGCGGTTTCCGCCGCGTTCAACTGGACTGCGGCTGCGGGCGCGATCGCCTCGGCTGCCGCTGCTTCGGTTCCTTCCAAGGACAAGCTCGAAGTGGTTTTCCACCGCGACTACAGCGTGGACGACGGCCGTTACACGAACAACGGCTGGCTCCAGGAGCTGCCCGATCCCGTCACCAAGATCGTCTGGGACAACGCCGTGCTCCTCAGCCGCGAGACGGCGGTGCAGCTCGGCCTGAAGAACGGCGACGTGGTGGCCATCTCGGCCAACGGCCGCACGGTCGAAGGCGGCGTCTGGATTCAGCCCGGCATGGCGGATTTCACGCTCGGCCTCGCGCTGGGCTACGGCCGCAGGTGGGGCCGGATCGCGAGCTTTGAGAGCAGCAGCGTCGGTTTCAATGCCTACCCGCTGCGCGCGGGCGTTGCCGGCTTCGTGGTCGGCGCATCGGTGAAGGCCACGGGCCGCACCCATCCGTTCATCTGCACGCAGGACCACTGGACGCTGCACGGCCGCCCGGTCGTGCGCGAGGCGAACGTGGACCAGTATCTGACGAAGCCGGACTTCGCCAAGAACTTCGATCTCGACGCCCACACGGATTTCCTCGTCAAGAATCCGGACGGTTCGATCAAGAACATTTACGAGCATCCCTACAAGACGCATCCCGAGCTGGGCAGCAAGATGCACCAGTGGGGCATGGTCGTGGATCTCAACGCCTGCACCGGCTGCTCCTCGTGCGTGATCGCCTGCCAGAGCGAGAACAACATCCCCATCGTCGGCAAGGATCAGGTGGCCAAGGGCCGCGAGATGCACTGGATGCGCATCGACCGCTACTACGCGGCGGACCCGAAGAAGAAGCAGCAGGGCGGGATGATCGACGCCTTCCTGAGCAACGCCAGCGGCAGCCAGGGCAACCCGGACACCGTGAACCTCGTCGAGCGCGACGAGCTCCAGGCCACGAAGAAGTGGATCGACGATCCGCAGATGCTGACCCAGCCGATGATGTGCCAGCACTGCGAGAACGCGCCGTGCGAGAGCGTCTGCCCCGTCAACGCCACCGCCCACGACACCGAGGGCCTGAACGTGATGGCCTACAACCGCTGCGTCGGCACGCGATATTGCGCGAACAACTGCGCGTGGAAGGTGCGCCGGTTCAATTTCTTCGACTACAACAAGCGTCCCATCGGCGGCGGCAAGATGGCGGACAGCTTCTTCAAGCTGGACATCGCCCTCTACAAGGGGCCGCTCGCCAACCGCCCCGGTGACGAGATCGACATCGTGACGATGGCGCGCAACCCGGACGTGACCGTCCGCATGCGCGGCGTGATGGAGAAGTGCACGTTCTGCCAGCAGCGCATCGAGGCTGCGAAGATCAACCAGAAGGTCAAGGCCGGGGCCAGCGGCGACGTGACCGTCAAAGACGGCGCGATCAAGACCGCCTGCCAGCAGGCCTGCCCGGCGGGGGCCATCACCTTCGGCAATACGCTCGATCCGAACAGCGCGGTGTCGAAGCTCAAGGCCCAGGACCGCAACTACACGGTCCTCGGCTTCCTCGACAACCGCCCGCGCACGACCTATCTCGCGCGAGTCCGCAACGTGAACCCGGCCATGCCTGACGCGAAGATCTGGAGCCTTGAGGAATACAAGTCCGTTTCCCACTCCGATCCCATGCAGGGCCATGGACACGCTCCCGCCGGTGAACAGAAGGGAGCCAAGCACTAATGAGCGCCGTCGTTGAACAAACCATCCCGTCCTCGGTGAAGATCGCCCCGCCGCCCGCCGAGCTGGAGCGCCAGCCCTTGGTGCTGCACAACCGCGGCATCGGCTGGCTTTCCGACCACATCGCGGGCATTTGCGAAGGCCCCGCCCCGAAGTGGTGGCTGCCCGCGTTCATCATGAGCGTCTCGTTGATGACGATGATGTTCGGCTGCATCGCCTACCTGATCGCGACGGGTGTCGGCGTCTGGGGCTTGAACCAGCCGGTCGAGTGGGCGTGGGACATCACGAACTTCGTCTTCTGGATCGGCATCGGCCACGCCGGCACGCTGATCTCGGCCATTCTTTTCCTGCTGCGGCAGAAGTGGCGCACGTCGGTGAACCGCGCGGCCGAGGCGATGACGCTCTTCGCCGTGGCGTGCGCCGGCATCTTCCCGGTGATCCACGTCGGCCGCATCTGGTATGCCGTCTGGTGGCTGCCGCCGATTCCGAACAACTACTCGATCTGGGTGAACTTCCGTTCGCCGCTGCTCTGGGACGTGTTCGCCGTCTCGACCTACGGCACGGTTTCGCTGCTGTTCTGGTATACCGGGCTCATTCCCGACCTCGCCACGATGCGCGACCGCGCGACGAGCAAGGTGAAGAAGTTCCTCTACGGCTTCTTCGCGTTCGGCTGGACCGGCTCGAACCGCCACTGGAGCAACTACGAGAAATGCTACCTGCTGCTCGCCGGCCTGAGCACGCCGCTGGTGCTCTCCGTGCACTCAATCGTGTCGTTTGACTTCGCCGTATCGCAGCTCCCGGGCTGGCACACCACGATCTTCCCGCCTTACTTCGTCGCGGGCGCCGTGTTCTCCGGCTTCGGCATGGTGCTCACGCTCCTCATCCCGCTGCGGACGCTCTGCAAGCTGGAGGACATCGTGACCGTCCGGCACGTCGAGTTGATGTGCAAGGTCATCCTCGCGACGGGATCCATCGTCGGCTACGCCTACGGCATGGAGTTCTTCATCGCCTGGTATGGCGGCAACCCCTACGAGCTGGCGGCGTTCAAGAACCGCGCGTTCGGCCCCTACTGGTGGAGCTACTGGTGGATGATCTCGTGCAACGTGATCTGCCCGCACCTCTTCTGGTTCAAGAAGCTCCGCTCGAACATGCTGTTCGTCTTCATCGTGAGCATCTTCGTGAACATCGGCATGTGGTTCGAGCGCTTCGTCATCATCGTGACCTCGCTGCACCGCGATTACCTGCCGTCGAGCTGGGGTTACTTCCGGCCCACCTGGGTGGATGTCTGCACGTTTGTGGGCAGCTTCGGGCTGTTCATGACCCTGTTCCTCCTGTTCATGCGCTATCTGCCCATGATCGCAATTTCCGAAGTGAAGGGCGTCACGCCGCAGGCTGATCCGCATCATCCGCAGGGCGGCGCCAAGCACGGAGGGCACCACTGATGAACGCTTACGGTCTCATGGCGGTATTTGAAACCCCTGCCGACGCGATGCACGCGGCGGAGAAGGTGCGCGACGCCGGCTACTCCAAGTGGGACGTCCACACGCCCTTTCCCGTCCACGGGATGGATGCGGCGATGGGCCTCTCGAACTCCAAGGTCGGCTGGTTCACGTTCCTCGGCGGAGCCACCGGCTACACCTCGGGCATGATCATGATCTGGTGGATGAACGCCTACGACTACAAGATCATCATCGGCGGCAAGCCCATGATGAGCCCGTTCTACAGCTTCCCGGTGAGCTATGAGATGACAATTCTCCTGGCCTCCTTCGGCTCGCTGATCGGCATGTTCCTCCTGAACCGGCTTCCCCGGCTGCACCATCCGCTGCTCAAGAACCGCAAGTTCTGCACCGGCGCGACGCACGACAAGTTCATCCTCGTCGTCGAGACGGCGGACCCGAAGTTCAACGACCAGGAAACCCGCAGGCTGCTCGCGTCCGCCGGCAGCAAGCACATTGAGATGGTGGAGGACTGACATGCGTTACTTCTTCGCCTTTCTCCTGGGCCTCGCGCTCCTATCGGCGACCGTCTTCGGCATCGCCGGACGGCGCGGAGTGGATTTCCGCAAGCCGCCGTTGGAAATCTTCGACGACATGGTGCGGCAGGCCAAGCTCCGTCCACAGGTGCCCAACAGCTTCTTCACCGACGGCCGCAGCTCGCAGCCGCATGTGGCGGGCACGGTCGCGCAGCGCATCGACGACCGGAACAACGACACCTGGCAGGGCACGGACAGGAACACCGGCATCATCCCCGGCACGACCAACTTCGTGGCGACCATCCCGGTGCCCGTGACATCGGCTCTCCTGGCGCGCGGCCGCGAGCGCTACAACATCACCTGCCTCCCCTGCCACGGCCCGATCGGCGACGGCAACGGCATCACCAAGAAGATCGGCGCGATGGCGGTCGTGGGAAATCTCCACGACCAGCGCATCGCCAGGCAGTCCGACGGCGAACTCTTCTTCGTCCTCTCGAACGGGCGGAACCTGATGCAGGGCTACGCTTCAAACATTGAGATCAACGACCGCTGGGCCATCGTCGCCTATGTCCGCGCCCTCCAGCGCGCGCGCCTGGCCACCTTGGACGAAGTTCCCGCTGCTGACCGTGCCTCGCTGAAGTGATTCCCATGACCACGCACGCTTTTTCATTCTTCTCCGGCCTGCGGTTGCGCTGGGCGGCGGCAGTCGCCGTCGTCTTCGCCGCTGCGCTGCTCGGATCGCGCGTCACCGCTGCGGAACACGCCGCGCCCGCCAAGGCTGAAGCGCCGGCCGGGCATCAGGCTCAAGCGGCCCATGCCGCGCCCGCCGCCCACGGGACGGCGGCCTGCACGGATTGCTGCGCTGCGGAGCCGTCGTGGCAGAAGAAGTTCGGCTATGCCTATCTCACGGCCTACATGTTCTGCCTGAGCTTCTGCCTGGGCGCTCTCTTCCTCGTCATCCTGAACCATCTTTTCGATGCGCAGTGGATGCTCCCCATCCGCCGCTTCCTCGAACACATCGCGTGCCTGCTGTGCCCGACGATGTTCATCCTCTGGCTGCCCATCGGCTATCTCGCTCCGCACATCTTCCCGTGGATGGGTCCTGAGTTGCAGGCCAATCCCGATCACTCGCTCCTTGCGAAGTATCCGCTCTTCACGCCAGCGGCTTTCTACATCGTCTCCGCCGTGCTGTTTGTCGTCTGGTATGTGGTCGCGCACGGCCTGCGCCGCGCCTCGCTTGCGCAGGACAAGGACGGGGCCGTGGCTCACACGCGCACCATGCGTCGGTATGCCGCCGCCGGCATCTTCTGCTTCGCCTTCAGCCTCACCGGCGCGGCGATCTACTGGATGAAGGCGCTGTCCCACCAGTTCTTCTCCACGATGTATGGCGTGGTTTACTTCGCCGGCAGCGTGTGGGTGACGCTCATCACGACCTACTGGCTGCTGCTCTACTTCCGCAACCGCGGCGAGCTCAGGGATGTGGCGCGCGAGGTCACGTTCCACGACTGCGGCAAGCTGTTCTTCGCCTTCACCGTCTTCTACGCCTACATCCACTTCAGCCAATACTTCCTGATCTGGAACGCCGCCGTCCCCGAGGAAACCTTCTGGTATGTCGCCCGCGAACAGGGGAGCTGGTGGTGGGTCGGCATGGTCACGGTCTTCGGCCACTTCTGGATGCCGTTTCTGTTGCTGCTGCCCATCCACCGGAAGCTGAACTTTGGTTTCATGAGCACGATGGCCGGCTGGGCGTGGTTCTGCCACTACATGGACCTGCAGTTCAACATCGGCCCGGTGCTGTATCCCGACGGCCTGACTCTGACGTGGCGCGATCCGCTGTGCCTCGTGGTGCTGCTCGGCGTTTTGATCTTCCGTTTCACCAGCGCCTTCAACGCCCATCCGCCCTATCCGCAGCGCGACCCGCGTGTGGCCGAGGCCATGGGCGTGTATGTTGAACCGGCGTCCAGCAAGGCCGCGCACTGACCCGCACCACCATGAGCTGCCACGATTCCCAAGACTCCTGCTGCAGCGCGAGCTGCCGCTCCAAGCTCGCCTACTTCATCGGCGCGCTCGTCGTCATCCTGCTCGGCGTCGGCCTCAATGCGATGCTCAAGAGCTACACCGAGACCGGCGCGCAGGCCGCCCGCGAGGCGCGCGCGAAGGAACGCGCCAAGGCCCAGTCAGAAATCCGCCAGACAGCCGCACAGGAACTCAACACCGCCGGCGTCATGAACAAGGAAAAGGGCTTCTACCGCATCCCGGTGCAGGCCGCGATGGAGCTGACCTTGAAGGATTATCAAAACCCCGCCGCCGCGCGCTCAAACTTCATCGCCCGGGTGGACAAGGCGAACGCCGCCCCGCCCAAGGCCCCGGAGAAGAAGAGCGACTTCGAGTGAGCTGCCCGCGGCACCAGACGTAAATTCGTGTCCCTCGCCGGCCGAACTGAAATGACCACCTCACAGACCAGCAGCCAGACCGCCTGCGCCGCCGCGCCGTCCGTTGCGGAGGTCGAGGCATCGTGCCGTCTGCCGGTGCTGTTCCTCGCCTTCAGCGGAGTGAAATGGCTCGTCTTCGGCGCGGTGCTTGCGCTGCTCGCCAGCGTCCAGCTTCACAACCCCGCCTTCATGGAGGGTTGTCCGTGGGTGACCTACGGCCGCCTCCGGCCCGCCGCCATCAACGCGCTGACCTATGGATTCGCGTTGCAGGCCTCCTTCGGCCTCGCGCTGTGGCTCATCGCCCGGCTCGGGCGCGCACCGCTCGCCAGCCCGCTCGGCCTGTTCATCTCCGGCATCTTTTGGAATGTCGCCGTGGCGGTCGGTGTCTTCGGCATTCTCGCGGGGGACGCAACGGGCTTTGATCTGCTCGAGTTCCCGCTCTACGCCGCGCTGCCGCTTTTCGCCAGCTACGCCTGCCTTGGCGCGTGGGCGCTGATCTCGCTCAAGGCCCGCACCGAGCGGCCCCTCTACGTTTCGCTCTGGTTCGTGCTCGCCGGGTTGCTGTGGTTCCCGTGGATACTCTCGACCGCCCAGGGCCTGCTGCTCGGCTGGCGGGTGCCGGGCGTCGTGCAGGCCATCGTGGCCGGCTGGTTCGGAAACAACCTCCTGCAAATCGTCCTGACCGGTTCCGCGCTCGCGACGCTGTTCTACTTTGTCCCGAAGATGGTGAACCGCCCGCTTGCCAACCCGTTGCTTGCGCAGAGCGGGTTCTGGCTCCTGCTCCTCCTCGGCGGCTGGGGCGGACTTGCCCAGCTCTCGGCCGTCCCGGCGTGGATTCCCGCCGTCAGCGGCGCGGCAAACGTCCTCGTGGTCGTCCCTGTGCTCGCACTCCTCGTCTGTCTTTACCAGACCGCCGAGGGAAAGATCGCGGAGACGTGGAAAGCCAGCGCGGTCTTCCGCTTCATGGCCGTCGCGGCGGTTCTGCTGCTCTGCATGACCCTGCGCACCGCGGTTTTCGGCGGCCATCTCGCCCAGTTCACTTTCTGCAGCTCCGCCCGCACGGACATCGTGCTGCTCGGCGTGTTCGGTCTCTCCGTGCTCGGCGCTCTGCATTACATCGTGCCGCGTCTCACGACGGGCGACGATGCCCTGCCTTCCGACGGGCTGGTTGACCTTTCCTTCTGGGCGGCGCTCTTCGGCGTGCTCGCCGTCGGCATCGGCTTCAGTCTCGCGGGCTTCAAGCAGGCTGCGGTGAACGGCGCGGCGGACAGCAAGTTCATCGAAGGTGCGGTCACGGGCATCGCGGGCAACCTCAAGCTCGTCACCGTCGGTTACGCTGCGGTGACGGTTGCCGCCCTCGCTTTCCTCGCCAACTTCGCGCTGGCCGTGCGCCGCTGCTGTGCCGCGTGCTGTGGAGGTGCCCGATGAGACACGGACCCCTGATTGCCGCCGGTGCGCTGGTTTCCCTCGCCTGCTCGTGGGCGGCGTTGGTGATGGCTCCGCAAGTCCAGCTCTCGGGCCTTGCTCCCGCGCCCATCCCGAACACGGCTGACGTTCACCCAGCCGCCCGGCCCGGCCTCGCGGCACAGGGCGCGGAGGTCTATCGCTCGCTGGGCTGCTACCAGTGCCACACGCGGCAGGTGCGTCAGGACGCACTGCTCTACGGCACCCGGCTGCTGGAGACCGGCTCCAACACGAGCACCATCAACCTTGAGCTGCCCGGCAGCGGGAAGACGAACCTCGTCAATCTCGACCTGCTCCTTGCCTTGGCAAAGGCCCGCACAGACCTCGGCGTCACTGCGGTTTCCGTTGCGCCCGCCGTGGCTGCCGACACGAACGCCGCGCCCAGACTGAAGCAGTTTGCCGCGGACCTTGCGCTGTTGAAGCGGACTGACGAGAAGTCCGGCATCGTCCGCTCCAAGTCCGGGCAGACCATCAATGATCTCGCCGCGAAGCTCCCGGCGGAAATCCTCGTGAAGACCGGCCCTGACCAGGCTGAACGGGCCGTGAAGCTGCTCAACGACGCCGGCGGCAAAGCCGAGCTGGTCATCTACAACCTCGGGCCGGACATCAAGCGGGGCTGGGGCGCGCGCCGCAGCGTGGCCCGTGATTTCGTGAACGATTCGCCGGTGTTGCTCGGCAGCCTGCGGGTCGGCCCCGATCTCGCCGGCATCGGCACCCGCGCGCCGGAGAAGTTCGCCGCGCCGTGGAAGCCCGCGACCACGAACCTCGCCACGGAGCTGGAGAACCGGCTGCTGATGCATCTCTACAACCCGCGCCTGCTCGCCCCCGCTTCCATC
>Ga0172379_10008987_pt1 | contig 12436 bp, 3 predicted proteins | sample GrowelOW334metaG_FD_119756 | JGI IMG/M metagenome (GOLD analysis project Ga0172379, IMG submission 119756) | Groundwater microbial communities from an aquifer near a municipal landfill in Southern Ontario, Canada - Groundwater well OW334 metaG | ecosystem: Environmental > Aquatic > Deep... | reverse complement strand
TGTTTCCACGACGAATCTTCTTGCCACGGGCTATGTTTCCACGACAGCTTTGTACATCAATGGAACGGCGGTAACCGGCGGAGGCGGTAATTTGCAGGTAACGACTGATCTTGGTTATGTTACTGATAACCCGATTCAGGTTGCAGGTGTTTCTTCTACCGCGGATATACTGCCGACGATTGATAATAGCTACAACCTTGGTTCCGCAACAAAACGCTGGTTGAATTTGTACTCTACCTTCATAACGTCGACCAATATCTTGGCCACGGGTTATGTCTCCACGACCGCTTTGTATATTAACGGAACTCAAGTTTCTCCGACCGGCGGTACTGCAGACTTACAAGATGTCACTGACCTCGGCGCAACGACCAACCATTGGATTCAGATCGCGGGCGTCACATCAACGGCGGACATGAGGCCGGGAACGAATAATTTATACGATCTAGGCACGTCCAATTTCAAGTGGCGCAATCTCTTTGCGACTTCTGTTTCAACGACAAATCTTTTAGCTAGCGGCTATGTCTCAACCACGGCTTTGTATATTAATGGCACTTTGTTCTCGCCATCGGGTGAAGTTCAGGATCTGCAAGCTGTTACCGACCTTGGTGTCTCAACCAATAAGTGGATCCAGTTTGCCGGAGCGACTTCCACTTCCGACTTCCGTCCGAGTATCACAAACTCATATAATTTGGGTACGTCGGCATATCGATGGAAAAATTTGTGGGCGACAAATGCGACATTTACAACTTTATATGTTAACGGCGTAGCAATAACCGGCGGCGGAAACCAGGATTTACAGGATGTCACCGATAACGGTTATGTAACTACCAATCCGATCCAAACAGCCGGAGTTTCAACGACGGGTAATATATTGCCGGTGACGTCTTTGAGCTATGATCTCGGTTCTTCATCCAACCGTTGGAAGGATGTTTGGGCTTCTTCCACTCGCGTCGGTACATCCACTTGGGATATTTGGCAAGCCGATCAAGGCTTCACAATCAGCAACAATGACTTGGCGATTAGATATTTCACCATAAATAACAATGGTTATGTTGGAGTTGGCACAGCTTATCCTTCGAGCTTGTTGAGTATTGCAGGAGGTGCGACTAATGACGCCAGTACAAATTATGGAGATGAAAATACGGTTGCAATTGGAGGCTATGTCAACACGCCGTACTTATCCATGGGCCAGTATCAAAACTTTTTGCTCCAAACTGAAGTTTTTGATAATGCTTCTTGGCTTAAATCTAATTTAAGCGGAGCCGTTGCGGATAATGGTTGGTATTCACCTGAAGACACCAAGATAGCCGAGGGCATACCCGCAGGCAACGCCGCTGACAGTCATATAAAGCAGAACATTACCAATGCGACTACCGGTAACTGGACATTCAGCGTTTGGCTAAAAGCACAATCTGGCACGGCACCGGTTTCTTTGCGCATCGACTCGAACACCCAAACCGGTGCTGCAAAACAGGTTGTTCTGACGACTCAATGGCAAAGATATTCTGTGACGCAGAACTTATCGGCTGCACATGCCACATCGGGCGTGTTCATCGTGAATGGCACTAATGCGATAGCAGCTTGGGGCGCACAGTTGGAGCCGGTAGCTGCACCAAGAGTATATAGCGGTCCGCTGACAACTACGGCGATTACGACGCTTACTAAATACTCTAAATTCAGAAGCAACCTGTCTTCTTATGGTTCGATTACATCATCTGCCGGCATTGCCGCGGGCGGTGCGATTTCGGGTGCTTCCACGATTACTGCAACCAATTACATAACGCAGACTATTCCAACGCTTTATGTTTCGACTGAGTGCCATGTAATGACGGCAGCCGTCTCCACCGGTGTAACCGCCGCTCTTGTTCCACTCAGTCTTTCTCCAAGAATCAGACAAATCGGCCAGGCTTGGGCTGTTGATGGTGCGGTAAATACTTTGGAAAGTTATTGGCAGGAAGTGATTCCATACGCAAGCAGCACGGTCAATTCTAAATTGAGCTGGTACCACGCGCAAGGTGCCATGGCTACGGCCAATGAATATCAGGCTCCGGAAATAATGAATTATTACAATAACTCATTGAATGTTTTGGGTTCGACTTATGGCAGTAATGTTTTAAGAGATGGAACTTTCGCAAGCGGATCCACTTATTGGACTGCGGGTACGGGCTGGACCATGTCGGGTACTACGGCCACATATACATATAACGCCACGCCGAATGGGACGCTGTCGCAGTCCTCGGCTAACTTTTTGGTTCCCGTTAAGCCGAATCGTTGGTACAGATTTACGTATTCCACTTTAAATCAAAATACCACGGTTAATGTTTACATCGATCCGTTGGGTATTTCGCAGGAAAGAGTTTACTTAAGATCGGTGAACATTGCTACGCCGGGAACTTGGACGACTACGTTTAAAACCACTTCCAACCCGGGTAATTTTATTCTTACCGGCTATGGAGCCGGAGCTTCGGATAAATGCGATTTCCAAAATGTGTCTTTGGTGGAAGTCCAATCAGGCAACATCGTTGCAAACGGTATGTTTACCGGCGGCGGTACGGACGGCATTAAGATTGATCAGAACGGCAATGTCGGCATTGGAACAACTTCACCGAATGTCTTTAAATTGCAAGTTGCGGGCAACGTAGGTCCTTCATCGACAAATGCGTACGACTTAGGCTCGTCAACTTACAAGTGGCGCAATCTATTCACCACCTACGCTTCCACCACCAATTTGTTGGCCACTGGTTATGTTTCCACGACAGCGCTGTATATAGATGGAACGCAGATAACCGGCGGCGGTATTACGGGATCCGGCACTGATAACCGCATAATGCGTTGGAACAATACGGGTACAGCTCAAGACTCGTTGGTCACGATAGATGACAGCGGCAATCTTTATCCGTACGTAAACAATTAAGCTGATCTTGGCATGGCATCCAATTCTTGGAATAATATTTACGCTTCCTCGACAATATTCTCCGGCGCAGCTACGGGCGTTAATTTTAGATTCACCACTTCCGGTTATTTCGAAGCCAACAATACATCTGGTGTAGCTTTTGCTTTTTATCCTAAGCAAACTCCAACCAACGGCGGGCTTTACTTCATAGGTGACAAGGATTTTAATCATGCTTTGTTTATTAAGGATGCTACGCACACTAGCATCGGAGCTGATTACAGATCTAGTTTCGCTCTAACTGTCGGCGGCAATGTCGGACCTTATACGAACAACTCTTATGATTTGGGTACTTTCGGATATGCGTGGAAGGACGTTTATGCGTCCGGCACGATACGAGGTGGTGTTCTATTATCAGGTGACGGGAACTCAGCTGCTCCGGGTTTTGCCTTCGCGGGCAACCCTGACACAGGGTTTTACGACCAGGGAGGGACTTTGGTGGAAACGGTGGGCGGTTCTTCAGCGTCTTATCTGGATTTGGGAACGATGTATTTGGCAAGCAATGGAGCCATTGGAGCCGGATTGGCTTTATACTCGCCAACCGGTGATTATCAGATGATCAGATCAAACACTGCCGGAAGTCTGTATACTTTAACCTTACCGGCCGCGCTTCCCGGTTCCACGCAATTTTTAATCAGTGATGACGCCGGCAATTTATCATGGTCGGCAGGCAGTGGAACCGGCATCACAGGTGCCGGCACAGACAATCGCATAATGCGCTGGAACGGTACGGGTGCAGCGCAGGATTCGCTGGTTACAATTGATGACACCGGTAAAGTCGGCATTGGCGACACATCTCCGCTGGCTCTGCTAACCGTTGGTGCCAGCGATGCGTTTCAAGTTTCTTCCGCAGGTAATGTGTTTGTACCGAACGGCGCAATCAATGCGCCGAGTTATTCATTTGTGAGCAACCCTGACACGGGCATATATTTATCAGGCAGTACTTTATCGTTTACTTTAGACTCAATCGTGTCTTCCATCGTGGAGGCCGGCAATATTTCTGTATTTTCTCCTTCTATAAGTTCAGGCGCTTCCATGCACCTATCGGACAATAGTAATAATGGGTTCTTGGTTGGCAATCGCGCACCTGTAACTTTGTCGAATGAATATGAGCTGATATTGCCTACTGATTTGCCTGGTTCCACACAATTTCTAGTCAGCGATACATCCGGTAATTTAAGCTGGTCCGCGGGCAGTGGCGCCGGCATAACAGGTTCCGGTGTTGATAATCACATCATGCGTTGGAATGGTACAGGTGCCGCGCAATCGTCAAATACGATTATTGACGACACGGGTAATGTAATGCCTTCATCCACTCTTACGATGGATCTCGGTTCGTCTTCGTACCGTTGGAAAGATCTTTGGGTTTCGTCCACATATATCGGCGATTCCACTTGGAATTTAAGAGAGGCAGGATCGGATTTTGTGATCGCTGATAAATCAGGAGGAGATAATGAAATATTCAGAATTTACACGGGTACGAACGGTGCTGCGCGTTTGCAGGGCATTGACGCGGATTTGAACATCAAGACGACCCAAGATTCAACGGCGCAGGTCTCCTTTTCAAACACCAGCGGCATAATGGGGTATGCGGGATTTAGCGGCAATGATTTTACAATCATGAACAATGCCGTAAGCAACGGATTGTATTTTGGAACAAATGCCACGTCAAAAGTCGTGCTCTACACTAATTATTTTGCACCTGTCGCAAACAATACATATGAATTGGGCGATGCCACGCATAAATGGAAGAACTTGTTCGTCGGTAATGTTTCGAGTACGTCTCTGTTGGCGAATGGCCCGATAGTTCAACCCGCCTCAACACCGACCAGAGTCGCTTCCATCACGATGAACAACTCCAGCTACTATGCAACCGATGTTCAGATAGATGGAGATAGGGTTGCTTATGTAGATACCGATCAAGCAACGAATTCGACCGTTTATATCGGCCAATTGCGACAACAGACATTAACGTATAAAGTGGCCGGCCCGATTGACAATGCCAGAAGCGTGAAACTCGTGGGAAGTATTTTATATGTAAATACGGGCGCATCATTGGTGATTTATGATGTTACCAATTTGAGCAGTTCGTCAGTGCTTGGCACAGTCGATTACGACGTTACAGTTAACAACTCGTGGATCGACGTGTCAGGACGCTACGCTTATGTGGGTTCGTACAGCGACGCTAAGATGTACAAGATCGACGTGTCGGATCCCAAAAAACCGGTCTTGATCCATACAAAAAATATTACCGGAATTTACGGCATTCAAGCTTCGTATCCGTATGTTTATCTCACCCGCAATGGCGTTGGCGTTTCGATTTTGGATGTCAGCAATCCGAGCACGTCGACTGTTATTGGCACTTACGCTTTGGCAACTGCTGCGGCATCTTACGTAGAAGGTTCGATAATGTACGCTCTCGGAACAAACGGTAATTTGTATGCGGTTGACATCTCTATGCCGGGGTCGCTTGTCCAGTTTGCTTCCAAGGCTATCGGACGCGCGCCTGGTTTGCCATCCAAAATGATCGTCAGAAACGGTTTGGTTTATATTTTGGAAAACAATAATTATTTCTCGATCTGGAGATTAAACGGCAGCTCTTTTGATCGCGTGTACCAAGTATCTGATACTACGTATTTTAGAAGCGGTTACGCAATGGATATCGAGGGCAACACGATGGTGGTGTTTGCCGGTGACGGTTCCACGCATTACATCAGCACTTATAATTTGCGCGGAACGACGATCGATACGATGGCTGCCGGAACGATTGATGTCAGCAAGCTAACCGTAAAAGGACAAGCTGATTTCGCAAGCGGTATTTATGTGGAGGGTGAAGGCTTGTTTACCGGTGGAGTACATGCCAACGGCCCGTCTGCTTTTACAACAAGTATCTCTACGCTTGGCAGTCAGTCATTAAGCAACGGCTTCTTTACGGTCGATAACGAAAACGTAAGCTTTATTGACAGCCGCAGTGTTTACGGAAGCACGGCTGATTCAACTTCCGTGAAAGTTAACTTGTTCGCCATGGCAACCGGTACGGATTTGACCACCGGCGATACGCAGCTGGGCGCAACTTATAATATCGTGGCGAGCATGCCGTACACGCTTAATAATGTTGCCGGCGGAGATAATACGCCGAATGTAAATATTTACGGATACATGTCAGCTTTGGGTTCTAACCCAAGAAAGATTTACACTTTGGCAAATTTGTCTATCTATAATGGCGTGAATGGATTGTTCTATAACGAAGACGGCACAGCGGCAAACGCATTATTGGCAAGGAGTAACGACACTAATAATGCCACCGCGCATTTCATTAATTCCGCAAGCAGCACGAGCGCTACAACCTTGTACATCAATCAGGGTGGAGCCAATACGATTGGCACAAGAATCCTCCAAGTTTGGAATGCCGTTGATGGAACTCCAAAGATGTCTGTGCGCGGCAACGGTGCCGTGTATGCCGATACCGGTTATAACACCGCTGGTGGCGATTATGCCGAATGGATGAGACATGACAATTTGGCATTGATTCCGGGAGAAGTCGTGGCATTGGATTTGGTGATCGCAACATCCGTCGCAAGATCGACTTATGTAAATAGAAACAAGACGGTGGGTATCGTCTCCAGCAATCCTTCGGTTGTCGGCAACACGCCCGGAGGCGATTCTGATTACGAGATCAAACCGACTGAATGGGCCATGGTTGGTATGTTGGGCCAACTCATGGTCAAGTTCTCGGATGTTTACGGTGTTGTGAATACCGGAGATAAGTTGATGGCTGGAGATGATGGTTATGCGGTTAAAGCCAAAAGTTCCGGCATGGTGTTGGGTGAAGCTCTGGCATCTGCGTCTGCAACCGGAACGGTTATGGTTTATCTGCATCCGCATTGGTGGGCAGGAGATTTGTTGGCCGCTGACGGTTCAGTCAATCTGGTAACAAATAATTTGTCTATGCAGGCCAAGGGTACTGCCGATGAAACTACGCAGGGTTATGACTCGCATGCCTTTAGCTTTAACGGTTCGGGCTGGGATCAAAATGCATCAAGCTCTGTTGCGACAAGCTTCCAAGTCAACAATCACACGGTCAACTCCACATCTTCCGGTCTTGAGTTTAGCTTTGCGACGGGTACCAACTCCGGCAATCTGGGCACGGCAACGTCTGTCTTTAGCATCTCAAATCAGGGGAATGTGACGGCCACCGGTGATTTAACTGTCGGTAAGCGTCTTTTCCTGGGTTCAAAGACAACGGGCTTCGGCTCATCGAGTACTTACATCTTTGTCGATGATACGCTTGCACCGACTTCCACCTACATCGCAACCAACGCGGACGGTTGGATGACTTCGAGTACCTACGATTACGCGGAACGTTATGAATCAAAAGAAGATTTGCAACCCGGCGATTTGGTGACGGTTGATGCAAACGGCGTCAACTTGGTTAAACGTTCAACTTCGCCCAACGAACCGATACTCGGTATCGTCTCTACAAGACCGGGCTTTGTCACGGGCGGTTACATGAAGGGTAATTTCCCGATCGCATTGGCCGGCCGCGTGCCGACGCGCGTCTCGATCGTTAACGGTGTTATCCAAGTTGGAGATTATTTGACGGCTTCCACCGTACCGGGAGTCGCTGTCAAAGCTATCGGTCCTGGCAATGTGGTCGGCGTTGCCTTGGAATCTTACAGCGGTGCGCAAGAAGGTTTGATCAGTGTCTTCGTCAAACCGAGTTACACGGCCGGTTCTATCGGCGAAAGCGGTACACCGTCTACTGTCGTAAACAATTACTCAACGCCGACAACGGATCAGCAAACTGAAAGAGAGGGCTTGGCATTGATTACAGCCGGAGCCAAACAGGTGCATATTTCGTATGACTCAGTTTTGGCCTACCCGATGGTCTATGCCACGCCGAATGCCTCGCTCGATGGCGGATCTTGGTGGATCGACAACCGCACTGACACGGGTTTTGACATCGTCATCAGCGCTGCACAGTCACATGATATTGAATTCTCTTGGCTGGTTAGAACGATGCTGCCCGGTACTATTAGATTCGTCTCTGACAACACGCACTATCCGGTTGATAATTTGACAGGTCAGATGGTTGGTCCGCAAAAACCAACAGACGAACAGCCGACCTCGACGCCTGCAACGCCTCCGGATACGACTCCGACTTCAACTCCCGTAACTCCTCCAACGTCAACTCCGGATTCGACCCCAACTTCAACTCCAACAACGCCTCCGCCAGTCGAAGACGCGTCTTCGAGCACTTCAACAACAACTCCACCTTGATACTCATTACTGTAGAGACGCAAAATCTTGCGTCTAACTCACAACAATAAATACAAAATCACAGAAGAAACTCGTTCGTCTCATGTCCATAAAATATTGTGGACATAAGACGGATGAGATCCGGGCACGACTAGTGCACGGACATGGCGGCTAGAAATTCCAAGAACACCCCCGATGAACAGGATCGAGGGTGTTTTTTATCCCTAACAAAACCCCTCGCCCTTCGGGCACTGACGGAACCCCCTCGTGCCGGACTACCACCTCCCCCTTCGGGTACTCCTCCTTCGCAAGGAGGAGAGACGGAAAACCTCTGTCGCATCGGATGCGACATCTCCTTTATCAAGGAGAAGTTTCTGAGTAACTTAGTTGCTAAGTAACTACCCCCTAGGCAAAGGGGGGGGGCAGGGGGGTTTTCGGAAACTCAAAAACTAAATAACTACTCTCCTCCTGGTGTAGGAGGAGTGGCGAACGCGGAGAGAGCCGAGGTGGTAGTCGGTCGGTGGAACGGCGAGTGCGGAGCGAGACGTGGTGGTAGACTTCCTGTGGAATAGCGAGAAAGAGGTCGAAATAGTTACAAAAAAACACCCGCCGGAGTAGGCGAGGTGCGTGTTAGTGCGGGGCGCTTAGCCCCGAGGTTGTCAGTCCGAGTCGGCATCGGGATCGGCGTCATCCGCCGGTTCGTCCTCTGCGTCGACTTCGGCATCAATCTCCTCGGCATCAGGTTCGCCCGCATCGGGTCCGTCCAGGAAGTCGATGTGGTAGAGATTGATCTCGCCGAGCGACCAGTCCGACACGACCAGGTTGTTATTCGAGTCGAAGCCGATCTCGGAGTACATGCCGAGAGGTAGGGAACATGTCTCGGAATTAGGGTTCGGATCGCATGGCTCTCCCATGAAGTAGCTCGAGAGGTTTGCGATCGTTTCATAACCTTCGATATCTTGCATGTCGTACCAGTAGCTCTCGTGAAAGGCCTTGATCTTGGGTTTGATCACAAGACCGTTGTCTTCATTTAGCTTGACCGTCGACACGGCGTAGATCACATCGTTGGGAGCTGTGATGATGGTAGCGGTCAGCGTTTCCATGCCGCCCACAACGGTTATCTCGGTCGCATCCGGCGAGACGATGTAGAGCGTCTTGGATGTCTGGTCGCCGACAAGCAGACTGTTGTCCGCCTTGCGTGCAAGAGGGGTGCGCCAACCGACCGGGAATCCGACATTGGGCAGGTAGTTGAGTTGTGTATTGAAGATCTGCCCCAGCGGAAAGTTCACCGTAAGCGGCAACGTCGCGTAGAGCGTAGTCGTACCGGTGATAAGCTCCACCTTGTAGACCTCGCTCGGAGTCAGGATGCTGCCGTAGTAGCAACCGCCACCCCCACCGTCTTCCGGTGGGCACACCCACTCGAAAGTAGGTGTTGTTGTCACGAGTAGGTAATTTTCCGGATGGCAGAGCAGCATCGAGGGGCCGGTGAGGCCGTTCGTTAAAACCGTTTTGGTCCCATCGTCTGCGATCCGCCAGATCTTGTCGTTGCCGTTTGTCACTAAGTAGAGCGCGTCGAAGCAGTACACGATGTGCAAACTCAAGCCGACGTAGTTTTGCAGCGTCGTTCCGTTGACATCGCTGTTCATGCTGGACCAGGATTGCAGTGAAAACTCGGTCTGAGCTTCCTCGGCAGTAAACGGATGCAACATGTGGCCTGTACCGTTGCCATCGAGAGCGAAGACACCGGCTGGAATCTGTACGCCGTTCATTGTGTCGTAGTAGGGCGGGAAAGCCACCCACCACTTTTCAAAGTCGACTAGATTCGAGTTCACAACCGGAGCCATATCCGTGCCGGCTTCGTCCGCGGCATCGCCATCGCCAGCGTCATCGGTCAGATCCATAACGTGCATCTGCTTGGGTTGGATAACCATGCTGATGGCGCCTGCGTGCTTGGCTAGATTCGTGACTTGCACGACCTTGCCAACTTTGCCCTTGGGCCAAGCGTTGCTGACGAATGCATCGCCGATTGCATCGCCGGCAGTATCTTCCGGCGCATCCGCGGAGACGTCATCCTGCGAGTCTGTTGAAGTGTCAGGCGCCGCATCGATCATTGCCTCTTGCGCAACGTCGCTGCCGGTGTCTGTCGTGTCAGGAATATCGGCGTCCGATTGTGAGTCGGGAACGCCAACATCCGGTTGACCGGTGTTTCCGCCGGTTTGCGCGGGGTCGTTGTCCGAGGAGCATGCGAGCCCCGCGGTCGCGACCAATGTCGCAATGCAAAACACAAACCAAACTGCAATCGCGTGAGCTGTTTTCATGACTTCCTCCTCGTAGACCGAGTTTGTGACAAATTGTCGAAGAACGCAGTTGCGTCCGTTGCAGTTGTTATATGCTAAAAATGCGAAAAAGTCAACCTAACTCACCCCCCCCTGCCCCCTCTCTTTACCAAAAGAGAGGGGGTGCCGCATCATCCTCGTGTTTGTGAGTTTTTAGTTTCAGAGCCCTCTCTTGGGTAAGAGAGGGACGGGGTGAGTTATGCATAAAACAAAATGACAAACCCCGCTTTCTCGAAGCGGGGGCAAGTGGCCTGCGGCGCGACAATCGCGCGAATCAAGGCCAAGTCTAGAGCTGTTGCGCGTGAAGCTGCACCATAGCGTGCATCTCCACGTGCTGCGTGAGAGCGGCGGTCTGTTGCTCAGACCACCACCAGTTGAGGGTCTCGTCCGAACCGGCGAGGGTGAACTCGCCCTCGATGACTCCAGGAGCAACGATCTTGCCGGTGTAGGCGAACTGGCCGTAGTAGAACTGGACGTCCAGTCCGTACACCGACCCCTGACCGGTTCCGTCGATCGTGAGCTGACGGCCCGTCTGCTCGATCGTGAGCGTGGTGCTCTCATTCGGGTCGCCGAACGGGTACCCGTAGAAGTCCCATTCACCGGCGAGGTTTGCGACGGAGAAGATCTGCGTTGCGTTGCAGACCGGCTTCGCGTTGCTCGCGGTGGCCGCGCAGACGGTCACGAACGTCGTTGGCTCCGTCGTGCGATCAGGTGAGTCGAAGGCGCCGAGCGCGGTCGTAAACCGCTGCTTCGAGCCATCGATGCCCGGGACGAGCTGTGCGACGTTGACGTCGTCAATTGTCCACGTCCACGACGCCGCAATTTTCTTCGAGTTCGCGTCGGTCGCGAAGACCTCGATCTCCTCCGACATCGCGTTCTTCGGAACCGCGATGCCGTCGATTCCGAAGTCGTGAGAGAAATCGACGTATGCGACGACCGGTGGCCGCGGCGGGTTGGTGTTCAACTGCTGCGGGTCGGTAGTGGCCGGCGGTGTGGCGACCGAGGTCGCCGCGGGCGGCGTCTCGAACGTGTCGGGGAGCGTGGGCTGAACGTCGGGGCTGTAACCCTCGACGTTTCCTCCGCAAGCCGCAACGAGCAGAGCCGCGCAAACACAAACGAAACCGATGAACTTGTTCATGACTATCTCCAATGTGCGACTCGCCCTGCGGTTGCAGAGCTACCTTTTGTTATCCCTACCTATAATATAGAGCGGAATGCTCCGGTAGGCAATAGGATAAGATAGCATAAATATGGGGTTTTGTCAAGACTATCAGGTGATTTTTTAGCTGGGTTGAGATAATAAAAATTTTTTATGTAATGAAAAAAGCCTCTATTTAAGCGAAAACTGGGGGTTCTATTTTCTTTGACTTAATCCCTCTTGTTGCTATACTGAATGTGTATGACGCTTAAATTAACGACAACATACCAAATTGAAGGAGAGTATTATGTCGCATATTGCGTTGAATTAGGTGTAACTTCGCAGGGCAAGACATTTGAAGATGCGGAAAAGAACCTTCAAGAAGCCGTCGAATTGTATTGTTCGTGACCATAAAGTCGCTAACCTTCGTAACCTTTCTGATTCGTTCCCCTTGTCATCCCGACCGGAGCGGTAGCGGAGTGGAGGGATCCCTTACAAAACAATATTGCAGTGTTATGCATTTTAAGTCATAATTCGTGTATATTATGGCCAGTGAAAGCGGCACTTTATAGGTCGGAGTATCCGGAGCATTTGAAGGTAGAGTCTGGAAGCATAAGAATGGATTTTTTGAAAACAGTTTTACTAAAAAGTATAAATGCGATAAGTTGGTTTACTTTGAAGAAACCACGGATGTACGTGCCGCACTCGAAAGGGAGAAACAGATTAAAAGATGGTCGAGGCACAAAAAGGAGT
>Ga0172379_10008986_pt1 | contig 12437 bp, 12 predicted proteins | sample GrowelOW334metaG_FD_119756 | JGI IMG/M metagenome (GOLD analysis project Ga0172379, IMG submission 119756) | Groundwater microbial communities from an aquifer near a municipal landfill in Southern Ontario, Canada - Groundwater well OW334 metaG | ecosystem: Environmental > Aquatic > Deep... | reverse complement strand
TTCCCGTTACCCGCTCAAAATTTAAAATAGCCCGTAGGGCTATATTAAATTTTGACTGGCAATGGGGAGGAGAACCGTTCCGTGTCGGGGTGCGGCTTCCGCCGCCGCGTTCGATTCCCGTTACCCGCTCACTTTATGAAAAGAACCTGGCGTAGGCCGCAAAAAAAAGAACCGGAAAAACGGTTTCGCTCGAATCAGCAGATTCGCGTACCCGAGATTTTTTTGATTGATGAAAACGGCGCTCCGGTCGGCAAGATGGAAATCCAGAAAGCGCTGGCTTTGGCCGAAGAGTCCGGGATGGACTTGATCGAAGTCAATCCGACCGCCAATCCACCGGTCTGCAAACTGCTCGATTACGGACAATTCAAATATGAACAGGAAAAATTGGCGCACAAACAGAAGCAGCTGCAAAAAAAGATTGATATCAAAAATGTCCGTTTGACAGTCAAGATCGGCGCTAATGATTTCAATTTTAAGCTGGAACAGGCAAAGGGTTTTTTGAAAAAGGGTAACAAAGTGAAGATTGATATCGTCTTGCGCGGCCGGGAACGGCAGCATCCGGATAAAGCGGTGGAGAACATCAAGCGTTTTGTCGCTTTGTTGTATGATGACAAGGAATTAAACTTGGCCAAGGAGCAGGACTTGACAAGAAAGGACGGAGGTTTTAATATAATTCTACTTAACAAAACTGTTTAATTTGAGTTAGGCAGGTCAAAGCCTGTTTTTTTATTACTCCCAGCATATTATATGGCTAAGCAAAAAACACATAAAGCAACCGTAAAAAGATATACGGTCAGCAAAAACAAGAAGATCAAGCACCGCAAGCCGGGCCAGGCCCATTTCAATTCCCGGGACACCGGCAATGCCTCGCGCAAGAAACGGCGTGATTCGTCTATTCATGATGTTTACGAAAAGACGGTTAAAACCCTGATTCAATTATAGTTTCACCGTTAGTTATTTTATTTTCAATTTTTGGATTATTAAAATCCAAAATCTAAAATCCAAAATCTAAAATTTAAAAATATGCCAAGAGTAAAACGTGGCGTTTCTCACGTCAAAAGACGCAAAAATCTGCTCGCTAAAGCCAAGGGTTTTAAGTGGGGCCGCAAAAAACTGATCAAGTTGGCGAAGACTGCTGTAGTTAAAGCTGGTGCTCACGCTTTTGTTGACCGCCGTAAAAAGAAACGCACCGCTCGTGCACTGTGGCAAATAAAAATTAGTGCTTTTGTTCGCGAGGAAGGCTTGTCTTATTCCCGCTTCATCGCAGCCTTAAAGACCAATAAAATAGAGCTTGATAGAAAAGTTTTGGCGGATTTGGCAGTTAATCAGCCGGAGGCACTGAAACAGATTATAGCCGAAGTAAAGAAGTAGGCCTTGACTAAAGAATATTTTTCTGATATAATTATAATATTATATGGCGAAATGGATTCAAATCGGACAGCTGATCATCGCTATCCTACTCATCGTTTCAATATTAATGCAAAATAGTGGCACCGGCCTTTCTGGCGTATTCGGCGGTCTTGGTGGCGTTTACCGCACTAAGCGCGGGCTGGAGCGATCTTTGTTCATAGCGACCATTGTTTTATCCGCTCTCTTTTTACTGACCGCACTGGCCAGTTTATTGGTAAAATAAATTTTCTCTTTTTACGATAATTTTTTTGCTCCCGACTTCGGCCTCTAAATTTTAGTTTTTTTTGTGAAGCAAAACTCACTCAAACCTAGGATTTGGCTGGCTAACGCTCAGTCGTTGTTAAAACGCTCGGTTAGCGGCTTTTCACTTTTTTTTAAGAAAGTTTTTTCGGGCAACCTTAAAAGCATATCGCCGGCTGGAAGACAGAATGAATTTGATAAAAAGCTTGTATATGCACTATCTAAATCACGCATACCGAACTGGCGGCAATTGAAATATTTGAAAAAATTCTTGAATCCGCGTGAGTTGGTCATTATCCGCATCAGTTTTTTAGTTTTATTTTCTTCTTTGATTTTTTTCACCGGACGGCTTTATCTGACTCATCGCATCTTGACGCCGATGGCTGGCGGCGAATACAGCGAAGGTGTGGTCGGGACGGCAAAATATATCAATCCATTCTACTCCAGCCTGAATGATGTCGATGCCGACTTGAGCCGCTTAGTTTTTTCCTCCCTTTTGAAACGAGGCGCAAATGGCGAGCTGGTTAATGATTTGGCGGAAAGTTTTGGGGTCAGTGAAGACGGCAAAAGCTATACATTTAAATTGAAGCAGAAAGTTCAGTGGCACAATGGAAGTGAGCTGACTGCTCAAGATGTGGTTTTTACTTTTAACTCAATCAAGGATTCAAACTATCGTTCGCCCTTGCGTCCGGCATTTTCCGGAGATGAAATCGAACAGCTTGACGACTATACTCTGAAATTCAATTTGCGGGAAGCTTACGCCGCCTTTCCGGAACTTTTGACTTTTGGCGTCCTGCCGGCAGAATCTTGGCAGAATGTGCCGGCCGGAGCGGCGAGTTTGGCGGAACTCAATCTGAAACCGATCGGTTCGGGTCCATATAAATTTAAATCATTCGTTAAAGACGATAAGGGCAATCTTAAATACTATAATTTTGAACCGTGGGAAAAATATTTCGGGGAGCAAGCGAAAATCAGCAAATTGCAGGTTAGATTTTTCCCGAACAGTGAAGAGGCAGTAGCCGCCTTGGCTGACAATCAGATAGACGGCTATGGCAATCTGAACCGCGAGGACGAAAGCCGGATTCCCGGTAAAAGCTATTTTAATTTTACTAAAGTTTCTATTCCCCAGATTACCGCAGTTTTTTTCAATCAAAAAATCAATCCCATTTTAGCGGATATAATTATTCGTCAGGCACTGGCTGAATCTATAAATAAAGAAGAACTGATCAATGGCACGCTTGGCGGTCAGGCGATGGCAATTGACGGGCCGATTCTGCCATCAAATTTCGCTTACGACCCGGATTTCAAGAAATATGGTTTCAACCCATCAGAGGCGGCCGGACTTTTAGAAACGGCCGGTTGGAGAATTGTTGAAATAACCAAAGAAACCTTAGCTCAGGCGGCAATCGATAAAGACAGCAAGACAGCAAAAACTAAAGCCGCGGCAGAGCAAACTTTGCAAGCGGGAGAGGGCCGTTTCAGGGCGAAAGACGGAAAATTTCTGGCTATTAAATTGACCACTGTTGATGCCGGCGATGATCCGCGGGCGGCGGCAGCGATTAAAAATTTTTGGGAGAACGGTCTGAATATAAAAACGACGATTGAGCTTGTACCGGCGACAGAGATTCAAATTAAGATAAAAGCTCGCGAATATGAAGCACTGCTCTATGGTGAAGTGCTGACTGCCGACCCCGATGTTTATGGCTATTGGCACGCCAGCAAAGTTGGCGAAGGAGGCCTTAACCTTTCAAATTATTCAAGCAACACGGTCAACAAGGCCTTGGAAGAAGGCCGCCTTACGAGCAACCGGGAAGAAAGAATCAAGCAGTATAAGATTTTTCAAGAGGCCATTGCTCAGGATTTGCCGGCGATTTTTCTTTACTCGCCTTATTATGTCTATGCACAAGCAAAAAAAATCAACGGCTTCGATAATAAAATAATTATTGATCCGAGCGATCGGTTTTCAAACATCAGTTCGTGGTTCATTAAGACCGAAAAACGCCTGGTCTGGTAGGCCCAAGTCGCTTAACAATCGAGCCGAAGTGGTGAAATTGGTATACACGCATGCTTCAGGAGCATGTGGAGCAATCCGTGGAGGTTCGAGTCCTCTCTTCGGCACAAACACAATCTATAAATTAAATCAAAATGTTGCCGAAGAGAGGCGAGAACCTCCCCTTCGGAAGGGGCCTGCCTGCCGGCAGGCAGGGCTTCCGCCCCGGAGTTTATACTCGGGAGCGAAGCTCCCGGGTGAGTCCTCTCTTCGGCACAACATTAACTTAAAAAACTAATTTATAATTAGTTTACTAATTAGAACTCTTAAGACGAAATTCATTTTGTCTTGCTAGTTTACTCATTAAAAAATGATTACTAAGTACAAATCGCCAGGAAAAACTTCCGGCGGACAAAAAACAAAACAACACAAGCGCTTCAGCCCTTCTACCCCCATCGAGAAGGTCGGTCAGGCGCGCGTCAGCCGCGAAGCTCGTGGCAACGTCAAGGATAAATTACGGGTAATGGTGATGGGCGGCCTTGAGGAAGTCGGACGCAATATGACGATGCTTGAATACAATCAGGAGATCATCATCATCGACATGGGCCTGCAATTCCCGGAAGAAGATATGCCGGGCATCGATTACATCATCCCGAATGTCAATTATCTTGAAGGTAAAGAATCGTGGATTAAGGGCGTGATTATTACCCATGGCCACATGGACCATATCGGCGCAATACCTCATCTGGTGCCGAAACTTGGCAGTCCGCCGATCTTTACCGGCAAATTGACAGCCGGTTTGATTAAGAAACAGGCTGAACGGCATCCGAGCAATCCGCGTTTTGATATTGCTGAGGTCAACGAAACATCAAAATTGCAGCTTGGCAAAAATTTCAAGGTGGAATTCTTGCGCGTCAATCATTCAATTCCCGACGCTTTCGCGATTATTATCAATACGCCGCTCGGTACGGTTATCCATACGGGCGATTTTAAGATCGATTATACGCCGGTCAATGACAAGCCGGCAGACTTGAACCGGATCGCGCAGTTGGGCGGGTCGGGTATTCTGCTGATGATGGCTGACTCCACCGATTCTACCCATGTCGGTTATCAGATTTCTGAATCTTCCATCGGCGACGAGATCGGCAAATTGCTTGATAAGATCAATGGCCGGGTGATTATCGCTACCTTCGCCTCGCAATTGTCACGCGTACAGAAAATTTTTGAGCTGGCAGAGAAACACGGAAGAAAGATCAATCTACAGGGCCGCACCATGCAGGACAACGTAGAGATCGCTCACCAGATCGGTTACTTGAAGTTCAATCCAAGCACCTTGATTGAAGACAATGAATTGAAACGTTATCCGGACAACAAGCTGATAATTCTCGGCACCGGCGCTCAGGGTGAGTCATCCGCTTTTTTGCACCGGGTAATCAATAAGGAACATCGGGCCGTAGAATTGAAGCCTGGAGACACAGTGATTTTTTCCTCTTCGGTCATTCCCGGCAATGAACGGACGATTCAGGGGTTGATGGATATGGTGGTGCGCCAGGGCGCCAAGGTGATCAACTATCGGATGATGGACGTGCACGCCGGCGGCCACGCTAAGCAGGAAGATCTGAAGCTGATGATGCGCTTGATCAAACCGGAATATTTTATGCCGATCGAGGGCAGCCATTATATGCTGCGGGCTCACGCAGAGTTGGCCGAGCAGGTCGGTATTCCGAAGAACAAGATTTTTGTCGCTGATAACGGACAGGTTATCGAATTCAGCCGCGACGTCCAGAACAAGACCATCGGCCGTCAAACCGATGAACGCTTGCCGGCCGAATACATCATGGTTGATGGTCTCGGCGTGGGGGATGTTTCACACATCGTGCTTCGCGACCGCAAGGTCATGGCTGAAGATGGTATGATTGTCATCATCGCTACTATAGATTCCGCCACCGGCGAGCCGATCGGCAACCCGGATATCATCTCCCGCGGCTTCGTTTATATGAAAGAGAACCGGGAACTGATTGAGAAAACCAGGATGAAAGTAAAAAAATTAGTCAAGGATCATGATCCGCGTACACCGGCCGATGATGATTATATCAAGAACAAGATCAGGAATGATGTCGGCCAATTCCTCTTTGCCCAGACTAAGCGCCGGCCGATGGTCTTGCCGGTGGTAATCAAGGTATAACGCATAACATCTTTCGTTAATCGTATATAAAAAAACAGCCTCATTTTAGGAGCTGTTTTTTTGTTACGCGTTATGCGATATGTGTTACGTGGTTTTTATTTGTCTGCCATTTCTTCCTGGAGCGCCACAAACATTTCAGACAATTGATCCTTAATGAACCCTTCATTATCGTCATCAGTCAATTTGCCCTTTTCTTTGAAATATTCAATCGTTTCATCAACTAGCTGGTCATAGGCCTCGCGCTCAAAAGCAGCCTGTTCTACCACTTTCTTTTTTACTAACTCAAAGATTTCTTCAGACAGCGGATCCATATGTGTTATTTAGTGGTTTCATCCCGCACCTTCTATAAAGAGGGCTAAGTTCCATAAGGAGAATTTATTTAACTATGGTATTCTAGAAGGTGCGGGATTAATTATATCGCGATTCATTTTAAAAAATCAAGTTTCAATGCGCCGGATGATTTTTCTATCCCTACGTCGTTATGGTATAATATGGTAAGTATTTATCGCCTTTATACGTGAGGGAGTTAAAGATTATGGTAGAGCCGATTATAAAAATAAACAAGCTTAGCGTCACTTATTTCATGGGTAAGGCGAATGAGGTGCCTGCCTTAGCCGACATCAATCTGGAAATTTTTCCGGAAGAGTTCGTGATTTTTTTCGGACCATCCGGTTGCGGCAAGTCAACCCTGCTGTATTCCATTTCAGGCCTGGAAACGAATATTCAGGGTGACATTTTGATTGAGGGTAAAAATTTAACGCATTTCAATAAACAGGATTTACTGAATTTACATCAAAGAACAGTCGGCATGATTTTTCAGGCTTTTTATCTGATTTCCTCTTTGACGGTGTTGAAAAATGTTGCCTTGCCGCAGATTTTCGTCAATGTCCGGAAAAAAATAAGAAAACAACGGGCCTTGGAATTATTGGAATATTTTGGCGTCAAGGCTCAAGCTAAAAAACTGCCGACTGAATTGTCGGGAGGACAACAGCAGCGCGTAGCTATTGCCCGGTCATTGATCAATGATCCGAAAATCATGATGGCCGACGAACCGGTTGGCAATCTCGATTCGAAATCGGCTCAGGATGTGATGGATCTCTTGAAGAGTCTGAACGAGAAACAGAAAAAAACGATTATTTTAGTGACTCATAATCCGGCATTTTTAAGCTACGCGCATCGGGTCGTATATCTGAAAGACGGCAGAATAATGGAAGTGCGTGTCAATCGCCAGGTTCACGGAGTACAGATGCAGCAATCAGAAGTCAAGCAAAATGTATCTAAAGAGTTGGAGCTATTGATCAAGACATTTACCTCACTTTCACCGAGTCAGATCGGCAATTTGTTGATTCCCTTCAAGGCTAAGCAGATAGTTTCTGAGGCTCTGATCGGGATGACCACCGAAGAGGTGGAGAAGGTCAATAAAAGAGTGGAAAATCTATTGTTGACCGGACTTTATGATAATGAATCAACCAAAGAATTTTTGGATCAAGAGGTGGAACGAGGCGGTCTCGGTTTGGATAAACGCTCTGCCGAAAAGATCGCTGATAAGATAAAAAACATCATCAAGGAAATTAAATTATTGGAAGAAGAGGATAGTCGCCTGCGTTTGCGCGCAAGTGCTGAAACCGGGAGTGAAATAATGGAAATCAGACATTATTTGCTGGAAGAGTTCGATATCAAGATTAAGGATTTTTTGGCACTGGAGGTATTGAACCAGGCGATCAAAGACCGTATGTCTAATGTGATCGACCGTGATGAGGTCCGCCGCCGATTCGACAAGCCGGTACGTGAGGGCGGTGTCGGTCTGGACAAACGTACCGCTAAAAAAGTGGCTAAACGGTTGGAACTATTAATTTTAGGCAAATATAAATAATAGACTTGTTACTTATATAATATGTTGATTACTGATCTGTTATCACTTTCCACCAGAATGTTCAAAACCAGGAAGATGCGCACTTTTCTGACTATTTTAGGCGTAGGCGTGGGTATCGGTACGGTGTTATTTTTGGTTTCTCTTGGCTATGGTCTGCAGAATGTTGTCTTAAGCAAGATTACCACCGCGGATTCACTGTTGTCGCTTGATGTCAGCCCGGGCACCGCCGGTGCGATCAATTTAGATCAGGCAAGCGTAGATAAGATCAAGCAGACACTGAATGTAGCAGAAGTGAGTCCGATGATGAATGTTTCAGCTCAAATGTCAATTGAACAATTGACCGGCGATGGCTTGATTTATGCTGTCGAACCTTCATTTTTTCGTCTCGGCGGCATCATCCCGGACAAGGGTACGATTTTTCGGACTGGCGACGCACACGAAGCTTTGATTTCTACCGCTGCCGCTAAACTGTTCAATATCAATCCGGACGAAGCGATCGGCAAAGAAATCACTCTGACTTTATTTTTGCCGAAAATCAATACCGAAGGTTTTGAGGAAACAGAAACAGCTAAACGTCCGGATAAATATAAGATTATCGGCGTAGTTGAAGATGAAAATACCAGTTATGCGTTTATCCCTCTGGAAACTATCAGTGATTTGAATATACCCAGCTTTACTCAGGTTAAAGTCAAGGTGGTGGCGAACGAATATATGGAAACGATCAGAAACCAGATCATTGAAAGTGGTTTTTTAGTATCTGCCCTGTCCGATACGATTGAACAGGCAAATAAAATTTTTCGTATCGTACAGATCGTCTTGGCATTATTCGGCCTGGTGGCATTGATCGTTTCAGCCATCGGCATGTTTAATACCATGACGATTGCACTTTTGGAGCGGATCAATGAGATCGGTATCATGCGTTCTATCGGCGCTTCAGTCGGCGATATTATGAAATTATTCTTGCTTGAATCTTTTTTGATGGGTCTCTTGGGCGGTCTGGGCGGCGTCAGCATCGGCTACCTTGCCGGCGAGCTGGCCAATTTCGGCATCAATCTCTTAGCCAAGAATTTTGGTGGCCAAGCCTTGAGCCTGTTTTATCGCCCGACCTGGTTTGTCGCTTTGATCATAATTTTTTCCAGCTTGATCGGTTTCCTGACCGGCGTCTATCCGGCACGCAAAGCGGCTAAACTGAATCCGCTGGATGCGCTGAGGTACAAGTAATATTGCCTTCAACTTGACTTGGCAAATTGTCTCAATTATACTGAATTAAGTCATTAATCAACGATTGTTGTCATTGAAAAGTAGCAACAATTTTAAATTTTAAATTTAAAATTTTAAATTATCGATTATGTCCGTACCAGGCAAAAGACGTCCGTCAAGTGAAGCGCGACGGGGTCGTTCTCATCAAGCTTTGAAAAAAATTAAGACGACTAAATGCACGAAATGCGGCAAGGCGGTTTTACCGCACACAGCCTGCGCTTTTTGCGGCAACTATAAGGGAAAGGTAGTCTTAAAAATAAAAGTTAAGACAAAATCTATAGAGAAGAAGTAATTTTGGTTGTTAGATGTTTGGGCGCCTAGGTTATTAGGTACTTAGGTAATTAGGAATTTTAATTCCTAGCATCCCAATTTCCTAATATCCTAATATCCTAACTCATGTCCAACCGACACCTTGCTCGTTCCATCGCCATGCAGACGCTGTTCCTGTGGGATTTCAATGGTAAGGAAAGCGCCGGGCTTGAAGAAACGATTGAAAAAATTTTTGTGCATTTCGCACCGAATTTCAATGATCACGGTTTCAGCCGAGAATTAGTTAAGGGCGTAATTAAAAATTTACCGGCAATAGATAAGCAGATCATCCGTTATGCAACCGAATGGCCGCTTGATCAAATAACCACCGTCGATCGGAACATCTTGCGCATCGGCGTCTATGAATTGTTGTTTGATGAAGACATCCCGGCAAAGGTAGCGATTAATGAAGCAATAGAGATTGCCAAGGCTTATGGAGGGGACGCTTCCGGGCGTTTCGTCAATGGAGTTTTAGGTGCGATTTATAAGGATATGGAGAAGCCGGAAGAAAAAAATAAAACGAAATAAAAAGATAATTATCATTGAAATGGTTTTAATGTAAAATTTCAAATGAATTAATAATTTTACATTTTAATTTTTTACATTTTGATTTATTAATGTAAGCCGTGAAGAACGCATAGAATATTTTCTATTCCTTCTTTACTGCTTGCCTCGCAAAATCATATGAAGGAGATTGGAGGCCTGGAGCGGGAGCTCGGGCTGGAATTCAACAATAAAGACCTGTTGAAACAGGCGGTGGTGCATCGTTCTTATCTGAATGAGCATCCTGAGTTTCCGTTGTTTCATAATGAGCGGCTGGAATTTTTGGGCGATGCGGTGCTGGAAATTATCGTCACTGAATATTTATTTTATAAATACCCGGAAACACCCGAAGGCGATCTGACTAATTGGCGAGCCAGTTTGGTCAATGCCAAGATTCTGGCTAGTCTGGCTGAGGAGCTTGGTGTGGAGAAATATCTTTATCTTTCCCGCGGTGAATCCAAAGACTCGAACTCCAAGGCACGACAGTATATCTTGGCAAATGCGATTGAAGCGATCATCGGCGCCGTGTATCTTGATTTGGGCGTGCGTGCCGCCAAAAAACTGATTAAAGAAAAGTTGTTGGTTAAATTGGATAATATTCTTTCCAATAAATTATATCTGGATCCGAAGTCAAAATTTCAGGAAAAATCACAGGAGGAATATAAAATTACCCCGCATTATAAAATTCTGTCTGAAGCGGGGCCGGATCATGCAAAAATTTTTGAGGTCGGACTGTATCTGGGAGAGAAACTGATTGTTAAAGGCAAAGGTGCATCTAAACAAGAAGCACAAGTCGATGCTGCGGATAAAGGAATTAAGAAGTTGGATTGGTAGAGTATTTTAGAATTTAGATTTTAAATTTTGGATTTAAGAAATACCAGCAATAAGTAGCAGGTATTTTTTTATTCGCTAAAATATGTTACTATATAACTATTCGTTTTGGACGCTCGCATTCTAAAATCTAAAATCCAAAATCTAAAATTAAACATATGACTCTCAACGAATTATTTCAAATCGGAATAGACAGCAAGGCCTCGGATGTACATTTGGTGGTTGGCGTGCCGCCGCTTTTACGCGTCGACGGTGAATTAATAGATATCCCGGAAAAAAAGGCGCTGACCAACAAAGAGCTGGAACAGATGATTTTTACTTTGCTTTCCGAAGAAGAGAAGAAGCGGTTTTTGGCGGAAAAAGAATTGGATCTGGGTTTTGAAATGGATGATGAAACGCGCTTCAGGGTGAATCTGCATTTTGAACGCGGTAATTATGGCTTGGTCGCCCGCATCATTCCGAACGCTATTCCAAAAATGGATGATTTAAATCTGCCAAAAGTGGTTTATGATCTCATAAATCTGAAACAAGGTCTGATTATGGTGACCGGACCGACCGGTTGCGGTAAATCGACCAGCTTGGCAGCGATGGTCAATTATATCAACAGTCAGCGCCGCTGTAATATCATCACCTTGGAAGATCCGATTGAATATTTATTTAAATCGGATAAGAGCGTGGTTATCCAGCGCCAGCTCGGTTCGGACATGATGTCATTCGGCAACGGCCTAAAGCACGCCTTGCGCCAGGACCCGAATGTGATTATGGTTGGTGAGATGCGCGACCTGGAAACGATCGGTACCACCATCACCTTGGCCGAAACCGGCCACTTGGTGCTTGCCACACTACACACCTACAGTGCGGCTCAGACGATTGATCGCATCATCGACACCTTTCCACCACATCAACAGAGCCAGGTCAGAATGCAATTATCAATGACTTTGGCTGGTGTTATTTCGCAACGGTTACTGGCTAAGGAGGGTGGAGGCAGAACAGCGGCGAGAGAAATAATGATCAACACACCGGCGGTTTCCAATCTGATCCGAGAAAATAAAATCGCCCAACTGCGCACTGTTATAGAAACCAGCTCCAAGGAAGGCATGGTCTCGATGGATCAGGATCTGAAGCGGTTGTATTCCGCTAAGCTGATATCCAAAGAAGTAGCACAGAGCCAGATGGAGAATCCGGAATTGTTGGAGAAATTTAAATTTATCTGATCAAGGTTATTATTACATATTTAGCGGGCATAAATGTTCATAAACTGTGGTTAAATCAGCCTGTTTTAGCAAAAATTAGCAAATCCCCCTAGCCTTGACAAGGCTCACGGATAATGTATAATATAAATTACCTTAAATTGACTCTAAATATATGCGTAAAGTAAACCTGTTCACTAAGCTTAAAAGCGGTTGATAGACTAGCTCATTTTTTGGGAGTTTATAACCGCTAGTAGCGGTTTTTTGTTTTTTAGACAGTAAGTGACTTTGACCCTCAAAGCCTGGGCAGATCTCAGTCTTAGACGGTTAAGGACAGAACCTTAACAATTGAATATAGCGTAATCTTAACACCAAAGCATCGGTGTTAGGGTAACAAAAAGAACAAGCTAGATTAAATAAAGCTTAAATTTTAACACTCCCGCCACCTATAATAAAGTTATCGAGGGCGGGACCCCGCAAGAGAGGCGGGGTTTTGAAATTAAAAGTGTGGGAAAATCTCAATAAGAGTATATGGTGAATGCCTTGACATGAAAAGACGATGAAGGACGTAGCAGCCTGCGATAAGCTTCGGTGAGGTGGCAAGCA
>Ga0172379_10008985_pt1 | contig 12438 bp, 15 predicted proteins | sample GrowelOW334metaG_FD_119756 | JGI IMG/M metagenome (GOLD analysis project Ga0172379, IMG submission 119756) | Groundwater microbial communities from an aquifer near a municipal landfill in Southern Ontario, Canada - Groundwater well OW334 metaG | ecosystem: Environmental > Aquatic > Deep... | reverse complement strand
TAAATTTGCCGGGATGGCGGAATTGGTATACGCGCTAGTCTTAGGAACTAGTGGGGCAACCCTTGGGAGTTCGAGTCTCCCTCCCGGCACAAAATATATGGGTATTAGGCACACTTGACATTTATATTGATAAGTGCTATACTACACATGTATGAATAAAACAAACTACAAATCAATATTTTTTGGCTTATCAATGTTAGCTTTTAGTTTATGGGTCACACCCGTAAAAGTTCTTGCTACAGCTGGTTATGTTGATAATCCAACCCCTTATATTACATACATCACCCCAAATTCTAGTAATGGTAATATTGGATCAAACTTAGTCATTGCGATTACAGGAAATGGATTTATTCCAAGCTCAATCGTTAGAGTCAATGGTTCTGATCGCAAAACAACTTTTATAGATTACTCCCATATTCTAGTTAGAATAAATCCAAATGATACCTACAACACTGATGGATTCTACATTAATATTTTCAATGGATTTCCTGGAGGAGGATATTCTAATTCAGCATTATTTACCATAAATAATAACAACAATGACTCCTCTACTATAACCAGAACTAATACGAACACAGGAAACAATACCTATAACTCAAACAGCACTTATTCAAATACAAATCAAACAGATACTACTAATACAAATTCAGACTCTAGCAACCTCGCTTCCGCAGCTATTTTCGGATCAAATAACTTCCTCCCTTCCGGCTTGATCCAGTGGATATTGTTTGCCATAGTAATTCTACTTATCGTCATCCTTGCAAGAAAAGTTTTCGGGGCTACAGCAAAATACAACGAAGCACCGATGAAGACTCCGTAATTCAACCCCCTTCTTTTCCCCCTTATCAGGGGGGAATTAACAAAAAACGGAAGCCTTGCTTTCGTTTTTTGTGCTTGACTTTTTCATATTAGGTGTGGTATAATAAGTGTTGAAAAATTCGTTGAAAAAAGAATAGGAAATAAAGACGAAGGGTTTCTCTTCGTTAAAGAATATAGAGGATTTTTCCTCTAAAAATTTTGAAAGCGCTTCAGCGCAAGGAGAAGAAAAATGATAGAAATAGGATTATTTTTTTTGGTGATATTAATGCTATTCCCATTCACAGCGTATTCACTCTCAACTCTTGATGTTTTTTTTACCCGCCTAGAAAGCGGTAGCATTAAGTTTATTAAAACTGGGGATGGACTCCGGGAGATAATCTATAATACCCCTGGATACAAACTAGTGGATGGAAAATCTGGAATAAAAGAATTCCAGCCCACAGACGAAAAACAAAAACGTCCATGGTTGGGACTATACTGGATTGGGTTGCCACCTTTTGCAAAAGTGCATAAATTCAAAATAACAAAGGAGACCGAAAATCCAACGGGGAAAACACCAGAAGATTGGATTCTGGGAGGCAAAGAAGAGTTCATTGTAGATAGCCTTAGATTTATTTTTCCACGGCCTTATGTATTGAAGGCAGTGGAACTGAAAGACAGAACATCGGTTGATGTTCTGGTATTAGCGAAGTTTGAAGTTGTAAGACCTTTCGTTCCTGTTTTTTATTTCAAAGGCAAATTTTTTGAAAACGCGGGGGCTGACATTAGGGCCACTATAATAGACATTCTCAAGGAATATACTCTTGAGAAGTTTGTTACAGAAGCAAAAAAAGGAGAAGAGGGAGGGGTTCTTGCTGTAATGAAAGAACCTAATGGAATTTTCAATAAAACCCTAATAGAGCAAGTTGGACTTCGTATTACTGGGATTTCGATCCCACAATACGACCCATCTGACAAAGCATTAAGGGAAGCTATGAACGCCCGGACTATTGCTAAAGAGCAGGGTCAGGCAATAATAGCAACAGCGAACGCAAACGCGGAAGCACAAGAGCGTCTTGCGATTGCTCAAAGAATTCAAATTAAAGAAATGGTTGAGGGCTTTGGTGGAGACACCAAAGCTACAGCAGAAGTTATGAGAGCACAAGCGCTCGCAGGAGGGAGTATAACAACACTGGTAGACGGTAAAGCGTCAGCTGTTGTGCCTGTAGGGGGTGAAAAATCATGATTCATCTGATTTGGATCATCCCGATAGGGATGATAATATTTATCATCGCGTCCACTAAGTGGCGCCCACGAATTCCCAATATCCCGCACTTTCATTGGGGATGGCTTGTACCAATTGTGATAGTAGTAGTGGTTGTAGTTGGTTACTACCTCTACTCATCACATAAGGCAACAGCAAAAGTGGATAAAAAGCAAATGAAAAACGTCCTCGTGTGCAAAGACGAGGAGACCGAAAAGTGGGTGAAAATCCCACCAGGTTTTTACAAGGAAGGGGGTTCGGGAGAGTGTGTCGAGGGCACACCTCCGCCGCCTCCGGCACGGGCAACCAGAACTGCAGGAAAACATAAAACACTTTATGTTTTCCTGCCTGATGGGTGTATCACAAAACACCTTTCGGGAAATTGGGAAAGGTATCCCAAGGGAGGAGCAATAAAATTCCTAAACTCCCAAGGGAAAGTAGTCTTGATTGACGAACCAGGTACTTATGTACCCTCGTCATTACCTGCAGGAGAGTACAAGATCTGCAAGGTAAGCCTCGATGCATGGGGCGTCGAGATCTGGGAATAAAAACCGCCTGACCAGCGGAAAAGAGGCAAAAGGAGGTAAGGCCACAATCGCGCTGGCCACGCACAAAGGGCAGTCTCGTTTACGAGACTGCCCTTTCTTAGTTCTTTTTAATTATTTGATTACCTCAATTGCACTTTACTATTCTTTGGATCTATTTGATCTGATATTCCTAAAGTATTCAATACAATACTGAGAATAGTCCAAACTCCCATCATAATAGTAATACCGATAATTCCCCAGATCATATGACTTTTACCAGTTGTCTTTTTCTCTTCATTTTCTTGATTGGAAAGAAATTCAAACATTCCATAAAGAAAATACACAATAGCTAAAGCAAAAAGAAGTCCGATAAGTGGGTTTATGATCATGTTATCAACATTCCGAATAAATTCATTTAAGCTAGTGGCTTGAAACATAAACTATTTTTGTAGACAAAAAATCCATATTATAATTTAATTTATTACTGTTGTATTGTCGGCAAAATAATACTTGAATCATTAGTCCCTGTAAGATTAAAAGTATTAGTTAAAATATTTACAAGCCCCCACAAAGCTACAATAACAGCTAAACCAATAACGCCGTAAATTATTCTGTCTCTACCTTTTGACTTTGCTTCTTCATCATCAGAGATTACATAACTGACAACTCCCCACACAAAGAAAACTACTGCTAAAGCAATTAAAACTGGAACAACAGCATTAAGAAGCTGACCAATTTTACATAATACTCCTCCTAAATTTTCAATTGGTCCTGCATTACAAGTAGCACCAGTAGTAGCTGCTAATGCAGCAATAGGCATAAAGCTTAAAACAAAACCTGACAATACAATTAATTTCTTTTTCATAATTGATTTTACGAAATCATGTCGCGCAATCGTCCATTAAAGCGCGACTTAAACTAATAATAAAAGCGACCTTATAATAATAAACTAATAATGTTCTTTAATTATACCCCCTCCAAAAAATCAAAGCAAATTTATTGAGGAGGAATAACTTTTGGAAGAACGTTCATGCCACTAATACCAAAAGTACTTCCCAATATTCCTACTAATCCCCAGACAGACAACATCACTGCCAAGGCAATAATCCCCCAGATCATAAATTGCTTGCCTTGTTCCCTCTTTGCCTCTTCATCAGCATTAATAATAAAAAATTGCACTACACCCCAAACAAACATCACGGTAGCTAAAGCAAAAATCAAAGGAATAATTGAATCATTGATAATTTTAGTGATATAACACAATACATCTTGAAATTTTGGTTCACCAGCGAGACTGCAAGTGGTGCCATTCCCCCCAGTCACAGCTAAAGTAGAAATAGATGGAGGAGTAGCGCCACTAAGACCGAAAGTATTTACGACAATATTCACTAAACCCCACAAACCAACGACAACCGCAAAGCCGATAATACCGTAAATTATCCTGTCTTTCCCTTTTTCCTTTGCCGCTTCTTCGTCAGAGATGACGTATTGCACTACCCCCCAGACAAAATAAACCACTCCCAAAGCAATCAAAACTGGAAGAATAGAATTTACAAGTTGCTTTAATTGACATATTATTTTTCCAAGACCAGTTAAAGCATTACAAGATGAAGACAATTGTCCTGATGGTATACATGGTTGATTTGTAGCTATATTAGTTATAGGATCCACGATACAAGATTCATTAGGATTAGGTACAGAAGCGTGAATTCCAAAAATTGGAATAAATAACCCAAAAAGTATAACTAATATAGTAATACCAAAACTAAATTTAAATATTTTTTTCTTCATAAATTTACAATGCAAGCACTGTCGCTGATATCATTTTAGCGATAGCCCATGATCCTAATAATATTCCTGCACCGACTATAGTCCAAGTAAGAGCGTCTTTGGCTTTGGTAATTGCTTCTGGATTACCTCTCGCCGACACAAAAAGAAAACCACAGTAAATAATAGCTAGAGCTATGATAGGTATGCTGATTTTTAGCGCACCTTCTAAGATAGTTTGAATAAGGCCTGGAATTGAAGTAAAACGACCTTCTCCTAATGGATTAACAATTTTGCCTTGAGTAGGATCAGAATTGGGACCATCAGCAAAAGAAATAATAGGAACGATAAACACATAAACAATTAAAACTAATTTCTGCCAATTTTTTTTCATAAAATTTATAATTATATTATATACCATCTGATAAAGGATTAAAACCAAGCCAACTACCTTCATAACCCAAGATTGATAATACTGTCCGAATAATTAAAAAAGCAGCTACCGCGATGATCAACCCAAAGACTGCATTAAAAAAGATACCTTTTGCTTTTGTTCTAGCGCCTGCTACCTCCCCACCTGCTGTTATTAAAAGAAAACCAGCATAAGCAAACATTATAGCTGCTATAGGTATAACCAGATTAAAAAGAATAAAATGAATGACTTTATTTATTAGTGCCATAAAGGCATTAAAGTCACAAAGTTTTTCAGCTGAATTATCACAGGGAACTAAACCATCTGCTAAAGAAAGAGCTGGCACGATAAGAATTAAAAATATTAAGATTGAGATTATAATTTTTTTTGTTTTTTGCATTTGATTTTACGAAATCATGTCGCGCAATCGTCCACTAAAGCGTGACGCTATTTAAATAATAAAAGACTCAATTTGGTGTTTGCATCTTTGATCGCATCTGCTACCGACATATTGTTAGAAATCACTGCATTGATCATTTCACTAAAAATAGTATCAGTATTTTTAGATGCTGGGTCAAGCCAACTCTTTGCATATAGTGCTGAATCGTAAAAAATAGGAGAGTATGCATCTTGTGGTTTAATAGCAAGCAAATCTCTGCGTGCGGGAGGCATACCTGTTACCGTCGAAAATTTTGAAGCAAAATCCCCCGTAGCCATCAAGCTCGCAGCGAGAAAAGCTGTGCTGATATTTTTAGAAAAAGAAGAAATAGCAACTCCGGTCACTCTGGCTCCAGTTACTTTAGCAGTAGAATTCTTAATTTGAGGCATAGGGGCAACAAAGAAATTTTGATTAGGATTTCTTTTTACCATAGATTGAAGTTCAGATGCATATCCAAAGTAGAAAGCTAAATCCTCCCTTGAAAAAGCGTCATTGGAATTTGGGAAAGATCTATTCCAGGAATACACTGCATTGTTTGGATTGGCAAAATCTGTATAGAATTTTAACATTGAAGGAAGGTTAAAGCTTCCAATAGACGAACCTAAAGTCGAACTCAAAACTCCATCTTTTTCTTTTACTATAGGGTTACCTGCCTGCATAAAAAGAGTAGCGAGTATGTCTTTGAAATGAACTATGTTTGAAGAATATCCAAATGCTAATGCGCTTTTTGTTATTTTGTTTGAATCATCTTTTTTGGTAAGAGTAGGCACGATATTTACCATCTCTTCCCAAGAAGATGGAGGATAAATAATTCCATTTGCATCAAGGATGCTCCTATTGTAATACATCATAAGCGGATCAATAGAGATTGGGAAAGCTAAAATACCGCTACCAGTTAGAAACACTTCTCCCGCGCCTGCAAAATTATTCTTAAATGAGGTCAAAGAATAACTCTGATACGGAATAGTAAAAATTTTATTAGTGTAATGAAAAACTAAATCATCAGACAAGAAAAACATATCTGGTCCTGTCCCAGAAGCAGAAGCTTCTAGTAGGTCTTGGTCAAAAGTGTCGGCAGATTTTTGTACATAAGTGACAACAAAAGTAGGATTAGCATTATTAAAATCCCTCATTACGTTAGATATTGTTGCATTTGGTACTGTTCCCCATAAAACTACTTTACCGAGACTCCCTGTACTAGTCTTCCCGACTGGGATTGCGCCAGAAAAAACCAAAACACCCAAAATAGCTGCAGCAATAAATATAACCAAAAAGATTATTTGAAAATTCTTCATTCCTTAATTAATATCATACCATAATGATGCTCTCCTGCATCAATTTCTCTATCCACAACAAAACCTTTTTTCTGAAACATCTCTAAGGATTTATCTTTAGAGATAATAGTAGTGCCACTCATGATCGAAGACTCGGACCAGTCAATCAACAATATTTTCCCTTTTGGTTTCAATATTCTTTTTATCTCTTCAATAAACTTTTCTTTATTTTCCACTTGAAAAAGTATATTTGAAGCGATAACTGCATCTGCTATGCCATCACCGATTTTTGTCCCACCCAGCTTCTCCACATCTCCTAAAATAATTTCAACATTATCTAGATGGAGCTCCGATATTTTTCTTTTAATAGTATCTAAAAAATCTTTTTGTAATTCAACTGCATACACTTTTCCTTTTGGTACAAGCTCTCCCAGTGCAACAGAGTAATACCCAGTCCCCGCTCCTAAATCCGCCACGATACTATCCTCTCTTAATCCAAAAGCTTTTAAATTTTTTACAGGATTAGTGAACATGATTGTATTTTAAACACAAGCCAAAGAAGCAATGCCGTCGCCAGCGCGCAAACGCATTATCGTCACCCCTTGAGTCTGGCGACCAAGAGAGGAAATATCTTTTAAGGCTGTCCTGATAACTTGCCCTTTTTTAGACATGGCGATTAATTCCACTTCTTCTCCCGTTAAAACTTTTGCCACAATGAGTTTACCGGTTTTAGAAGTTACTTTGGCCGTTTTCACACCCGAACCACCACGTTTTTGTACTTTATATTCTTTTAAGCTTGTCTTTTTACCAAAACCATTTGCACTCATTGTAAGAAATGCACCTGTCTCGCCACCTTTTTTCTGACTATTCTTTATGACATCAACCCCTATTACTTCGTCAGCTTTACTAAGTCTAATACCACTGACCCCTCCAGCCGTCCTGCCCATTTCACGTACATCAGACTCTTTAAATCTAATTGATTGGCCATTCGTCGTGGCAATCATGACTTCATCACCTTTCTCTACGGAAAGTGCTGAAATGAGTTGATCGTCTTTATCTAGACGAATAGCTATGATACCGCTCCTACGTACATCTTTGAAACTTTCAGAAGACATTTTTTTTGCTGTACCATTTTTAGTAACCAGCATAAGTGAAGAAGAAGTTTTAGTTAAATCTTTCGGCATGGCAAGAATTGAGGTCACTTTTTCCTCTCCAGAAAGCGCCAAAAAATTCATTATTGATTTCCCCTTAGTTGCTCTACGGCCTTCAGGGATATCATACATTTTCATTTGATAAACTTTACCAAGGTTTGTAAAGAAAAGCAGATTGCTATGAGTAGAACCAGAAACAAGCATCGTGACAAAATCTTCTTCCTTGGTTTCAAGATCAACCACTCCGACTCCTCCTCTTTTTTGAGCGCGATATTCAGATGGGTCTGTGCATTTTACATACCCTCCAGCTGTGAGCACGAGCATTGTCTCTTTTTCTGGAATCAAATCCTCATCAGAAATTTCTTTCACTCCGCCTTTGACTATCCTCGTTCGACGTTCATCTGCATATTTCTCTCGGATTTCTTTTAATTCATCAGCGATCACTTTTAATATTTTTTTTGAACTAGAAAGCAAATCTTTCATTGATGCAATAAATTTTTGTTTTTCGGCAAGCTCGTCTTCCACTGCTTTTCTCTCCAGTCCGGCCAATTTGGCCAATTTCATTTCCAAAATAGCAGTCGCCTGTAAATCTGAAAATTTAAATTCTTTTATTAAATTTAATTTAGCAATTTGAGAATTCTTGGATCCACGGATAATAGTAATAACACGATCTATCTTGTCTAATGCTTTTTTCAAGCCAAGTAAAATATGTTCACGCTCCTCGGCTTTTCTCAGATCATAAGCAGTCCTTCTTTTTACAACCTCTTTTCTATGCTCGATAAATAAAGCTAAGATGGATTTCAAGGACAAAGTTTGCGGTACTCCATCCACCAAAGCAACCATATTAAAATTGAAATTGGATTCGAGTTGAGTATTTTTATAAATATAATTTAAAACTTTTTCAGGATGAGCGCTTGGTTTTAAATCAATCACTACCCTAATATCTTTTGTAGACTCATCCCGAAGCCCCTTGATACCTTCAAGCTTTTTTTCTTGAACTAATTCTGCAATACTGATTATTAAATTAGCTTTATTTACCCTAAAAGGAATAGAAGTAATGATGATAGAAAAATTACCATCTTTTTGTTCTACTATTTCCGCTTCACCTCGACAGACTACTCCACCCCTACCTGATCCGTATGCGTGAAGCATGTCTTTGTATCCATAAGCAATTCCACCAGTCGGAAAATCTGGACCTTTGACAAATTGCATTAGATCTTCAGTCGTCGCATCACTGTTTTCGATTAAATAATTTGTCGCATCTAAAATTTCTGCCAAGTTGTGCGAAGGAATATTTGTCGCCATACCGACAGCGATACCGAGCGTACCGTTCAAAAGTAAAGCCGGAACAGCTGACGGTAAGACTATTGGCTCTTTGCGAGTTTGATCATAGTTTGGACGAAAATCGACAGTTTCTTTTTCTAAATCTCTTAACAATTCGTTTGAAATCTTCATCATCTTTGCCTCCGTATAACGCATAGCAGCTGCATTATCTCCATCGATGGAACCAAAGTTCCCTTGTCCCCAAATCAAAGGGTAACGATAAGAAAATTCTTGCGCCATGCCAACCATCGTATCGTAAACAGCCGTATCTCCGTGTGGATGATATTTTCCGAGCACATCTCCGACAATCGCGGCTGACTTTCTAAAACGTGCCGAGGAAGTAAGCCCCATTTCGTTCATACCAAATAAAATCCTGCGATGCACAGGCTTTAAACCATCTCGGACATCTGGTAAAGCACGGGAAGTAATAACCGTCATAGCATAGGCGATATAAGATTCTTTCATTTCCGCTACGATATCAATGGGCAGAATTGTATCTGTTTTTATTTCTTCATTTGATTCTGATGTAGATTTTTTTGCCATCTTATTGCCCAGTTAGATTATCTTTTAATATAGAAAGTGGTTTTAAATCCTGACTTATTTTTGCTCGAGTGTCTATATTCGTCAAAGTTGTTCCTAGAGAATAAATCCAAAACAAAAATAAAATAACTGCGCAGATGATTATGGCAATATGTAAAATATGTCTCTTGATGTGTTCAGGCTGTTTTCTAATATGATGAATCGCTTTTCTCATGTTGTTTTTAATATTATTACTTCTCCTTCTTTGTTGTCTAAATCTTTTCTCTTTAGGGTTAATTTATCTACTACCTCCGCTTTTTCTTCTCCTATTTCTTTCAAAAATACTTTCAATGTATTCTCATCATAATCCATTGGAATTATTAATTTCGGCTCAAGTGATGATGCTAGCTTGGCTGCAGTTTTAGCGTCTAGTAAACCTGTCTCCTTTCCACCTATTGGAATAAAAAGAATGTCTGGACTACTTAATGCTTCACGTGATTCTTTAGATAATTCTCCTTCAGACAACGCTCCTAAAAATAAAATATCAATATTATCAACCGACAAAGAATAAATAGTATTAATGTGTTTTTTACCGGCAATCAATGAATGCGACAAAAGTCCTTTAATAAAAATTTCTTTTATTTCGTAATCCCCTGGTCCATTAATAACAAAAGGAGCTCGCTCGCCATGGCTCAGTTGTTCAATTCCATTATAATCAGGATGGTTTGTAGTTACTAAAGCAATATCTGCACCAAAGTGTGCTCCCATGCCATTTTTAGAACTCTTGCTCTCTTTGCTTATGGGATTAAAAGCGAGAACCATCTCGCCTTGTTGTATTTTAAAAAATTGTTTACCGAAATATGTGATTATCATTATTTGCATTCTAGCATATTTTTTGTTAGAGTAAAAGTATTAAAAGCAGTATTTAGGGTAACCCTATTGAGTGTAAGTCCCTCTTTAGAACCTAAACCTTATATCCGCTTTAAGGCGGATGTTTTAATTATTATGGAAAATGAAGAAATAAAAGAAAATTTAGTTTTAAGCTCGATAGTAGATAGAAGCACAAATAAACCAGAAATTGATTCTCTGGTAGAAGGTCCAGTAATTTTGATAGAAAAATCTTCCGTATATTTAGACCTAGCACCCTTTGGTATAGGTATTATTTATGGCCGAGAATTTATCAATGCAAAAGATGTCATAAACAATATTAGTCTAGGTGATATCATCAAAGCAAAAATTGTTGAAACAGAAAACGAAGATGGTTATACCGAACTTTCCTTAAAAGAAGCTAGACAAGCTCTCGCTTGGAGTGAAGCTGAGAAAGCAATCAAAGCAAAAACAATTTTAAATTTAGAAGTAAAAGATGCGAACAAAGGAGGCCTCATCTTGGAATGGCAAGGTATCCAAGGATTTCTCCCTGCTTCACAACTCAAATCTGATCATTATCCTCGAGTATTAGATTCAGACAAAGATAAGATATTAAAGGAACTAAAAAAACTTATTGGGGAACACATTTCTGTGATGATTATTTCCACCCTTCCAAAAGAAGGAAAATTAATCTTTTCTGAAAAAGACAATAATCCTGAAGAGAAAAAGGAAATTTTAAGCAAATATAATGTTGGTGACAATCTAGATTGTACTGTTGCAGGCATAGTTGATTTTGGAATATTCTTGAAACTAGAAGACGGATTGGAAGGGCTTGTTCATATTTCTGAGCTTGATTGGGGATTAGTAGAAGACCCAAGAAATATTTTTAAAGTTGGAGATAAAATAAAAGCTAAAGTAATTGAAATAAAAGATGGAAAAATATCTCTTTCCGTTAAAGCCCTCAAAGAAAATCCATGGAAAGAATTTGAAGGAAAATTAAAGAAAGGAGATATCATCAAAGGTGTAGTCATCAAATACAATAAACACGGAGCTCTCGTATCTATCAAAGAAGGTGTGGCTGGACTTGTACACAATTCCACCTTCGCTTCTGAAGCAAAGCTTCGCGAGAAATTAGAGCTTGGAAAGAATTATAATTTCCAGATCACTTTGTTTGAACCAAAAGATCAAAAGATGACATTGATACATTTGGAATAAATAAACTAAACAAAAAAAATCCCGCATAATGCGGGATTTTTTTTGTTTATGTAGTTGAATTTTTAGGAGTCACCGCCAAGTCTGTGTCTACCTCTCCAATGTTATCCATAATAGATATTACCTGTTCTGCATATTTAGGAATAATAGAAGGTGGATTGTAGGCATGGAGAATTCCTTTAGTGGTTTTATCATCATAATGTTTTGCTGTCTTTGGATTATTCCCGCCCAAATTTCTAGCTACAGTTTCGATAGCGCCATCAATTGACTTAAAGCCTATCTTGCATGAACCCCAGCCGAAAGGATTATTTTTTACTCTTTTACAAGCAAATTTCCCTCCAGTGGATTCTCGCACAGCAATAGCTGGCAACAAACGCCAGTCAAGGTCGTTCTTTTCCGCCTCTTCTACCATTTTCATACCAGTTCCTTTAAGTGGCATACCGCGTTCAGAAAAATATGCATCAATAGCATCAGCCTTTGATTTTAGAGTTTGGTCAATTTGCTGATCATCTACTGGGGCAATAAATGAAACTTGTGGTTGATTTACCACATTAAGACCAGTATTCGGAAAAGTTCCGAAAGGGGTCATCATTGTCATTATTGGTAAAATAATAAACGACTCCACGAACCTTATTGTTTTTGTTTTTTTCATAATAAGCGGTTATGCTCCGCCAAACCAAAAACTGTGTAAAAACTAAAAAACCCTTACATAATAAGCTTTCGCCTATACTGTAAGGATGTACTAAAATAGTATCATATTTAATTACAAAAGTCAATAGTTATACAACATTTTTACTATATGTCAAACTAAAAAAAGCTTGTAAAATAAGGTTATTTTAACACATACCTATTGACAACTGAGACTAAAAATAGAATAATAATGAG